>OLAR01000104.1_pt1 | contig 19624 bp, 20 predicted proteins | sample 1607901 | NCBI WGS metagenome assembly OLAR01 (sample SAMN02674698, study PRJEB24791) | human gut metagenome, SKBSTL036 | isolation source: stool | host: Homo sapiens | place: USA
GCGCCCACCAAAAACTCCAGTGTTGTAATGACACTGGAGTTTCTGTCGTATGTGGATCTTTCAGAGTGCGTCCTATTCGGGGCGCACCCTGTTTTTGTTTTGCCTTACTTTCCCTTGTTCCGCAGTTCTTTTTTCGTTGCCCACAGGCTGTAAGCGCAGGCGATCACCTCGGACACCCAAAACGCAAACCACGCTTTTTCGATGCCCATGGTGCGGATGAGAAGCCACAGGCAGGGCACCAGCACCACCAGCTGCCGCAGCGCACCGCCGATCATATTGACCACACCGTTGCCAAGACCGGAGGCAAAGTAGCCGCACAGAATCGTTGTGACCGCAAACAGGAAGGTCACCGAGATGATGCGCACGGCAGGCTTCCTCCGGCTTTTTCTGCCCCAGCTTCCGGGAGAGCAGGGCGTTCAGACCCACGGCGGTACCCACGCCAATGGCGATCATCAAAAACTGGATGGCATATACAAGAGAGGCGGCGGTCAGGGCCTTTTCCGACAGTCGTGCCACAAAAATGCTGTCCACGATGTTGTACAGCGATTGGATGAGCAGCGACAGCATCAGCGGTACCGCCATGGTGTACAGCAGGGGGCGGATGGGCATTTCTGCCAGTTTGTTTTTCGGGTTCATAGGTCCTCCTTTTCGGGCAAACAAAAAAGCGTGAAATCGTTGAGGGGGTAGCTTTCCCTCAGGATTTCACGCTTTGTAAGCCGACTTTTTGTATTCTTAACGAAAGGTATTATACCGGAGTTTTTTCAAAATTGCAAGAAGAATTTTGAAAAAATCACAGCAGTGCGTTTTCCAGATCGCTCAGCATTTCGCTCAGTGCCTGAATGCCGCCCTCTGCGGTGTACCAGACATTCGGGTGTGACAGATAAACGACGTGGCCGTTCTTGTAAGCATCCGTGCTCTTGACCAGCTCGTTTTCCAGGATTTCCTGCGCCAGCTGTGCGCCATCGGTGCCAATGGCTGCATCGCGGTCCATTGCGAAGATGTAGTCGGGGTTCTTGTCCACAATGAACTCGAAGGAGGCCTCGTTGCCGTGGGTCGAAGTGTCGATATTGGCATCTACGCCGATGTTCTCAAAGCCGATCTCCTTGCCGATGATGGAGCAGCGGCCATCGTTGCCCAGAACATTGAAGCTGCCGCTGGTGGTCATGCCGACGATGGCAGTCTTGCCCTCTGCAAAGGCTTTCAGGGCGTCGATGCGGCTGTCAAAGTCCGCCATCAGGCTTTCCACCTGATCTTCCAGACCAAAGATAGAAGCGATGGTCATGGCGTTTTCACGGGTGCTTTCCACAACGCCCTTTTCGGCGTCGGTCGAAAGGAAAACAACGGGTGCGATCTCGCACAGAGCATCATAGGCTTTGGACAGGCGTCCGCTGATAAAAATGATGTCCGGCTCGCAAGCCATGACTGCTTCCATATCGGCTTCCTTGATGTTGCCAAGGTTCGCAATGCTGTCATTGGTGACATAGCTCTGAAGATAGTCCAGAGAGGTGGATGCCGTGCCGACCACACGGTCGCCAACGCCCAGTTCATCCAGAATGTCCAGAGAAGCAAGGTCGAGGATGGCAATGCGCTGCGGGTCAAAGAGTACTTCCACATCTTCCAGTTCCTTTGCACCGTTGAACGCCTTGATGGTCACAGATTCCGGTGCAGCTTCCGAAGAGGCTGCGGTTTCGCTGGATGCAGCCACAGAGGATGCCACGGAGCTTGCCGTGGAGGAGGAAGCGCCGCAGGCGGTAAGAACACCCGCTGCACTCACAGCGGCCATAGCGGTCAGAAACGAACGACGAGAAATTTTCTTCATAAGAATGCTCCTTTTAAAAAGTACTGAAATCAATAATATATCGACAAAGGCTTGCCTTCGATCTGCATGATCTCAAAGTCTACCTTGTAGATATCGGACAGGTTTTCTTTGGTGATCACTTCCTGCACGGTGCCAAACTTTGCGATTTTTCCATCCACGAAGGCGCAGATGTAGTCGGAATAAAACGCAGCATAGTTGATCTCGTGCAGAACAAGGATCACCGTTTTGCCCAGCTCATCGCACAGGCGGCGGACGATGCGCATGAGGTTGGTTGCATGGTAAATATCCAGATTGTTGGTCGGTTCATCCAGCAGGATATACTCGGTATCCTGCGCAATGACCATGGCAATATAGGCGCGCTGCCGCTGACCGCCGGACAGTTCATCGATGAACTGCTCCTCAAAATCGCCCAGTTCCATGTAGGCGATGGCACGGTCAATGACCTCGTTGTCCTCTTGGGTCAGCCGTCCGCCGGAGTACGGAAAGCGGCCAAATGCAACCAGCTCCCGGACGGTCAGCTTCATCTGGACATTGTTGGCTTGGGTCAGGATGGCGAGCCGCTTGCTCAGCTCCCGGCTTTTCCAGCGCGTGATCTCCGTCCCCTCAAAATCCACAAGACCGCTGTCCCGTGCGATCAGGCGGGACAACATTCCCATCACGGTGGATTTTCCTGCGCCGTTCGGGCCGATGAGGGAAAGGACTTTGCCTTTCGGAATCTCAAAACTCACGCCATCGACAACGGCTTTGCCATCGTAACGTTTGGTGATCTCTTTTACAAACATGGTGTTATGCCTTTCTCTGGGTGAGCAGCAGATAAAGGAAATACACGCCGCCGCCCACGGTGATGAACACGCTGACCGGAACCGAGTAAACGAACACCCGCTCCACCAGAAGCTGTCCGCCGATCAGAACGACCATACCAAACAAAACAGAGCCGGTAATGAGCTGGCTGTGCCGGTAAGTGCGCAGGAATTGCCGGGAAAGGTTGGCAATGATAAGTCCCAGAAATGCCAGCGGTCCGACCATAGCGGTGGCTGTTGCAATGTACAGTGTGACCCCCAGCAGCAGCCGGCGAATGCAGCGGTCATAATCTACGCCCAGATTGATGGCCTGATCTTTGCCCAGTGTCAGAACGTCCAGCAGCGCAAGCTCTTTCCGGAAGGCAAAGGCGACCAGCGCAAGAACCACAACGGACAGTACCAGAATCGCCGAATTGACATTGGAAAAGCTGGCGACCAGATCCGTCAGCAGCGTGTCGTACTCGTTGGGGTCCATCACACGGGTCAAGGTCGTCTGGATGCTGGAAAAGAACGAGGTCAGCACCGTGCCGATAAGCAGAACGTACAGAACATTGTGGTTCGTTTTCTGGAACAGATAGCTGTAGATCACGGTGGCAACAGCGCCCATAATGGCGAGGTCCACCGCAAAGGCGGCGTTGGCATTGACCGCCAGAAAGCTGCCCGAACCCGCCACAAAGAACACCGCCGTGTGGATCAGCGAATAAAGCTGATCCATGCCCAACAGGCAGGGCGTGACGATGGTGTTGTTGATGATGGACTGAAACACGATGGAAGCACTTCCAATGGCAAATGCCGTGATGAGCATGGCGATCAGCTTGGGTGTGCGGATGCGCATGGCGTAGGCAAATAATTTTGGGTTTTCAAAGTGGACCCCCACTGTCATATAGCCCGCGCAGGCCAGCAGAACAAGAAGCAGAAGGATCAGCAGGCGCAGATGATTTTTGTGCGTTTTCATGCTGCACCTCCGGTTTTCTTGGCAGCTTTGCTCAGCCGGACTGCCTTGCGCCCATGCCGAAGCCGATACAGCAGCAGCCCGACAAACAGGATACTGCCGATGACGCCAACGATCAGCTCGATGGGCAGCTCGTAGGGGTAGATCACAACCCGCCCGATCATATCGCAGACCAGCACGAACAATGCGCCAAACAGAGCGGTATCCACCAGCGTTCCGCGGATCTGGTCACCCTTGAACATTGCTACGATATTGGGTACGATAAGGCCGATGTAGGAGATCGAGCCGACCACAACAACAACGGATGCGGTGATCATGGCAGCAATGGTCAGGCCCATAAACAGCACCAGATCATACGGAACGCCGAGGTTCTGAGAAAAATCTTTTCCCATCCCCACGATATTGAAGTGGTTGGCAAATACAAATGCCAGCACCACCAGCGGTACCGTCAGCCAGACAAGCTCATACCGCCCACGAATGACGGTGGAAAAATGACCGACCAGCCAGCTGGAAAGAGCCTGTGTCATTTCATATTTGTAGGCAAGATAATTGGTAACGCCCATTACGATGTTGGAGAACATGATGCCGACCAGCGGGACCATGACAACGTCCTTGAACTGGATACGCTGGATGAACCAGACAAAGACCCATGTACCGAGAACGGCACAAACGAAGGAAAAGGCAGCACGTCCCCACAGGGTAGAACCCGGTGCAAACAGCAAAGCCAGCAGAATACCAAACTGCGCAGAAGAGATCGTTGCGCCTGTGGTGGGCGAAACAAACTTGTTCATGCAGAGCTGCTGCATGATAAGCCCCGCCACGCTCATGCCAATGCCTGTGCAGAGGATGGCAAGCAGACGCGGCAGGCGGGAGATCAGAAAGATCTCCCATGTTTTCACGCTGCCTGTAAGCAGGTCGGAAGGCCGGATGTCCAGCACCCCGACAAACAAAGAACAAACCGAAAGAATCATCAGCAGAACGCCGAGAAAAACGGTGGAACGATGATTACGAATGAAAAGCCCTCCTCAAGATTAGTGCGAACTAACTTTTGAAAATAAAAAGAGAACGCCTGCGTGTGAAGAAACTGGTCTTACGTGTTCACACACAGCGCGTTCTGCTGGAGGGATTATATCATAAGGCATCGATGGGTTTCAAGTGGCAAACTCTCACGAAGGTTTCACGAAACAAACCGCCCTGCTTTGTTGATTCCTACAAAGTTGCTCCGATTTATATATCGCTGCAAATTACAGCATTGCAGCGTCCTATTCTTATTATAAAAAACGCAAAAAATAAATGCAAAGGAGATCCTTCACAAAAAGAGCCCTTGCATTTATTGGTAAAAATCACCATGCAGCTTCAGTTCAGAACGCCCAGCAGCCGTTTGCCGGCTTCCTGCTGCGATTCCCCAAGGGATACCGCCAGTTCTTCCCGCAGGGCGCGCTCTACCATCTGGTAGAAATAGGTATCCATGGCGTTGATCTTCCGGCCACGGCTTTGCTGCTGGGCCTGCTTTTGCCCCAGCTCCTTGAACAGGGTCAGGTATTGGTAAAAATCGTTGGTGTGGAGCAGCGCCTGATAATGTTCTGCCAGCGCTGTCTGTACCCCCGCCGGGATAGGCAGCTTCTCCGCTTTGATGCGTGCAAGGTCGGCTTCCGCCTGCTGTGGCGGGGTCACCGGGCGCAGGGCATCTTCCACAAAGTTTGCCTCGTGCAATCTGCGCAGAATGCCCAGTACAATTCTTGTGCAAAACTGCCTTTGCAAATTCCAGACAGGCAGGCTATAATGATTTCGTACAACGAGTAGCACTCATGCGTAAAACCGGTTGCATGAGAGCTGCCCGTTGTTTTTGTTTGCCCCAAAATGGAAAGGTAAAGGTGAATCCCATGGAAAGTTCCAATCAATTCCTTGGCACGGAGCGCATCGGCAAGCTGATGCAGAAATACGCGATCCCGTGCATTATTTCGCTGTTGGTCGGCGCACTGTATAACATCGTAGACCAGATCTTTATTGCAAACGCCAGCTATCTTGGCTCTTATGGCAACGCCGCCAATACGGTCGTTTTCCCCCCTGACGGTGGTAGCGCTGGCAATCGCAGTCATGATCGGTGATGGCTGCTGCGCCTTCGTCAGCATCAGCCTTGGGCAGAACGAGGTCCCCAAGGCAAAGCGGAGCGTCGGCAATGCGGTGGTGATGTGTCTGGTCAGCAGCATTGTGCTGGCCGCGCTCTATCTGATTTTTGCGGACACCATTCTTGCCATGTTCGGCGGAACGGTGAACGCCGAGACCTATCACCACTCGCAGGAGTATTTCTTTTATATCACACTGGGCGTGCCCTTTTATATGTTCGGGCAGGCCATGAATCCCATCATCCGCGCGGATGGCAATCCTCGGTTTGCCATGGTGTCCACCCTTGCGGGTGCGGTGCTGAACATCATTCTGGACCCCATCTTCATTTTCGGTTTCCGCTGGGGCATGATGGGCGCAGCGGTGGCTACCGTCATCGGTCAGCTGGTCACGGCAGCGCTGGCAGTGTGGTATCTGCTGCACATGAAGATCATTCGTCCTGAAAAGGGTGACTACCGGCTGAAGGGCTCCATCTGCGGCCGCACCCTGACCCTTGGCATCACCAGCTTTCTGTCCCAGATCAGCCTTGTGGCGGCAATGGCAGCCATCAACAACATGATCCGCAAATACGGCGCACTGGATGCCGTGTTCGGGCAGGAGCAGTACGCCCAGATCCCCATGGCGGTGGTGGGCATCGTGATGAAGTTCTTCCAGATCGTCATCTCCATCGTGGTGGGCATGGCGGCTGGTTGCATCCCCGTGGTGGGCTTCAACATGGGTGCCAAAAAGCCCACCCGCGTAAAGGAGCTGTTCACGAAACTGCTGCTGGCAGAGGCCGCGGTGGGTGCCGTTGCGCTGGTGCTGGTGGAGGGCTTCCCGCGTCAGCTGATTGCCCTGTTCGGTGCCGCCAACGAGAGCGTCTACTACACGGATTTTGCAGTGCGCTCCTTCCGCATCTACCTGTGCATGATCATTCTGGCCTGTGTCAACAAGGCCTGCTTCATCTTTTTGCAGGCCATGGGCAAGGCGGCGGAATCCACCGCCCTGTCCATGGTGCGTGAGGTGGTGTTCGGCGTGGGCTTTGCCCTGCTGCTGCCCCGGTTCTTCGGGCTGGACGGCGTGCTGTACTCCATGCCCATATCGGATATTCTCACCTTCCTGATCGCTGGCTATCTCATCCTCAAGACCTACCGTGAACTGAGCACGAAAGGAGAAGTCTAATGGAAAAACGCATCATCACCATCAGCCGCGAGTTTGGCAGCGGCGGCAGAACCATCGGCAAACTGGTAGCAGAGCATCTGGGCATCCAGTGCTATGACGCCGAACTGATCCAGAAACTGGCTGTCGAAAGCGGCTTTGACGAGAGCTACATCAAGGAGACCGGAGAGTACACTCCCGGCGGCTTCCTCGCCTCCGCCTTCACCGACCGCAGCTTCGGCCCCACCAACGAGGACCTGCTCTGGAAGCTGCAATACCGGATCATCCGGGAACTGGCAGAAAAAGAGCCCTGCGTCATTGTGGGACGCTGCGCCGATTTTATCCTGCAGGACCGCACCGACTGTTTGAAGGTCTTTGTCCACGCGGACATGAAGTTCCGGGCTGACCGCATCGTGCGGGTCTACGGCGAGCGTGAGAAATCTCCCGAGGCCCGTCTGAAGGAGAAGGATAAGCGCCGCGCTGCTTATTACCGCTTCTATACCGATATGAAATGGGGCAATGCCGCCAACTATCATATTGCACTGGACAGCGGGGTTATCGGCATTGAAAAAAGCGCAGAGATCATCGAAAGTCTTGCGTAAGCCGTATCCGAGGCAAGTCCTACGCCAATAGAGCAAAACAAATAATCCGAACCTTTCTCTTATCGAGAAAAGGTTCGGATTTTCTATTTTAGCGGCAGTCCTCCCGGGAGACATTCCTACGGGTTGGGAACCGCGCACTAACAAAAGCCCCACTGGGGCTTTTGTTGCCCCGCCTGCGGTGGGGCCGTGCTGTTCAAGTCCTTTTATCCGCTGTTATAGCTAAAGGGAAAATGTCATATAAAGCAAAAAAGACAGCTACCAAAAGCTGTCTTCCTTGTGGTGCAGGAATGCAATCCAAATCCGAACCATTTCCCTTTGATGCGGCTTCTGCCGCTTCTCCAAAAGTCACGGTCTGTGTTCCTTCTTTATAGTTGAAGGTTATCAAAACCTTATCATCGTACAGATAAATCGAATTGATGAACGTATCCACCAACGCCTGCCGCTGGTCTTTCAGGCTCATGTCCAGCTTACGGAACCGCAGCAGCCAAAACCTGATAAATTCTTCGGTCACTTTCGGCTTCGCCAGCTTTTCTTCCGCAATGCGTGCTTCAAGCTCACGCTTGGTTTCTTCCAGCTGCTCCAACCGCTCCTTGGTGGAGCTGGTCAGGATACCGGCCTGAATCGCATTGAGCATATTCTGGATACCGGATTCTGCATCCCGGAGCTGCTTTTTATAAAGGGGAATGTTGGTATTCTCCTTGTTTTGCAGTTCCATCACCTTGGCGATGATGGATTCCATAGCGGCATCGTCTTTCACAAGCTGCATGGTCTGGTTGACCACCAGATCTTCCAGCCACTGTTTGCGGACGGTCTTTTTCTTGCAGCCCTTGTGCTTTTTGGCAGTGGCACATTTATAGTAGCGGTGGACTTCACCCGTCCGGCTTGTGCCGCTTTCGCCAAACATCAACGCCCCACAGTAGCCGCAGAACAGCTTGGTGGTGAGCAGGTAGTCATCCTCTGCCTTTCTACGGGCAGGGGCTTTTTTGTTTTTGGCGATCTTTTCCTGCACATCGTTGAAAAGCTCTGCGGACACAATGGAGGGAATCGCATCGGGAATCAAAACATCACGATATTTCAGCTCCCCGATGTAGCGGCGATTGTTCAGCATATGCTGAATGGTGTTGAAGGTCATCAGCCCGCCACGCTGGTTCTTGACGCCCTTTTCGTTCAGCCAATCCCGAATTTCCCGCATGGTCTGGCCATCGTTGTACCGCTGGAAGGTTTCTGCCACAAAGGGAGCAGTCAACGGGTCGATTTCAAAGCGGTGGTCTGCGTTGATGATGTAGCCAAAGGGAATGGCACCGCCAGTGAACTTTCCCTTCAGTGCGTTTTCGGTCATGCCACGAATGACCTTTTCAGACAGGTCAGCGGAATAATACTCGGCATAACCTTCCAGCACCGATTCCAGAATGATGCCCTCCGGCCCCTCGGAGATGATCTCGGTGGCAGACATGAGCTTGACACCATTCTTCTTCAGCTGGGTCTTGTACCGGGCACTGTCGTAGCGGTTCCGGGCAAAACGGTCAAGCTTCCAGACCAGCACAATGTCAAACAGCTTTTTGTCGCTGTCTTTTATCATCTGCTGAAACTCCGGGCGGTTGTCCGTCTTGGCAGAGATAGCACGGTCAATGTAGTGCTTGACGATGGTGATGCCGTTCTTTTCCGCATAGGCAGTGCATTCACGAATCTGGCCTTCAATGGATTCTTCGCGCTGGTTATCCGATGAATAGCGGGCATAGATCACGGCGGTCATGGCAAGCACCTCTCTTTTATGCATCAATGGACGGTAGAGTGTTCATTTCAAAGCAATGTTTCGTATAATGTATATACCATACTTTTCATCCTATTGCAATAGGTTTATAGAATGTCATTTTTCCTGAATGTCATTTTTATGATGGACTCCTGTACAAATTTCGGCTGAACGGTATTCAAAAAGGATGTTCTATCCCATGACAGAGCATCCTTTTGAAACAGCTTTCTCTTATTATAGCTTTAAATCGTCCAATTCTGACTTGCTGATTGCAAATCAACCATGTGCGCATACAATCCGTTCCGAGCATAAAGCTCATCCGGTCTGCCTTGCTCCGCTACGATGCCATCCTTCAGCACAACAACCTTGTCTGCACCTGCCACGGTACGCATCCGGTGAGCGATGATGAGAACGGTCTTGTTTTTGATGAGGCGGGACAGAGCCTCCTGAATCGCCGTTTCGTTCTCAACATCCAGACTTGCGGTGGCCTCGTCCAGCAGAATGATGGGCGCATCCTTCAGAAAAGCACGGGCGATGGAAATGCGCTGACGCTCACCGCCGGAAAGAGCGCAGCCATTCTCGCCGATATTGGTGTTCCACTTGTCCGGCAGCTTCTCGGCAAATTCCTCGCAGTTTGCCAGCTTTGCCGCCGTAAGGACCTCCTCGTCGGTGGCACCTTTGCGCCCCAGACGGATGTTTTCGAGGATTGTGTTGTCAAACAGGGTCACATCCTGAAAGACGATGGAATACAGGCTCATGAGTTTTTCCGGGTCGATTCGGGAGACATCCATGCCGCCCACGGTGATACTGCCCTTCTGGTAATCCCAGAACCGTGCTGCCAGCCGGGAAACAGTGGTCTTGCCGCTGCCGGAGGGGCCCACCAGCGCCGTAACCTCCCCCTGCTTTGCGGTAAAGGAGACATCCCGCAGCACCGCTTCACCGGAGTCATAGGCAAAGCCCACATGGTCGAACACGATATCGCAGCCCTGATTGGTCAGCTGCTCGCTGCCGGTCTGCAGGGGAGCGTCCAGAATCTCATTCATCCGCCCCACATTGGTACGCATGGCGATGACCGCCGCCAGATTCTGCAAAGCCCCCTGCATGGGGTCGTACATCCGGGATGCCGCCATCAGGAACAGAAACAGGGTCAGTACGTCGATGCTGCCCTGCACCAGCAGCACCGAACCGGTGAGCGCCACCGATGCAATGCCCAGCTTGAGCACCATGCCGGCGGAGGACACAAACAGCGCTGTTTCCAGCTCTGCCACAATAGACTGCTTTTCCACTGCCCGAATTTTGCCGGAAAGGCCGGACAGATACTGCTGCTCCGCATTGCTGGCTTTCAGGTCCCGGAGAGTCTCGATGTACTCCTGAATACCGTCCGCACAGGCCATTTTCGCCGCCATGGTCCTGGCCTGCACCTTATCCTGTACCCGATAGCTGCCCACCACGATGGCGATGGACACCGGGATGACCCACAGAGCTGCCAGTGCCATCCGCCAGTTGAACGCAAACAGGCTCAGCGCAATGATCACGGTGGAGATGAGGGAACCGAACAGGCCGGGAATAAAGTGAGAGCAGGTCTTTTCCAAAACCTCACAGTCCGACATGATGGTACTGGTCAGATCGGCCAAATCTCGTTTGCCAAAGAAAGACAGCGGCAGCTTACGCAGACGTTCTGCGAGAGCCAGACGGCGGATACCGCTTTCTTTATAGGTCGTAAAATAGGTTCCGTTGTACTGGAACCATGTGGTCAGCAGGATCAGCGCAAAGCAGCCCACGCACCCCAGCAGATAGAAGGTGCTTCTCCCGCTCGTGGAGTCTGCCAGCAGGTCTTTTACCAGAAGATACAGCAGCCCGGTGGGCAGCATGAACGCCATGTTCTGGAACGCACAGGCCAGAACGCCCTTTACAAGCCCCTTTGCGCCCTCCGGGGAGCTGGCTGTGGCGTGTTGAATTTTTTCGATCATTCCTTACCCCTCCTTTGCGACCTTCCACTGCACCGAGGCCTGATAGTCCTGCCACATCCGGGCAAACAGGCCGTTCTGCGCGCACAGTTCGTCCTTTGTGCCGGATTCCACAATCTGCCCATCCTGCACCACATAGATGCAGTCGGCGTTGGCTACGGTGGACAGACGGTGTGCGATCATCAGCACGGTTTTGCCCTTGGCAAGCTGAGCAAAGGCTGCCTGCACCTTTGCTTCATTGTCCGGGTCGGCAAAAGCGGTGGCCTCGTCAAGCAGCAGGATGGGCGCATTTTTCAGCATGGCGCGGGCAATGGCAATGCGCTGCTGCTCGCCGCCGGACAGATACACGCCTTTTGTGCCAATGACGGTATGGATGCCCTCCGGGAACTTTTCCACGATATCCATGCACTGTGCAGCTTTCAGCGCCGCCAGCACCTCGGCTTCGGTGGCCTGCGCTCTGCCCAGCCGGACGTTGTCCAGAATGCTGCCCTTGAGCAGGCGGCTGTTCTGGAACACAAAGGAGATGGTGTCCATCAACTCTTCCTTGGGGATGTCCCGCACATCCGCTCCGCCCACCCGGACGCTGCCGCTCTGCACATCAAAGAACCGGCAAATCAGGTTTGCCAGTGTGGATTTGCCGCCGCCGGAGGGGCCAACGAAAGCCACCATCTGACCCGGCTGAATTTTCAGCGAAACGCCCTTGATAACATCCGTTTTGCCATCATAGCTGAAATGCACATCCTGCAGCATAACAGAAGCGTCCTTCGGGTGCTGCGGAACAGCCTCCACCTGCATGGGCGCCGCCTCCAGCACCGAGTCGATGCGTGCCAGCGCATCCGCCACCACCATCTTGCTCTCGCTCATATACATCATACGGGTCAGAGTCAGGGAGATCACCGGCGTGATGATGATATAGAACAGCAGGTTCAGCAGAAACTCCGGGGTGACGCCGTGGGTCGTGAACAGCAGCCCGCCCGCGATCAAAAAGGCGAACACGCCGTTGACGGCGGCGGTATAGAACATCATGGGCAGGCGCAGGTCTTTGGTGTAGGAGATGACCCACTTTTCATACTCATCAATGGTGGTCTTGAACTTTTTGAAGGAAAATACCGATTGCCCGAAGGTCTTGACCACTGGGATACCCCGGACGTACTCCACGGCCTCATTGGACATAGCCTCCAAGGCGTTGCCGTACTGCCGCATTTTTTCAGCCATCCGCTTGCCAGTCATGGTCGCCATAATGAGAAAAGCCAACACCACCGGCGCAAGGCTCAGCAGACCCAGCCGCCAGTCGAACGCCAGCAGCAAAACCAGCAGTCCCGCCGGGGTGGCGATGGCGTTGTACTGGTCGGGCAGCTGGTGGGCAAGATAAGTCTCGGCGGATCCGGTGCTCTCATGGATGATCTTGCGCAGCTTGCCGCTGCCAAAGGTCTCGGCAAAGCCCAGCGGCAGCACCGCCAGATGCTCCGACACCGCCCGCCGCAGATTGGTCGCCACCCGGAACGCCGACAGATGGGAGCACATCAGCGCCGCAATGTAAATGAGGTAAGCCAGCACCGCAAACAACACTGCCATCCAGCCGTAATGGGGGATGTTCACCGCCTGCGCATAGTCCGGCGCGGCGTTCAACACATCTCGCAGGATCTTCCAGATGTACACAAAAGGCACCAGCGCCACCAGCGCACTGACCGCAGACAGCACCCACGAAGCGTAGGTGAAATATCGGTAGTTCCCGGCGTAGCCCATCAGCCGGGAAAGATCGGACTGTTTTTTCACGGAAAGACCTCCTTCAAATAATTTTTATGCAAAAATGTGCCGTGGCGTTTTTGCTCCACAGCACATTCTACGTATTAACCTGCTAGATTTTCAGTACAGAACAGCTCAATGCAGTTGTCGATCATAGTCTGGTCGCAATCCGTAGAAATGCCAGATGCCACCCAGTAAGCATAATCGCCTGCATCATACTGACTCAGAGCATCTGCATCCGAACCATAGCGAAACTCAATGTGGTAGGTTTCCGCACTGGTGTCTGGCGCGAGGAAAAAGTAGGTGAACTCGCCGGAATCGGCATCATCACTTTCAAACTCATACAGTCCATGCACAGGCTCCATGCCAATGTAGTGATAGGTATGGGAGAACAGCACATTGCCGTCCTTATCGGTGCCGGAAATGGTAGAAGTTTCACCATCGAAGGTCAAGATCGCAAGGCTATTGGTAAAGCCGCAGAAATAGGCTCCGCCGCCGTTGGCATACGCTTTGACTGCATCTTCGCCGTAAACATCACCTGTCACCATAGAGGACAGCTTCTCAAAAGCAGCTTCGGCATTGTCCTCGCCCACGAGAGCGGTACAATCATCCAGCCATGTCTGCTTATATTCGTCCGCCAGAATCACCGGCCACAGTTCCTGATAGCTGCCCGTTAGGTCGTTCAGCAACTGTGCAGCGGCAGCTTCGTTTTCATCCACAGCAGAAGAGGCGGTCTCTTCTACGGAAGAAACAGTGCTTTCTGCGGCAGAACTTGCAGAAACGGGAACAGAGCTCGCCGTGCCGCTGCTGCAGCCAACCAGAAGAGAAGCAGACAGAGCTAGCACAGCAGCTGCACTCAGAATTCTTTTCATCAAACGCATTATCAATTTCCTCCACAAAATCAGAATATCGGCGTTAGTTTCAACTAATCGCGATACTGATTTTACTGGAACCGGACTTTCTGCGCAAGAACCAAATCGACAGAATCTATCCAATCGGACGCATCTTCCGATACTCCGTAGGCGTCATGCCGGCTGCTTCCCGAAATGCAGAAGAAAACTTATTCGGATTTTCGTACCCGACCCGATGGGCGATTTCAGCAACCGTGCAATCGGTTTCGAGTAGTAGCTTCTGTGCCAGCTGCAGCCGGTACTCTTTCTGATACGCATAGACCGAGCTTCCGTAAATGCCTTTGAAACAGCTTTTTAATGCCGTAGGCGAAAGGCCGACCTCCTGTGCAAGCTGTTCGATTGTACGGCGAACTGTCAGTTCCTGCGTGAGAAGAGCCGCAGCCTGCTTCACACACTCCACCTGATGCTGATTGAAATACTCTGTCTGCTGCACATCTTCCCTGTTTTTCAGCCGGGTCAGAATATGCAGCAACTCCAGCACTTTCAGCCGAAGATAGCCAGTGTCCGGCACAGAATGCGCTGTGTAAAGCTCTGAAAAAATATGGGCAATGGTCGGTTCTGACCGCAGGATACAGCAGCGGTTTTCCGTGCAGATGTACCGCCGTATGACATCAAGGTCTACGCCGTACCATTCCATTTGTTTCCGCATTTCCGGCGAAATCGCATCCAGATCCAGTAGGATGGTGATGCCGTGGTAGTGCCGCAGCGGAAAGCAGGAGGACGACTTTTTGCGCGCCGCTGCACACACCGCAAAATCCCCTGCTGCCAGATAGCAGCAGCTATTTGCCCCAAAACTGCACTCGTAACGCCCCACGCGGCAGTGGTTGATCTCAATGACATTCCGCATTGGTGCCGTGGCTTCCTCAAAGAATGCAAGGTGCATATCGTTATAATACAGCTCTGCACCCAAAAACAGTGGACAGATAATCATACTCCCAGTTCCTGTCTCATTGGAAAATTTCACGGTGTGAGGCATTTCAGTCGAGGTCGTTTCTTCTATGGAAAGATCAAAAAGTGATTTATGCATAGCCATTCTCTTTTCCTGAAGATTCGCTTTTTCTTACTGATTCGCAGACGTGAACTGTCAAATTCCATTTCTCTGCAAAAATGTTTCCATCAAATCAAGATACCGTTCCGCCTGAACGATAAAGCCCACATGACCGCCCGGAACTGTGCGGATCTCCGCATCCAGTTTCCGGAACAGATCTGCGAACCGTTTCTGATCTTCCTTTTTGAAAATGTCATTTTCCGGGAGGAGGATCAGTATCCTCCCCCGCAGATATTCAAAATCATTTGCTTGGAAAGGCGGGTAATCCTTCAGCATATATACACACCGGAAGCTATGGATGCACTTTCTGCAAAAAACACAGACAATTCAGCAATCGCTGTCAGCCTGCGAGGTGCGCAGAGTGCTTTTTCTCATACACCGCAGCCGCGATGCACCAGCAGATAAAACGCTTTGTTTCTTCTTTCTTCATTTTCTTCGCTTCCTGTGCATCTATTTTATGGTTTTCATGCAAAAATCGCAGTGGTCATTTCCGCGCCCTAGCGTCATGCTTCTCTCCCAGATCAGCTTCGGATGCAGCCCGGTATAGCTGATGTCATCACTGTCGCAAAAGCAGCGGCACAGCTCCGGGCAGCCGTATTCTGCGCAGGTGTCGTGATAGGGACACTTCATCATATCCACACGCCAGACGCCGTTACCGGTCTGCAGTTCTTTTGGGGCAAAGCCCGCCGCCGGGCCGAAAACGCTCCGGGTGGATTTGACGAAAACGCCGGGAACAAGGCGGTAAAGCCCCGGTATGTGCAGCAGGGCGGCAAGCTGTTTGTGGCTCGTTCTCGCCAAGTGCTCCACATAGCCGTGAACGGTTTGCAGTGCCTCCTCTTTCGGCATGACCCGCTGCAAGGTCTCGTAGGCCGAAATGCCCGGCAATATCTGCCGCTTGAGGTGATATTGCTTTTCCTTGCTTGCACCCGCATTTTCAGCCAGCAACGCACTCAGGCGTATATCGAAAGCGGTGTTCAGTTCCTTTGCCCGCGCGGGAAAGCGCAGTGCCACAGTCTCCCGGAAATCACGGGAGAGATAGGTTTCCTTCATCGTCCTGCCTCCGTTCCAGCTTTCACGAAGCCCTTCTTTTTATACCCGCAGTCGCAGTATGGGCCGCCGGAGGCGAGAGTGTACTGCCGCACAAAGTTCGTCGCAGCGCCCGCTTCGCTCATGGTGTAGTCCAGATGGCACAGGGCAGGGGTCAGATCGTACAGACCCAGTTCCTTCATCAGCACACAGATGCCGCACTTGGTAAAGCGTCCTTCATAGCCGCTGCCGTCAGGGTATTCGTAAAATTCCATGTTCCACGAGTAGGGGTTGCGGTCGGCGGCTTTCAGAGCAGCGGTGGCCTTCATGGCGGCAATATCCTTTGGGGTAAACTTGCTTTTTCCGCTCTTGCGGCAGAACCACTGCATGGGCTTTGTCATCATGGACTTTGCGTAGTAATCCGTCAGCCTGTCCACCTCCGGACGTTGCGGCATGGAGAGGATGAACGCGCCGAGCATTGCGCAGTTGACGATGTTCATCTTGAAGCGGTCCGCTTTTTCAAACTCCGGTAGCCTGCGGATGATCTGCCGGTATTGCGGCTTTGCCTTTTTCGTGATGGCTCTTGCGGTGGCTGCATCATAGCCCAGCACAGCGGTCAGCTGCTTTTGAAAGGAGCCTGAAAACAGCACCCACATTCCCATAGGCATCCCGGCGTATTTCATTGCAGATACCTCCCGGCTTCCGTTTCCAGTGCCTGCCATACCGGGTAGGCTGCGCCATGTTCATCGAAAAATTTCTTAAGATCCCGGTTCAGCGCACTCATTTCGTCGATGGCGTTCATGGCATGGTCGGAGGCGCAGAGTTTTCCCAGCGAGGTGGCGCACATCAGCTTGAAAAAGCGCAGGCAGGTCTTGCGGTATTTCTCCCCTTCAAAGTCTGCATCCTCCTTGGGCAGAATGGTGTGCCCGGCATCTCGGATGGCGCGGTATCCCTCGATGTTGGCATCCAGCACACGGTTCAGGTACGCGGTATCGCCCCTGAGCTTTTTCAGGTCGCCGTCTGTCTTATAGCAGGCGAAGGCCGCAGGCATCACAAACGCGGCATGGCAGAGCAGATAGTCCTCCATGTTCGGCTCGTAAACAACCTTATATTTTGTGCCGTGGAAGATGCGCCCGATCAGCTGTTTATTGGAGATTGCACCCGGCAGCTGTCCGATGGTGATCTTTTTCAGGTCGATGGAGACAACCCGGTCAACCTCCCGATGCCCCGCAGAAAGCGCAAAGGCAAACAGGACGTTCTTTTCCGGAAGTGCCGCCGCCAATGCTTTTGTCTGTACGTTGTTGCCCACAAAAACGATGTTCTTCGTCCGGTTCGCCCGCAGCGTGTCCAGAACGGAATCCAGCTGTGTATAGCGCAGGACCACAAAGATCACATCGTACATTGCATCCGGTGCAAGTTCAGTCACCACCGGAATGCGGCTGACCGAGGTGCGGAGCGAAAATTTGTCCTTGATCCGCAGGCCGTTCTGCTTGATCTCCGCAGCCCAGTTTCCCCGCGCAAGCAGAGTGACATCCTTTCCGGCGCGCAGCAGATTTCTTGCCAGATTGCACCCCAGAACGCCTGCACCATATACCAGAATTTTCATAGCTTGCCTCCAAATCCGATCTTCACGATCTGCATTTTCATTCCGTTGTCACCGACCTTGGCGAGAAACCGGAAAAAACCGCTGACGGAAGGGTCTTTCAGGTCGCTGTAACCTAACATATAGCCCCGACTGGATACTCGCAAACGGTTGTCCCATGGGGTAAAGATGCACCATCCCAACAGCCCCTTTGCGGATGCCCGCAGCGCAGACCAGAACCAGCAGTGCCCCCAGCCCAAGACCTTCCAGAATCACCTGTAAAAGCATTACTTATTCCTCCTGTATCCGTTTTCATCCCGGTATTCGGGATGTTCCTTTACGTATGGATCCTTATCGCCGCAGATGGTATAGTCGCATCGGCAGCCGTCCACGCAGGTGGTCGTCCGCACGAGCTTGGCATGGAGCAGTTCCATGGACGCATAGTCCACATTGCACAGGGCGGGCATAATGTCCGCAAATCCAAACCGCTTGGCAAATTCCGCCGCCGGACACGTCGTAAATTCATAATAGATGGGCTTGCTGTTTTCGTAAGGCGCAACATCCATCTCGTAATCATGCCATGTGTCACAGTGCTTTTGGGCGGTGCTGAATGCCCGATACATCAGCTTTTTCCAGAATGGCTTGTTGATGTCAACGAATCGCAGCTTCCGGAAGGACGGCAGGATCAGATTTTCTTCTATCTCTTCCATTTCGCGGAATGTGACCACATCCCGGCACACATCGTAAAAGCACATGATGGCGATGCAGTCGTAGGTGCCGCCTACGCCGTTGTGAAAATTCTTTTTACCGCCGAGGTCGGTGCGCCACTTGGAAAGAAGCTCTGCGTATCTCAGCTGCACCTGCTCCCAGACCACCTCGCGCTCCACCTCCGGATAGTGCAGAGTGATTTTCGCCAGAATTTCCTTTTTGCAGGGTTTGGAATATAGCACATGGCAGCTACGGTCAATTTGTAATTCGCTGTCCTTCATCTTCCCACGCCTTTCAGAAAACCGCTCTTTGCATTTTCTTCGGTGTCATCCGATTCGTCGTAGGCATCATAGGGTGCCGATGGGTCGTGGACTTTTTTCTTGAAGGGCGAGCACAGCTCATTTTTGTGCGCAAAGGCAAACTCCATGTTGTCCGTCCAGCCGGTGTGACCGGTAATGAACAGCGGATGCAGTCCGCGTTTTTTCAGCTTTTTCTCCAGCAGTGTCAGAGACTTCACTGCCAGCTTGTTATCCTCTGCCAGCGCAGAAATAAAACTGTAGCCGCCGTCCGCGCCAAACCACAGCGTGTCGCCGATAAAAATGTACTTATCGTCAATGAGGTAGACCATATGTCCCCATGTATGACCGGGAACGAGAAAACACTTGATCCTGACGCCGTCAATGTCAAGTACCTGCCCATCGTGCAGCAGCACTTTTTCATTGTTGATCGTCACCTGCGGCAATTTATAGAGATGACAGATGACTTTTCGCCGCTCCTCGCCGGTGAGGTACCGGTTCTCGATCTCGCCGATGTACAGCTTCGCATTCCGGAACAGCCCCGGACTGTCTGCTTCCACCGCACCCACATGGTCGGTGTCCTGATGGGTGATAAGGATATGGTGTATCCACTTCGGATCAATCCCAAGCCAGCTCATTTTTTCGGCAAGGCGGTCGTAGTTATATCCCGCATCGACCATAATGGTCGTATCGCCTTTGCGGTAGAAGAAGATGTTCGCCACCCATTCGCGCACGCAGGCAACATTCTCGTCGATCCAGCCGGTGTTCAAAGGCTTGAAGATTTCCTTGCCCCGGTACATCCAGCTCATTGCTTTTCTTTGAAATTCCGTTGCTTTTTTCGACATGATCGCACCTCATTTCTGTGCTGTGATGCACAGCCAGCCCTTTTTATTTTTGTGGTTCTGGATCTTACAAAATCCTGCTTGCTCCAGATACTCTTTCAGTGCAGTGTCCGTATAGATGGTCATGCCATCGATGATCTGCGTCCATTTGTCGTCTTTTGTTGTTTCGCCGTTTGCTTCATTGCAGATGAAAAAGACCCCGCCGGGCTTCAGCACTCGATAAACCTCTCTGAAATTCTGCGCAAGTTCCGGCCAGAAATAGACCGTTTCAAAGGCGGTCACCACATCAAACTGCTCCGCTTCAAACGGCAGTT
>OLAR01000111.1_pt1 | contig 19007 bp, 17 predicted proteins | sample 1607901 | NCBI WGS metagenome assembly OLAR01 (sample SAMN02674698, study PRJEB24791) | human gut metagenome, SKBSTL036 | isolation source: stool | host: Homo sapiens | place: USA
CTGTCCAAGATCCCGCACAGCGCACTCAACGGCGATCCCGTGAATCGCCTCCCCGGCAACGTGAGCTTCTGCTTCGAGGGTGTCGAGGGCGAGAGCCTGCTGCTCCTGCTCGACGTGAAGGGCATCTGCGCGTCGTCCGGCAGCGCCTGCACGTCCGGCTCGCTCGACCCAAGCCATGTGCTGCTGGCCATCGGCCGCCCGCATGACGTGGCGCACGGCTCGCTGCGCCTGAGTCTGTGCGAGTGGAACACCGACGAGGAAATCGACCGCATCCTCGATGCCGTGCCCGAGGTCGTGGAATGCTTACGCGGCATGTCTCCGCTGTGGAAGGACCTCGTCAGCGGCAAAAAGCAGTTCGCTTTATAAAAGCACGGCAAAATAAGGCAAAATGATAAATGCGGCATCGCTTCTCACAGGGACATTCCCTGCGCCAAAGCGTGCCGCATGATGTGAGGAAATATGGACAAGGTACTCATTGCGATGAGCGGCGGTGTGGACTCAAGCGTCGCCGCATTTTTGATGAAGGAGCAGGGCTGCGAGTGCATCGGCGCGACGATGAAGCTCTTCCACAACGAGGACATCGGCGTCAGCCGCACGAAGACCTGCTGCTCGCTTGAAGACGTCGAGGACGCACGTCTCGTCGCGCTGCGCCTCGGCATCTCCTATTATGTCTTCAACTTTTCAGACGACTTCAAAGGGCAGGTCATCGACCGCTTCATCTCGTCCTACGAGCGCGGCGCGACGCCGAACCCCTGTATCGACTGCAACCGCTACCTGAAGTTCGAGCGGCTCTACGAGCGCGCCCGCATTTTAGGCTGCGACGCCATTGTAACCGGCCACTATGCGCGCATCGAGCAGGAAAACGGGCGGTGGCTGCTCAAAAAATCGCTCGATGAGAGCAAGGACCAGAGCTACGTGCTCTACTCGCTCACGCAGGATCAGCTGGCGCACACGCGCCTGCCGCTCGGCGCGATGCACAAAAGCGAGACGCGCCGCATCGCGGAGGAACAGGGCTTCTACAACGCCGACAAGCCGGACAGTCAGGACATCTGCTTCGTGCCGGACGGCGACTACGCCCGCTTTATGGAGGATTTCACCGGCAAGCACTACCCGGCGGGCGATTTCCTCGACGTCGGCGGCAGAAAGGTAGGCACCCACAGCGGCGCTGTGCGGTACACCATCGGCCAGCGGAAGGGCCTGGGCCTCGCCATGGGCGCACCGGTCTACGTCTGCGCCAAGGATATGCAGGCCAACACGGTCACGGTCGGCCCGGAGTCGGAGCTGTTCGATACCATCGTCTATGCGAACGAAGTGAACTGGATCGCCATCCCGGAGCTGAAAGGCCCCCTGCGGGTGACGGCCCGCACCCGTTATCATCAGACCGAACAGCCTGCCACCGTCTACCCGGCAGGGCCGGACAGCTTCCGTCTGGAATTTGACCGGCCTCAGCGGGCCCCCACCCCGGGGCAGGCCGTCGTGCTGTATCAGGGCGATGTCGTCCTCGGAGGCGGCACCATTACACAGGTGGCGAAGGGATAAGGGCAAGCCCGTGACTGTAAAAAGCAGAACCTAAAGGAGAAATGATATGCAAGACCAGTATTCCCGCACCCAGCTGCTACTGGGCGCGGAAGCAATGACCAAACTGCACGATTCCCGCGTAGCCGTGTTCGGCGTGGGCGGCGTGGGCGGCTACACCGTCGAGGCGCTGGCCCGCAGCGGCGTGGGGGCTCTCGACCTGATCGACGACGACAAAGTCTGCCTCACCAACCTGAACCGCCAGATCATCGCCACCCACAAGACGGTGGGCAGGTTCAAGGTGGATGTGGCCGAAGAGCGCGTCCACGACATCGACCCCAACATCAAGGTCACCACCTACAAGACCTTCTTTGGCCCTGAGACGCAGGACAGCTTCGATTTCAGCCAGTTCGACTACGTGGTGGACGCCATCGACACGGTCACCGGTAAAATTGCGCTGGTCATGAAGTGCAAGGAGGCGGGCGTCCCCATCATCTGCTCCATGGGTGCAGGCAACAAGATGGACCCTACCCGCTTCGAGGTCACGGATATTTATAAGACTTCCGTCTGCCCGCTGGCCAAGGTCATGCGCACCGAGTGCCGCAAGCGCCGCATCAAGCACCTGAAAGTCGTTTACTCCAGGGAGCCTGTCATGACTCCCATCGAGGATGACTCCATCAGCTGCAAACAGCACTGCATCTGCCCTCCGGGTACCCAGCGCAAGTGTACCATCCGCCGCTCCGTTCCCGGCTCGAACGCCTTTGTCCCGTCGGTCGTGGGCCTCATCATCGGCGGCGAGGTGGTGAAGGACCTCGTGGGCTTTGTCCCCATGAAGGGCTGATATTGTAAAAGCAAAAACCAGTGCATCAAAGATGCACTGGTTTTTTGTTATTCACGAGATAATCTTCTCTGCGCCAGCCCAAAGCCGACGGCGCTTGCCGCAAAGACGGCGTAATAGCTGGCCAGCCGGTAGAACATCAGCAGGCTCATGGACGAAGCACCGGGGAGGAAGCTGCTGTACACCAGCAGGAAGGCCGTCTCCACCGAGCCCATGCCCGCCACGTTGGGCAGGGCGTTGGAGACGAAGAGGGTCAGCGACGTCAGGAGCTGCACCTGCCAGAAGGCCAGTCCGGTATCCAGCCCCATGAACCGCAGCCCCATCCAGGGCAGGCAGAAGAGCAGGAACAGCTTGACGAGATGTACGCCCAGAATGGCGGCACAGCGGGGCTTGTCCGCCAGCAGATGGCGGCTCTCGGTGCTCAGGGTGTCCAGTTGCTTGAACCAGCTTTCCCGGCGCTCGGCCCAGCGGCCTGTGTCGGGCAGAAAATGCAGCAGCCAGCGGGCCAGACGCTGCACCACCGGCAGGGCGCAGAGGGCGATGAGCCCCACGATGACGCCCGCCACGACAGCGTAGGCCCCGGGCAGATACCGCAGCACGCCGTCGGAGTGGGCCGCTATCCAGGGGCGGCCCGCCAGAAGCAGCACGGTGGCGTAAAGCAGGACGGCTGTCTTGTGGAAGACGTATTGCAGGGTCATCAGCCCCACGCCGGGGCCGACGTCCAGCCCGCGCCGGTGGAGATACCACGTCTGAAACGGCACCGACCCTGCGCCGAGGCCCACCACATTGCCGAAGGTCCCCATCCATGCGTTATCGATGCCCTGCCGCAGCGGGAAATGGGGCAGGCGGCTGCGGACGATGAGCCAGCTGGATACGCCCTCGAGAAGCGGGTAGCTCAGGCCCACGGCCAGTGCCAGAAGCCCCTGCCCGAGGGTGAGCCGGCTCAGCGCCTCGGAGATCTCGGCCCAGTGCTCCCGGAAGATGAACACCACGATGCCGGTCAGCAGGGCCAGAACGCCCAGCGAGAGCAGGGTCTTTCGGCGCGAAGGGGCGGGGGAGGCGGACGAACTCATGCGGGGACTCCTTTCAAATTTCAACAAAAAACGGACTGGGATAAACTCTTAGGAGAGTATATCACAGTCCGGAGGTGTGTTTGTGAACAACTGCCAAATTTTTTGCCTCAGTTTCGGCAGAGTGATAAAGAACGGGGAGCTTATTCGCCGGTGAGCTCCTTTACAGCTTGTTGTAAACTGTCGGAAAACGCCTGCTTGGAGTAATGACTTTCGTAAAGCTCACGGCAGGCGGGGCGCATGGCAGCCAGCTTTTCCGGGTGCTCGATGGCCCAGGCCAGCCGCTCGGCCAGCTTTTCGGGGTCGTCGTCCTCGTAGACGAAACCGTCCACGCCCTCGGTGATGAGCCCGGCGGTGCCGGTGTGCTCCGACACGATGGCGGGCTTGCCGAAGATGAGGCCCTCGGTGACGAAAGTAGGCATGGGGTCGTCGCGGGAGGCGCAGACGAGGCAGGTACACTGGGCCATCAGGCTCTTGATCTCGTCGCGGGTGAGCCGCTTGACGTAAAAGACGTTGTCGGGGCAGTCAGCGGTCAGGCTCCGCACGGCGTCCATCATCTCAGCCTCTGCGGCCTTGCCCACGAAGAGGAAGGATGCCTTCTTCATGGTCTCAGGCGGCAGCAGCCGGATGGCCTTGCAGAAGATGTCCTGGCCTTTCCGGTTCTCGAAGGAACCCACGGTGGCGAACAGAGGCCGCCCGCCCGCATAGCTCAGATCGTAGTGGGAGAACTTCTCGGCGGCGTAGTCCGGCAGGCCGTAGATGAGGGGCCGGATGTTGAACTCCGGCCGCACCGAGTGCATGGCGTTGGCGGCGTGGCTGCCGACGGAGTAGAGCCGGATGTTTTTGCCCAGCTCTCTGGGGATCTGGTGGGCGATGTGGGGGTAGCCTGCAAAGGCATCGTGGAGCCACCAGAGCACCGGCACCCGCGCACCGCTCAGGGCGCGGACGGCCCGGGCCTCCACGACGGTGTTGGCCAGAACGAGGTCGGCGCAGAGGGCCAGCCCCCAGAGCAGGGGCGACTGGACACAGCCCTTGCGGGTGATGACGGTAGCTCCCGCCTCGAGGAAGAGCGGCATGGAGCCGCCGTCCTCAGGGCCGAGGACGACCACTTCGTAGCCCATGCTGCGCAGCACCGGCACGGCGCTCACCAGCACGATGGGCGCACCGGTCATGTCCAGCAGGTGGCTCATGATAAAGACGCGCTTCCCCTTTACAGACCAGACGTCTTCGGCGCAGATGTCCCGCTCATAGTGGGCCAGCGCCAGCGGGAGGCAGACATGGCTGCGGCTGAGCTTCGCCGCCAGCGTCAGCAGTTCGACGGGATTTTCCGGGTCGCGGGCTTCCGCCTGACAGCGGCGCAGCAGCTCCCGGGAGACGAGGGCGCAGCCCGGGCAGGCTGCAAAGCCCTGACTGTGGTAGAGGGTGGTGACGCCCGAGTAGCCGAAGACGGCGTCGCTGGTGACGTAGTCTGCGCCGCTGCGCAGTGCGTCCGCAAAGCAGGAAAGGGCCGTGGGCATCAGGAAAAGGTCTTCCCTGACCAGAAGCACACCGACGGCGCTGCCAAGGGCTTCGGGGCGGAGGCTGTCCGTCAATAAAAATTTGCGGTGGAGCTGGTCCTGCAGGGAAGCTTTCAGGGCGGCGTTCCGCCCCGGCGCATAGACGCCGAGAAAAACTTCCTGGGTGTCGAGATATTCCTGTTTGGCGAGCTGAACCCGCTGCAGAGTGGTATAACTGCTGTACATCGTATCCTCCTCTCCGCAGGCAGGCTCAATGGCTGCGATGGAACAGCCCCAGCAGGCGGCGCAGGGGCAGCGTGAGTTTCCAGCTGCTGGAAGAGAGGACGTTTTCCAGCGAGTTCTCGTAGGCCTTGCTCCGGGCGCTCAGCTCGGCGTTGGCCTGATGCAGCTCGGAGAGATTCTTCTGCAGGGCCTCGATGGTCTGCTTCTGGTCAGCCGTAGTCTTTTCCAGCTGGTCGAGGTGCTTCTGCTCGCAGACGCGGGTCTTCTGGAAATACTGTACGCCCTCGAGAAAGGCGGCGAACAATGGGTCGTCAGCCAGCGGCTCCAGCGGGAAGTAGCAGTAGCTCACGCCCAGCTCCATCCCGGCGGGGAAACGGTTCAGACCTTCCAGCATGAAATTCGGGTCGTCGTTGAGGAACAGGATGCCGTCGCCGTGGAGCGGCACACCGTTCACCGGGCGGCAGAGGATGCGGTCATCCGAGAAGACGAAATCAGTGATGCAGCAGGGCAGTTCGCCGGGGTCGAAACGGAGATTGAACGCGGTCTCCGGCAGCTCGAAGGTCGCTGTCACCATGCCGTTCAGCTCGTCGTATTCGTAGTCCGGGGCCTTGACGGTGTCTTTCTGGGAAAAGCCGAACCCGGCATCATAGTAAAGCAGCGGCTGCACCAGAGCAGGCGAGTCGGTCTGCCTCTCTTTCTGGGGGTGGGCAGCATAGAAGGTCTGCAGCTGCTTTTCCAGCTCGAGGCAGCGCTGGGCCAGCCGCGAAGTGCCTTCGTCTGCAAGTTTGAGCTGTTGTTCAAGGTCCGCAATGCGGCTGCGCAGAGCCGCTTCAGGAGTTTCGTTCATCATTACCGGGGCCTCCTCCGATTTATCGCAAGGCGTACAACCCGCGCTGCAAGCCCATGCATCAAAAGTAACTATAGTCTGCCCTCAAAATGGCGGGATACCAAAGCGCAGGAATTTCAGTGTTTTGCCGCATAGCGGCGGGTCCGGCTCCGCTGCCGGGGCTTGTCCGCAGGCTTGCCGCCCCGAAGCTTCCGGCCAAGCTCTTTGCGGCGCATCAGAAGTTCGGTGACGGCGAAGATGGACACAAGCGAGAACACGAACTGCAGCAACATCCCCTGCACCGGATGGTCAGCATACTTTGCAGCCATCAGATACCACGGGATGGCCGTCAGCTCCACAGTGTGGATGCAGAAGATGAAGAGCGAGCGCCGGCCCACCCACTCGATGGCATGGGAGATGGGGCCGTCCACCCGGCGCTGCCATTTCAAAAAGAGCCGGATGATGCCGTAGCCCACTGCGCCATCCAGCAGGATGCTCAGCGGCCCCATCGTCCACTCACCCAGCGAAACGCAGTCGGTGCTCTGGGTCAGCAAAACGCCCGCGACGACGCCCAGCGCGGACACGATGAGTCCGGCTCTGGCTCTGCCGGAAAGGGGAGTTTCGAAAAGGCGGCGCTTCTTGGCCAGATAGCCGATGTAAAGGTAGGGCAGCGACACCATGCCCTGTGCGATGCAGAAAGGAGCCTCCCACACCAGCGTGACGCCCCAGCCAAGCAGGGTGACGCCGACGACTGCGGGGGTTATGTACCGCTCGGGGAAGATCTCGAGCAGCACGTCCAGAAGCACCCACGCCAGCATCAGAGCCACTAAGTACCACATGGGTCCGCAGGAGAAAAACTGATGCCCGAAGTAAGTGGCCGTGTGGGGCAGGCCCAACAGGAAACCGCCTAAGACCTTAGCCGATTCTGAGATGGCAGCATCCCACGAGCCGAAAGCTGCGTGGTGAATGAAAGCGTGGAGCACCGTGGTGGCCAGTGCAGTATAAAGGTAAGGCTTGAGCAGGGTCTTGAGCTGCTGCTCGATGCATTTGTGGATGGAGCGCTTGCGGAAGCCGTAGCCGCTGGCAATAAAAAAGGCGGCCATCAGCGCTTCGCGGTAAGCGAACAGCGCGAACGCGAAAGGGGTGACGTCGTTGGTGCCGAGTGGGTAAAGCTCTGCCGTGTGGGCAAAGACAATGGCCAGCATTCCGATGCCTTTCAGCAGGTCGAACATGCCAAGGCTGCTTACAGTGCGGGGCTTGGTGCCTTCCATGAAAAGGGTCCTCCTTGTGCGCCATTCGTCCCGGAGGCCCCGGAAGGCCGTGTTTTAGGCGCGATAAATAAAAATATGAAGCTCGGCGGGGAGCTTTTTTGCCAAATGATATAAACAGTATAATGCTTTTTGGGCTTGCTGTCAATTTGATAAGGACTCGACCTCCGGGTGAAGTTTCGTCCTGACGAAAAAAAGTGTATCACAGCTTTTCGCGCATCGCAACAAAAGGAAAGAATTACATCTGCCTGCACAAATCGAATGCAAGCTCAAGTTGCATATTTGTGCAATTAAATCTTGCGTTTGTGCTCTGCTTGCGGTATACTGTTGCCATGAGGAGCCGTGCCAAAGTTTTCCTCGAAATGCCAGAGATTCGGAATGACTCTGGAAAGTGAATGAAAAAAGTGCAGAGCTGAAAATTTGACAAAAAGGAGAAAGACCGATGGCTGAATACATCAAAGTACCCGCAGGCGTATACGACATGGTGACCCGCTGCATGGAGCAGGAGTTCCCCGATCATGTGGCCATCCGCTATGTGGCCGAGGACGGCAAGACTGTCGTGGAGAAGAAGTACCGCGAGTATGCGCAGGACATCCGCCGGATGACGGCCTATCTCAAGGCCGAAGTGCCGGACATCAAGGGCCGGCGCATCGTTCTGCTGAGCCGGAACTGCTATGAATTCTGCGTGGCGTCCTTCGGCATCATCCTCGCCGGCGGCGTCCTCGTGACCCTGAACCAGAAAAAGACCTGGGACGAGCTGGAATATGAGCTGGGCCTCGTGGAGCCTGCCCTCATCCTGAACGACGGCATCGACTACGGCTGCCGCGCCGAGCTGGAAGCCGCCTACGGCCCGAAGCTCCGCCCCATGGACTGCTATAAGGATACTGCCCCCGGCGAGCTGACCAACTGCGTGGGCCACGATGATTTGATGATGCTGATGTTCACCTCCGGCACCACCGGCCGCAGCAAGGGCGTCATGCTCTCGGAGCGGAATATGTGCGCCAGCCTGCACACCTATTCGGAGGTGGCAGAGAACTGGATCACCAACCGCCTCCCGGCAGGCCAGAAGCTGCCGCTGAGCCATATGACCCTGCTGCCCCTCTTCCACATGGCCTGCTTCGTCTGCGTCATGTCCTACCCGCCTGCCGGCTGGACCCTGAACCTCTGCGGCGACATCCGCGACTTCTACCGCGACCTGGGCCTGATGCACAGCGACGTCATGGCCTCGGCCCCCATGCTGGTGGAGACCATCTACAACGACATGAAGCGTGGCCGCGTCAGCCGCCTGAACGGCCTGTGGGACCTGTGCTGCTCTTCCGCTGCCCTCGACCCCAGGATGCTGCTGGAGCTGGCCCAGAACGGCTTCGTCGTCAACCAGTGCTACGGCATGACCGAGACCTTCGGCGACGGCATCCTGAACTTCACGCAGGTCGAAAAGCACATGAGTGCCGTGGGCAAGCCCGACGACCATGTTCAGTATAAGCTGGACGAGACCGGAGAAATTTGCATCAAGGGCGACTGCGTGATGCTGGGCTACTACAAGGACCCCGAGGCCACGGCAGAGGTCATCGACGCCGACGGCTGGTTCCACACCGGCGACCTTGCCCGGATGGATGAGGAAGGCTTCTATTACATCACCGGCCGCAAGAAGAACCTCATCATCCTCGCCAGCGGCGAGAACGTCAGCCCCGAAGAGCTGGAAAAGAAGCTGGCCCTCTGCCCGGCCATCACCGAGTGCATCGTGAAGGAGAAGGACCAGAAAATTTGTGCCGTCATCTACTGCCCTGAGGATAAGCAGGAAGAGGTCAGAGCCTTCGTCACCGAGGTGAACCGCAGCCTGCCGCTGTATAAGCGCATCAGTGCCGTGGAGTTCACCGCTGAGCCCCTGCCCCGCAACGCTCTGGGGAAGCTGCTGCGGAAGTAACAAGTAAAAAGAAACAGTGAAAAGGATACGCCGCGTGGTTGCATTTCTCTGTCGAAACAGGTATTATTACTCTGAGGCAGAAAATGTCAGCTGCCGGCGTTTCGCTGCAAGAAAGAAAAACAGCAAGGAGCGACAAAAATGATAAATACTGTATATGAGCTCATCACGGACGTCATGGCGAAGCAGTACCCCGACCGGGTGGCTTTCCGCTATGTGGCCGCCGATGGCAAGACTGTGGTGGAAAAGACCTACGCCCAGTATGTGCAGGACATCCGCAGGGCCGTTACTTATTTTAAGGAGAATATCCCCGACATCAAGGGCAAGCGTGTCGGCATCATGAGCCGCAACTGCTATGAGTACGGTGTCAACAGCTTCGGCGCGATCCTCGCCGGGGCCGTCGTCGTGACTATCAACCAGAAAAAGACCTGGCCCGAGCTGGAATATGAGCTGGGCCTTGTCGAGCCTTCCCTCATCGTCAACGACGGCATCGACTATGGCTGCCGCCCCGACATCGAGGCCGCCTACGGCGATAAACTCCGCCCGATGGATGCCTTCAAGGACAGCGCGCCTGCAGAGCTTGTTGACTGCGTGGGCCATGATGATTTGATTGTACTGATGTTCACTTCCGGCACCACCGGCCGCAGCAAGGCCGTCATGCTCTCGGAGCGCAACTTTTTTACCACGGTGGAGTGCCAGGTCAAATTCGGCGACGCCATGCTGGACTATAAGCACGAGCATATGCCCGAGGACAAAAACGACGTCCTGAGCAACTTCGCCATCCTGCCCCTGTTCCATCTGGGTACGTTCATCTGCCTCTTCGTTTGGGCCTGCAAGGGCTGGGCGCTGAACCTCTCCGCCGACATCCGCGACTTCTACCGCGACCTCGGCCTGATGCACAGCGATGCCATCGCTGTGGCTCCCATGCTGATGGAGGCCATCTACAAAGACGTCAAGCGGGGCCGCCACGCCCGCCTGAACGGCGTCTGGAACCCCTGCGGCTCCTCTGCCATGTTTGACGGCGCCATGCTGGCCGAGCTGGCACAGCAGGGCATGATGATCACTCAGGTGTACGGCATGACCGAGACCTGCGGCGACGGCATCATCAACTACGAGCAGGACGAAAAGCACATCCGCGCCGTGGGCAGGCCCGACGACCACGCCGAGTACAAGCTGGACGAGACGGGCGAAATCTGCATCCGCGGCGGCTGCGTCATGCTGGGCTATTACAAGGACCCCGAGGCCACCGCAGAAGTCCTCGACGCCGACGGCTGGTTCCACACCGGAGACCTAGCCCGTGTGGACGAGGACGGCTTCTATTACATCACCGGACGCAAGAAGAATATCATCATCCTCGACAACGGTGAGAACGTCAGCCCCGAAGAACTGGAAAATCTGCTGTCCAAGTGCGAGGCCGTCAAGGAATGCATCGTCAGGGAGAAGGGCAAGAAGATCTGTGCCGTCATCTACTGCGGCGAGGCCGACCAGCAGACCGTCCGCGACTTCATCACCGAGACCAACCGCACCCTGCCGCTCTACAAGCGGATGAGCGCCGTGGAGTTCAGCACCGAGCCTCTGCCCCGCACCGGCACCGGCAAGCTGCTGCGCAAGTAAGAATAAACCGGGCAGGCTGCGGAATACTGGAAAAGAGCTGCAGCCGCCTTTAATGGAACTACGAAAGGAAGATTCAAACTATGGAAAGAACCGAGATCGTGTCCCAGATCCTTGCAATTCTGGAAGATGTTGCAGAAATTTCCCCCGAGGATGTCAACGAGAACAGCGTCCTGATGGATGATCTGGACCTGTCGTCCATGGAGATCCTGACCGTCGTCGCCGACCTGGAGGAGACTTTCGGCCTGCGCATCCCCGAAAAGGAGCTGCGCAACTTCGTCACCATCAGCGATTTGGCCGACTATCTGGCCGCACACGCGGGGGAATAAGGAATGGATGCCGAACAGCGCTCTGTTTTTCAAGGTATCGTCTACTATTACCGCGAAAACATGGTCAACTGCCGCTATCAGGTCACGCTGAAAGATGCCATGGACGGTGCGCTTTTGCAGCAGGCTCTGGATGCGGCCCGGGCAAAGGCACCCTACTATTTCCAGAAGCCGGTGTGGGAGAAAAAGCTGCTCCACCTCGAGCCGTCGGACGCCCCCTGCCCGGTGCGGCAGGGCAGCGCAAAGCCCGAATTTCCGGACGAGAACGGCTTTACGGTTGCCCTGAGCTATGAGGGGAAAGCCGTCTACTTTGACTGGTTCCACTTCCTGACCGATGGCCGGGGCATAGCACCCTTCATGACCATGGTGCTGCAGTTCTACTGCAACCTGCGGTACGGCACGGCTTTCGAGGGCCGGACCCTTGAGACGGACCCTGCCTACGACATCGAGGACATCCTTGCAAAATATCCCGAGAGTCAGGTGGCCAACGATATGCAGCGCCCCGTGGTGCAGACCTTTGAAGAGACGCCCACCTGCTGCCGCATCCGGCTGGAAAAGGCGGGGCTTGTGGACGCCGCCCTCCGCTGCGGCGTCAAGCCTTTCAGTACCCTCACGGCCCTGCTCTGTAAGGCGGTGCGGGCGTATCTGGACAAGGACGAGGTGCTCTACAGCTACTCGACAGACGCCCGCGACGCGCTGGGTGCGCCGAACGCCCTCTACAACTGCGTGGCATCCTTCCAGCGCAAGCTGCCGCTGACGGCAGATGCCCCGTTGGCCGAAGTGGCCGTGGGCGTGGACGCTGACCTGAAAGAGAACCTTTCCGCTGAGCGAAAACTGTTCCGGATCGCGGAGCAGATGGGCTGGGTCTACCGGGTCTACCAGCAGAAAGCCAGCCTCAGCATCAAAAAGCGCATCTTCCAGATGGGTGAGTACATCAGCGGCTTCCCGGCGGACTTCTGGGTGAGCTATCTGGGCGACCCCTTCGCCCCGTCCAGCCCGGAGCTGACCCGGTACATCGAGGACTTCCAGACCTGGGTGCCGGCGGACGGCGCTTCCATCGGTCTGGAATGCACCAGCCTGCATGGCATCATCACCATCTGCGTCAAGAACAAGGTGCCGCGCCCCGGCTTTGCCGAGGCTCTGCGCGCCGCGTTCGAGGCCGAAGGCATCAAGGTGCTGGAAGCCGCAGAGCTGGGCGCAGACAATACATAAGATCAAACCTCTCCGGCACGCCGTAGGCGTGACGGAGAGGTTTTCTTTTAGTCTTTTATCCAAAACGTAATTTTTACATCAAATTTTCATGCGTCATACTTTTGCGAAAAAATCGCCTGAAAAGCCGATTTTTCCCTTGCGTCCAACAGTTTGCCGTGGTAGGATAGGTCGAATGTGAACGAAACACACTGGGAAATGGACAAAAGTGAGGAAAATCGTATGGAAAAAAATAAGAACAGCGGCGCGGCACTGGCAAGAAAGATGGCGGTGTCTCTGGTTTGCGGTCTGGCGGCAGGCTTTGCCTTTATGATGCTGCGCGAAAAGCTCGTGGCTTCCGGCAACAGCGGCATCTGGCAGACCATCAACGACCTGCTCTTCCAGGACATCACCACAGAGGGCGCGGAACGTGCGCTCGGCCTCTTCTACATCATCGGCCAGCTCTTCATCAAAGCACTGCAGCTGGTCATCATCCCGATGGTCTTCACCTCCATCGCGCTGGCCATCGGCAGCATCGCCGATACCCGCACCATGGGCCGCATCTCGGCCAAGACCCTCTTCTGGTTCCTGCTCTGCTCCTTTATGGCGCTGGCACTGGCCGGATGCGTGGGCTACGCCACCTATTCCATGGGCCTCTTCAACGCTCACATCGAGGGCCTGACGGAAGCCATCGGCTCCACCGGTTCCAACCCCCTGAACGTGGTGCTGAATGTCATCCCCTCCAACATCGTCACGGCTTTCGGCAGCAACAACGCTGTTCTTTCCTCCGTCTTCCTCGCGGTGGCTGTGGGCCTGAGCATGAATGTGCTGGGTGAGAGCCGTACTTCCACCCTCCGCCGCCTGCTGGGCGAGGTGAACGACGTGGTGGTGGTCTTCCTGAACTTCGTCGTCACAAACTTCGCGCCCTTTGCAGTCTTCGTGCTGCTGACCCGCACCTTCGCCATCTACGGCATTGATTACCTCAAGCCCGCTCTGGTGTATGTGGTGGTCACGGTGGTCCTGCTCTTCGTCTTCCTGCTGGTGGCCTATCCTCTGGTGGTGGCGCTGGGCGCAAAGCAGAACCCCATCACCTTCATTAAGAAGATCGCCAACGTGGCCGTCTTCGGCTTCTCCACCTCTTCCAGCGCAGCCACTCTCCCCCTGAACATCAGGGTCTGCACCGAGGATTTCGGCGTCGATGAGTCCATCGCCTCCTTCGTCCTGCCTCTGGGCATGACCATCAACATGGACGGCACCGCCATCATGCAGGTGGTGGCCACTGTCTTCATCGCAGGCTGCGCCGGTTACACCGTTACTCCCGCCCAGTTGGTCGTGGTCGCTCTGCTGGCTCTGCTGGCCTCGGTGGGGACGCCTGCCGCCCCCGGCGCAGGGGCCGTCATCCTCTTCACCATCCTGTCCGGTGCGGGCTTCGTGAATGACAGCGCCCTGCTGGCCTACTCCCTCATCCTCGCCATCAACCGCCCCATCGAAATGCTCGTCACCTCCCTGAACGTGGTGGGCGACGCTGTGGCCAGCATCTGCGTGGCCAAGAGCGAGGGCCTGCTGAACGAGGAAAAGTTCAACGCATAATTGACCTGTAACATACAAAAGCGCCCCTCCGTTTTACCGGAGGGGCGCTTTTTGCGCAGCAGAAGTCTTCTTTTTTACAGACGGCCCAAAGCCACCGCCGGGGTTTTACGCCGATTTTGCGTCCGCATGGTTTCGGGCCGGGCGGCTGCGGCGGTAGAATAAGGCCGTTCCCGGTAAATCGAAAAAGAGAGAAGGAGCCATGAGGCTCATGGAAAGAGAGGACTTTCGCATGAAAGAGAATAAAATGTCCCGCCGCAGCTTTTTGAAGGCTGGTGCCTTTGCATCCGCCGCCGGTATGCTGGCCGCAGCGCCTGCCGCTGCCAACGCCGCTGCCCCCAATGCCGCCAAAGCAGCAGAGGAAGAGAACGGACTGCTGGGTGTGTTCGGCGGCAAACCCAAGTATGTTTTCCTCTTTATCGGCGACGGTATGGGTACGGCCCAGATCCAGTCTGCCCGATTCTATAAGGGTACGGTGGAGAACAACGGCGCTGTCGTCGAGGGCGAGCTGAGCTTCACCCAGTTCCCCGAGGTGGGCAGCGTGACCACCTACGACAGCACTTCTTTCTGCCCCGACTCCGCTTCCACTGCCACTTCCATCGCCACCGGCCACAAGACCGAGAGCGGCGTCATCAATATGTGCCCGTGGACCCGCGATGTGCCCTATGAGACCATCGCCGAGAAGCTCCACGCCCAGAAGAACTACAAGGTGGGCGTCGTCTCCTCCGTCAACATCGACCACGCCACCCCCGCTGCCTTCTATGCACATCAGAAGACCCGAAAGAACTACTACGCCATCGGCAAGGAGCTGGCCGCCTCCGGCTTCGAGTATTTCGCCGGCGGCGAGTTCCAGAAGGTGAACGGCGACGGCACCGGCCCCAACAACCACGAGATCGCGGCCCAGAACGGCTACAACGTCGTCACCCGTCAGGCAGACGCCGCCGCCCTCAAGGCCGGTGCAGGCAAGACCCTCATCATCGCCGAGGCACTGGCCGACGGCAAGGCCATGAACTACGCCATGGACGCCGCCGCAGGCGAGTGGCAGCTGACCGACTACGTCAGGAAGGGCATCGAGCTGCTGGACAACAAGAAGGGCTTCTTCCTGATGACCGAGTCCGGCAAGATCGACTGGGCCTGCCACGCCAACGATGCCGCCGCTTCCATCCACGATGTGCTGGAGATGAGCAACGCCGTGCAGACCGCTGTGGACTTCTACAACGCCCACCCCAACGACACCCTCATCCTCGTCACCGCCGACCACGAGACGGGCGGCATGGCCATCGGCTACAAGACCACCAACTACGACACCTTCCTGACCAACCTCACCCACCAGAAGATGTCCTACGCCAAGTTCGACTCCACCTATGTGAAGGGCTACATCGCCAACAAGACTCCCTTCGAGGCCGCCATGGCCGACGTGAAGGCAAACTTCGGCCTGACCCTGCCCACCGACCCCGATGCCGCCAGTGCAGGCAAGCTGCTGCTGACCGACTACGAGGTGGAGAATCTGCGCAAGGCCTACGAGCGGACGCTGGAAGTCGGCGCTGCCTCCCAGAAGGAGATGAGCCAGCAGGATTATGAGCTCTACGGCACCTACATCCCCTTCAGCATGGCCATCTGCCACACCATCAACCACAAGTCCGGCATGGACCACACCACCTATGCCCACACCGGCGCGATGGTCAACATCTATGCGCTGGGCGTCGGCGCGGAGAAGTTCCGCGGCGTCTTCGACAACACCGAGATCTACCACAAGCTGGCTGAGCTGACCGGCGTGCAGTAAGCCCCTCTCTTCAAACGAAAAAAGCCTGTGCAGATCCTCCCGGGGCGGGAGGCTGCACAGGCTTTCTTGTGTTCACAGGTGGATGGTGAAGCCGCGGCCCAGCATCTGGGCCAGCAGCATGAGGGTCGAGACGCCGAAGCACCCACCCATCATCAGCAGGCAGAGCACCACCGAGCCGAAGTCGCACCGGCATGCGCCGGGCCGGGCTGAGTAGTAGAGTACCTCGCACCCCAGCAGGATGAGCCCCGCCGCCGGTAGCACCTGCCAGATGACCAGCCACGGCAGGCCGGGCAGGAAGCGGGCCAGCAGGAAGAGCGTGCCCGCCGCGATGAGGCAGACGCCCAGCGTCAGGGTGCCCACCCGACGCAGGGGTTTATTCGTCGTGTTCTGTTCCATCATCCGTCACCTCGTTTTCATTCACCACAGGAGAGGAGAGCAGAGCGGCGTTGTCCGGCTCGTCGGCGTGATACTCGCAGAAATCGGCATCCTCGGGGACATCCTTGGAAGCATCCGGCTTTTTGGCCGGATGGGGGCCTTTCACCAGCCAGACGCCGCAGATGATGAGGACCACACAGACCACCACATCCGGCAGGCTGGCCATGACGAGATAGAGGGCGCGGAAAACGGGGGAGGAGTGGCCCCAGCGGTAGACGAGGTCGCCGAGAATGTTCATGATGAGGTTCTGGTAGGCGATAAGCGCACCGAAGGCGATGAGCAGCCAGCCCACCAGCTTGTGGCTGTCCAGCAGAGCCCGGGCCAGCCGCTTGTCGCGGGGGTCGAAGTGGACGAGGTAGTCGTCCTCCGGCGCGGTGTCCGCGATGATCTGTGCCCGGAGGTTGAAGGTGTCAAAAAAGCTGTACATCCACACCACCACCAGCAGGAGCAGCACCGGGTTGAGCAGTGAGCTCACCATCCCGATGAGGCAGGCCGTGAGGATAAGGGAGAGGCCCCGCTTCATGTAACCCTGATACATCTGGCCTGCGCCGGGGATAAACGCGCAGCAGAAGGTCAAAAATCCGTTTTTCAGCATAACGATCTCCTTGTTTTATGATTTTATGTTTTCTGCCGCGTTCAGCAGGCTTTCCAGCACAGAGGAAACGCGGGTATAGATGTTCTCGCCGGGGCGGGAAGTCACGGGCCTGCCCAGCTTTTCGGGCAGAAGCTTCGGGGGCTGTTTTTCCGGCAGGGTGACCTGGACTGTGGGCAGGAGAGCCTGCAGGTCGCTGCCGTGGTCGGTGACGAAGGTCAGCGCTCCGGTACGCCACATGGTCAGCGCCAGCACGGCGGCGACGCCCGCCACCGCAGCCCGGCCACAGGTGCTCTGCATCAGCCGCACCCAGATGGTGCTCATCACGGTACGGCGGACATCCCGGGGCGGGTCGGCGAGGGCGTCGGCGGTCAGAAGTGCGGTGTAACGGTCGGTGCATTTGTCGCAGTAGGCGAGATGTTCGGCGGCTTCCAGCCGTCCCAGCTCGTCCAGCTGCCCGGCGGTGAGGGCGTGCAGCCCTTCGTCGCTCAGACAGCCGTCTTCACGGAACAATTCCATCTCAAAAGCCCTCCTTTCCGGCGGCGCTCAGCTGCGCGGCCAGCATCTTTTTTGCCCGGAAGACCTGCGCCTCCACTGTTTTCTGGGGCCTGCCGCAGAGCCGGGCGGCTTCGGCGGCGGTGTGCTGTTCCAGCAGCATGAGGCGGCAGGGCGTCTTGTAGGGTTCCCGCAGAGCGAGGATGCGCTGCGTCAGCTCCTCTTCGCCCAGAGCTTCCAGCACCTGCGCTTCCGGCTCGCTGCCGGGCGGTGCGCCCTCCAGTGCAAGCACATCGTCGCCGGGGGTGTTCACCCGGCGCGCCCAGGCGCTGCGTAAGTAATCCTTGGCTTTGTTGGAGGCGATGCGGGCCAGCCATTGCTTTTCGTATCCGGCAGGACAGCGGTCCATGCTCCGCCATGCAGAGAGAAAAGTTTCCTGCGTCAGATCCTGCGCATAGCCCTCATCTGCCACCAGCTGACGGCAGATGGTGTAGACGAGGGACTGGTACTTCTGTACCAGCCTGTCAAATTCCAGTGCATTCAATGGCTGCTCTCCGCCTCCTTTCTGCCCGGCATTTCGAGCGCTCTGTCTATCTACACGAACCAGCGGGGCCAAAACCTGCAAAATCGTGGGAAAAATTTTGAAAATGTGGTAGAATGGCCTTATCAAACCTCACAAAGGAGAAAACACGATGGCCTCTGCCACAAAACAGGCACTTCTGGCGGCGCTCTCCGCCGCCCAGGGCGAATGCATCTCCGGCCAGCAGCTGGCGCAGCAGCTGGGTGTGAGCCGCGCTGCTGTCCATAAGGCCGCCGCCGCACTGGCGGCTCAGGGCTATGCGCTGGAAGCCGCCCCCCGGCGGGGCTATCGGCTGGCGGGCGGCGACCCCTTCTGCGCCGAGGCGGTGGGAGAGTACGACGCCCCCATCCACCTCTACGACAAGCTGGAAAGCTCCAACCGCACGGCCAAGACGCTGGCCCTCGAGGGTGCGCCCCACGGCACGATGGTGCTGACAAGTCAGCAGACGGCGGGCCGGGGCCGGCTGGGGCGGCGGTTCGAGAGCCCGGCGGGGAAAGGCATTTATCTCTCGCTGGTGCTGCGGCCCGGCCTGCCCATGACCGAGGCGCAGGCCGTCACCGTCAGCGCGGCGGTGGCTGTCTGCCGGGCTGTGAAGCGGCTCTGCGGGCTGGACTTGGGCATCAAGTGGGTCAACGACCTCTATTATAACGGCAAGAAGGTCTGCGGCATCCTGACGGAAGCCGGGGCCGACATCGAGAGCGGCCAGCTGGAATGGCTGGTGGTGGGCATCGGCCTGAACCTGACCTCCCGCCCGGAGGACTGGCCCGAGGAGCTGCGGCCCATCGCGGGCAGTCTCTACCCCGGCGGGCCTGCACCGGTGAGCCGGGCGGCGCTGGCCGGGGCCATCGCCCGGGAACTGCTGGGTCTCTGCCCGGCCTTCGACTGTCTGGACGAGTACCGCGCCCGGTGCTTTGTGCCGGGCCACTGGGTCACGGTCTGCACCGGGACGGAGAGCTACGCCGCAAAGGCTGTGGCCATCGACGACGCCGGGCGGCTCATCGTGCAGCGGGAAGGGGGCCGCACCGAGGCGCTCTGCCACGGAGAAGTGAGTATAAGGCCGTCGCCGCTGGCGGTAAAATAATAAGAATAATATAGAAAGAAAGCATCGGCAGACACCCGGCGAGGGAGCTGCGGATGCTTTTGCTTTCAGTAGAGCAAATGCCTCTCCCTTTGGGAGAGGTGTCACCGAAGGTGACGGAGGGGGCAAGCCCGGAGAGAAAGTGGCACAGCATG
>OLAR01000114.1_pt1 | contig 18959 bp, 18 predicted proteins | sample 1607901 | NCBI WGS metagenome assembly OLAR01 (sample SAMN02674698, study PRJEB24791) | human gut metagenome, SKBSTL036 | isolation source: stool | host: Homo sapiens | place: USA
GCTCTTCCGATCTGAAGTTTGGGGAGAACGAGCTTGAGGCATTGCGAGTGATTGAATGCCTCAAGATGTCCGGTCTTGAAATTAAAGACATCAAGCAGTTTATGGATTGGTGCGTTGAGGGCGTGTCTACTTATCCGCTTCGTAAAGAACTGCTGGAAAATCAGAAAAAGACAGTGGAAGAGGAAATTGCGCACATGAATAAAATCCTTGATATGCTCCGCTTCAAGTGCTGGTATTACGATCAAGCCATACAGGACGGAAACGAAGAACGCATTCTGAGCCTTCTTCCTGATCATCTGCCGAAAGATATTCAGAAAGCATACGATAACGCACACCGTTGAACGAAAAAGAGAGCCTCTGCTGACACCCAACTGGGCATCGACAGAGGCTCTTGGTTCGTTTTCCGAGCATTCAAACAAGTGCCGAAATCGACACTTATTTCCGCGCTAAAGAAGAAACTGCGCAGGGAATACAATCACTTAGGTTGGTCAATTTGCGCCGCTCTGAGGCTTGCAATCACAGGCTTTTTCGCCCCCTAACTGTCTACACCTCGATGCCTTGCGGGAGAAGTGCGGACAGGCAATGAGATCCGCACGGAAGCTCTGCTTGCAGCTATGGACGCAGCGGACGCAGAAGCGGTTATACTTCCGGCGTCCGCTGTCCCCGATGAAGAACGACCACTCATGCCGCCATTTCTGACTTCTGCTCACAGCTCAATCTCTCCTTTGTGCTTTTTGGGAGGGCAGCATTCCTTCTGCTTTTCAGCCTTTGCAGACTTGAGCCTGTCCATGATGGAGGACTTTTCGCCGGTTTCGGGAGCTTTGATCGCTGCGGTCTTTTCCTCCTTCGGACCGTTGTTGATGATCCCGTCAATCATGCCGTAGTCATCCTCCATCGACATCTCCGCCGCCTTGAGGTAGTTTTCCTTCTCAAGAGCTGCCATCCAGCTTTCCTTGCTGATACCGAGCATTCCGTCCTTTGCCGCATGGTCGGCAATCTCCTTTGCATCCACGCACAAGCCCTCGGTGTTATCCGAATAGAGACGGTAAACCTCGCAGCCCTTCTCCATCGCCTTTTCAGCCGCCTCCTGACCGGCGGGAAGAACGCCAGCCCATGCGTAGCCGTAGTCCTTCATATCCTGAACAGAGAGCGCGGGATCAGGCATTTCCGACACTTCCTTGACCTCAAGGTCGAGAAGGCGGAGCGTGTCATCGTCAAAGCCGTTGTAGACATCATCAAGAACGAGCTTACCGCGCTCATCGACGATGATGCAAGCCGCCTCATCGCCGTAGGTGTCATGCTCCATCAGATAAAAGCTGTGACCGCCGATTTCGTGCTGGTCAATGGTGTGCCACGTCCCGATGTGACCGGCAACCGTCAAGCCGGAGGTATCGGCGTTCATCTCAAAGTCCTTCTGCTCAACGCTCTCCTGCTTCTGCTGTTCCTTCGAGATCATGGGGATTGCTACAATTTTATCGCCCAGCTTTGCAAACTGCTCCGGCACTTTGAAGTGGTCAGAGAACTTTTGCATCTGCTCTACGGTCAGAGAGCCGAAGCTGTCATCCGTCAAGCCGACTACCATGAATGTTCCGGCAACAACGTCGTAGATGTCACCGTCTTCACCACGCAGAGCGCGGTTCAGGGGCAAACCTTCCAGCTTACCTTCCTCGTTGCAGACCAAGGCAACCGGGTCTTCGTAGGGATAAATTGCCTCGATATAGCCGCCGACCTCATGCTGCAATGACTCCAGACCGGAGTCAATCTCCTTCACATAAGGCTCCTTTCCCGGCTCAACGACGAGAACGGCGATGGTGCTGTCACGCTCGGCGGCTTCCCCTGAGCCGGTAATCCGGTATTCATCGGGAATATCATCAAGCTCCCCGTTAAACTGCCTGTCCCAGCGTTCGCTTGCGACACGGACATAGCCCTCATCGGTGAATCGCCCCTGCTCATCCATCGCAATGTCGCGCCCATAGCGTTCATAGTCGATGTAATTTGCCAGAGGACCGAGATCCTTTTCGGAGTAAATACCAGCTTCGTGTGCGTAATAATAGCCGAGATCGGATTCGTCGTTGATACCGGGCATGATGTCGTAGCAGTCCAGATTGAATGTCAGATTGATAAGATCGTCGATGTCGCTGACCTCATCGCAGCCAGATTCCATAATGGCAACGAGCTTTTCCTGATCGCTCAGGGAAAGCTCGTCAATCAAAGCGGCAAGGTAGTTGAGCTTATCAAGGCTCTCGTACTCGCCAAGCATCTTCTGAACGCCGTAGATCGGACATTCGTAGTCGGTGATAAACCACTCTTCGTAGGGCTGACCGAACTCATCCTGCTTGCCGATCCCGATGCGCTCAAAGACTTTCTGCATCTCTTCTTCGGTGGTGGGCAGCTTCACCCACTCACCGACCAGCATACCCTCGTTGTACTTGCCAAGGTTCGTGACGAAGGCTTCAAAATCACCGTCTAATACGGGCATAGGCATCCTCCTTTCAGTCATCCACCATGCCGTCCGGCATGATATACAGTTCCTCAAACTCCGCATCGGTCATGGCTTCGAGCTTCCGGACGGTCTTATACATCAGCTCCGCAATCTCACCGTCCATGTCGTTCAGGGTGACGCTCTTCATATCGTCGATCAGCCGCTTCCGGCTGGACGTGTTGAAGCAGCACATCAGGTTGAGTTCTTCTACGGTAAAGTTTTTCATATCAGAGTACCATATCCTTTCCTTTCGATTTCTGAGGTTTCGGCGTGTGGGTCGGCTGTGCCTTCTGTGCGGATTTCAGTTTGTCACGGATGGATTCACGGGCAGCGGGCTTCTTCGGGATGGTGTCGTAGATGGCAGTTCCGGCATCCTCCACATAGGCGCGGACATACTGGATGCTTTCCGAAAAGCGGATGGGGCGGTTCTTGTCCTCGATGTTGGTCAGTCGGACTTCATCAGCGGCAAAATCAACCGCGTCGATTCTGCACTTGATTCCGTCCACATTCAGCGTCGCGCCGACAGGAATGTAATCTGCTGCTTTGAGTTCCTTGAAGGTCTCGCCGTCCTTGCTGAGAAAGACATCCGCTCCGGACTGCCAGAGCTTCTTTGATGCAGCTACCCATGCGCTTTCACGGAAACCAGTAACCGGCACGGAAGGCTTGCCGCGTACCTTCTTTTCAAGGAGTTTTGTGCCGAGAAGCGGCGCGGCTTTCTTTGCGTCCTTGCCGTACAGCTCAAAATAGCCGTTCTGAGCAAAGCAGACCAGCGCATCCGGATGAGCCTTTTTGACAGCCTCATATTTGCGGAGTTCTGCGACGGGGAGCGGCGAAAGCACCTCTGTCCTCTCTGCCTCCGGCAGTCTGTCACGGCGGCTTTTCTGTTTGGACAGCACTTCCACCAGATCATCCGCGTTTTTCGGGAGCGTCTGGTGGGTTTTGACGCCGCCATGCTCACCGACCAGAGCCATTGCTGCATCGAAGCTGCTGCGGCAGGGGGCTTCCAGTACAAAGCCATCTGCGAAGGTCAGCCGATCATGATCCGGCACAGCCGAGTTCTGCGCTACGTTTGCCGCCTGTTCCCGGTAATTGATCTCAAAGACATCTCCGAACACCTTGCCGCGCTTAACGGCTTTCGGGATAATGACGCGGGCGACGCACTCGTCGTAGGTCTGCTCCGCATAGAAACGGAAGGTGTTGTGATCCCGCGTTCCCTGAATAAAGACCTGATTTTCGTTGAGACAGTGCGTTCCATGCGGACGGCAGAACCACATCAGCGTTTTGTCTTCGGGATTTTGGCTTTCGGCAGCGCGGCGGATGATGCGCTTGTCGATGTCGAAGTCTTCCTTGTAGCTGTCTACATGACTGTCCACGAGCTTCTGCAGCTCCGCAACGATGTCAACATCTGTGTATTTCTTCATGCTTCTCCTTTCTCACAACTCCATGTCGTGCGTTTTGGATTTGACCGGAGATTTCTTCTCCGGCTGCTGTTTTGCGGCAGTCCTGAGCTGATCGCGGATAGAGGGCTTTTCCTGCTTCTGCTCCTGCTTGATGTATTCCAGCGTCGGCATCAGCTCACGGTAACAGCCCTGTGTTTTCCGCGCCGCATGACGGCGATGGATTTTGAACAGCGGCTCACCGTTCTGCGTGACCGTGTTGCCCTCGATCCTGACACCGTTCCGCGCCAGCAGATTGAAGGAATGATTGGAGGCGCGATAGGACGCCCGCATTCCGTCGTTGTTATAGGCAATCTGCCCCTTGAGCGTGTCCATGACGGCGGCTTTGATTTCCTTCTCTTCGGCAGTCAGACGGTGTGCTTTCGGTGATTCCTCCGGCATGGAGGCAATGGGAGAATTGACCTCCACGGTTTTTACCTCAATAGAGGTAATCTCATCGTTCTCCCACGCAACAACCTCAGGGTCTCTTTCCTCCGTTTTCTCAGAAACAGCTTTCTTCTCAGGTTTGGTCTGCTGGCGGAACGCATCGACGAAAAGTGCCGTCAGTCCGGGATTGGGTTTATCCACAAGGAAGCGGGAGGCGTTTTCGGGGCAGACATCAACGGTCTTCGCCCATTCCTTGAGAGGCTGGGGAATGCGCCCGTCAAAGTCTTTCTGCTGAATGGTGTTTGCGAGGACATACCGGACGCGCTCCGGAGAGAACTGCTCAAGGACGATTTTCACGGCAGCATCCGCATCCAGCCGGTTATCTCCGTAATTGGAGCTGATCGCCGCTTCAATCGCACGGCGGCATTCCACGTTTGCAGCGAGAGAAGCACGATATGACTCCAGCTCACCGGCTTCATAGGCATAATTCGCCGTCTCGCGGTAAATGGGGACTTCCGGCTTTTCCTCCGGAACAGTTTCCTTTACGGGAGCTTCGACTTCCATCTCTGCGGACTGTGCTTTCTCTGCCAGCAGCACCTTGAGCTTGGCGTCAATGCCTTCGATCATCTCAGCCGCCGTCTTGCGGATGGTATCCAGAGAGCTTTTCAGTTCCTTGGTTTCCTTGCCGGAAGACCAACCGGCGATGTAGCCGAAGGAATAGTCCGAGGTTTCAATGCCGTATCGCTGGCAGACGGTGTAGGCTACGCTTTCCGCTTCAACCTCTTTGGTGTGCCGATCCTTTTTTTCTTCGGGGGCAGTCTTCTCGTCCGGATTGACGGCGTGGAGCTTGGCATGGGCGATCTCATGAATGGCGGTCTTGACCGTCTGGATTTCGCTCATGCCCTCCTGAATGGCAATGCGGCTTTCAACCGGCGAGAAGAATCCCTTTGCGCCGCCCGGAATATCCTCAAAGGAAATGGGGACGGGAGACTCCTGCTTGAGCGCATCGAAGAACGCCTCGTAGTTTTCAACCGTGCCTTTCAGCTCATCGACGATAATGTCCGGAAGCTCCTTGCCGTCCGTCTGGGAAACATCAAAGACACTTACCACCTTGAAGGCAGGACGCAGGACCTCAACCGTTTCCGTGACAGCCTTCCCATCTGCGCCGATCACCGGCTTCTGCGTCAAAGGATCAATCTTCTCACGCTCTTCCTGCGCCTTGTACGGCGCGGGTGCAAGAATCTTGATGCCCTTTTCGCCCTTCATGACCTGACGGTCAAAGTTGCGCTGCCACGAGGTATAACCGGCAACATAAGTTGCCTCCGGCTTCTGCATCGCAATGAGCAGCGTGTTGTTGAAGGAATAGTTGTAGAACTTGGACATCGTGCGGAGGTATTCCTTGAACCGCTCGGATTCAAAAAGCTCCTTGATGCCCTGTTCCAGCTTGTCCGTGATTTCACGGACTTGCTGTGCATTTTTGTTTTCAGCCATTTGCTACCTCCTTTACTTATCAAACTTCATCTTGAAGCTGACATATTTGCCGCCGCTGTCATCCAGCCGGATCACCGCATCGTAGAACTGAGGCTTCTTCGGCGTGTAAAGCCCGGTCACTCGGCACCAGCCCTTGTCCAGCAGCTCCTTTGCAATCTTCTTGGTCAGCTTCTTTTTCTTGCTGGAAAAGAACTTGTTGTCTTCCCACAGGCAGAAGGAGCATTCCTTGTTCGAGCAGTAGAAGTTGCCCTTGCCGACATAGACCGGAGAGCCGCAGCGGGGACATTTGCCGATTTCCTCCTTGCCCGTGCCGAAACGCTGGGCTTCGGCATCGGAGAGAAACGGGTAGGCTTTCACGAGATCCCCGGTCATCTGGACAATGCCGCTGAGGAAGGCGTCTGCATCCGCATTGCCGCGCTCAATCTCCATGAGCGTGTTTTCCCATTCCGCCGTCATTGCGGGAGAGGTGATCTGTTCCGGCAGGACGCAGACAAGGTTGCAGCCGTCCTTTGTTGGAATGAGGGACTTTCCTTTACGCTCTGCAAAGCCGGATTTCACCAGCTTTTCAATGATACCGGCGCGTGTCGCGGGAGTGCCAAGACCTTTCTTTTCGGTGTCATCGTCGAACTGATCGTTTCCGGCAGTCTCCATTGCAGACAGGAGAGTATCTTCCGTGTACTGCTTCGGAGGCGTTGTAAAGTGTTCGGTGACACTGGCAGACACACCATCCAGCATATCGCCCTCATGGACTTCGGGCAGGGACTTCACGGGATCGTCCTTTTCCTTCGTCTTGAGGGATGCCTTGAACAGCTCTTCAACGGCTTTCCATCCGTTTTGAACGACCGTCTTGCCCTTGGTTTTGAACGTATAGCCCTCGCAGGAGAGCGTGATCTGCGTTTCTGCGTAGGTGTGCTTCTCACCGGTCGCACACAGAAGGCGCATTACAACAAGATTGAGGATTTTCTGCTCCGACTGAGGAAGCGCGGAAACATCCTGCTTTTCAAGCTGAACGGTCGGGAGAATGGCATGGTGATCTGTGACCTTGCTGTTGTCGGTCACGCGGGCAATGTCCGGAGTGACCGAAACGCCGGAGAAAAGCGGAAGCTGGCGGCAGACGATGGAAATGACCTGACGGGCAGTGCCCTCCATATCGTCCGTGATGAACTGGCTGTCCGTGCGCGGATAAGTCAGGAGCTTCTTTTCGTAGAGCGTCTGAACGAGGTCAAGCGTCTGCTGGGCAGTGAAGCCGTAGTAGCGGTTTGCCTCGCGCTGCAAGGTGGTCAGATCGTAGAGCTTCGGAGGATTGACGGCTTTCGTCTCCCGCTTGAGAGAAGAAACGACGGCTTGCTTTTTCTCGCAAGCCGCCGCAATCTTCTTCGCTTCCTCTTCGGTTTTGACCTTTTCCAGATCGGCAGTCAGATCGCCCTTGCCGACGTGGACGTTGAAATACTTTTCCTTCTGGAACGTGGAGATTTTACCGTCACGCTCCACCAGCATTGCAAGGGTCGGCGTCTGGACGCGCCCGACCACCAGTTTCTTGTGATAGAGCGTGGTAAACAGGCGGGTGCCGTTGATACCGACAATCCAGTCTGCCTTCGAGCGGCTGAGTGCCGCTTCATAGAGGCGGTCATATTCCTTACCGTCCCGGAGATGCCGGAAGCCCTCACGGATAGCGGAGTCCTCCAATGAGCTGATCCACAGACGCTTGAAGGGTTTGGTGCATCCGGCTTTGTTGTAGACCAGCCGGAAGATCAGCTCACCCTCGCGTCCTGCATCGGTTGCGCAGACCAGCTCGGTGACACGTTTGTCCTTCATGAGAGAGGACAGCACCTTGAACTGCTGAGCTTTGTCCTTCGTGACCTCAAACATCCAGCTTTCCGGAACAATGGGCAGATCGTCATACCGCCACTTGGCATACCGCTCATCGTAGGAGCTGGCGTCTGCCAGCTCCACCAGATGACCGAAGCACCACGAAACGATGTAGTTGCCGCCCTCCATGTAGCCGTCCTTGCGGGATGTCGCGCCCAGCACCTTTGCGATGGACTGGGCAACGCTGGGCTTTTCAGCAATGACTAAGATCAATCTTCATCACCATCCGTTTCAGCATCCTCCGCAATCTGCGGCTCTTCATCCTCGTTGATGTACGGCTCTTCCTCGTAGCCTTCATCATCAAAGAAGTCCATATCTTCATCCTTGGGCTTTCTGCCCTTGACGAACTTGATGTAGTAATAAGCTGCACCCGCAGCACCGGCAAGAACGAAGATGACGAGGATCATGCCGATGTTGGATTTCTTTTCGGGTTTAGGGGCGGGAGCATCGGTTTCTGCATCCTTATCCGGCTCAGGTGTAACGGGGGCTGTGCCGGTGCATTCGCTCATGTTGGTCTTGCAGACCGGGCAGTCGGTGTTGACCTGACCGGCAGCGCATTTCTCTTTGCAATTACAGGTAGTCAGAGCCGCCGCAGTATCATCATCCAGCAGCGCAAGCAGATCGCTTTCATCGACCATGTTCAGGAAGTACGTCTGATACTGTTCCTCATCCTCATTGATGGGTGCATCGTAGTCAATGACGATATAGAAGGTGTTGCCGTTCTTCGTCTGGATGGTGATGAACTGCTTGTTGGTTGCCTTGTCATAGAGCAAGTCGCGGGTGTAGGCGTTGCTCTCATCGTCAATCGGCTCACCCTTCGACTTTTCCGGTGTGGGAGTGACTGCGGGCTGCTGTTCGGGCTGAGTTGCCTCCGTGACGGGAAGGTTCTGTTCGGTATCATCGGCGTAGGCAAACGCCGTGACCGAGAAGCAGGACAGAACCATGACGCAGACCGCAAGGACGGTCAGAAAACGAAACTTCTTACGCATTGTCGATTACCTCCGTATTTTCAGCGGGCTTGGTGCCGCCCTTCATGGAAGACAGGAACGCCATGATCTGATCCTTGTCCATCACCATAGAGCGCACAGTATTGATGATTTCAAGGTTTTCCAGCTCCGTCTTCTTGTCATACAGCTCCTTGAGCTGACCTTCGATTTCAGACTTCTTCTTTTCAGCCTTCTCGATGTCGGAGAGGACTTTCTGATACTTGGGATTCATGAAAAACTCCTTTCTTTTAATAGGCAGGTCTTCCGAAGGCGTAGAAATGCTGCTGCCAATAGGAAGAGTTGATAGATGTGTACTGAATGGGATCGCCGCAGTGAATCATGACGCCATCACCAACGTAGATGCCGACGTGGGACACACCGGGGGTGTCATACGTCCCGACGAAAAAGATGAGATCACCGGGCTGGGCATTCGCCTTTGAAACCGGCGTACAGACGTTGTAAAGCCCCTGTGCGCCCAGCCGCCCGGTATTCACAAGCCCGCTATTCGTGAGAACATAGCTGACAAAGCCGGAGCAGTCAAAGGACGTGTCGGGATTGGAGCCGCCCCACACATACGGATAGCCGAGATACTTTTCCGCCTCGGTGATCAGCGCTGCAAACTTCTCGTCGTTCAGGTATTCCGGGTTGACATCGTAGTCAGCGGGCGGATTTGTGATGTACTTGTCCACATAGGGAGAGTCACCGAACAGATCCTCGCGGTTGCCCAGCACCGACATATACGTTGCGTACATGGAAAGCTGTTCCTGAGACATGATGTAGACCGGGACATGGGAGAGATTGAAGTTTTCGAGCTTCACGTTGCAGATGTAGTAGTCATACGGGACGCGATAGGTTTCCGTGTGCGTGTTGCCGTCTGCGTCCGTCCATGTGTCGGTCTCCGTGCGGTATCTGGTTTCGACGATGACCTCTTCTGTGAGGATATACTGCTTTTCAAACAGCATTTGAAGCGTACCCTGCACCTCATCCAGCGTGAACTCGCCCTCATGGAGAGCCGAGAGGATGGAGATCAGCACATAGGGGTCATGATCAATATCGTCCAGATCGAAGTGGTATTCATCATAGTTGTGAGTGCTTTCGTAGGTGTCGAGATAGCGTTGCAGATCTTGCTCCATCTGGCAATACTGCGCTTCTGCGCCCAGCATCGCATCATCCTCGCTGAGATAGGAGGAAGCGATAACCGACGAGCCGGTAGAGGTGAGCATCGAACACGAGCTGATTCCGGCACCGAGCAAAACGAGAAGGGCAATTCCGATGCCGATCCAGATGAAGACCTTCTTGTTTTTCTCAAAAAACTCCTTGATCTTGTCGGACACCTTTTCACCGAGCTTCTTGCCGGTATTCTTTGTGGCAGTCCCGGCGGTCTGAGAACCGGCATTTCGAGCGGCGGCATATTCCTTCTTGATGTTCTGCTTCTGGTAGTGCTTGTTCATGTTCTGCTTCTTCATCTCAGGATGCTCCTGCTGATTTCTCTCATATTGGAGCTTCGCATCCGCAGCATCCGCCTTGTGTTCCAGCTTGGAGACCTTTTCATAAGGCTTGTTGACGCTGCTTTCCCGATGATGGCGGAAATGCCGAGCGGCAGTCTCAGCGGCGATCTCCGTTTTGTGCGCCCCCTCGACCGCCGAGTTTTCCTGCTCGACCTCATGGATTTTGCCATGAATGCCGGAGGCGAGAGTGTCACCGACCTTGCGGACGGTTTTGTCTGCCTTGAATTGCAGCTTGCCCTTGCCCTTCGGCTTTTTCAGCTCATCTTCAAAATGAAGGCGGGTTTTGCCCTTGCCGGTCTCTTCATCAAAGACTCGCTCCTTCTTGAGAACCTTGTGCGTGGGCAGCTTCTCGCGGGCAGCGTCCAGACGCTCATGCGCCTTCTCGGACTTCCTTTCGAGCTTCTGCATCCGCTTCGTGGGCGGGACGGCATCGTCCGAGACCGGCTTTGCAGAGGCGGTTTCCGCCGCTTGAGTGAGAACGGCATCTGCATCCACTGCTTCAACCGCAGAGGTCTTGCGCAGCTTGTGCGTGACAATCGTTTCGGCAATCACCGTGCCGGTATGAGAAGAAACACCGTGCTGCTCCAAAGCAGGAGGCTTGAACGGCGTTTCCGAAGGCAGCGGTTCGGGTGCATTCTGGGGTGGATTTTCCGCCCTTTTCTCTTCTGTGACGGACGTTTCCGAGAGCGGCTGTGTGTCGTTATCCTCGGCGTGTTCCACCTGAAACTGACGCTGCTGACGGCGCATCTGCACCTTTTTCTGTTCCTCCGCAGAAAGAGCTTCGGAAGGTTCTGCTGTCTCAGCGGACTTCACCAACTCTGCTTCTTCCAGCCGCTTTGACACACGCTGCTCGGTGCCAGCCGTCAGGTTTTCCTCAACCGCGCCTTCCCGCGTCATCCGCAGAACAACCTTGTCGCGGGCTTTGAGTTCCGGTTCATTGGACATCAGATTTCACCTCCAATCCGCTTGTAGGCAAGCTCGGTGTATTCGGGGTTCAGCTCTACGCCCACAAAATGCCGCCCCATCTGCGAGGCAACCATGCCGGTTGTGCCGCTCCCCATAAAGGGGTCAAGCACAACGCCGCCTTCGGGACAACCGGCAAGAAGACAGGTCTCAACCAGCTTCGGAGGGTAGGCGGCATAGTGACCGCCCTTGAAGGGGACGGTGTTGATCTTCCAGACATCACGCTTATTGCGAAGCGGATTGATGTCTGCGTCCTTGATCTCGCCATGCTCACGGGGGCGGTTGATGGACTGCGGCTGAGGCTGACCGGGAACGGGCTTGCCGTATTTGTTGCCGCCCTTCATGCCGCGCTTGAGACGTTCTGCCGTTGCGGGGGCAATCGGCTCGGAGATTGCCTTGTAGTCAAAGAAATACTTCTTGGACTTTGAGAACAGGAAAATATGCTCGTAGCAGCGGGCGCATCGGTCTTTGACGCTCTCCGGCATGGGGTTGTCCTTCATCCAGATGATGTCGTTACGCAGATACCAGCCGGTATCACGGAGGGCAAACGCCAGCATCCACGGAATGCCGATCATGTCCTTCGGCTTGCAGCCCTCAACCTTGTTGTTGAGAGCCACAGCCTGACCGTTTCTGCCGTTGGGGTTCTTCGGGTCAATAAAATCTCCCTGATTGCCTTTTCCGGCGTAGGTGTCCGAGATGTTCAGCCAGAGCGTTCCATCCGGACGCAAAACGCGCCTGACTTCGGTAAACACTTCCGTCAGGCGCGAGATATATTCCTTCGGCGTTGTCTCTCTGCCGATCTGAGCCTCCATGCCGTAATCGCGGAGCGCGTAATACGGAGGGGACGTCACACAGCAATGAACGCTGTCATCGGGCAGAGTTTTCAAGATTTTAAGGCAATCGCCGGTATGGATGATGTCAAGTTGTATGGTGGTGTACCTCCTGTTCTGTTGGATTTGTGTTTCCATTGAAATGTTGGCTGTAAAACCCGACAACATTTCAATGGGCATCAGTCGGAGTAATACTCGTCCGGCTCATAGTCCTCATCTTCAATGAAGTCCTCGTCGAGATCGTCAATCTCGTCCGCCCAACGGTCGAAGATTTCCTCGGCTTCCTTCGCCGCCTCACGATAGAGGCTCAGGCGGTTCTTCTCAAAGGCAGCGAAAGCAGGAACGAACTTACCAAACTCGCGGATTGCCTTCACATCCTGCGTGCGCATATCTGCGACGCACTGAATGATTTCGGACATCGTGAGCAGATCGTCGATCATCAGCTCATACTTGTCCTTGGGGATAGAAACGGTTTCATCATCACCCGCGTCAGCGAAAGGGGTATTCTCATCGCTGTTGTTGCTTTCGGGAACATCAATCTTGAAGTAGAAACCGATCATATCCACAGATACCTTGGTCATAATCTGACGTGCCTCCTTGACCTTTTCGTCGATGTCCTCCCTCACATGGAGGTAGGCGCGATGATGCTTCTTGAGATCGCTTTCCAGTCGGATCAGATCGGTCAGCTCCCACAGAGCCTTAAACAGTGCGGAGGTGTTCTCTCCGTATTCGATAGCGTCCGCGTAGGGAATGGTAATCATCTTGTTGTTCATATTCAAAAATCCTCCTATCAGTTCTGTACGGTTTCTTCGGGTTTGGTGGTCATGATGCGGTAAAGCTGGGTGTCCTTCGGGAAATCGTCCTTGAAGGGAACGATGGTCGAGCCATAGAAGATCAGCCCCTCACCGGCGTTGGAATTGGTGATGTAGTTCTGCTGGCTGGGCGAGATGTTCAGCGCCTTCGAGAGAATCTGCCGGTCACCGGATGCCTGATTCAGAAGGTAGACAAAATCCGAGTTTTCAAAGATGTTCTCTACCTCGCGGGACGCAAGCAGATCCTTGACATTCTGCGTGATTCCGGTCGGAATGCCGCCCCACTTTCTGAAACGCTTCCAGATTTCCACGCTGTACGCGGCGGTCTGTTCCTCCTTCAAGAGCAGATGGAACTCGTCCATGTAGTAGCGCGTTGCCTTGTGCTGGGCGCGGTTGATGGTAACTCTGTTCCACACCTGATCCTGCACGATGAGCATTCCGAGCTTCTTGAGCTGCTTGCCGAGTTCGCGGATGTCATAGCAGACGAAGCGATTGTTGACATCCACATTCGTTCTGTGATTGAAGACGTTCAGAGAGCCGTGAACATAGATTTCAAGGGCAGTTGCGATGCGCTGTGCCTCCGGCTCCTTCTGATTTCTCAGAATGTTGTAGAGGTCTTCGAGGATCGGCATTTTCTCCGGCTTGGGGTCTGCAAGAAACTCCTGATAGACCATACGGACGCTGCGGTCAATGATGGTCTTCTCAACCGGCTGCAAGCCGTCCTTGCCGCCTACAATCAGCTCACACATGGAGAGGATGAAGTCGGATTTCAGCGTCAGCGGGTTTTCCTCTTCGGAGTAGTTCGTGTTGATGTCCAGCGGATTGATGTAATCCGTGCTGACCGGCGAGATGCGGATGACCTGACCGCCGAGCTTCTGCACAAGGGGAAAATACTCGGCTTCGGGGTCGCAGACGATGATGTCATCCTCCGTGATGAGGAAGGCGTTCGTCATTTCGCGCTTGGCGGAGAAGGACTTACCGGAACCGGGTGTACCCAAGATCAGTCCGTTGGGGTTTTTGAGCCGCTTGCGGTCAACCATGATCATGTTGTTGGACAGCGCATTCAGCCCGTAGTAGAGAGCTTCGCCGCCCTGAAAAAGCTCCTGCGTGGTGAACGGCACGAAAACCGCTGTGCTGGAAGTGGTCAGTCCTCGTTCGATTTCCACCTGATTGACGCCGATGGGCAGAGAGGACATCAGCCCTTCTTCCTGCTGGAAGTCAAGACGCTTGAGCGCACAGTTATACTTTTGGGCAATGGCGGCGGTCTGAAAGACCGCATTTTCGAGCTTCTGGCGATTGGTTGCCGTATTCATGATGAGGATGGTCACGAGGAACAGTCTCTCATTGCGGGTCTGGAGATCCTGCAACAGACGCTTTGCCTCACCGCCGAAGGTGGCGAGGTCGGACGGGATGATGTCCATGTCGTAGCCGGAGCGGACTGCCTTTTTCTGCTCTTCGATCTTCATCTTGTCGAGGTCGGTGATCTTCATCTTGATGCTCTTGATTGCCTTCGCCTGGTCAATCGTCCGGATATGAAAATTGACCGTAATGTTGCTGTCCATCTCAAGGAAGTCGGCAAGCATACGGTCATTGAGTTCCGGCGCGAGGATTTGCAGGAAGCTCACCGCGCCGATGGTTCTGCCCATCTTGAAGCACTTGCCTTCACGGAAGTCAAAGGAAGTGGGCGCAATGAAATCCTTCGTACTGAGTCCTGTCCGAGCAACCATGTCAAAGGAAAAGCGAAACGGCTCATTGGTGTCCATGTTGAACACGTCATGAAGCACTTTCAGCCGTTCATAGCCGGACAGCGGCTCAGTTTTCACGCCGAGGGTTTTGAAGTTGTTGAGGATGTCGGTCTCAATGCGTTCGAGCTTCGGCTTTGCCGTGCGGAGGGAGTCCGCCTCAATGCCGAAGGTGATGTACTTCTTCTTGACCAGTCCGTTGTTGCCCTTGGTGAGCTGACTTTGCAGCATACCGGAATACTCGGAGCGGATGTCGTTGAAGGCGTCCTCCTGTGCCGGAATGTTGATGCGCTTGCGGAACTCATTGAGGCTTGCCTTCTGATTGATGAAGGAGAGCTGGACGAAAATCGAGCTGTCGAAGTAGTTCAGAAAGTCGCACCAGTTCTCAAAGATGGCAGTTTTGTCCTCGTTCTGCGCAAGCTGGTAGTTGATGTCCTCAAAGGCAATGGACTTCGTGTAGAGGCGGCTGTTCACCTTGCAAATACCGTCACGGCACATCTCCACATAGGGGATGGTCTGCTGGGCGGACTTGCGGACTTTCTTTGCCTTCCTGTCCTTTTTCTTCTGCATGACGATCCGCTTCTTTTCCTGAGCGGAAAGGGCATCGCCGTAAACGACGCCGTTTTTGACGGTCATCTTAGGCTTTGCCTTTGCTGTGCTGTTGTTCAATCTGCAATTCCTCCTGTTCTTTGATTTTCTGCTGAATCTCAGCGTAGAGATTGTTCGTGCGATAGGGACGCACCTTGTCCCGGATGAACATGGACTGTACGATGTGGTACAGATACTTTTCGGCGGGCTGTCCGTCCTTCTCGTAAAGCGCGAAGAAGATGAACGGGAGCATGATCACCACCATCAGCATTGCCGCCGTAGACAAGTCGAGATGTGCCTTCGCCAGAAAGAAAATCGGGACACCGACCGCCGCAGCAACAGAAAAACAAATGAGCTGCCGCTTGGTCAGGTTGAACATGACCTTCGTTTTGACGCGGTTAAGATCCTTCGGGACCGGAACAAATGCCATTGACTGTTTCCTCCTTTCTAAGCTGCTTTTCATAGCGCAGCTTCATTTGTGCGGGATATTGATCCTCCTTCGGTTGACGCTTGCCCGTCCAGCGAAGTCCACCCGCTTTGCCTTGACAGATCCAGCCGGAAGCCCGAAGGCTTGCACCGTTTTCACTTTCCAGCGTGTAGGTGATGATGCGCTTATAGCCCATAGCCGCAGCAGCTCTTGCCGCCGCGCCGTAGAGAAAGCTGCAAGCGTTCTTTGCCCCGTTGGTGCATAGCCTTGTGACCTCCAATGTGAAGCCGTCATCCAGATACCGGCTGACAGGACGCCCGGCGATGATTACACCGACAAGCTCACCGTCTGCTTCACAGCCGATGGAAAACTTGTGACCGGCAACCGGCTTGTGATGTCGGTGATGCTTCCGGACGTACTCGTTGGCGTCTCGAAGAGAGATGGGTTTTAGCCGCAGCATGGTGTTTCCTCCATTGGAAGATGTGCCGTGCATTCGACCTCGTTGCCCCAAACGTCCCAGCCTTCGGGGGACTGACGGGCAAATAGCTCTACGCGGGGAAGGTCTCCCATGAGCCGAACAATGCGCTCCCGCGCCTCATCCGGCTTTTTGGAATGCTCTTCGATGTGGCTGAGGATGACCTGACGCACACCGGCGTCAACTCGCTTCGGATGTCCCTTTGTGGCAAGGATGCAGATTTCGGCGTTCGCCCTTGTCCAGTACCCCATGCCGGTGAAGAGATCGTCGTTCCTGCGGTTTTGCTTCACCCATACAAAAGCCACGGTCTTATAAGAAAAGCCCCATGCCGCCAGCACTTCGAGTGCTTCACAGAGGCACGGGAACGTGATCCAGAGAAACAGGGCGCAGTCCTTCGCGGCAAGCTCACCGACTGGAAGTGCCTTGATGTCCTCAATGCACATCGTCGGGTAGTGGCTTTCTGCCGACCGCCCCTGTCCCTTCTTGGAGTAAGTCCGATACGCCCAAGGGGGATCGGCGTAGATGATGCTGTACTTCTTCATGCTGCCGACCTCCTTAGTGCGCATGGAAGATGGATTTTGCAAGGCTTCCGGTCTTGAACAGCGAGAAGCACAGAATAACCGTGTACGCTGCCACAGAGAACAGAGCCGAATGAATGTTGTCTGCGATGATCATGCCGTTGATCAGCACCGCATAGATGCCGACACAGACCATGATGAGGAAGCCCTGAAATGCCAGAGCGAACAAGCCTTTCAGATAGTTCGTGCCGATGCTGCCCCATTCGCGGTTGCTCATGGTTGCGATGGGAATAGGTGCAATGCTCACGGTGCAGTAAATCTCAATCATGCGCCCGTAGAGAATGACCGTAATGAGGATCGCCATGATTTTAAGGCACAGGCTGATCAGGAGCGTTTCTATTGACAGTCCGAGCAGTTCTCCGACGCCCATGTTCTCCATGCCGGTACGCATCTGCGCAATCGTCGCGTTAATGTCAATGCTGGTGTTGCCGTGGATGACTCCTGCTGCGCCGGAAACCACGTTCTGCCCGATGTCGAATACTGCCATCACGATGTCAAACGTGTGTGTCACGAGATAGATCGCCACAGCCGCCTTGAAAAACCACTTGAAGAACATCCAAGTGTCCATGTCGTGAAGGTTGTTTTTCTCGGTGATCATGGAAATCAGCTCATAGCACAAAACAAAGGTGATGATAATACCAGCGATGGGGACTATCACGTTTTCGGATAGTCCCCGGATCATCTGGTACACGCCGCCGTTCCAGCCGGACGGTGTTTGCCCGACCTCGGCGGCAATCGTTCCCACCTTCTCGTTGACATCGGTGAACATATTGGTCAGGTTGCTCTCGATCCATCCGATCAGCATATCCTTGAGAGCTTGTTCGATCTTTTCTAAAATGCTGCCCAATATTTCACCACCCTTCGGTTAAGCTGGGCTTGCCGTGGATTAGCCGAACAAACCGGAGAGCAGGGGGATGAGGGTCGTGCCGATCAGCACCACACCGCCGCCAGCCATGAGCTGCTTGATGCCCTGAGACTTGGCGCCGGGGTTGTCGTTGCCGTAGCCTTCCATGAGGTTGACAACACCCCACACTGCGAGACCTGCGCCGAGGGCGATAACGAGCGTCTGAAGAACCGTGACAGCCTGATTGATGAAAGCCATAGATTTTCCTCCTTGAATCGATGAAAGTTGAGTGTGTATTTTTGAAAATGGGCATAAAAAAAGAAGCCCCGTCGCTGTTCTGCTTTGGGATGAGCCATCAGGCTTTACCCACTGCGCAGTGCAGCGACGGGGCTTTAATCTACATCGACCTCGCCCATATCATAGAGGTCGAATGTGTCATCGGGCTTGACCACCAGCTTATGCTGCCGGTATTTTTCGATGTCAAAGGCATTCCGCTTGTCATAGTCGGAGAGCTGCCGGTATTTGGGATGCTTCGTGATGTCGTATTTGTTACTGAGAAAAGGTCTCACGCCTCGAAGCTGCAAAATACACTTTGCTCCGTCCATGACGGCGATCTCATCCTGAGACATCAGTTCCTTGCCGGTTTTCTGATAATTTAAGCCATAGGAATTGTTGTTGGAACGTGTTTCCGAGGTGTTGTAAAGGTCGATTGTCTCCTTGCCCAGCACCTCGCTGATTTCCTTGAGGGTCGATTTCTCCTTGCCGCCAAGAAAAAGTGTGCAGTCACAGTTGCCCGTGATGGTGTCAGCCGCATCCTTGTAGATGGTCTTGAGCTGAGACTGGGACTGTAAGATGATTGACGCCGAGATTTCCCTGCTGCGGATGGTGGCGATGAGCTTATCAAACTTCGGGATTTGACCGATGTTCGCAAACTCGTCCAGCAGACACCGCACATGGACGGGAAGCCGTCCGTTGTAAACGTCATCTGCTTTGTCGCAGAGAAGGTTGAAGAGCTGAGAATACATGATCGCTACAACGAAATTGAAAGTGTCATCGGTATCGGAAATGATGACAAACAGTGCCGTCTTCCGGTCTCCGATGGTGTCCAGCTCCATCTCATCGTAGCTCATCAGCTCCCGCAGCTCTGCGATGTCGAAGGGCGCAAGCCTTGCACCGCAGGAAATTAAAATCGACTTTGCAGTCTTGCCAGAAACGAATTGTCAAGGACTTTTTAATCAAGTTTACAAAGAAGTCACATTTTGCGGACTTCTTCACGGAGCAGACGCTTGATTTTGTCCTCCATCGTCTCTTTTGCGGTCTGGCTGAAATGCACACGGACGATATAGGTGGTCTTGCCGATCTGCTTTCTGACAGTCGGGCAAGGGGTGTTGTTGGTGGTGCTGTGAGTTGCGGTATTGTTCATTCAAAATCCTCCTGTAAATGAAAAATGCCCGGTGACTTTTCATCATCGGGCGGTGTCGGTATAAGGGAACAAGGCAAGGCGGCAACATTAAGGTATCTATAAAAACCTTGCCGTCTTT
>OLAR01000142.1_pt1 | contig 16538 bp, 10 predicted proteins | sample 1607901 | NCBI WGS metagenome assembly OLAR01 (sample SAMN02674698, study PRJEB24791) | human gut metagenome, SKBSTL036 | isolation source: stool | host: Homo sapiens | place: USA
GACGTCAGCGACAAGACCGAGGTGGATGGCAGCGACAAGGCCGAGGTGGATGGCGGCGGTGACAGCCCTGTCCGGGAGAGCAATGCCGCCGTCACCGTGAGGGGCGGCCACGATGCCACCATCGAGCTGGACGGCGACAACGAGCTGAAGAGCGGCGGCAAAAATGCGGGTCTTGAGAAGAACGGCAATGAGTCCTCCGGCAAGCTGACCATCAAGGACGACAACGACACCAAAGGCTCCCTCACCGCTGAGGGCGGCGACGGCGGCGGCGCAGGCATCGGCGGAAAGAACGAAAGCGGTGCCGGAAACATCGAGATCACCGGCGGCACGGTAAAAGCCGTGGGCGGCGAGGGTGCTGCCGGTATCGGCGGCGGTGTGTACGGCCCGGGCCACGACATCGAAATCTCCGGCGGCGAGGTGTCGGCCACGGGCGGCAATGCGAATAAAAATCTGGAATCCTCCCGCCCCGGTGCGGCTGGCATCGGCGACGGCGCGGGTACGGAGAAAGGCGAGATAGATCCGGACGCACCCAGCAACCCCAATCACATCTATATCTCCGGCGACGCCGAGGTGACGGCCAAGGCAGGCGCCAGCACCGGCGGAAAAACTGCGGCCATCGGCGGCGGAGATGTCGGCGAGATACCCAACAGCGCCCTCTCCGACGACCACCACAAGGTGACGGGCGGCAGTCTGACCCGCTACGACCCCGCCGGGAAGAAGATGGAGGACTACAGCTACGACCGGCGGACGCCCTCCCAGTGGGAGCAGCCCGATGATAGCGAGAACGACGACGAGGACGACACCCCGAACTCGCAGTCTGGCGAGGTGCCGGACCGTGTGAAGCAGATGTACGAGGCCATCGGCGTGATCACCCATCTGGATGGCACACAGGAGCTTGGTGACGTGACCACGGCGGAGTATGACCCGGTCAACAGGGTCCTGAGCTTCGACGCCCATGGTTCGGTCTTTCGGATGACAGGCGACTCGCTGCGGGAGCTTGCAAAGGAGGTCCATGAGCTTCGCATCCGGTTCCTTGATGGGAACGGGCAGGAAATGGAGGCCGTCATTCCGCTGGCCCGGATCAAAGATCTGGTCGGCGTGAATGGTGCGTTCGAACTCGAGCTGTCCCAGGAAGGGCTCTATCGCTTCCATGTTGTCGGGCAGACGGGATATGATAGAAAAACATTCTCGGATGAGACCGCCCTGCGCCGAAACGGCAGGGAACTGGTCCTCGTGTACCGCGTTGGCGATGAGGAGCAGAAAGCGCAGGAGACTGCCCGGGTGGAGAAAGCAATCGCCCGCCGCAAGCAGGAGAAAAAGCAATGGGGAACTGTCCTCTCCGGTCGGGAAAGCGGCTCTCTGAGCGGACTGCCCGAGCGGACTCAGCCGGGAACGGGTACCGTCGGCAGCGTGACCGACTTCAGCGCAAACCCGAAGGATCCCACCATCATCGACATGGGCCCCCTCACGGTCCGTCCGTCCGAGCAGCCCGCCTCCGAACCGACGGTGTGGAAGACATTTACTAGTAACATCGTGAAGCTCGCGGGCGGGAAGCAGGATAGCAAGAAGGATGACCCGGCCCCCTCCGTCGGTGGCCTCAGCGGGCCGACGACTCTCTCGCCGGACAGCCTTACCACGGTTCAGCAGCCGGAGCAGGCCGCAGACCCCGGGCCGGAAGACCCCATCCGGATACCGCTTCTTGAGGACGAGGAAAAGATAACCATTCAGCCTTTCACGGAGAAGACCCCGGCGGAGGAACAGACCGATACTGTCGGCCCTCGCGGCCAGCAGGGCAGGCGGGATGACCCCGTCCGGCAGACCGAGGCAGGCCCTCGCGGGGCACAGGCAAGCAGAGACGGTGATAAGACCGGTGAACCCCGCGGCCCTCGGGGCCGGCACGCGGGACGCGGAAACTGACCTGCGCACAATCACCAAAAACCGCCGATAGAAAATAGCAATGTTGTACGAAGAAATCTGCCCCAAACCCCTTGCAAAATCACGATGAGCTGAGTATAATACCATTCATGAAACGCAAAACGTCCTGCCCCTCGTCCGGCAGGGCGTTTTTGTCGGTAAAGATCCGGCAAAGAAATGTTAAGTGACCGCCCGGGGAGGGGCTTTGTATGACAAAAGACATGACACAGGGCAGCCCGCTCAAGCTCATCCTTGCCTTTGCGGTGCCGCTGATGCTGGGCAGTCTGTTCCAGCAGTTCTACAATCTGGCCGATACCATCATCGTGGGCCGCTTCGTGGGCGTGGATGCGCTGGCGGCGGTGGGCAGCGTGGGCGGCCTGAACTATCTGGTACTGGGCTTCGTCAACGGCATCGCCTGCGGCTTCTCCATCCCCATCTCGTGGACCTTCGGCGCGAAGGACTACAGAGAGATGCGGCGCTACACCGCCAATACCGTCTGGCTGAGCCTCTTTTTCGCCGTCGTGCTCACGGTGGTGACGGTGGCCCTGACCCGGGCGGTGCTGGTCTGGACCAACACCCCCGACAACATCATCGACATCGCGGACATCTACATCCGCACCATCTTCTGGGGCATCCCCTTCACCCTGCTGTACAATGTCACCAGCGCCCTCATGCGCGCGCTGGGCGACAGCAAGCGGCCGCTCTATTTCCTGCTGGTGGCCAGCGTGCTGAACATCGGCCTCGACCTGCTCTGTATCCTCACCTTCCGGATGGGGGCGTTCGGTGCGGCCTTCGCCACCGTGTTCAGTCAGGCGGTGGCGGGCATCGGCAGTCTCATCTACATCGGCCGCCACTACCCGGAGCTGAAGTGGAGCAGGGAAGAGGGCCGTCTGAGCGCCAGCCACTGCCTCAAGCTCTGCAACATGGGCATCCCTATGGGCCTGCAGTGCAGCATCACTGCCATCGGCAGCGTCGTGCTGCAGGGCGCGGTGAACGGTCTGGGCAGCAGCATCGTGGCCGCGCAGACCGCAGGCAGCAAGGCCGCCCAGTTCCTCTCGGTGCCGCTGGAGAGCATCGGCACCGCCATGACCACCTACGCCAGCCAGAACATGGGCGCTCACGACCTCAAGCGTGTGGACCGGGGCGTCAATACCGCGCTGGGCATTGGCTGCGTCTACAGTGTGGCATCCTTCCTCATCCTGCGTGTGCTGGATGTGCCGCTTATCAGCCTCTTCCTCGAGAGCAGCGAGGTGGAGATCATGGCGAATGCCCGCAGCTTCATCTTCTGGAACAGCGTGTTCTACATCCCGCTGGCCGTCCTCATCATCTACCGCTACACCATCCAGGGCCTGGGCTATTCCGGCCTTGCCATGTTCGCGGGCGTGGCCGAGATGGTCGCCCGTGCCATGGTAGGCTTCTGGTTCGTGCCGCTCTGGGGCTACTTTGCGGCCTGCATCGCCAGCCCTGTGGCATGGTTCTTCGCCTGCTTCTTCCTCATCCCGGCGTACTTTGCAGTGCGCAAGCGCCTGACGAAGGAGCTTGCCGCAGCGCGGGTGGAGGATTGACCCTCGCCTACAGCTCCCCTTCGGGGGAGCTTTTGTTGTATTTACAAATCCCCCCAAAACCGCTATACTATATATAGTTGTGTCAAAACGAGGAGGCGGGACGATGGAGCAGGAGCTGGAACGGCTGGAAGGCACGGTAGAGGACATCATCTACCTGAACGAGGACAACGGCTACACCGTGTTCGAGGTGTCGGGCGGCGGTGTCGTCACCGTTGTGTGCGGCGTGGTGGGAGAGCTCCACGCCGGTGAAAGCGTCGTCTGCCGGGGCAGGTACGAAAACCACGCCACCTATGGCCGACAGTTCCACGCACAGGAGTGCGAGACGGATATGCCCAAAGACCTCGAGGCCGTCTACGCTTTCCTCGCCAGCCGGTCGCTGCCCTACATCGGCGCACGGACGGCGGATAAGATCATTGACAAATTCGGCGCGGCGGCGCTGGAAGTTATCGCCAACGACCCCGCCCAGCTCACCCTCATCCCGGGCATCTCGGCGGACAAGGCCGACCGCATCCAGCAGGAGTTCAAGCGGATGTTCGGAATGCGGGAGCTCATCGCCTATCTGGCTCAGTTCGAGATCAGCCCCCGCCGGGCGATGGAGGTCTTCCGTACCTTCGGGCCGGGGGCCATGCAGGCCATCCAGCAGAACCCCTACCTGCTCTGCGGGGAACCGCTGCAGCTGGACTTCCGCCACGCCGACAGCATCGCCCAGTATTACCAGATGGCAGGGGACTGCGCCCAGCGGTTGGAAGCCGCCCTTCTGCGCACCCTGCGCCACAACGCCGGCAATGGCCACACCTGTCTGCCCCGGGCGCAGCTGCTGGAAACAGCGTCGAACTTCATCCACCAGCCCCCCGAAAAGCTGGCGGCGGCGCTGGACAGCTGCATCCAGACCGGGAAACTGGCGGTGCGGATGTTCGACGGCACACCGTATATTTATCTGCCGGATCTGCTGGCCGCAGAGCAGGACATCGCCGACCGTCTGGCCATGCTGACCAGGCGCGGAAAGCAGACGGCCCGAAACCTCGACAAGAACATCCAGATTCTGGAACTGGCGCAGGGCTTTGCCTATGCGCCGCTCCAGAAGGAAGCCATCCGCAAGGCCATGACCGAGAACTGCCTTGTCCTCACCGGCGGCCCCGGCACCGGCAAGACCACCACGGTCAACGCCATCCTGCAGCTGCTGGAGAACGAGGCCGAACGGGTAGCCCTCTGCGCTCCCACAGGCCGCGCCGCCAAGCGTCTGAGCGAGCTGACGGGCCGGAAAGCCTCCACCATCCACCGTCTGCTGGAAGTGGACTACACCGGCGGCGTGGTCAGCTTCATCCACAACGACAAGAACCTGCTCAAGTGCGACGTCGTCATCCTCGACGAGATGAGTATGGTGGACGTCAAGCTGTTCCAGGCCCTCATTGCGGCACTGCGGTACAGCTGCCGTATTATTATGGTAGGCGACGCCGACCAGCTGCCCAGCGTCGGCCCGGGCAATATCCTCGGCGAGATCATCCGCTCCGGGCTGGTGCCGACGGTCTGCCTCAACGAGATATTCCGGCAGGCCGCTCAGAGCCTCATCGTGGAGAACGCCCACCACATCATCTCGGGCGAACCGCTGAAAAAGGGCGGAAAGACGGACGATTTCTTCTTCCTCGAAGCCGACGGCGACGCAGCCCAGAAGCTGGTCTGCGACCTTGTGATCACCCGTCTGCCCCGCAGCTACCAGTTTGACCCGGTGAAGGATATTCAGGTGCTCTGCCCCACGAAGCTCGGCCCCACCGGCACCCAGGCTCTCAACGCGGAGCTGCAGGCCATGCTCAATCCGCCCAGGAAGGGCAAGCCGGAGCTGCAGAGCGCGGCCCGGGTCTTCCGGGTGGGGGACAAAGTGATGCAGGTGCGCAATAACTACGAGATAACGTGGCAGCGCATCGGCGGGGAACAGGGTGTGGGTGCCTACAACGGCGACATCGGTATCGTGGAGTCCATCGACGTGCGCAGCCGCTCCATGGTGGTGCGGATGGATGACCGGCGGCTGGTCTACCCGGCGGAGAACCTCAACGAGCTGGAAATTGCGTATGCCATCACGGTACACAAAAGCCAGGGCAGCGAGTTCCCGGCGGTCATCCTCCCGGCGGCACAGGTGCCGCCCCGCCTGTGCTACCGCAACCTCTTCTATACCGGCGTCACCCGCGGGAGGAAGCTCTGCATCGTGGTGGGCCGGCGGGATGTGGTGAACCGGATGATGTCCAACATCCGCCAGAACCTGCGCTACAGCGGCTTGGCCGCCCTGCTGGCCCAGGCTCTGCCCCCGGAGCAGGAGAACCTTTAAGGGTTTCTTTTTGGATACACCTGTGTTATACTATAATGTGTTTTGATGACCCGCGCCCGGAGATGGGCGATGGAAATAGAGAATGGGCAGCAGAGAAAGGAAATATCACGATTATGGCACAGAATGACATCGGTATCGATCTTGGTACGACGACCATCATCATCGCGCAGGAGGGGCAGGGCGTCGTGCTCAACCAGCCCAGCGTGGTGGCGGTGGATACCCGCAAGAACTGCGTGCTTGAGGCCGGCGACAAGGCCCTTGCAATGGTGGGCCGCACGCCCAACTACATCTCCGCCATCTTCCCGCTGAAGGATGGCGTCATCAGCGACCACACCATGACCCGGGAGCTCATCTGCCGCTTCGTCAATCAGGTCTACAGCTCCCACATGGTCAAGCCCCGTGTGGCCGTCTGTGTGCCTGCTGCCATCACCGGCATCGAGAGCGACGCTGTGGTGGAGGCCGTCATGGCCGCCGGTGCGCGTCAGGTCTACCTCATTGATGAGCCGATCGCCGCAGCTCTCGGCTCCGGCATCGACATCACCGTGCCGGATGGCCGAATGATCATCGACATCGGCGGCGGCACCACCGACATCGCCGTGCTGAGCCTCGGCGGCAAGGTCAAGGCCACCAGCGTCCGCGTGGCCGGCAACCACTACGACGAAGAGATCCTGAAGTTCGTGCGCAACAAGTTCAGCATCGCCATCGGCCAGCGCACCGCTGAGAACCTGAAAAAGAACGTGGCCTGCTGCCCCCAGAAGGCAGATTTCAACGAGACCATGGAGATCAAGGGCCGCAGCCTGCTCACCGGCCTGCCCGTGCGTGTCAATGTCTCCACCGCCGACCTCTACGAGCCGGTCATGCGCCTGAGCGAGCAGATCGGCACCGCCGCTCATCAGGTGCTGGAGAAGACTCCTCCGGAGCTGGCCGGCGACATCTACCGCAACGGCGTCGTCCTCACCGGCGGCGGCGCACAGCTCCACGGCCTGCCTGAGTACCTGAGCCAGGAGCTGAAGGTGGAAGTGACCGTCTCGCCTGACCCCGTCAACTGCGTCGCGCTGGGTACGGCCATGAGCCTGCGTCTGGGCGACAAGCTGGAGACCGGCTTCATGGACGCCACCCCCCGCATGGGCCGCCGCTGAGAGGGAAGCGCTGTTCACAGAACCGTGAAAAACAATATGATTTTTGTTCATAGTTGTTGAATCGACCCGGAAAATATTGTATAATATCTTCAAATCGCTTTTTGCCGCCCGCCCCCCGGGCGGCAAAGAAAAAAGTAAATAGGAGGAAGACCATGGATTTAGGTTATGATGTGATCGTTACCATAACCGGTATTGTGCTGGTGTTTCTGATCCTCGTCCTGCTGATGGCCATCATCACGCTGGAGGGCAAGATCTTTGACGCCATGAACGGCAAGAAGGCAGCTGCCAAGGCTGCTTCTGCTGCAAAACCGGCTGCTCCTGTGAAACAGGCCGCTGCGCCCGCTCCTGCAAAGGCTGCTGCCCCGCAGGTCGAGGCCGGCATCCCCGGCGACGTTGTGGCAGCCATCATGGCAGCCATCTACTCTATGGGCAACGGCAAGTATGTGCTGAAGGCAGTCCGCCGCGGCAAGAATGGCTGGGGCAAGGCTGGCGTCAACGACACCACCGCACCCTTTTAACACAGGAGGAAAAACATGACTCAGTTTATTGAGACTCTGGTCGGTATTTTCCAGAGTTCCGGTTTTGCCAAGTTCGGTGAGCCGGGCGGCTGGCTGTACGCAGTGATGATCTGCGTGGGCTGCTTCCTGCTCTACCTCGCTATCGTCAAAGAGTTCGAGCCTCTGATCCTGCTGCCCATGGCTTTCGGCATGATCCTGGCCAACCTCCCCGGCAGCGGCGTCATCCATATGCAGTACTTTGTCGGTGACGGCCTCGAGCACCCGATGTGGGTCGAGATCCTGAACAACGGCGGTCTGGCCGATATGCTCTACATGGGCGTTAAGCTGGGCATCTACCCGCCGCTGATCTTCCTCGGCATCGGCACCATGACCGACTTCGCACCCCTGATCTCCAACCCCAAGAGCCTGCTGCTGGGCGCTGCCGCTCAGTTCGGCATCTTCGGCACTTACATGGGCGCTCGTCTGCTGGCCGCTACCGGTCTGGTGGACTTCACCCAGAAGCAGTCTGCCGCCATCTCCATCATCGGCGGCGCAGACGGCCCCACCGCTATCTACGTCACCTCCCGTCTGGCTCCTGAGCTGCTGGGCTCCATCGCCGTCGCGGCCTACAGCTACATGGCTCTGGTGCCCGTCATCCAGCCCCCCATCATGAAGGCCCTGACCTCCAAAAAGGAGCGTACCGTCGTGATGAAGCAGCTGCGCACCGTGACCAAGACCGAGAGGATCATCTTCCCCATCATGGTCACCATCATCGTCTCCCTCATCGTGCCGGATGCCGCCGTTCTGGTCGGTATGCTGATGCTGGGCAACCTGATGAAGGAGTGCGGCGTCGTGGACCGTATCCAGAAGACCGCCGGCAATGAGCTGATGAACATCATCACCATCTTCCTGGCTCTGTCTGTTGGCTGCACCACCTCTGCAAACACCTTCCTGAACAGCCGCACCCTGTTCATCATCGTGCTGGGCCTCATCGCCTTCTCCTTCGGCACCGCTGCCGGTGTTCTCTGCGGCAAGGTCATGTATATCCTGACCGGCGGTCAGGTCAACCCCCTGATCGGTTCCGCTGGCGTTTCCGCTGTGCCTATGGCTGCCCGTGTTTCTCAGAAGGTCGGCCAGAGCGAGAACCCCTCCAACTTCCTGCTGATGCACGCAATGGGCCCCAACGTGGCCGGTGTTATCGGCTCCGCCGTCGCTGCTGGTATCCTCATCAACATCTTCGGCTAAGCATTTCCTGAGATCCCCGCTCCATCGTGGTATTGACCGCGGTGGGGCGGTTTTTTGTTTGCATTGTTTTTATGTACAACTTTTTTGAAATGTGATATACTATATTTTAAGTGATATATCCAGAAATGATTGAAAAGAACAGGTGAAACAATGGCAACAGATCTCGCACAACAATTCTGCGCTTTGCGTGATACGTATATTGAAAAGCAGTTCGGACGCCTGAACGATATGCAGCGGGAGGCGGTGTTCACCACCAACGGCCCTCTGCTCATCCTCGCGGGTGCAGGCAGCGGAAAGACCACCGTGCTGGTCAACCGCATCGCCAACCTCATCCGCTTCGGCTCGGCCCACGGCTCCAGGTGGACGCCCCGGGAGGTGACGGAGGACGATGTGAAAGCCCTGCGCACCGCCATCATGACCGGCACCGACGCCCCGTCGTGGCTGGACGGGATGCTGCGGAAAGACGCCGTCCGGAGCTGGAACGTCATGGCCATCACCTTTACCAACAAGGCCGCCGGTGAGCTGAAAGAGCGTCTGCGCCGGATGCTGGGCGGGGAAGAGGGCGACGAGGTGTTCGCCTCCACCTTCCACTCGGCCTGCGTCCGCATTCTCCGCCGCTGGGCCGAGGAGATCGGCTACCCCCGCAGCTTTACCATCTACGACAGCGACGACTCCCAGCGTGTCATGAAGGCTGTGTACAAAGAGCTGAGCGTGGACGACAAGTTCTTCCCGGTCAAAAGCGCCATCAACCAGATGAGCCGCTGGAAAGACCAGCTCATCAGTCCGGAAGAGGCCCTGAAGACCCCGGCCCGGGACACGAAGGGCGCTCTTGCGGCCAAGGTCTATGCCGCCTATGAAAAGAAGCTCAAGGAGGCCGGTGCTTTCGACTTCGACGACCTCATCTACCAGACGGTCATCCTGCTGTCGGAGCACGAGGACGTGCGGGAGTTCTACCAGAATAAGTACAAATATCTGCTGGTGGACGAGTATCAGGACACCAGTGTGGCTCAGTTCCGGCTCGTGAGCCTGCTCACCGGCCCGGAGAAAAACATCTGCGTCGTGGGCGACGACGACCAGAGCATCTACCGCTTCCGCGGCGCGACCATTGAGAACATCCTCAACTTCGAGCGCATCTATAAAGGCACCAGGACCATCCGACTCGAGCAGAATTACCGCTCTACATCGAATATCCTGAATGCCGCCAACTGTGTCATCCAGCACAACACCGAGCGCAAGGGCAAGACCCTCTGGACGAAGAACGGCGAGGGCGACAAGGTGCAGGTCTATACCGCCGAGAACGAGCAGGACGAGGCCAGCCATATCGCGGAGGTCATCGGCCAGCACCTCAAAGAGGGCGGACATCTAGCCGACCACGCCATCCTCTACCGGATGAACGCCCAGTCGGCCCCCATCGAAAGCTATTTCACCCGTGCGGGCATCCCGCATAAAATTGTGGGCGGCCAGCGCTTCAATGACCGCAAGGAAGTCAAGGACATCCACTCCTATATGTCCATCGTGGCGAACCCCCGGGACGATGTCCGACTCCGCCGTATCATCAACGAGCCTGCGCGCAAAATCGGTGCAACGACCATCGAAGTCATCGCGGATTTGGCGGCTCAGCAGGGCATCAGTATGCTGGATGTCATCTCCCATGCCGACCAGTACGCCAAGCTCAGCCGCGCCATCGCGCCGCTGTTCAAGTTCTGGGACATCTACCAGAAACTGCAGGACTCTCTGGAAACGAAGACGCTGGACGAGTTCGCTTCCGATGTCATCGAGATCACCGGCTACCGCTCCATGCTGGAAGCCGACGCCGCCAAGGGCCACGAGGATGCCGCCGACCGCCTGCAGAACCTCGGCCAGCTGGTCAACAACGTCAAGAGCTACTGCGACCAGCACGGAGAGGAGGCCTCCCTGGAGGGCTACTTGGAGGACATCGCCCTCATCAGCGACATCGACAGCTACAACGAGAGCGCCGACCAGGTGGTGCTGCTGACCATCCACTCGGCCAAGGGCCTTGAGTTTCCCTATGTATTCCTCATTGGCATGGAAGAGGGGGTCTTCCCCAGTGAGATGAGCAAGTATTCCGAGGCTGACCTCGAGGAGGAGCGCCGCCTGGCCTATGTGGGTATCACCCGCGCCAAGAAGGAGCTTTACATCTCCAACAGCGTCACCCGGATGCTCTATGGCCGCACCCAGCGCAACGAGCCCAGCCGCTTTCTCCGGGAGATCGAACCGGAGTACATCGAAGAGACCCGCAGCCCGGTGCTGGAACAGCGCTCCCGTCTGGGCGGCTGGGGCAGCGGTTACGGCAGCGATACCGTGCCGGGTGGCGCGTCGGGCTACTCCGGCCCCTCCGGCTGGGGGCGTGCGGCCTCCGGTTACGGCTCGGGCTATGGCAGCCGCAGCGGCTATCTGAATAAAGAATATAACGCACCGATGTCCAATAACCGAGGCTTTGGCTCCGATTACGCGGGCCGGGGAAGTGCTTCGTCGGGTCATGGCGGCTGCAGCTCCGGTTCGGGAAGCAGCGGCTTCGGCTCTGGCTATGGCCGTCCGGCAGCGCCCAAAGCGCCGGTCAGACCCGCAGGCGGCGGTGTGACCTCTTCGCCCCGTCCGGCAGCGGCATCCACCGGCCCCAAACACTATGAGCCGGGCGACATCGTGGAGCACAAGGTCTTCGGGCGCGGCAAGGTGCTGAAGGTCAAGCCCGCCGCCGGCGACCAGATCGTGGAGATCAGCTTCGAGAAGGTGGGCGTGAAGAAGACCATGGCCAACTTTGCGCCCCTTGTGAAGATAACGACGGAGGAATGAGAAAAATGATGACTGTCCGATTGATAGCACATACGCCGGAGCCGGAGAAGGTCGTGGCGGCTGCGGCAAAGCTCTGCTACTCCGACGCCCACATCACCGACCTGCTGGACGGGCTGGATGAGGAAAAGACTGCCCGCTTCCTGACCATGCTCAGCGATTTGGGCCACGCCAGCCCCATCGAGCACGCAAGCTTCACCTTCGGCATCGAGGGCGTCAGCCGTACCCTGCTGGCCCAGATCACCCGTCACCGCATCGCATCCTTCAGCGTCCAGAGTCAGCGGTACGTCCGTCTGGACGATTTCCGCTACGTCATCCCGCCCGAGATCGAGGCCATCCCCGAGGCAAAGGCGGCGTTCATCGAGAGCATGAACGAGGACGCCAGGCGCTACCTCGACCTCGTGCAGAAGCTGGAAGACGGCCACACCGCCCGCCTGATGGCCGAGGGTCTGCCCGAAAAGCAGGCCCGGGCCAAGGCTTCCAAGCAGGCCAACGAGGACGCCCGCTTCGTGCTGCCCAACGCCTGCGAGACCAAGATGGTGGTGACCATGAACGCCCGCAGTCTGCAGAACTTCTTCCACCTGCGCTGCTGCAATCGCGCCCAGTGGGAGATACGGCAGCTGGCCGAAGAGATGCTGCGGCTGGTCTACCCGGTGGCACCCCATATCTTCCGCACCGCCGGCCCGGCCTGCGTGTCCGGCCCCTGCCCGGAGGGCAAGATGTGCTGCGGCCGCACCGCCGAAGTCCGCGCCCAGTACGCCGCGCTGAAAGGGGAGAAGGCAGAATGAGCAAGGGCAGGCTTCTTGTCATCGAAGGGCTGGACGGCTCCGGCAAGGCCACCCAGGCAAAGCTGCTGGCCGCCCATCTGGCCGAGAGCGGCTGCAAAGTAATGGAGATCACGTTCCCGGACTACGAGAGCGATTCCAGTGCGCTGGTAAAGATGTACCTCTCCGGTCAGTTCGGCGAAAAGCCCGACGACGTCAACCCCTATGCGGCGTCCAGCTTCTATGCGGTGGACCGGTACGCCAGCTATAAGACCAAGTGGGGCAGCTTCTACGAGACGGGCGGCATCGTCATCGCCGACCGTTACACCACGTCGAACGCGGTGCATCAGTGCTCCAAGCTCCCGCCGGAGCAGTGGGACGATTTCCTCCGCTGGGCCTTTGACTACGAATACAGGCTGCTGGGCCTGCCCGCGCCGGACGCTGTGGTGTACTTACAGGTAGACCCCGCCGTGAGCCAAAAGCTCATGACCGGCCGCTACCACGGCGACGAGAGCAGGAAGGACGTCCACGAAAAGGACATTGAATATCTGGCCCGCAGCCGCCGTGCCGCCGAGTACTGTGCGGCGCATCTGGGCTGGGCCACCGTCCATTGCACGGAAAATGGAGCCATGCGCACCATCGAGGAGATTCAGGCCGAGGTGCGGGCGCTGGCGGAAAAAGAACTCGGATAACCGCGAAAATGGGAGGGATACTATCAATGTATCGTTTGATGCAGCCGTCGGATGAGGCGGCAGTCGTGGCACTGTGGCAGAAAGAACGCGGCGACAGCGCCGAGTTCATCAAGACTGCTCTGGAAAAGTTCGCCGGGGCGGAAAATATCTACGTCGCTGAGGAAAATGACGAGATAGCCGCTGCGGCGCTGGCGGTCCCCGTCACCCTCAAGGGACGCAGCGGCAGCTACCTCTACGGCCTCTGCGGGCAGGGAAGCCTGATTCTGGCAGGACTCGTGGACTATCTCTGTGCGCAGCAGAAGCTGCGGGGCGCGGGCTTCACCGTGGCCGTTCCGGTCGGACAGGAGCAGGCCGCGCTGCTGGAAAACAAGGGCTTCCAGAGGGCTTTTGCCCTCCGCTGCCTGCCCCGGGAGGTGTCTCGCAACCTGTGGAGTCAGGCAGAGTTCGACTCCGTGACGGCCCGCAAGCTCTGTGAGCTGCGGGAGCGCTTCTATCCCGATACCGTCCAGTTCCCGCCGGAGCAGATGGCCGTCGTGCTGACCGACCTCTACGCCCGGGGCGCGACCATCGTGTCCAATGAGAAGGGCTACGGCATCTACTTCCGCCGGGAGGATACCCTCTATTTTGTGGAGCTGATGGCCGAAGACGACCGCTCTGCCGAGGTACTGATGGAAGCGGCCCGGGAGAAGGAAGTCATCGTGGAGTGCGCCGTCATCACAGTGGGCGCGGCTCAGAATCTTTTCCTCGGCGAAGGCACCCGGCAGGACTACGGCATGATACGATTCGACGCGGAGCCTTTCGATGTGGAAGAAAGCTATATGCGGCTGATGATGGAAAGCTGAACGGAATGGTAAAGGAGTGTGTACATGGCACACGATGCAAAACATAAAAAAAGCAGAAAAGGCGGCGCAGCGAAAATGATCCTGATCGTGCTGCTGATCCTGATACTGGCGGCGGGCGGCTGTCTGCTGGCCATCCGAAAAGAGATCAACGGCAGTGCTTCCACTGGCGAGCCGGTGAGTGTGAGCATCCAGCAGGGCAGCGGCGTGGCAGCCATCGCCCAGAAGCTCAAGACGGCGGGCGTCATCAAGTACCCCCACGTCTTCCGCTGGTATGCAGGCAAGCAGGGCGCAGCAGGCAAGCTCCAATACGGCGAGTTCGACCTCGCCCCCGGCAGCTCCTACGACGACATCATCGAGGCACTCTCCGCCTACGCGAAGGCCGACAGCGTCCGGCTGACCTTCCCCGAGGGTACGACGGCCATCGCCATTGCGAAAAAAATGGAGGATGCCGGGCTGTGCAGCGCCGAGGACTTCCTCAAGGAGGCCAACACCGGCGACTTCAGCTCGTACCGGTTCTGGCAGTACGTCCCCGACGACAAGGACGCCCCGGACCGCTTCCTCAAGTGCGAGGGTTATCTTTTCCCGGATACCTACGATTTTCGGAAGGATGACACCGTCCATCATTACGTTGAGACGTTCTATTCTCACTTCGACAAGCAGATCACCGACGAGATGTATGCCGAGATGGAAAAGCAGGGGATGACCCTCTCCGAGGTGGTCACTCTGGCGTCCTTCGTGCAGGAGGAGGCCGGCAACGATCAGGACGATAATGTGGCGCAGGTGTTCCGCAACCGTCTGGCCGAGGGTTCGCCCTACCCCAAACTGCAGAGCAACACCTCCAGCCACGTCCAGAGCGACGCCGACAACAACTACCTCTGGAACTGGGTCGCGCCCTACTACGGCGGCTGGGACAGCATCCCGGAGAACATTCTGGAAGCCTACGACACCTACACCTGCACCGGCCTCTCCGCCGGCCCCATCTCCAACCCCGGCATCGCGGCCATCCGTGCGGCGCTTGCCCCGCAGCCCGACGAGGAGGCGAAGGACGCCTATTTCTTCGTCACCGACCTTGCTGGTCACTACTACTACGCCCGCACCTACGCAGACCACCAGAAAAACTGCGATGAGGCGGCTAAAGTTAATAAAAGTATGAAGTAAAAGAGGAATACCATGTTACAGATACCGGAACTTCTGGCCCCGGCAGGCGACCTCGAGCGCCTGCGGTATGCCATCAACTACGGCGCGGACGCCGTTTACTGCGCTCTGCCCGAGTTCGGGATGCGCTCTGCACCCACCAACTTCACCCCGGAGCAGCTGAGCGAGGGCGTCATCTATGCTCACGCCCGGGGCCGCAAGGTCTACCTGACCATGAACACCCTGCCCACCAACGAGGAGGCTGACCGTCTGCCTCAGGCCATCAAGGACGCTGCCGCCGCCGGTGTGGACGCCTTCATCGTGGCCGACCTCGGCGTGTTGGACGCCTGTAAGACCTTCGCGCCCGACATCGACGTCCATATGTCCACCCAGACCGGCATCACCAACTGGGCCGCTGCCCGCGCCGCCTACAATATGGGCGCGAAGCGGGTGGTGCTGGCCCGGGAGATGACCCTGCAGGACATCGCCACCCTCCGCGACAAGACCCCGCCGGAGCTGGAAATTGAGGCTTTCGTCCACGGCGCCATGTGCATGAGCGTCTCGGGTCGCTGCCTGCTCTCCAACTACATGGCAGGCCGCGACGCAAACCGCGGCCAGTGCGCCCAGCCCTGCCGCTGGAAGTACTATCTCAGCGAGGAGACCCGCCCGGGCCAGCTCTATGAGATCGGCGAGAACGAGAACGGCAGCTACATCCTCAACGCCAACGATATGTGTACCGCGCCCTTCCTCGACCTCATCTGCAACGCGGGCGTGGACAGCCTCAAGATCGAGGGCCGCGCCAAGACGTTCTACTACGTCGCCAGCGTGACGGCGGCCTACCGCCGCGCCCTCGACCAGTATCTGGCCGACCCGATGAACGAGAACTTCGAGCTGCCGGAAGAGGTTTTGGATGAGCTGACCCGCACCAGCCACCGCCACTATTCGCCCGGCTTCTACTTTGGCCGGGAGCAGGCCCGTCAGGCCACCGACAGCGCGACTTACATCCGCGAGTGGGAGTTTGTCGGTACGGTGGACGGCTGGGAGAACGGCGTCGCCAGCTGCCAGCAGCGGGGCAAGTGGAGCCTCGGCGACACGCTGGAAGTGCTCTGCCCGGATGGCCGCAGCATCCCGCTGGACCCCGAGTGGATCAAGAATGAGGCCGGTGAGCTGGTGGAGTCCACGCCCCACGCGATGGAGCGCTATACCATCCCCACCCCGGAGCTGCCGCCGATGAGCCTGCTGCGCCGGAAAGTCTGAAAAAACTGCGAATCCAGCGGATGTGTTAGAGCGATAGAAAAAGAGGGTCTGCTATGAGCAATGCGGTAAGCAGCAAGATAACCGGAAAAGAATATCCGCTTTCCAAGATATTCAGCTCGGATTTTGAGTATCACATTCCGGGCTATCAGAGACCTTATTCGTGGACAAAAGAAGAAACGGGACTTCTGTTTGATGATTTGTATAACTTTTTTCAAGAGGAAAAAAGTGACAATTATTTTTTGGGCAGCATTGTCCTGATCAAGGAAGAGCAAAAGCGTTATGCAGAGGTCATTGATGGCCAACAACGATTGACGACACTTTCTATTTTATTCTCTGCTATGGCAGATGCATTTGGAGA
>OLAR01000187.1_pt1 | contig 13974 bp, 17 predicted proteins | sample 1607901 | NCBI WGS metagenome assembly OLAR01 (sample SAMN02674698, study PRJEB24791) | human gut metagenome, SKBSTL036 | isolation source: stool | host: Homo sapiens | place: USA
CGTTCCTGCAACAGTCAAAGACATAGCAGCCACCAACGCAACAACAAATTTCTTTTTCAAGTCTTTATGGAAGATGAGATTCCTCTGGTGATCAATTATTTAAGAGAAAATCCTAGTTTATTTAATTACGGAATTTTATTTACTTTTCAAACTGGGTTACGAGTTGGAGAGCTTTCAGCTTTAAAACCCTCTGACAAACACGGTAGCATCATCAAAGTTAGAAGAATTGAAGACAAATACCGAGACGAAAATGGTAAATGGGTAATCACGATAAAGGAACATTCCAAAACAGATGCCGGCAATCGTGATCTGATTCTTCCCTCTTCTGCTTGTGATACTTTTGAAGAAATTATGAAATTACGTCAATATGGGGAATTTTTGTTTGAACAAAACGGAAAACGTATTCGTGGTAACGCATTCAATAAGCATCTATCCCGCATTTGTGAAAAACTAGATATTCCACACAGAACAATGCACAAAAATTTGACTACATATCATTTTTCAAGAAAAAGAAAAACGCCAGAAACCTTATAAAATCAAGGTTTCCGGCTTACCTAAAAGCAGGGGATGAGAGAATCGAAGCCTGTCCTTTTTAGAATTAAAACCGCTTAAATTCCTTTATTTCTTCAAGTTTTTTCTCTCTTCTTTCTTCATGTTTTTTGATTACTTTTGATTACTTTTTGATTACCTTTTCAAATATTAACCGCTCGTTTGATCTGTTCAATTTGATGTGCCTTTGTCTTATTTGAATAGTAATAATATTTACGACTTGTTTCTATTGTAGTATGTCCCATTTGCTTCATTACCAAAGAGTCTTCACAGCCGGAGTCTATTAGTGTTGTACCATATGTTTTTCTCCCTTTATGGATAGACCTATGATGCAAATCCACTTTATTCAATACTATGTCTAATCGTTTGTTAAAAGTATTTCCACGAATACGTTTTCCAGACTCATTTTCAAAAAGATATTCCCCATCTGGATTCAATTCAAGAATTTTCTTCAATGTTTCTATTCCACCATCTGAAAGAATAATATCTCGCATACCTGCTTCTGTCTTTGCAAACTCTCTCACGTCTACAATATTTTTCCCTTTTTCATTCTTATATCGAATCTCCGTGCGCCGAACTCTTAGAATATTTTTGCCATCCCAATCACACGGTTTTAATGCTGATAGTTCTCCAACACGAACCCCCGTCTGTAACACAAGCAAAACACCCAAATTCCAAATAGTAGGATTCTTTTTCAAATAGTCTACTATAACTGGAATTTCATCTTCAGAAAAAACCTCGTTTTTCTCATCTTTAACAACTTTCTTAAAGGCTCTCCTTGAAATATCCAAATCTCCAAAAAATTGTGATATAGATATATCTGTCCACTTTTTCTTTTTAGCGAACATCCAAATACCTCTAATAATTGTTCTAAGTCCAGAATATGCTTTCATGGTCAATTCATTCTGTGCAACTTGCAATCTAATAAAATCTTCTAACTCATCAGCAGCTATTTGTTTCATTCGTCTTTTAGAGAAATTCGTTTTCACAAGAAATCTTTCAAAATCTGTTTCATAACGGTCTGCGCTTCCTTTTTGAATCTCTTTGTATTCTAACTTTTTACTTAACCATAGTCTGAACACTTCTTCAACCGTTGGATTTTCCTCTTTCTCCTTGTAAAATGCAACAATCAAGTCTTCTATTTCTTCTCTTGTATTCCTCTTCTTTAAAACTCTCCCTTTTTCTTCATCTGGAAAATAAGTATACCATTTTCCATTTTTACCTCTCCATATATCATATGAATGTTTACTTAATAATTCCTCATATTTCTTCATCTCATATTCTATACGGATCTCATCTAGCTTGATTTTATCATTCTCTTTAATATAATTCAACAACTCTGCTTCTGTAACTTCTTCTTTTTGCATATTATTACTAATTCATACGCTGTTTTAAAATCAATAACTTACTGCCCGAAAAAATTTGAACTGCCTTACATAGCTTTACATTGCGATACGTTGGGCGTATTGATCTTACTCCTTTCGTTTGATTGTTTTTTCGTCTTCCAGAGGGAAATCATGCTCTGCAAAGAAGCTTCTTAAAGATTCCATGTCGATACATGGGTGTATTACTTTTCCATCTGAAATCCTTTTAATGCGATAAAGTTCTCGATACCCAACTCTTCGGTTCGCTTTGTATCCTTGATTGATATTCTCTGCTACACAACCGATCTCTTTTAACATCCTTTTGACTCTGTGAACCGTGTAAGGCTGATATGTGTATACTCTAAGCAATCTCGTATAAGGTGGCAGTAGTATTTCTTCTTCATCTGTCTTTTTGTCTTTATTCATCGTGTTTTGCTCCTCCTTTTGGAAAAAGTGTTTCCTGCTCTGCAAACGGACATTCTTCGTCTGGCTCTATGGTGTGGAATTTTTCTTTCCTTTTTAGATATGCTTCTACGGAATCATAGTGTGTCAGTGTGCCGTCTTCCTTGTAAATAGTCACTTCATGAATCCTCCTTAGAAATGCTTTCCATGACTCTGGATTATCTTTCTGTACTTCTTTGTACTGGTCTTCTAATGACCAGTTGGAAATGATATACACAGTTTCATAACAAGCAAATTTATTTGCATATCGTGCCGGAAGTTGGATTGGATAGATGTCACAATAATTCAGCATATCTGAAAGCCGTAACTGGCTTCTAAATTCATCAAATGCTAGAATATTCTGACAACTATAACCGTCAAATGGGTGTTCATAATCGTTGACACGATACACGTTGCCGTCCCCATGCTTATCCAAAATTCCTCTTGTCTTTCCGGTTCCAGTTGCTCCGCTGATGTAAATGACTTTTAAATCAGTTCTGCGGGTATTTTTAAATTTATCAATCAATAATTCTGTGCGAACACGGTCAAGCCGCTCTATGTTCAATATAAAATCATTATTCATAGCAAGTATCTCCGCATTGGAATAGCCTGCCTTTATCAGTTCATACAGTTCTTCCATGTCTGCACGAGTGCCTTTCTGAGTCGGGACTGTTCCCCATTCCTCAAATGTGCCATCTACTCTCGTTTCTGCTTTGTCTGTTCCCTCCCACTTTCCAGTTTTCTTTATGTAGGAAATATTGCTTTGTATATTTCCATGTGCAGGTTCGATGTGTGCAGATGGAAAATTTTTCTTTACTGTGCTAAAGCGTACACGAGAGTTAAAATATACATATAAATGTGTATGTGGTGTTCCCTCTTTTCCGATCTCATCCGCCATACAGAAATAACGGAGAGTCGTGAAGTTCTCTACTAATGTCTTTTTGATGGTGAGATGGTCGAAGCCATATTCCAAAGGATTGTTGATCGTAAGCTGATATGCATTACGTTGTGAATTGTTTGTTTGTTGCTTGTTTGATTCTGTTTTATCCATAATTTTAATTTCCTTTCTCTTGTTGTTCGAGTTGTGAAATGTATGCGAACGGTGTTTTTTGGGCTTCAAGTGCCCAGTTTATAGGCTTTTTTGTTGGGTTTTCTGTTGTTTGTTCATACCGTGGTAATACTACCACGGCATGACTCCGGTCTGCCTTTCACTGCTCCGCGCTTTCGCCTCCGGCTACCGCACGAATCAGCTTAGGAAGACTCGGCTGATGATGAAGATAATGACGAATCTGATCACAGAGAACCTCTTCATTCTTAATGAAAGGGACTTTGATCTCTTTGATAGACTCTTGACCATCTATCAATGCTAATGCTTCCCCTGCACCATATCGACTTGTTGGATTACTCTCCAATTCTCCGCTAAATCCTAACATGCGAAACGCTTCACTACTGCAACGTGCAAAATTCAAAATGCACTGGAATTGCTCGCGTGTACCAGACAAAAACAAGGAACTATCCGCCCTTTGCGTACAAAGTATGATTCCGATATTCAAGCCACGCCCCACCGCGAGAATCTCCCCGATCTTTGCCATGAGTTCTGTTTTCAGCTTTTTAGACTGATTTTCGGCATATGTGAGCAATCCAAAATACTCCTCCACTACGAGGGTATAATGGTTACTAAGTCGAATCCTGTTACTTCTTACGTCTGTAAAGAACTGATGATAGTTATTTATCATATCGAACGCTTGTTCTCCATAAGCGTAAGAGGATAGACCTTCAAACGGGAACTCTTCCCCACCTTTATAATCTACTATATATACAAGGCTTTCCTGCTTATGGAGCAGTTGCCAGATATACCAAAGAAGGGACATGGATTTCCCTGAGCCGGATTTCCCTGATACTAAAATATTATTTGTCTTTTTTGGCAATACAATCTCCACTGGATTTTTGATCTGAAACTTTTTCCAATCTTCCCGATCATAACCGATTATCATATGTATCCTCCTTTTCGTGATTCAGTTCTGAAATCTCTTCTTCAAACAGATCCAACGGTTCTTCTGGTGCAAAGGAAGATTCTCCTTGAAACTGCTCCTGCTTCTGTAAGAATTTTTCTCCGTCCTCACATAATGGGATTGCAAAATACAATCTGTCTTTTTGTGCTACTTTGACGTAAATCGGAACGTTAATTCCTTTGATCTCATAATAGAAATTTCCGATCGTACTGATTGCAATTCTTTTCAACTCAGAAAAGGAAAGAGTTGCATAAGAAGTACATAAGCCTGTCGCTATGATCTCCATCCACATTATTCCATTGCAGTTAGGACTCAACTTCTCCAAAAAAGGCATAACATACGGACAGCCTTTAAATCTATTTGTAAGTTCTATTGCTTCTTTATTTGTCAAAATCAAAGCCGGATTGATGATTTGACTATCTGGTGATCTTCCTAAAAATTCTTCATACAGAAATTTTCCAATCTTCTTAATCCAATCCCAATATATTTTTAAAAGTAGCTTGACACCATCCTCCCAAGAATTAGCGTACTTCAGCTTATAGGTAATAAATCCTCCGGCTACTATAAGAACTAAAATCATACCAAGTCTCTCCAAATTATATATAATATTGCTGATGGTCATACTTTTTTACCTCTACGGGGGACTTTGCCCCCGTCCTTTCTCTATTTTTATTTTGTTTCTACTAAATGCACTGCATCTGCTTTGATACTGTCTTCGATGCTGTGCGTTCTCTCACTGTAATAAGGTTTCACGACCGCATTCTCGAACTCTACAAAAACCCTTTCTCCTGATTCTTGCAGTTCTTCTAATCTCTCTGGTGTAAGCAGTGGTGTGCTTCCTGCTACAAATACTTCGATCTGCTCGAATGTATCTGTGTTTGTAACCAGATATTTATGTCCTTGAACCTCCTCTGTCTTTGTTCCATTTTCATAACGGAATATAATTCTTACACCATGACAGTAATAAGCGGGTTCTGCAATCAGACCTTTCAAAGCAAACAGTCGTTTTACAAGTAATGATGCCATTTCATTCACCTCTTTCCATGTCAGAGGAAATATGGTATACTTTCTTTGCGGGAAAGCTAGAACCATATTTCCTCGTTCTAGTTTGTTGGGAGTTTCCTATTTTCTTATAGTGAACTCCCGATTCAAATACATGTCATTGCAATCATATGTAACTTCACCTCCGTTGTCTTTTGTTATCTTTATTATCCCACAGTATACTCTCAAAAGCTAACAAGCACTCCTTTCATTCTGTAAGCAATCCTTACTTCGTAGCTTTTCCTTTATATGAGTTACCGTTTTCTGTATAACATCTAGATCCCCCTCAATTCCACTTGCTTTCAATTCACTGTGAAAATTCTCTCCATTTAAAAGAAAATCTATTGAAACATGAAAATATTCTGAATACACTTTTAACACATCAACAGATGGATTGATTCTTCCATTTTCTATTTGACTGATATTTTGTGATGTATACGAAAATTCTTTTGCCAATTCTGATTGTGTCATTCCTTGTTTTAACCTTAAAGTTTTCATTCGTCCTCCAACTTCTGATTGATTTTTTTCTACTTTCTTATCCATTGTAATCCTCCTTTTAATATGACATCTCATCCTAAAGTTATACCGTTATTGTTTGCTATCCTCTACTGAAGTGGAGGATAGCTGATTTTATATGCTAATAAAGTAAGTCTTTCACTTTTTTGCCCGCACAATGAAGATCGCGCTCAATATAAGTTCCATTGTCCAACATCCTTTGCAATTCACTTAAATAAATGCTTCCCCATTCCCAACACAAAAGATGCATATAGCCAAAAAGTTCCCAATCTCCATTTTTTAGTTTTTCCCCCGCTATAATTACCCATCGTCCTTTTGCAAACGGTGTGTAATATGCTGTCACTACATTTGCCTCCATCAAACTTCCCTTATAAGAGGATAACGAAACATTTTTCAACTTTTTCTCTATTTCGGATGTCATTAAAGGAATATCTTCCACCATCAATCCTGGAAGAATTTGTCTGTATTTTTTATTGTTTTTTTTCATGTATATACCTACCTTTCTTTCTAATATCAATCTGTTCCTATAGCATTCTACGTTAGGTGGTCTTATCCTCCATTTCATCATTTACTATCACCCCTTTCATCACTGCTTTTTTATTTGTAATAATACTTTAAAACATTTTCTGTACACAAATTGCCATTTCCAACACTTAAAAATGCAACTTTTGTAGTTCTCTTTACTTTAGTAAGAATCTATCACTGCCATAATTGCTCTTTTTTGCTTTGGGGATAATTTAGAAAGTTTTTGATATAATTTCTCATCACTAATTTCTGTCCCTTCGACCAAAAACTCTAATGAGACTTGAAATATCTGTGTATATCGAATCAAATCATCCACTCTCATCTTACTGCTATCTTCTTCATAACTTTTTAACGTACGGACATCTATCCCAAGTCTCTTTGCCATATATTTATATGTCCAACCTTTTTCTTCTCTTAACTTTTTAATTTGTCTTGTTAAAATTTCTGTTCTCATCGGTATTGTGTTTATACCAGCGCCAGTCATTCTCCTTTTTGTTTTCCTTGTCGACATATAGAGCATATCATAACTAAATAATTCAAAACTTTTACAAGGCTGTTGTAAAAAATTGTCACAACTTGTCTTGAGGGTGTATACTAAAGAAAAACGATAGGAGAGAACGATAATATGGGAACTTTTAAATGTTTAAATTGTCGTATCGGACAAACAATTATCAAAAATTACAAAGGAATCTTTAAAAAGGGAATTACAGAAATTGACAGAACTGCCCTTGAAGAAATGAGTAAAAATCTATGGGATATAACAAATTTATCCGAAGAAAATTATGCAAAAGACGGATTACTAGAAAAATTGATTGTTCTTTCAAGATTCACATATGAATATGATCCGGAAAAGGATGAAAAGCTAACAGAACACCAAATGCCAGATAAAATATTATTAACTGATTTAGAAAACTGCATGTGCCTTGAATACCTAAAACCCATTATATCTGCACTAAAGGGATTTTATAATGGTACAAATGAAGCTATTTTAGAAAAGCGTAGATACTTAGTTAATATATTGAATGAAATGAATGAGTTAAACAAACGTATTCCAGAATACAAATATGATTCGGCTAAAAATGTTATTAGCAGATTTTCAAGCTATAACGAAAGCGATGATGATAAGGTAGCTTCTAAAATTGCAAACGGATTAAAATACATTTTCAAAAACTACTTTACATTTTCCCTATCTAAAAATGCAATACAAACTCCTGCACAGTGTTTTAATACAACTATTTCTGAAATTGTACAAGAATCTCAACCTCTCTTAAAAACAAAGCAAGAAAGTAAACAATTTATTGAGCGTGTAAATCATTTACCAAAACAATATGCAATTATTATGCAAGAATATCTTAAAAATGCTTTGAAGAATATAGGAATAACACTCAACTCTATTATGGAACTACAAGATATGACCGAGCAAGATGTTGCAAAATTACTTGATTGCAAAGCTAATAAAATTCAAGCTTTACGGACTCAAAAAAGCACAAATGAAAGTCAAGATTTCATAAACTTATTGAGCAGAGGATTATTTGTTTCAGAAAGTGTTATTCGTACTGGATATGGGCAAAAATTCGGAAACTGGAATGACATGCTAAAAGGTGACATTCTAAAAGAAGCAATGGAAGACCAAAACAAAAGCAAAACCCAAATAATAAATCAGATCAGAGAAAATATTCACTCTTATATTGAAAGTGAAGAAAATTTCAAAAAAATATTGGAAAAATTTTCCAACGTATTTGAAACAGAAGAAATTGCAATATTTTCCTCTTTAGAAGAATGCTTTGAAAATCTTTTACACAAAGAAGATGCTTACACCTTATTAGAAGTTCTTGAAAAACTGAATAATGCTTAAAACGTAAAAAGAGTAGGTAGAAAAATGTCTGCCTACTCTCTTTTTTACTCTGTATGACTAGAAGTTTCTGAAAAATGTGTTGCTATCCATTCTTTTAAAACTAGATTGACATACTGGCTAAAATTTCTATCATCTTCTTCTGCCATTTTTTTTATTGCATCAATAATATTTTCATCAAGAGTAATACTGACTTTTGTTTTTAATGGTTTCATAAGATAATCTCCTTTTTAGTCAAAATATACCATTGAATGCCACCAAATCTTGACAAATACTATAAAGTAGGATAAAGTAGGATAAAATAAGATGTATAAAATAGAAATTGCAAAGGAAAGTAGGAGGAAAAAAGAAATGAAGAAGAAATTTGTTGTTGCGTTGGTGGCTGCTATGTCTTTGACTGTTGCAGGAACGGGAACAGTATTTGCGATGGATAAAGTATCAACAATAGCAAGCGAAAAAGAGCATGTACATGGGGATAACTGTGAGTGGGTTGTAGACAAAGAAGCTTGGACAGAGGAAGTAGTACACCCAGCAGAAACAAAACAAGAATGGGTAGTAGACAAGGAAGCTTGGACAGAGAATATTCTGAAATACAAATGTGTATGCAATGGTTGCCATGCAGAATTTGCATCAGACGAAGAATGGGCAGCTCATGATAAAGCAGCAGCTATGAATGGTGATTTCTCTCATGGAAGTTACACTAATGTACCATACTATGAAACAGTAGAACATCCAGAAGAAGGTCACTATGAAACAGTAGTGGTAAAACCATCTTGGACAGAAACAGTAGAACACCCAGAAGAAGGTCACTGGGTATGCAATGGAGAACCGCAAGAGCCAGAACAGAAGCCAGAACAGCCAGAGAATCCAGAACAGAAGCCGGAACAGCCGGAAAACCCAGATCAGAAACCGGAGCAACCGGAGAATCCAGAACAGAAGCCGGAACAGCCGGAGAACCCAGATCAGAAGCCGGAACAGCCGGAGAACCCAGATCAGAAGCCAGAGCAACCGGAGAATCCAGATCAGAAGCCGGAACAGCCGGAGAACCCAGATCAGAAGCCGGAACAGCCGGAGAATCCAGATGTAGAAACACCAGAAACACCGGATGCAGAGAATCCAGCAACACCGGAACAGAAGCCAGAAGCACCAACAACACCAGAAGCAAATAAGGAAAATGTTCAGACACAAGAAACAGAAACAAAGAAAGAGGGAATATCACCAAAAACTGGTGACACAGCTTCCGCACTTCCAGTCGCAGGAGCAGGACTTGCTTCACTCGGAGTTGCCCTTGCAACCATCTTAAAGAAACGGAAATAATTCAATAGTTGAAAAAGAGTAGGCAGATTATCTACCTACTCTTTTTATATGCAGAAATAAATTATATGTATTGTGCAAACTCTTTACGATCATTCATAACATCGTTATAAACCGTTAATAAAACTTTCATTTCTTCGATATAAGAATCAATTTTTTCTAAATTGTATTCATATGGTTTTTTCAAATATTTTGGATATGCACTTGCAATTTTTCCATCGTGAATCGCTCTTATGGTAGGCGCACTTTGGAATAAAATATTTACAAAATTTTCTGCTTTTGCTGATTCTAAAAAATAGTCTAACAGTTCATTTGAAATCAGTTTTTCCATGCTTTCTGCTTTTCCCATTTGTGGAAGCTTTATTCCCTCATCAACTAATTTCATAGCCGAATGGAGTCCTGACAAATTTAAAGACTGAACCGAACGACAATTTAATATGCCCCAGTGTTCAAGAGCATCAACAATATCCGATTTACTATAATGATTCATAAAAGAAGTACCGTCAAAAAGTGATTTCCAAAACTGTTCAAAATTTTTCTTATAAGAGATCGAAAGAACAAATGTATTTATAAAGGAGGATTCGAGCGATTTAATCGTATCTTTAGAAGAGATTATACTTTTATCTTCTTCAACAACATTTTGTGATTTAAGGTAAAGTTTCCATAGCAGTTCAATAGAAAGTTTTTCAAGAATTGACAGACTATCTTCTTCTGTTTTTTTATCTTCTCCTTTTGTCAAACGGCATTCGGCACTTCTGTATTGTGTCAGTACAGGGGAGGCAGGTTTGATATGGTCGTAGATAGATTGGCACTGGCAAAATTGCTGACAGAGAGTTGCCAGATATTCAAAATTTGAAGATACAGTTTTGACAAGGCTATTATCTGAATCGCCTAAATAGTTTCTAATTTCATCGTAATAGTGCATAGTGTATACCTCATTTCTTATGTTTTATTTTATTGTACTGAAATCATACGAAAAAAGAAAGGTATGGGAAAAATTTTCTTCTTTGGATGCAGGGGGGAATGCCTTGCGGTACAATAAATCCTTTATGCGATATACTGACGTCATAAGATAAACGTTTGTCGAACAATGAAAGGAAAAAAACTGGCGCTGGTATAAGAACAATACCGATGAAAGACAAGCAAAAGAGAATATTGGATCTGGAAGAGATGGGAGCACGATTAAAAAAGTTAAGAGAGGATGCAAAAATGAGTCAAGAAAAACTCGCTGAATTATTAGATTGTAAACGATCAACAATTATAAATTATGAAAAAGGATATACAATTCTTCCGGTAGCTAGACTTGATCAGTATGTACAAAAATTTGGTGTTTCTGCTGATTTTATATTATATGGAGTAGACGAGGAACAAACAGAATCTTTAACAGAACAAATTCAGCGGATGGATAATTGGGGAAAAAAATTAGAAAAACTTATAGATAATCTATCACACAATGTATCATATAACGGGACAAATGTATAAGTAAAGGGGACGGCTTTTCAGAAAAAACATTGATATAATTTACTTATAAGCAGACGAGGAGGTGAACAGCAAATGCTGAATGTGAGGGTAAGATCGCCCACCTAATCAGAAAGTCCCCATCACAGAGGACTCTCTAATGTAACTGTAAACCGAATATGTGGTAACAGTTCTCTGACAAGAATATTATATCACATATTCTCTTATTGTGGGAGAGGATTATATGAGAAGAAGATTTCGAAATAGTTTGGTGTGTGTTTGTAACGTAAAGCATCGAAAGAAGGGAAGTGGGGTGATTGATGGTAAGACGATTGAGTGGGATGAGGCTGATCAGCTGATAGTTATTCCTTTGGAGTCACTAACTGGAAAAGCTATCAAATACTCTATTTTGCCTGAAAAATATCAAGAAATATCCAACAAACTGGAAGACGTTTCATGGGGCGCACTTGTCCAGTTGACTTTTTCAAATAAATTTGTGTCAGATGTGGAAATTCTTTCGGACTGGCTGACAGAGTTTTATAAAGAAGATTAAAGTGAATGTGCATACTGCCGTATGGTAGATAGTACCTAGTCGGCAGTGTGCAATCAACAATATGCAATAAGGAGGAAAAGTAAAGATGAAAGAATTTTTAAAAGAAATTTTTTCACAACGTAATAAAGGAGTTGAGAATTCTACTCTGCCAAAAGATACAGAAGTGGAAACTCAAACGAAAATGAGTTTAACAGATCGTTACAATACATGGTGGGAGCAGGAAAATGCAAAAGCATTTTTGCGGCAATATCCCGTATATGGTGCGCGGATATTTCCAGTAGGACAAACTTCTTTTTATGAAGTATGCTTCGGTGCTAGTTTGGACAAATTTTTCTTTTCTCATGGAAAATGGAGACATATCCAGAAAACGGAATCTTACAGTTCGTATCCAGAGATTTGTGTATCGTTTGTATGCGCAGATGTTTATGGATTAAAAGATACTTGGAATCGTAGAGACTTAAACCTGCGAGAGATTATTCTGATGGAGTTACAGCGTGCATTATTACAATACACGCGATCGAGAGGGGTAGATATTTCGAGGTGCTCTGATCGATGTGTTTCTGGCTTGTGGATGATAGGAAATACGCTGATTATGGAGGTTCCGGATTCAGCATTTTCATGTTGTCATCCAGGGTTAGTAGAAATATTGGCTTCAGATGATTATAAAGAAAGGAAAAAGCTTTTTGATTTGCACAATCGACTTTAAAGGTTGAAGAGAGAGGTTTCATGTCTGCTTTTTGAAGCTACTGTGGTAGCGGAGAAAAGCAGGCTAAGAAACCGAAAAGTTTATGGAATGTAGAGCAGAGAAAAAAGCCTTTAAATGTTGAAAATATAGTGTTTTCATGGTCTCAGGGCTTGTCAGAGACCATGTAGAAATGTAGAAAAAGGAGTGAAATACATATGAGAAAAAGAAAAACGAATCAAGGTAATCTTAGCATGAGACGGTGTGAGATCGTTAGTAATTTAGAATCAGAAGATGGAGAAAAGTTATTTGATATAGAACGAATGAAGCAAGTTTTAGAAGAAAAGTCCAAAACGTGTATAAAGGAGTTCTCCTATATTATACATGACAAAGATGTATATACAGAAGAAGATGAGCGAAAAAATGAAAAGTATAAATGTGGAGAATTAAAACCCAAACACATTCACTTGCTGTTGCGATTTTTTGAGAATCAACCTCAGAAACTTAAAAATATTGCAGGCTGGTTTCAAATTCCACCGAACTTTGTTTCTAAGATTCATAATCGGTGGGATAGCGCTGTGTTATATCAGATTCACGCTAATTGTCCAGAAAAATATCAATATGATATTAGTGAAGTTACTGCAAATTTTAAGATAGAAAATGTAATCAATAATTTTATGAAAAGAAATTCTATTGATTCCATTCTAATGGATATTTTAAACGGCGAAATTCCAGAATATCAAAGATCTGTGATACCGCCGTTGTTCCGTGTACATTATGCTCGAGAAATCAATGAAGCATTTCGATGCCGAGTTCAAAATTTACAAGAAACAGTAAAGAGTAGAAAAATGGAGTGTATTTATATTACCGGATCTTCGCAAGCCGGTAAGACTACGTTAGCTAAAAAAATTGCGGAAGAAAAAGGGCTTCCATATTATATCTCATCTAGTGGTACAGATTTTCTGGGGGAGTATGCTCTGGAACCGTGCGTTATCCTAGATGATATACGTCCGAGCTCTATCAATTTAAGTGAATTGCTTAAATTATTAGATAACAATACAGTCTCAGCAGTGAAAAGCAGGTATAAGAATAAGTGTCTTGCTAATTGTAAGCTATTGATAATAACAACTGTTTTAGATATTGAGACATTTTATCATAACGTGTTTTCAGAAGAAGATGAGCCGATGATTCAATTCAAAAGACGGTGCGGCACGCATTTGCGTATGAATAAAGAAAGGATTTACATTTCAAGATGGGATTCTTTAAAGAAAGAGTATACAGAAGAGACGGAATATCTCAATGATATTTTAGACAGATATATGCCGAAAGAAGATCAGACAGAGCAAGATGTTATCAATTATGTTTCAGAAACAATGCCTTTTTTAAAACAAGCAGATGAAAGTGAAAAAATGCATGGGTTTGAGATCATAGATGATTTAGAAAGTCCGTTTAAATAAGAGGAATCAAAATAAATATATCGTAGTAAGGAAAGGAGTAAATCAACGCCCACCGTATCGCAATGTAACGTTATCTAAAGCAGTTCAAATTTTTTCGGGCAGTAAGTTATTGATTTTAAAACAGCGTATGAATTAGCAATAATATGCAAAAAGAAGAAATTACAGAAGCAGAGTTATTGAATTATATTAAAAAAAGTGATAGCATTAAGT
>OLAR01000192.1_pt1 | contig 13647 bp, 8 predicted proteins | sample 1607901 | NCBI WGS metagenome assembly OLAR01 (sample SAMN02674698, study PRJEB24791) | human gut metagenome, SKBSTL036 | isolation source: stool | host: Homo sapiens | place: USA
GAGAAATGGGCGGACACATTGGTCGCCCCTACGGAAGATAAACAATATGGCCGTTTCTCTGGCGAGTCTCAGTTCTATGACAGGCAGACGCTAAGAGGAAGCGGGGAGATTCACAAGAGGGGTGGAAACCATAGGTGTCCACCCCTCTTGTGCCCCTCGCCGTGGGCACGGCGCCCCTGCCGGGCAGGCAAGTTAGGTTCGCTTCTCAAGCAGCAACCTCCTGTTCAACAAAAATTGAAAACCCATGATTTTGTTCACACAACGAACAAACACCGGCGGTATACTTGCGGTATTATAAGAATGTAAGGTGGAATTATATTGTCTACTATTTTAATCGCAGACGATGAGGCGCGTATCCGTCGTCTGGTCAGCGACTTTCTCAAGCGGGACGGTCATACCATCGTCGAAGCCGCCGATGGCAAGGAAGCGCTGAATATTCTGGAGAACCGCCGTCCGGGACTGGATATGGCCATTCTGGACGTGATGATGCCGGGGATGGACGGCTTCGGCGCGGCGGAAAAGATACGGGCCGTGGACGGGGACGCCGTGCTGGTGTTCGTGACCAACATGGCGCAGTACGCCATCAAGGGCTATGAGGTGGATGCACTGGACTATGTGCTCAAGCCGGTGAACTACTACCAGTTCTGCACCAAGCTCTCCCGAGCTGTTCAGCGGGTGCAGCGCCGCCGGGGCGGACAGGTCGTTTTACAGCTGGCCGGAGGCGGGATGCAGGTGCTCTCTACTGGCGACATCTACTATCTCGAGACCCATGACCGGCTGCTCTGGTATCACACCACCAAGGGTGAGTTTTCCGTCCGTGCCAGCCTCGCCAGCGCCGAAAAGCAGCTGGCGCAGTACCATTTCTCCCGCTGCAACCAGTGCTATCTGGTCAACCTGAAATATGTAAAGGCTGTGGAGAACGACTTTGTCCACGTCAACACCGACCACCTGGAGATCAGCCGCCGCCAGCGTGCGGCTTTCCTGACGGCGGTGGCGTCCTACATCGGAGGTGTGCTGTGAATCTTCTTGCACGCCATGTCATCTTCCGGGCGCTGCTGCGGTGGACTGCTGCGGTGGCGTTCTGCATCCCGCTCAAGCACCGGCCTCACGCCCGCCTGCGGGCGCTGGGGATGCTGCTGCCGCTGCTGGGGCTGACCTATGTGCTCGACCCCGCGGCCCAGAGCACCAGCCTCCACGAGCTGCAATTCTCTCTGCTGACGCTCTATGTTGCGTTTTTCGTTCTGCTGGGCATGATGATCTACGCCTGCGTTGAGATAGACAAAAAGAGTGCGCTCTACTGTGCCGTATGGAGCCTGCTGGCCTCCCAGACCGCTTACGAGTGCTGGCATCTGGTGGAAGTATTCTTCGAGTGGCGGGGAACGCCCCTCGACCTCAGAAGCCTGCCGGTCATGCTGGCACAGCTGGCCGCTGGTGCATTCTTTTATTTTGTTATCTGCACCACCCTCTCCCGGAAGATGTCTTATAAAGGAATGTATAACATCGGCCCGCGCCAGCTGACCAGCGCCTTTTTCATCGGAATCCTCTTCATGTTTCAGGCTGCGCTGCTGAGCAGCGGGCAGGTGGTGGCGCTGGATCGCAGTCTCGTCATGACGATGTTTGTCGGGCAGTTTTACTTCCTGACCCTGCTCTACTTCCAGACCGAGGTGTTCAAGCTCTCGGCCATGCAGAAGGAGATGGACACCCTCAACCTTTTATATGAGCGCCAGCGGGAGCAGTATCAGGTGGCGCGGCAGAATGTCCAGATCATTAACAAGCGCTGCCACGAGCTGAAGCTTCAGATCGCCGCGCTCCGCCAGATGTCGAGCGCCCCGGCAGACCCGGAGCTGAAAGCCCACATCGACGAGGCCGAAAAGGCCGCTCAGCTCTACGACGCCAGCCGAAACACCGGCAATGAGGTGCTGGACGTGGTGCTCACGGAAAAGAGCCTGCTCTGCGAGTCCCGCCGCATCCAGCTCAACGCGGTGACGGACGGCAGCTGTCTGAGCTTTTTTGAGGCCAGCGACCTCTACGCCCTTTTTGCCAATATGCTGGACCACGCCATTGAAAGTGCAGTGAAGGTGCCGGAACCGGAGCGCCGCTGCATCGACCTGCTGGTCTGCACCCGGCAGAGCTTCGTGGTGGTGAACGTCATCAGCCCCGACCGCCCGGCGGAGTCTGCCGACACCCGTGCCGCCCATTACGCCGTCAAAGTGACCAACCGCATCGTTCAGAAGTATAAAGGTACCCTGACCACAGAGAGCCAGAACGGGTTCTTTGCGGTGAAAATTATTTTTCCGAGCGCCCTCTCGTAAAGGCTCTCCCTTTGGGAGAGCTGGCGCGTGAGCGCCTGAGAGGGCAAGGCCGCTGCCCATGAGCATAGTGCGCAGCGATGCTCTCCCTCTGCCAAAGGCTTTTGCTCATCGCTGTATCGAGACTCTTTTACAACAGGCTTGCCCTCTCCGTCAATGCAAGCATTGCCACCTCTCCCAAAGGGAGAGGCTTTTTTGTTGTCCCGCAAGCTTTCATTTAACTCTCGTTGTATCCAACTGTTTGTGAGAGATGCACAAATATAACAGCTTCGATTTGTGAGAGCGAAACCGAATATCCACACCATTCGACCGATTATCGCAACGGTCTTGCGAAAGGAAAAGTCTTTGATAAAATAATAGCGAAAGACAGAAAAACGACCGCACAACAGAGAAAACGCTACGATACACGGGAGGAAAACGAATGCGAAGCATCGCCAAGCTCATGCAGGACTGGCAGTTCACCGGGCCGGACGGCAAGACCACTCTGGTGGCGCTGCCCCACACTTGGAACGCAAAAGACGGCCAGGACGGCGGCAACGATTACTGGCGCGGCACCTGCACCTACAGCACCACCTTTGCCGCTCCGGCGTTCGACGCAGCTTCGCAGGAAGTCTGGCTGCAGTTCGAGGGCGTCAATTCCAGCGCCAAAGTTCTGCTGAACGGCAGGAACATCTGCACCCACGACGGCGGCTACTCCACCTTCCGTGTCCATGTCTCCGACCTGCTGGCAAAAGACAACCAGCTCACCGTCGAGGTGGACAACAGCATCAACGACCGTGTCTACCCCCAGAAGGCCGACTTTACATTCTACGGCGGCATCTACCGCGACATCAGCCTGATGGTGGTCAGCAGGAACCACATCGCTCTGGGCCACTTCGGCGACACCGGCGTCAAGATCACCCCCGCCCTCAAGGACGGCAAGGCTGACATCCGGGTCGAGACCATCGTGGAAGGCGAGGGCGCTGTCTCCGTCGAGCTGCAGGACGCAGCCGGCAGCATCGTGGCCAGGGCTGAGGGCGCAGACGCTCAGCTCCACCTGGACGCTCCCCACCTCTGGGACGGCGTGAAGGACCCCTACCTCTACACCTGTGTCGTCCGCCTGAGCAGCGACGGCACCGTGGTGGACGAAGTTTCCACCCGCGTGGGTCTGCGCACCTTCTCGGTGGACGCTAAGAAGGGCTTCTTCCTCAATGGCCGTCCCTATCCGCTCCACGGCGTCTCCCGCCATCAGGACCGCAAGGGCGTGGGCAACGCCATCACCCGCGAGATGCACGATGAGGATATGGCCCTCATCCGGGAGCTGGGTGCCAACACCGTCCGGCTGGCCCACTACCAGCACGACCAGTACTTCTACGACCTCTGCGACCAGTACGGCATGGTGGTCTGGGCTGAGATCCCCTACATCTCCGAGCACCTGCCCAGTGGCCGCGCCAACACCATCAGCCAGATGAAGGAGCTCATCTGCCAGAACTACAACCACCCCTGCATCGTCTGCTGGGGCGTCTCCAATGAGATCACCATCTCCACCAGGGACAAGGCCGATATGCTCGACAATCACCGCGAGCTGAACGACCTGTGCCACAAGATGGACTCCACCCGCCTGACCACGCTGGCCTGCTACGCCATGTGCGGCCCCTTCAACCCGGTGGCCCACATCACCGACCTCGTCAGCTGGAACCTCTACCTCGGCTGGTATGTGCCGGGCCTGTTCCTGAACGACCTGTGGATGGACTTCTTCCATCTGGTCTACCCGCGCCGTCCTCTGGGCTTTTCCGAGTACGGTGCCGAGGGTATGCCGAACCTCCACAGCTCGAAGCCCCGCCGCGGCGACCACACCGAAGAGTATCAGGCAAAGTATCACGAGTACATGCTCCGCTGCTTCGACCGGCATAAGTGGATGTGGGCGACCCACGTCTGGAATATGTTCGACTTTGCAGCCGACGCCCGCGACCAGGGCGGCGAGCCGGGCATGAACCATAAGGGCCTCGTCACCTTCGACCGGAAGACCCGGAAGGACAGCTTCTACCTCTACAAGGCATGGTGGAGCGACGAGAACTTTGTCCACATCTGCTCCAAGCGGTTCACCGACCGCACGGAGAGCGAGATGGAAGTGAAGGTCTACTCCAACCAGAAGTCCGTCGCCCTCTACGTCAACGGCGAGAAGGCCGGCGAGCAGACCGGCGAGCACGTCTTCAGCTTCCGTGTGCCGCTGACCGGCGAAATCGAAGTCAGGGCTGTGGCCGGTGACTGCACCGACACCGCTTCCTTCCGTCATGTGGACACCCCGAATCCCAGCTACAAGCTGGTCAAGACCAAGTCCAAGAGTGCAAACTGGGTCTGATTTGTGAAACATTCCGCCGACCGGCGGTTGTTATAGAAAAAAGGAGGAGAATCCGTGAAAAACACCAAACCGAAAGTACGGCTGTGGTCTGTTCTCACCGGCCTGACGGCCATCCTGACCGTCGCTGCCATCGTGGGCAACATCATCGCAAACCAGTACGCTACCACCATCAACGTCGCTCTGAATGCATCTACCTATAAGATCATCCACGGCGAGAATACCGGCGATACCGAATACTTCAAGAAGGGCTTTGCTTCCGATGAGGAGCGCGAGGCTTACGAGGCCGAACTGTGCGCGACGGTCGAGGCCGAGGGCGCAGCTCTGCTGAAGAACGAGAACAATGCCCTGCCTCTGGCCAGCGGCGCTAAGGTCAGCCTGTTCGGCCACGGCTCTGTGGACCTGATGTACGGCGGCACCGGCTCCGGCTCTGTCGATACCAGCAAGGCTCCCAACCTCAAGCAGGCTCTGGAAGCTCAGGGCATCACCATCAATCAGACCCTGTGGGACCTGTACAGCTCTGACTCCATGATGAGCAAGTACAGCCGCATGACCCCCGCTTCCATCTCCGATACTCTGGAGGCCAACACCCAGTACGCTGTCAACGAGGCTCCCTGGAGCGCTCTGTCCAGCGCTGAGTCCAGCTTTGCTGAGTACGGCGACGCTGCCATCGTGGTCCTCTCCCGCTCCGGCGGTGAGGGCGCAGACCTTCCCAGCGGCGAGAATGGCACCAACGACAGCTGGATCTCCGGTCAGGAGGGCGACGGCAACTACCTCGCTCTGTCCGCTGAAGAGGTCGAGCTGCTGCAGAACCTGAAGGCTCTGAAGGACAACGGTACCTTCAAGAAGATCATCGTCCTCATCAACAGCTCCAACGCCATCGAGCTGGACTTCCTCAACCCCGAGATCTGCGGTGAGGACTACGGCATCGACGCTGCGATGTGGATCGGCGACGTGGGCCAGACCGGCATCAACGGTGTGGGCCAGCTGCTGTCCGGCGCTGTCACCCCCTCCGGCTCTCTGGTCGATACCTATCTGTACGACAACATGGCAAACCCCGCTATGTACAACTTCTACACCCAGGCTTACCCCAACGCAGCAGAGTACAACCTGCTGACCGAGGGTGCTGACGTGCAGGGTATGTACAGTGTCTACCAGGAAGGCATCTACCTGGGCTACCGTTACTTCGAGACCCGTTACGAGGATGTCGTCATGGGTACCGCCAAGGCTGGCGATTACAACTGGGCGACCACCGTTGCTTACCCCTTCGGCTACGGCAACAGCTACACCACCTTCGCATACTCCAACTTCAATGTGACCGAGTCTGACGATGCCTTCACCGTCACCCTGAAGGTCACCAACACCGGCAAGACCTTCTCCGGCAAGGAGACCGTCCAGATCTACTTCCAGTCTCCCTACACCGCTTACGACAAGGCAAACGGCATCGAGAAGGCTGCTGCTGAGTTGTGCGGCTTCGCAAAGACCGACGTGCTGGCTCCCGGCGCTTCTGAGGACGTGACCATCACTGTCCCGAAGAGTGAGCTGCGCACCTACGACGCGAACAACGCCAAGACCTACATCGTGGACGCCGGTGACTACTACTTCACCGCTGCCACCGATTCCCACAACGCAGTCAACAACATCCTGGCTGCCAAGGGCTACACCGTCGAGAACACCAATGGCCGCATGACCGAGAACGGCAGCACCGACCTCGTCTGGAAGTGGACCAACGACACCCTCGACACCACCACCTTCTCCACCAGCGCAACCGGCACTGCCATCACCAACCTGTTTGACGAGTCCGACCCCAACAAGAGCAGCGACGCCCCCGGCAGTGTGACCTGGATGAGCCGCTCCGACTGGACCGGCACCATCCCCACCGCTCCCGCACAGCTGACCGCCAACGAGACTCTGGCTGCAAGCCTCGCCTTCACCCAGTACGACGGCTCTGAGGCCAACAGCGTCGAGATGCCCACTCTGGGCGCCAAGAACGGCCTGACCCTCGCTTCCATGATCGGCAAGGACTTCGATGATCCCGAGTGGGATACCCTGCTGGACCAGCTGACCTACAGCGAGATGGTCAACACCATCACCCTCGGCTTCCACAACACCGCAGCCGCTGCCTCCATCGGCAAGACTGCTACCAAGGACGAGAACGGCCCTCAGGGTCTGACCGCTGCCCTGACCGGTGGTGCATCCGCAATGTGCTACACCTCCGAGGACGTCATGGCTGCTACCTTCAATGTTGACCTCATCAACGAGGTCGGCCGGTGCATCGGCGAGGACTGCCTGGCCATGGGTTACTCCGGCCTGTACGGCCCCGGCATCAATATGCACCGCACCGCTTACTCCGGCCGTAACTTCGAGTACTACTCCGAGGACCCGTTCGTGGCTGGCACCATCTGCGCTGCTGAGGTGCAGGGCATCCAGTCCAAGGGTGTCTACGTCTACCTGAAGCACGTCGCCCTGAACGACTCCGAGACCAGCCGCCGCGGTGTCAACACCTGGCTGAACGAGCAGACCGCTCGTGAGATCTATCTGGAAGTCGCTGACAAGGCCATCACCGATGGCGGCGCCTGGAGCGTCATGACCGGCTTCAACCGCTGGGGTGCTACCTGGTGCGGCGCGAACGCCAACCTGCTGACCGGCTTCCTGCGCGGCGAGCTGGGGATGCGCGGCATGTGCATCACCGACTTCTCCGGTTCCAGCCAGTACATGGACCTGGTGGACGGCCTCATCGCCGGCTCCGACATCTGGGACAGCCCGATGCCCAAGATCCACACCACCAAGGCTGCAAACTATGAGAACGATGCTTACATCGTCACTCAGATGCGCAATGCGATGCACCACATCCTCTACACCGTGGTCAACTCCAACGCCATGAACGGCTGGGCTTCCACCGATACCCTGAAGACCATCACCCCGTGGTGGCAGACCGCCATCTATGCGCTCATCGCAGTGCTGGCCGTCCTGACCATCCTGTGCGCATGGCAGCTGAGCAAGGCCCTCAAGGCTAAGAAGAGCATGGTCGATACCGCTCCCGCAGCTGACCAGAAGTAATTCCGGCGCAGATTTCCGCAACTGTGAAGAACGAATGGCAGCCTGTCCCCCAGAACGGCGGGCAGGCTGCCGTTTTTTGTAAGAAAAAAGGAGACACCGCAAATGGGTGAACAAACCGCAAAGGCGCCGGGCCTGAACCGCGCCAAGACCTACCAGCTGGTGCTGTTCCCGCTGAACAACGGCGCAACGAACGTGTACTATGTGCTGGTGCTTTCCTACATCGCCACCTTCGGCAGCAAGGTGCTGGCCCTGTCCATGATCTTCGCTTCGGTCATGGTCACCGGTATGCGCCTGTTCGACGCGATCACCGACCCCATCATCGGCGCCCTGATGGACCGCACCAACGGCAAGTTCGGCAAGTTCCGGCCCTTCATGGTCATCGGCAACCTCATCATGGCAGCCAGCATCCTCGTGCTGTACTGCCTGACCCCGCTCATCCCTGCCAGCTCGATGGGCCTGCGCTATGCGGCTTTCGTGGCTCTGTACGCAGTCTGGGTCATCGGCTACACCTTCCAGACCAGCTGCACCCGTTCCGGCCAGACCGTTCTGACCAACGACCCCAAGCAGCGCCCCCTGTTCACCATTTTCAACACCGTCGGCTCTCTGCTGGGCATGGGCGTGATGCAGTTCTTCGCCCCCATCCTCGCCAAAAACTATGAGGGCGGCTATGCCTCTGCCGGTTTCTTCCGCACCCTGGCTCCTGTGGGCATCGTCATCTCCATCCTCCTCACCGTTCTGGCCATCATCGGCATCTGGGAGAAGGACCAGCCCAAGTACTTCGGCATCGGCGGCGAGGTCAGCGAGAAGGTCAAGCTGCACGAGTACGTCCAGATCATCAAGAACAATAACCCCATGCAGCGTCTGATGGTGGCTGGTGCCGGCTGCAAGCTGGCTCTCTCCATCGCCACCAACACCACCGTCCTGTGTATGCTGTACGGCTGCATGATGGGCAGCTATGACGGCCTGTACCTGCCCATGATGGTGCTGGGCTACGTCTTCAGCGTGCCCTTTTTCCTGCTCACCGTCCGCACCAGCCAGAAGGAGGGCCAGAAGGCCAGCCTGATGAAGTACGTCAGCGTGGCATTCATCTGCTACATCGGCGTGCTGGTGCTGCTGCTGCTCTGGGGCCGCAGCGACGCCTTCACCCTGTCCATCATGGGTGACAACGGCCTGTCCATCAACCTCTACACCATCCTCTTCATCGCATTCTTCGGCATCGGCTACGGCGCATACTACGCCACCGCCGATATGCCCATCCCCATGGTCGCCGACTGCTCCGACTACGAGACTTACCGCAGCGGCAACTACATCCCCGGCATCATGGGTACGCTGTTCAGCCTGGTGGATAAGCTGGTGTCCAGCCTGTCCGCTACCGTCGTCGGCATCGCTGTGAGCTTCATCGGCCTCGAGAGCCTGCCCACCCAATACGACCCCTACACCCCCGGCATGAACTGGGTGGTCATCGTGCTGTTCTGCATCATCCCGATGGTGGCCTGGGCCGCTACCCTTATCGCCATGAAGGGCTACACCCTGACCGGCGAGAAGATGAAGGAGATCCAGGCGGTCAACGCCTGCCGCCGCGACGCTGTGGCCAACGGCATGAAGCTGGAAGAGGCCATGACCAAGTGGCAGAGCATGGACCAGCTGCCCGCCGAGTACCGCAGCTGAGCCTGTAAAGAGGAAGAACATGGAACAGAATGTACTGAACACTGACCTGACCGGCAAGGTGGCCGTCGTCACAGGCGCAAGCGGCACCCTGTGCTCCATTTTCGCCAAGGCTCTGGCCCGGGCGGGCGCGAAAGTCGCCCTGCTGGGCCGCAATATGGAGAAGCTCAAGGCTCTGGCCGACGAGATCGAGGCCGAGGGCGGCATCGCCAGGGGCTACACCTGCAACGTCATGAACAAGGCCAACTGCCTGCAGGTGGCTGAGGACGTGATGGCAGAGCTTGGCCCCTGCGATATTCTGGTGAACGGTGCAGGCGGCAACAACGCCCGCGCCAACACCGACAAAGAGTATTTCGAGATGGCCGACCTCGAGGACGATACCGTGACCTTCTTCGACCTCGACGAGAGTGGTGTAGAGATGGTGTTCGACCTGAACTTCATCGGCACCCTGCTGCCCACCCAGGCCTTCGCCCGCCAGATGGTGGGCCGCCCGGGCTGCAACATCCTCAACATCTCCAGCATGAACGCTTACCTGCCTCTGACCAAGATACCGGCCTACTCCGGCTCCAAGGCTGCTGTGACCAACTTCACCCAGTGGCTGGCCGTCCATTTCAGCAAGGTCGGCATCCGGGTGAACGCCATCGCCCCGGGCTTCTTCGCCAGCGAGCAGAACGCCAGCCTCCTCTACAATGAGGACGGCACCCCGACGGCCCGTACGAATAAGATCCTCGCTGCGACCCCCATGGGCCGCTTCGGCGACAGCGAAAAGGACCTTGTGGGCGCACTGCTGTTCCTGCTGAACAATGACGCTGCCGGTTTCATCACCGGCATCTGCCTGCCCATCGATGGCGGCTTCTCCGCCTATTCGGGCGTGTAAAAGCACAAAAAAGCTCCGGTTTTCGTACGAAAGCCGGAGCTTTTTTGTGCTTTTCAGGACTCTTTTTCTACAGTCTGTTGTTTCTGCTCGATCTTTTCCATATAGCGCCAGAGGGTCGTGCGGCTGATGCCCAGCTGACGGGCAGCGGCGGCGCGGTTGCCGCCGTGGGCGGCGACGGTCTGCTGGACGACATCGCGGATGACCTCTTCGAGGGTCTGCTCACTGGGTTTGCGGGCAGAAGCCGGCTGCGGCACGGCCCGCAGAGTCCGCTCTTTGGAGAGCATATCGGCCACCGTCCCGGCCCGGATGTAGGGGCCGTCCGACAGGGCGGTGAGGGCGCGCAGGACGTTCTTGAACTGGGTGTAATTGTTGGGCCAGGGGTACTGGCGGAGCATCTCGATGGCCCGGGGCTCGAAGCCCGAGAGCTGCTTGCCCAGCTCGAGGTTCAGGCTGTTGAGGTAGAGGCTGGACAGAGACGGGATCTCGTCGGAGCGGCTGCGCAGGGAGGGCAGGGGAAGGGCCAGTGAGCCCAGCCGCTCACTGAAATGCCGCAGCACCTCCGGCACCGGCTCCCCCTCGACGATGGAGCAGGAGAAGATGAGCCGCACCCGGCGGGCAAGACCGGTTTCTTCAATGGCGGCAAGAAGCTCTGAGCTCCACTGGGGCGGGATGGACTCGAAATTCTGGAAGTAGATGGTGTTTCCGGTGGCGCTGAGAGGGGAGTTGTAGTGGTTGAGCAGGAAATCCCAGGTCTTCTCATTCAGCAGCGCACAGTTCACCACGATGAAGGGGTGGTTTGCAAGGGAGCTGTGCAGATAGAGGTAGCGTGCGATCTGCTCTTTGCCGGTGCCGGGCTCGCCGTAGATGAATACCGGCTGGCGCAGCAGGGCGAGGGAGCGTATCTCGGCCGCCTGGGTACCCATCGCGCCGCTGAGGCTGTAGAAGCTGTTGGCGAAGAGGTATTCGCACTCGCCCTTGTTCAGGGTGCGCAGGCCGGGACGGCTGGAATGGAGCGGGATGCGGGCCGGAACACAGTAGAACAGACACCGCTGGACGTTGTTCATCAGCAGCTGCTGGGCGGTGATGCTGTAGAGCTGGTCCCGCTCGGTGTAGTAAAAGCGGAGGTTGCCGCTGGCCGGTATCTCCCGGATGTGGGACTGAAGGACGCTGCTCAGCTCCGCCGGGACTTCGGAGATGCTGCTGTAGAAGAGGTCGCCGTTGGACTCCATGACGATGACGCGGCCATTCTGGCCCTGAGTGATGCTGCGGAGGAACAGGTTCTCCTGCCGCAGATGGCCGAACCAGGAGCTGATGTTCACGGCCTGGTCGATGGCGGCGTGGAGGCTTTCGACGCCGGAGGTGATGAGGAAGGCGTCGAAGCCCATCTCCCGGGCGATGGTGTGGGTGACCATGTCACAGACCACCATCCGGTAGCCGCCCTGCTGCAGGCGTTCCAGGGTGTGGCGCACCTCAGCGGCGTTGTTCACGGTGAGGATGTCGAGGTTGAAGTCCAGCAGGCTGCACAGGGTGTGGGCCGGCTCGGTGATGGAAGGAAAGCCCACGATGGCGTAGAGGCTGGAATAGTTCTCGGCCAGCTTCATGGTGCGCAGCACGTCGTACACCGAGATGTGGATGTCCACCACCGGCAGGTCGGTCACCTGCCGGATGAGGGCTGCGGTGCCGCCGCGGGAGATGATGCAGTCGTAGGAGTTGGGGGGCATCTGCTGCACGATGGCCTGCCCGTCTTCCAGGTCGCCGGTGTAAATGTCCATTTCAACATTGGGATAAGCCTGCGCCGCCTGCTCCATCGCGGTGCGCATTCCGTCGTAGGGGGCGATGCCCAGAATACGGGTGTGAGTCTCTATCACAACGGACACCTCCGTTCATATTTGCTACTATTCTAGCAAATAAACTTCCAAAAATCAAACAAAGACTGTTCTGATTTGAAACGGTTTAAGACTTTATAACCAAAAAACTTAATCGATGTTTCAAATTAAAACGGAAAAGGCCGCTCGTTTCCATGCACGCCGTGTCAAAATAAGGCATAATGGTATCAAGAGAATAAATCATGAGAGGAGGAGCAACCTATGCTGCTTCTGCTGATCCTTGCAGATGACTTTACAGGTGCGCTGGACACGGGCGTCCAGTTCGCCGCCTGCGGCATCCCCACCCGCGTCGTGGTCGGAGAGCAGGTGGATTTTGCAGCCAATGATGCCGCTGTGCTGGTGGTGGACACCGAGACACGCCATCTGTCCGCTGCGGAGGCCTACGCCGTCATCGCAAAACTGACCCGGGAGGCGATGAGTGCGGGCGTTTTCAGCATCTATAAAAAGACAGACTCCGCTCTGCGCGGAAACATCGGCGCAGAGCTTTCGGCCCTGCTCAAAACCAGCGGGGAGCGCCGGCTGCCGTTTCTGCCGGCCTTCCCCCAGATCGACCGTGTGACCCGGGACGGAGTACATTATATCAGCGGCGTGCCTGTGACCGAGAGCCCCTTCGGCATCGACCCCTTCGAGCCGGTGCGCCACGCCAGAGTGACGGAGCTCATCGGGGAACAGACCGATGTGCCTGCCTACAGCTTTCCGACCCTGAAAGAGGGTGAGGCTGTGCCGGAGCAGGAGGGCATCCTGGTCTTTGACGCCGGGAGCCTTGACGACCTTGCGTCCACGGGCCGCGCCCTGTTCCGGAATGGCAAGCCCCACCTGATGGCAGGCTGTGCCGGCTTTGCAGCGCTGCTGCCCGACCTGATGAAGATGCCCGAGCGCAGGACGGTCACCATGCCGAAGCTGGACCCCCGTCTGCTGGTGGTCTGCGGAAGCGTCAACTCCATCACCCTGCGCCAGCTGGATGTGGCCGAACAGAACGGCTTCTCCCGCCTGCGCCTGACCCCGCGCCAGAAGCTCGACCCCGGCTACTGGGAGAGCGAGAACGGCAAAGAGGCCCTGCAGGGCATCAACGAGATGCTGGCCGCGAACCCCCGCTGCATCATCGAGACCAATGACGAGGGCGGCAACCAGCCCACGGCGGATTACGCCGCCGCCCGGGGCCTCGACCTCGAGGGCCTGCGGGTCGGCATCGCCAGCAGCATCGGCCATATGCTGGGCAAACTGTTCACCAGCCCCGCGCTTGGGACCCTGCTGCTCACCGGCGGCGACACGCTGTTACAGTGCATGAACTGCGTGGGCATCAAGGAGCTTGAGCCGGTGTGCGAGATGGAAAAGGGCGTCGTGCTGGCCCGCTTCACCTACCGCGGCTGCACCCGCTACGTTATCACCAAGTCGGGCGGCTTCGGCCACGAAAAACTGCTGCTCGACCTTGCAGACCGCATTGCAGCAGAGTAAATTTATAGCAGTTTGCGTTTTTAATGCACAAGCAACATCCGCAAACTGCATATCGCA
>OLAR01000233.1_pt1 | contig 11885 bp, 9 predicted proteins | sample 1607901 | NCBI WGS metagenome assembly OLAR01 (sample SAMN02674698, study PRJEB24791) | human gut metagenome, SKBSTL036 | isolation source: stool | host: Homo sapiens | place: USA
AGTTCAGACGTGTGCTCTTCCGATCTGGCTGGCGGGATCAGGCAGGAGGGCTTTCAGGAACTGGATGGGGACGATCTCCTGACCGTTGAAGTTGATGGGGGTGGTGGAGAGCATCCCCACGTCCTCGAGGCAGCGCATGTGGTCGAGATAGCTCTGGCCGAAGGTCATGAAGAAGCGGATGCGCTTTGCCTCCGGGATGTTCTTTGCCAGAGACTCGATCTCCTCGTGGTGGAGCAGGTACATATCCTTCTGGCCCACCTTGTCGAAATCGTACTCCCGCTTGATGCTCATGGCCGGGATCTCGACCCAATGGCCGTTCTCCCAGTAGCTGCCGGGGGCGGAGACTTCGCGGAGGTTGATCTCGGGGTTGAAGTTGGTGGCGAAAGCATAGCCGTGGTCGCCGCCGTTGCAGTCGAGGATGTCGATGGTGTCGATGGTGTCGAACTCGTGCTTCTTGGCGTAGGCGCAGTAAGCCTGGGTCACGCCCGGGTCGAAGCCGCTGCCCAGCAGGGCGGTGAGGCCGGCTTCCTCAAACTTTTTGGCGTAGGCCCACTGCCAGCTGTAGTCGAAGTAGGCGGAGAAGCCTGCCTCCTTGCAGCGCTTTTCATAGATGGCACGCCACGCGGGGTCGTCGGTGTTCTCCGGCTCGTAGTTGGCGGTGTCCATGTAGTTGACGCCGCAGGCGAGGCAGGCGTCCATGATGGTCAGGTCCTGATAGGGCAGGGCGATGTTCATCACGAGGTCGGGCTGGTAGCTCTTGATGAGGGCGATGACCTCGTCCACATGGTCGGCATCCACCTGTGCGGTGGTGATGTTGGTGGTGGTCTTGGGGGCAAGCTCTGCGGCCAGCTTGTCGCACTTGGACTTGGTGCGGCTGGCGATGCAGATGTCGGTGAACACTTCGGGGACCTGGCAGCACTTGTGGATGGCGACGGAGGCCACGCCGCCGCAGCCGATGATCAGAACTTTGCTCATGATGGTTTCTCCTTTATATCAAATTATTTTTTGTTAGACCTGAAACCCGGGCCAGCCCTTGTCGAGGGCAATCAGCAGCTCCCGCAGCACCTTGCAGGCCGTGGCCGTGGAGACGCCGGAGATGTCCAGCATGGGGGCCAGCTCATTGAGGTCGGCGCCCACGATGTTGGCCTTGGACACGGTGCGGATGGCATCCAGCAGCTGCAAAAAGCTCACGCCGCCGGCCTCGGGGGTACCGGTGCCGGGGAAGCAGGAGGGGTCGAGGCAGTCGAGGTCGATGGTGAGGTAGACCGGCTCTTTGGTGGCGCAGAGCTGTTCGGTGAGCTCGGCAAGGCCGGTGAAGTCGAACTTGTGCATCTCGGTATGCTGGGCCGCAAACTCGAACTCGGCCCGCTCGCCGCTGCGGATGCAGAACTGGTGGATGTGGCCGTCGCCCACGATCTCGTGGCAGCGGCGCAGCACACAGGCGTGGCTCAGCTTCGCACCGAGGTAGTCGTCCCGCAGGTCGGCGTGGGCGTCGAAGTGGATGATGTGGAGGCCGGGGTATTTCTCCGCCACGGCCCGCACCGCACCCAGCGTCACCAGATGCTCACCACCCAGCAGGAGCGGAAGCTTGCCGTCGTGCAGGATCTCTGCCGCCCGGGCCTCGATGTCGGCAAGGGCGGCCTCGCTGGAGCCGAAGCAGAGCTCGAGGTCGCCGCTGTCGAAGATGTCGAAGTCGGTCAGATCGGCGTTCTGGTAGGGGCTGTAAGTCTCGAGGCCGAAGCTCTCGTGCCGGATGGCCGATGGGCCGAACCGTGCGCCGGGGCGGTAGCTGGTGGTGGAGTCGAACGGTGCGCCGTAAAGCACGATGTCGGCGGCGCGGTAGCTGCTGTCGCAGCCGATAAAGGTTTCAACATTGGGTGAGATCATTTGGGTTCCTCCACTTCGCGCAGCATCTCCTCGAGGAATGCCGGCAGATAGAAAGCTCCGACGTGGAGCCGGGTGGTATAGTAGCGGGTGCGCAGATTGAGCGCCTTCCATGCGTCGGCGTCCAGGTCGTCGATGGGGTGGTACTTCTTGCTGGCAAAGCCGAAGAGCCAGTAGCCGGCGGCGAAGGTCGGGATGTGTGCCTGATAGACCCGGCTGACGGGGAAGGTGGACGCGATGCGCTTGTGGCTGCGCTGCATGGCGCTGGCGTCCTCGGTGTAGAAGGGGCTGCCCTGCTGGTTGACCATGATGCCGTCCTCTTTCAGGGCGTTGAAGCAGCTGCCGTAGAACTCCCGGGTGAACAGGCCCTCGGAGGGGCCGAAGGGGTCGGAAGAGTCCACGATGATGAGGTCATATTCCTCCTCGCAGCGGCGGATGTATTTCAGAGCGTTCTCGAAGTAGATGTGGACCCGGCGGTCGTCCATCCGGCAGGCGTTGCCGGGCAGATAGGCGCGGCAGGCCTCCACGACCTGGGGGTCCATCTCCACGAGGTCGATGCGCTCGACCCGGTCGTAGCGGGTCAGCTCCCGCACCACGCCGCCGTCGCCGGCACCGATGACAAGGATGTCTTTTGCCTCCTTGTGGACGGCCATGGGGACATGGACGATCATCTCGTCGTAGATGAACTCGTCCCGCTCGGTGAGCATCACGTTGCCGTCCAGCGTCAGCACCCGGCCAAATTCAGGCGTCTCAAAAATGTCGATGCGCTGATAGTCGCTCTGCTTGGAGTAAAGCTGGCGGTTGACCCGGATGCTGTGCTTGACATCGGGGGTGTGAAACTCCGAAAACCACATTTCCATTGTAAAACCTCCCTGTCAGGCCAGCACGTTCAGGCGCAGAATGTCGGGATCTTCCGGTCCGGTCATGCTGCAGCCTTTGGCCTTGGCGTACTCGATATAGTTCAGTATCTCTTTGGTGATGCGCTCGCCGGGGGCCAGGATGGGGATGCCCGGCGGGTAGCACATGACGAACTCGCTGCACACCATGCCCTCGGTCTCCCGGAGGGGCAGGCTCTTTTTGGGGGCGTAGAACGCCTCCTGCGGGCTGGCGGCAACGACGGGGTCGATGTATTCCTGGCTCAGCAGGCCGGCGCCGTCGGTGTGGTAGCGGCGCTTGATCTCGGCCAGTGCGCTCACCAGACGCTCGATCTCCTGCGGGCGGTCGCCGATGGAGAGGTAGGCGAGGATGTTGCCGATGTCGCCGAACTCGATCTGGATGTCATACTCATCCCGCAGGATGTCGTAGACCTCGATGCCGGCGAGGCCGATGTCCAGCGTGTGGACGCTGAGCTTTGTGGTGTCGAAGTCGAAGACCGAGTTGCCGTTGCACAGCTCCTTGCCGAAGGCGTAGTAGCCGCCCACGGCGTTGATCTCTTCGCGGGCATACTCGGCCATGTCAGCCACCTGATGGAACACCTGCCGGCCCCGCAGCGCGAGATTCCGCCGGGAGATGTCGAGGCTGGACATGAGCAGGTAGCTGCCGGAGGTCGTCTGGGTCAGGTTGATGATCTGGCGCACATAGCCGGGGTGGACGTTGGGGCCGATGAGCAGCAGGCTCGACTGCGTTAAGCTGCCGCCGCTCTTATGCATGGAGACGGACGCCATGTCCGCGCCTGCCGCCATGGCAGAGACGGGCAGACTGCCGCCGCCGAAGTAGAAGTGGGTGCCGTGGGCCTCGTCGGCGAGGCAGAGCATCCCGGCGTCGTGGGCCATCTTGACGATGGCACGCAGATCAGAGCAGATGCCGTAATAGGTGGGGTTGTTCACCAGCACGGCCACGGCGTTGGGGTGCTCCTTGATAGCTTTTGCCACCTGCTCCCGCTTCATGCCCAGCGAGATGCCGAGGCGCTTGTCCACTTCGGGATTGACATAGACCGGCACTGCGCCGCAGAGCACCAGTGCGTTCAGCACGCTGCGGTGGACGTTGCGGGGGAGAATGATCTCGTCGCCCCGCTTGCAGACGGTCAGCACCATGCTCTGCACCGAGCTGGTGGTACCGCCCACCATCAGAAAAGCGTGTGCTGCGCCGAAGGCGTCGGCGGCCAGCTCCTCGGCCTCCCGGATGACCGATACCGGGTGGCAGAGATTGTCCAGCGGTTTCATGCTGTTGACGTCCACGCCCACGCACTGCTGGCCCAGAAAGGCCGTCAACTCCGGGTTGCCCCGGCCGCGCTTGTGGCCCGGCACATCGAAGGGGACCACCCGCATCTGTCGGAACTGCTCCAGAGCCTCGTAGATCGGTGCGCGGCGCTGGTCCAGCCGGAACCGTGTACGGTTCTCACTCATGTTTTTTCCTCCGTCCCTGACTCCTGCTGCAAACCATGCGGGCAAACAAAAAAGCACAAGCCCTGCACAGAAATGCAGGCTTGCGCTTTGAAAAAACCGTTTGAATGCGCGGACAAAGCCTCCGGGGCAAAGACGCCAGAGCCGTATCGCAGCATGATTCATCAGGATTCAAAAGGACGGGATGACGAGAGTCTATATAGCAATTACACTTTTACTACTCTTATTGACCGTTTCACAAGTCTGCGCACGCTCTGCGCAATTTCATGGTTGTAAAGGAACCAACTTATAAAATTTGAACTATAACGCTCAATCAATAATGGCAGCTTGCGCCGCCGGTCGGCAGTGGACCCGGCTGTCCGTATGGCCTTAGGGTGTACCTGAGTTTTCAGATGCACCCAGCCCCCTCGGGGCGGTCCTAGTTAAATTGCTTTGAAAAGACTTCGACACGCTTCGTCTCTCAAAATCGTGTGTGATTTTATCATGCAAAAAGCGGTTTGTCAATGATTTGACAGGAAAAAGCTCAAAAAATCCTTCAGGAGTCATACTTATCGTCATCCGGCAGGAAGTGCCGGCGCGGCATAACATAAAAAGAACGGCCCCGGTACGCAATGTGGACGTACCGGAGCCGTTTTGGTTTGCTTCAGCGCTTGATGTCGTAGTTCATGTTCATCAGGTTGCGGATGGAGCTGACATCGTCGGTGATGTTGGCATCGCCGTGGATGGTGTGCTTGATGGCGCTGCTTGCCACCGCAAAGTTTATCATGTCCATGGCCTTGTAGTTGTGGAGCATGGCGTAGATGAGGCCGCTGGCGAAGGCGTCGCCGCCGCCCACGCGGTCGAGGATGTTGAAGGTGAACAGCTTGCTCTCGAAGGTGTGGCCGTCATACCACATAAAGGCTTTCAGGCTGTTCTCGCTGCCGCTGTGGGCATAGCGGACGTGGCGGGCAATGCACTTCAGGCTGGGGTAGCGCTCGATGAAGTGCTGGAAGATTTCGTCCTGCTGCTCATAGCTGGGCTGCAGAGGCACGCCGTCCTTCCAGTCGCCCTTGGAGTGGTCGTTCTCGTCCTTCCACAGGTGGTAGGGCTCGATGCCCAGCAGCACGTCCACATAGGGCAGGCACTCGGTGCAGAAGTCGCGGGCCTCGTCCCAGGTCCAGAGGGTGGAGCGGAAGTTGCCGTCGAAGCTGACGGTCAGGCCCTTCTTCTTGGCCTCCTTGAGCATATCGATGATGAGGCCGCGGCAGTTGGGGGCCAGAGCCGGGGTAATGCCGCTCAGGTGCAGCCAGTCGAAGCCCTCCAGTAGCTCGTCCAGATCGACCTGAGAGAAATCGTATTCGGTGATGGCGCTGTGCTTGCGGTCATAGATGACCTTGGAGGGGCGGATGCCGTAGCCGGTCTCGAGGTAGTATGTACCCAGACGGTTGGAAGGAGTCTCATCCGGCTCGGTGAGGATCATGGGGGTGCAGTGGACGTCGTTGGAGCGCAGCCAGCGCACGGCGCTTTTGCCGAGGCTGTTGTTCGGCACGACGCTGAAGAAGGTGCTGTCCACGCCGAGGTTTGCCAGCGCGAGGGCGATGTTGGCCTCGCTGCCGCCGTAGCTGGCCTCAAAGTTGGTGGCCATGCGGAGCTTTTCGTAGTTCGGCGGGGTCAGGCGCAGCATGATTTCGCCGCAGGTGATGAATTTCGGTCCGGTCGTCTCGTGGCCCAGAATGGGGTTGAAATGTTCCATAACGGTCCTCCTGTTGCTCTTCTCGGGCATTTGAGCCGCCGCCTCTCATATACCATTCTTGAGACGGGGCGTTTGGTGCTCAGCAGGGCAGCCAGACCCCACATGACGCACATCGTTGTATCCATTATAGTGCTTTCGGAGAGGATTTGCAAGGAAAAGAAAAACACTGCGAGAGAAAATTTGGTGGGATTTTTGTGGATTGTGACGGAAAGCGTATCGGCAGGCCGTCCGGTAGTTTCCCCGCAAATGGGACCCGAAACCCACGGTTTCGCCCCAACGCTTCGCGCCGGGGCCCCACTTCTCTGGACATTTGCTTGGGAAACTCCCCTCCACCTGCCTCTGATAGGTTTACCGGCTGGTCAAATGCCCGTCAAATCAAAGCTGGGTGTATACTCCTCCCGGGCGCTGCTCTTCTGCTGCATATAGCCGTCGGTCAGCCCCAGATCCATGGCATGATTGACCACCCGGCGGTACTCGTAGGTGGTGATGCGCCGCCCGATGCCGTGCTCTGCGGCCTTGAAAAAGGGGGTGTACTGGCTCATGACACTGGGGATGAAGCAGCCGGGGTCGGCCTCGTTCCATGCGGCCATCCGGTCGAGGACGGCAAAACTGTCGTCGATGTGGCCGGGCAGGGCCAGATGCCGCAGGATGACGCCCTTCTGTAAGATGCCCTCGCTGTCGAACACCGGATGGCCCGCCTGCGCCATCATGGCCTCGATGGCGGGCCTGGCCTGGGCGAAGTAGTCCGGCGCAGAGGAAAGCTCGGCGGAGAGGGAAGAGGAGACGTACTTCAAATCGGCCAGCCAGATGTCGATAGAGCCGCGCCACGCCTCCACGCTCTCCACCGTCTCGTAGCCGCCGGTGTTGCAAACAATGGGCAGACGCAGTCCCTCGGCCCGGGCGATGTCCAGCGCCGCGATGATCCAGGGCCGCCACTGGCCGGGGGTGACGAGGTTGATATTGTGGGCGCCCTGCTCCTGTAAGTCGAGGAAAATTTCGGCCAGATGCTCTATCGTGATCTCTTTGCCAAGACCCTCGGCGCTGATGGGGTAATTCTGGCAGAAACAACACTTGAGGGTGCAGCCTGAGAAAAACACGGTGCCGCTGCCCCGGGTGCCGCTGATACAGGGCTCTTCCCAGAAGTGCAGGGCCGCGCGGGCGGCTTTCAGGGTGCCGCCCGCCCCGCAGAAGCCTGTCTGCCCGGCGGCACGGTCTGCGCCGCAGCGGCGGGGGCAGAGGGTACAGGAGACAGGCGGCGTTGTGGAAATGTTTTGAGACATATTGTCCAACTCCTATGAGAAAGAATCATATTAAATTATCCGAGGCTATTATATCATTTTTGCCCCCGGAAGTGGTATACTAAGATTGAATATTGCATGTCATGCAAGAATACTACATGATCTGGAGGACACCATGCGTACAGAGACCGAAGAGATCCGGGACAACCTGAAATATCTGAGCCTTCTGGCCCGGGACTATCCCTCGCAGGCAGCGGCCGCCAGCGAGATCATCAGCACACAGGCACTGCTCAAGCTGCCCAAAGGCACCGAGCACTTCATGAGCGACCTGCACGGCGAGAACGAGGCGTTCGTACATATCCTGAACTCCGCTTCCGGCGTCATCCGCGAAAAGGTGGACATTGTGCTGGGGGATACCGTGCCGGAGGGGGCGCGGGCCGAGCTGGCGACTCTGATCTATTATCCGAACGAGAAGCTGCCCCAGCTCAAGGAGCGCTGCGCCGACGAGGAAGCGCTGGAACAGTGGTACAGTGAGACGCTGCTGCGGCTCATCGACATCTGCCGCCTCGTCTCTTCCAAGCACACCCGGGAGCATGTCCGGGCCTGTTTGCCGTCCAGCTGCGGTTACATTCTGGATGAGCTGCTCCACGCCCACTTCGAGGACCACGACAAAGACCTCTACTACGGCCAGATCGTCGGCAGCATCATCGAGAATGGCCGCGCCGATAAGTTCATCGTCCGTCTCTGCGAGCTCATCAAGCGGCTGGCCGTGGACAAGCTCCACATCGTGGGCGACCTGTTCGACCGCGGCCCCCGCCCCGACGTCATCCTTGACCTGCTGATGCGCCACCACGATGTGGACATCCAGTGGGGCAACCACGACGTGGTCTGGATGGGCGCGGCGGCCGGCAGTCCCATCTGCATCTGCACGGTGCTGAAGACCACCCTCGCTTACCACAACCACGGCATGGTGGAGGACTGCTACGGCATCAACCTCCGCCACCTGCAGCGGATGGCCGAGCAGTTCTACGGCGACGACGACTTGACCATCTGGATGCCTCACACCGACACCGCCCGCGGCCCCTACACCCCCGGTATGCTCCATCGCTGCGCCGTCATGCATAAGGCCATCACCATCCTGATGCTCAAGCTCGAGTGTCAGGTCATCGACCGCAACCCGGATTTCAAGATGCAGGACCGCGACTTCCTGCGCCGCATCAACTGGGAGAAGAGGACCGTCATGGTGAACGGCAGGGAGTACCCCATGCGGGATATGTCTTTCCCGACGGTAGACCCCGCCGACCCCACCGCGCTGAACAGCGATGAGAAGGTGGTGCTTCAAAAGCTGGTGCAGTCCTTCCGCCAGAGCGAGAAATTACAGCAGCACGTCGAGTTCCTGTACGCCAAGGGCAGTGTCTACCACATCGAGAACGGCAACCTGCTCTACCACGGCGCTGTGCCGATGACTAAGAAAGGCACCTTCGCTGTGGAGCGGTTCGAGGGCCACGCCTACTCGGGCCGCGCCCTCATGGACTACTGTGACGAGCGCGCCCGCCGGGGCTACTTCGCCCCCGAGGGCAGCGCCGCCCGCCAGAGCGGACAGGATTTCCTGTGGTATCTGTGGTGCGGCAAGCTGTCGCCCCTGTATGGCCGCAGCGCCATGACCACCTTCGAGCGGCTGTATGTCGAAGACGCTTCCACCCACACTGAGGTAAAGGACCCCTATTATACATGGTATAATGAGGAAGCTGTCTGCCGCCGCATCCTCGCCGAGTTCGGCCTGCCCGGCACCAGCCACATCGTCAACGGCCATGTCCCCGTGCAGGAGAAGAAGGGCGAGAGCCCCATCAAGGGCGGCGGACGCCTCGTGGTCATCGACGGCGGTTTTTGCCGCGCCTACCACGAAAAGACCGGCATCGCGGGCTACACGCTGGTCTATTCCAGCCGCACCATGTCCCTGCGCACCCACCAGCCCTTCGAGAGCGCCGAAAAGGCCGTGAACGAGAATCTGGACATCCTCTCCCAGAAGAACATCCTCGAGACGGAGAACCACCGCATCCTCGTGGAGGAGACCGACGAGGGCGAGATCCTGCGGGAGAAGGTCCACGACCTCAAACAGCTGGTCCGGGCCTATCAGCTGGGCTGGATCAAGGAGACCCGCTGCGACGACAGTGTGTGGTAATCAGCGGCAAATGTAAAATTTTCCTGAAAATAAGAGACAAAACCCGAGAATAATAGAAAAGAAACTGGGCAAAACAGAAAATAATCGACGAGCGTGCATTGGGGCTTTGCTTTTTGCTGGAAGTTGTGTATAATAAAGTAGCTGTAATTGTGTCAACTGGTTGTGAGCTTTGTACAGCGAGAAGGAATAACGTACCTTGAACTGACCTTTTGGGCCTGCGGGGAGCGGGCCTGTGACAAGGAGATCATAAAATTGGAAAAGTTTGTTATTACGGGCGGTAAGCCCCTGCACGGCGAAGTCATCATCTCCGGCGCGAAAAATGCGGCTGTGGGCATCCTGCCCGCTACCATTCTGGCAGCGGACGTCTGCGTCATCGAGAACCTGCCGGACATCAGCGATGTGGCGGTGAGCCTCAAGATCCTCAGCGTGCTGGGCGCTAAGGTCCGGATGCTGAACAAGAACACCTACGAGATCGACACCACCCATCTGACCGGCACCAACGTCCCCGACGACCTGTCCCGCCAGATGCGCGCCAGCTATTACTTCCTCGGTGCGCTGCTGTCCCGGTTCGGCAAGGCACAGGTGGCCATGCCCGGCGGCTGCAACCTCGGCCCCCGCCCCATCGACCAGCACCTGAAGGTGTTCAGCGCTCTGGGCGCAGAGGACAGTGTGGACTACGGCATGATCACCGTCCACGCCGACGAGCTGAACGGCGCTCATATCTTCTTTGATAAGGTGAGCGTGGGCGCTACCATGAACGGTATGCTCTCCGCTGTCATGGCCAAGGGTCAGACCATTCTGGAAAACTGTGCCAAGGAGCCCCATGTGGTCGATCTGGCCAACTTCCTGAATATGTGCGGCGCTGATGTGCGCGGCGCAGGCACCGATGTCATCAAGGTGCGCGGCGTCGAGCAGATGCACGGCTGCACCTACAGCATCATCCCCGACCAGATCGAGGCCGGCAGCTACATGGTGGCTGCAGCGGCCACCGGCGGCGATGTGCTGGTGAAGAACGTCACCCCCAAGCACCTCGAGCCTATCACCGCAAAGCTCCGCCGTGCGGGCATTGAGGTGGAGGAGTTTGACGATGCTGTGCGGGTTCGCCGCACCGGCGACATCCTGCCCCTCAAGATCAACACCATGCCCCACCCGGGCTTCCCCACCGATATGCAGCCCCTGATGGGCGTTCTGCTCAGCGTGGCAAAGGGTACTTCCACCGTCACCGAGAGTGTGTGGGACAATCGCTTCCGCTATGTGGACGAGCTGCGCAAGATGGGCGCGAATGTCCAGGTGGACGGTCAGGTGGCCGTGTTCGAGGGCGTGGAGAAGCTTTCTCCCGCTCCGCTCCGCGCTTCCGACCTGCGCGCCGGTGCAGCGATGGTCGTTGCAGCCCTGATGGCCGACGGCACCAGCGAGATCGAGGAGATCGGCCATATCGAGCGCGGCTACGAGAACATCGTGGAAAAGCTGCGCGGCCTCGGTGCTGACATCAGGAAGGTGGAGCGGATGCCCGCTGCACTGGAACAGGCTCTGTAATTAGAAAAACCTCTCCGTCACGCCTGCGGCGTGCCATCTCCCCTGCCGAGGGGGAGACCTTGGCAGTCCGTCAGGTCCCTGCGTTTTTATGACTGCGCAGCAGACGGAGAGGTTTTATTTGTTGAGGTTTATCATGTCTGAATTCATCTCTCTTTATTCCGGTTCCTCCGGCAACAGCAGCGTCGTGCGCTGTGGGGAGCGGTATCTCATCGTGGATATGGGCAAAGGCGTCCGCACCACCGGCGCAGCCCTCAAGGAGCTGGAGCTGAACATCTCCGACTGCGACGGCATTCTTGTCACCCATGAGCACAGCGACCATGTGAAGGGCCTTTCCACCTTCCTGAAAAAATATCCGCTGCCGGTGTACGGTGCAGAGGAAACGCTGGAATTTCTGGACGCAAACGGCGTTGTCCCCGCCACTTGCGACCTGACGGCCCTGACGCCGGGCAGGGAAGAGGACATCGGTGTCTTCGGGGTCAAAGCTTTCCCCACCAGCCACGACGTCCCCTGTGTGGGCTACCGCATCCACACCCCCGACGAGAAGACCATGACCATCGCCACCGACCTCGGTGTGCTGACTCCTGCCGTACATGAAGCCCTTTCCGGCTGCGACCTTGTGGCCATCGAGAGCAACTACGACCTGCATATGCTCCGCAGCGGGCCGTACCCCTACTATCTGCGCGCCCGCATCGAGTCGGTCCGGGGCCATCTCTCCAACGACGAGTGCGCGGCAAAGCTGCTGGAACTCATCCAGGAAGGCTGCAAGAAGTTTGCCCTCTGCCACCTTTCGCAGGAGAACAACACCCCTATGCTGGCGCTGCAGACCGTCTTTTCCACCCTCGGTGCGGCGGGCGTCGTGCCGGACAAGGATTGTATCGTCCAGACCCAGCGGCGGAACGAAGTGAGCCCCGCGCTGGCGTTCTGACACTATAAAACCAGAGCAGGAAAAGGAGAAAAGAGCCTATGTCGTA
>OLAR01000237.1_pt1 | contig 11800 bp, 10 predicted proteins | sample 1607901 | NCBI WGS metagenome assembly OLAR01 (sample SAMN02674698, study PRJEB24791) | human gut metagenome, SKBSTL036 | isolation source: stool | host: Homo sapiens | place: USA
CTGATGAGGAGATGGCTCAGATGCTGCGGCAGAAAGAATCCGTGAAAAGGAAAGCTGAAAAATTAGTGGAAACAGCAAATCTGCGAGGCGGTTATGACAATATATCCCTCATTTTGATAGAAATTTAGGAGGTAACGACTGATGTTATTGAATCCGGGTTCTGTCCTTGGGGACAGATACGAAATCATAGAGAAAATCGGTTCAGGGGGCATGGCGGTGGTTTACCGCGGCAAAGATAAAAAACTGGATCGTTATGTGACCATTAAGGTTTTGCGGGAAGAATTTATCGGTGACGAGGAATTTATCGAACGGTTCCGTTCGGAAGCGTGTTCTGCCGCAAGACTTTCTCACCCCAACATTGTCCGTGTGTATGATGTTGGCGAGGATGGGGAGATCAACTATATCGTTATGGAATACATTCATGGGGATACGCTGAAAACAGCCATTCGGAAGAAAGCGCCTTTCGATTCCCGTTCCACTATTAATGTAGCCATTCAGATTGCGTCTGCCCTTTCTCAGGCACACAAAGCCCATATCGTACATAGGGACATCAAGCCCCAGAACATCATGCTGCTGGACAACGGCCAGCTGCGGATGATGGACTTTGGCATCGCCCGCATCTCCCGGGCCGAAAACCAGATCCAGAACGGCAAAAAGGCCATGGGCAGCGTCCACTACATCAGCCCCGAACAGGCGAAGGGGGAGGAGACCGACCCCAAGAGCGACATCTACTCCGTGGGCGTCATGATGTACGAGATGCTCTCGGGCAGGCTGCCCTTCGACGCCGACGACATGGTGGAGGTGGCCCGCAAGCAGATACGGGACACCCCGAAGCCGCTGGCCGAGCTTGCCCCGGACGTGCCGCTGGGCCTCGTGCAAATCACGGAACGCGCCATGGCGAAGCTGCCGGTCAACCGGTATTCCAGCGCCGCAGAGATGCTGGAAGCGCTGGACGCCTACGTGCAGGACCCCTCCGTCACGTTCCAGTATCAATATGTAAAGGAAGAACCTGAAAAGGTGGTGAATGACCCCATGCCGCAGAAACGCAGCATCCGCAGACCCCCGGAGAAACCGGCGGCGAATCCCGCCCGCCCCAAGGCTAAGGCGAAAAAGAAGAAGCGCAGCGGCTTTATGCCGGTGCTGCTGGGCATCACGACGGCCTTTGCGCTGGCCTGTGCGGCCCTGTGCTGGACCATCCTGAACGATTCCAGCAACATCATGACCGACCGCGCCGACATCGTGCTGGGCGATTTCAGCGGCATGACGCAGGACGAGGTGAACGCCTCTGAGCAGGTGGCCTCCGGTCAGGTGGTCGTCAACTGGGAAGAGGAGTACAACAACGACTACGCCGCAGGCCATGTCTACAAGCAGTCGCCGGTGGCGGGCCGCACCGTCCGCGAGGGCCAGAGCGTGACCCTCACCGTCAGCCTCGGCATCCACTACGTCACCGTCCCCGACCTGACCAACTACGTGCAGGCCGACGGCGAACAGCAGCTGAAGGACCTGGGGGTGTCGGTGCTGGTCACTCAGGCCGTGGATGAGTCGGTGGCCGCGGGCTCCATCATCCGCACCGACCCCGCCGCAGGCAGTCAGGTGGCCGCAGGCACCACGGTGGTGATCTACGTCAGCCGCCCGCAGGTGGCCACCACCACCAAAGTCCCCAGCCTCATCGGCATGAACGTGAACGACGCCCGCACCCTGCTGGTGCAGCGGAAACTGGGTCTGGGCAGCCAGACCGAGCAGTACAGCGACCAGCCCGTGGGCAGCATCATCAGCCAGAACCCCGGCGAGGGCGCATCGGCCAAGCTGAACACCCGGGTCAGCGTCGTGGTCAGCGCAGGCCCTGAGCCTGCACCGGAACCCGAAGCACCCAGCGAGAGCACCGCCAGCAGCGACGGCTCCGGCGGCTGGTTGGGCGGCCTCTTCGGGGGCAGCAGCTCTTCCAGCGAGAGCACCGGCGCCAGCTCGTCTTCTTCCACCGGCGGCGGTCTCAGCGACTGGTGGACGTCCTGGCTGGGCTAAAGGAGAAGGTATGACAGGTTATATCACAAAAGGCATCGGCGGATTTTATTACGTCAAGACGTCGGAAGGCATCGTGGAGTGCAAGCCCCGGGGCATCTTCCGCAAGCAGAAGATCACCCCCGTGGCGGGCGACGTGGTGACGCTGGAGACCGAGAACGGCGCGGCGGTCATCGCGGCCATCGCGCCCCGGCGGAACGTCTTCGTCCGCCCGCCCATGGCGAACCTCGATGTGCTGTTCCTCGTGGCAAGCACCACCCAGCCCACCCCCAGCACCCTTGTGCTGGATAAGCTTTCGGCCATCGCGGTGGACAAGGGCGTCCAGCCCGTCATCGTCTGCACCAAGGGCGACCTCGCCGAGGCGGAGTTTCTGCGCAGCGCCTACGAAAAATCGACCCTGCCCTTCATCCGCATCGACTACGCCACCGGCGAGGGTCTGGACGACATCAGGCACTGGATCAATGGCCGTCTCTGCGCCTTCTGCGGCAACTCCGGCGTGGGCAAATCCACCCTGCTGAACGCCCTCCTGCCCGACGTGGAGCGCCAGACCGCCGCCATCAGCCAGAAGCTGGGCCGTGGCCGTCACACCACCCGCGAGGTGACCATCTTTGAAGCCTTCGGGGGCCGCATCGCCGACACCCCGGGCTTCGCCAGCCTCGAGGCCAGCCGGGCGGGCTTCATCCCGAAAGAGGCTCTGGAACACGCCTTCCCGGAGTTCGGGCCTTACCTCGGCGCGTGCCGGTTCACCGGCTGCTCCCACCGCTCCGAGAAGGGCTGCGCCGTCCGCGCCGCCCTCGCGGAGGGCAAGCTCTCCCAGACCCGCTACGACAGCTACTGCGCCATGTACGATGAGGTCAAGGATGTGAAGGAGTGGCAGAGGAGGGGGTGAACCTCTCTGTCACGGTGGAGCTGTCCGTAGTACAACCTCTCCGTCTGCTTCGCAGACAGCTCCCCTAGTAGGGGAGCCTCTGGCGAAGAGGCGAAGCTTTACGGAATGCCAAGGCCTCCCCTCGTTAGGGGAGGTGGCAGCGCGTCAGCGCTGACGGAGAGGTTTTTCTGATTTTCTTTACTTCTTCAGCCAGCTCATCATGCCGCGCAGCTCTGCGCCCACCTTCTCGATGGGGTGCTCGGCCTCCATGCGGCGCTGAGCGAGGAAGTGGACCTTGCGGCCGCCGTTGGGGCTCATCTCGGTCAGGAACTCGGAGGCGAAGGTGCCGTCCTGGATCTCGGTCAGGACCTTCTTCATCTCCTTGCGGGTCTCAGCGGTGATGAGGCGCTTGCCGGTGCGGTAGTCGCCGTACTCAGCGGTGTTGGAGATGGAGTAGCGCATCTTGGAGAAGCCGCCCTCGTTGATGAGGTCAACGATGAGCTTCATCTCGTGGCAGGTCTCGAAGTAGGCCATCTCGGGCTCGTAGCCAGCCTCGACCAGAGTGTCGAAACCAGCGTGGATGAGCTCGCAGACGCCGCCGCACAGGACAGCCTGCTCGCCGAACAGGTCGGTCTCGGTCTCCTCCTTGAAGGTGGTCTCGAGGATGCCGGCACGGCCGGCACCGATGCCGGAAGCGTATGCCAGAGCGATGTCCTTCGCCTTGCCGGTGAAGTCCTGCTCGACACAGATCAGAGAGGGGCAGCCCTCGCCCTCGGTGTACAGGCGGCGGACGATGTGGCCGGGGCCCTTGGGAGCGATCATGATAACGTCAACATTCTTGGGAGCGGTGATGGTCTTGAAGTGGATGTTGAAGCCGTGTGCGAAGGCCAGAGCCTTGCCCTCGGTCATGTAGGGAGCGACCTGCTTGTTGTAGATGTCAGCGCACAGCTCATCGGGGACCAGCATCATGACGACGTCACCGGCCTTGGCAGCCTCCTCGACCTCCATGACCTTGAAGTTGGGATGAGTTGCAGCGAACTCAGAAGCCTTTTCCCAGTGAGCAGAACCCTTGCGCAGGCCGACGACGACATTGACGCCGCTCTCAGCGAGGTTCTCGGAATGCGCGTGGCCCTGGCTGCCGAAGCCGATGACAGCGACGGTCTTGCCGTCCAGCACGCCGAGGTTGCAGTCAGAATCGTAGTATTTCTTGATAGCCATGGTAGTTGTTCTCCTTTTGTTTTTTACTTATTTCAGTATAAGAATGAATGATAAGCATCGTATATTTTTCGCTCACTGGGGAGCGGAAAAGCAACTTAGCGGCACCGTGTGCCGGGCAGCGGGAACTGTGCCTCTCTTACCTCCTGCGCGGGCTTCTGCATATGCTGATGCATCCCGCCGCGCTCGAGGGCGGTGACGCCGGTGCGGCACTGCTCCAGGATCTGATAGTCCGCCATGAGCTTCAAGAAGGCGTCGATCTTTTCGGGACGGCCCGTCAGCTCAAAGACCATGCTGTCGGGCGACAGGTCGATGATCTTTGCCTTGTAGATACCGGCGATCTCCCGCAGCTCTGCGCGGTTGGTGACATTTGCCACCACCTTGAGCAGGAGCAGCTCCCGCTCGAGGGCCGTGGACTCGTTGAGTACGAAGACCTGACGGGTGACTTCCAGACGCTCGGTCTGGAGGATGAGCTGCTGGAGCTCCTTTTCGGTACCCGAAACGGAAACGGTGATGCGGCTGACTGTGGGGTCGTTGGTGGCCGAAACGGTCAGGCTGTCGATATTGAAGCCTCTGCGGCAGAACAGGTTGGACACCCGGGCCAGAACGCCGCTCTGGTTGTCCACCAGCAGGCTGATGACCCTGCGCTGATTGGATTCCATGTCGCTGTGTCCTCCTTATTTCATGATGATGTCGTTGATGTCGCCGCCGCCGGGAATCATGGGCAGGACCTTTTCGTCCTTGTCGATCATGCACTCGATCCAGGTGGGGCCTTTCTGCTTCAGAGCGTCGGCGAATGCCTCCTGGAACTGAGCAAGGTTCTCGCAGTGGTAGCCCTTGAGGCCGAAGCCCTCGGCCAGCTTGACGAAGTTGGTCTTGCGGTGGGGGTCGGTCTGGGAGAAGCGCTTGCCGTAGAAGGCGGTCTGCCACTGGCGCACCATGCCAAGCACCTGATTGTTGAAGATGACCGTGATGATGGGCAGCTCGTAGCTGACAGCAGTGCAGGCTTCGTTGAGGTTCATGTGGAAGGAGCCGTCGCCGGTGAACATGACCACCCGCTGGTCGCGGCCCAGCGCCATCTGTGCGCCGATGGCTGCGCCGTAGCCGAAGCCCATGGTGCCGAGGCCGCCGCTGGTGATGAAGCCGCGGCTCTTGGTGTGGCGGATGTACTGTGCCGCCCACATCTGGTGCTGGCCCACATCGGTGACGTAGACCGCCTCGGGGCCGCACTGGTTGCAGACCTCGCCGATGACCTGATGGGGCATCAGGCGGGAGGCGTCGGATACCGGGTGGTAGTCCTGTGCCTGCCACTCGTGGATCATCTTTATCCAGTCGGGATGCTTCTTGTCCTCGATCATCGGGAGCATGGCGTTCAGCACATAGGCGGCGTCGCCCACGATGGCAAGGTCAACATCCACGTTCTTGCCCAGCTCGCTGGCGTCGATGTCGATCTGGATGATGGTCGCATTCTTGGCGAAAGTCTTGGGGTTCAGGGCCACGCGGTCGGAGAAGCGGGCGCCCACCGCGATAAGGACATCGCAGTCGGCCACCGCCCGGTTCGAGGTGTAGCAGCCGTGCATACCCACCATGCCGATGTTCATCGGGTCGCCGTAAGGCACGACGCCTGCGGCCATCAGGGTATAAGTGGCCGGGATCTCAGCCTTTTTCAGAAGGTCACGCAGGGGCTGGCAGCTGGCCGCCGAGCGGACGCCGCCGCCGAAGTAGACCAGCGGGCGCTGTGCGCCGTTGATGATCTCTGCCGCCCACTTGACCTGCTCTTCGTTGAAGGTGGTCACGGTGCGGATGGGCTCCGGCTTTTTCGGGGTGAACTCACACACCGCAGCGGTGACATCCTTCGGGATGTCCACCAGCACCGGGCCTTTGCGGCCGCTCTGGGCGATGCGGAAAGCCGCACGCATGGTGTCGGCCAGGTCTTCGACCCGGCGCACCGTGAAGTTGTGCTTGGTGATGGGCATCGTGATGCCCTCGATGTAGGCTTCCTGGAAGCCGTCCTTGCCCAGGCCCTCCGTGGCCACGTTGCCGGTGAAAGCCACCATCGGCACAGAGTCCATATAGGCGGTGGCGATGCCGGTGACGAGGTTCGTTGCGCCCGGGCCGCTGGTGGCCAGCACCACGCCGGTGCGGCCCGTTGCACGGGCGTAGCCGTCCGCCGCGTGGGATGCGCCCTGCTCGTGGGCGGTCAGCACATGGGTGATGCGGTCGGCGTTTTTGTACAGCTCGTCGTAGAGGTTCAGCACTGCGCCGCCGGGGTAGCCGAAGAGGGTGTCCACCCCCTGCTCACAGAGCACCTCCACAAAGATTTGAGAACCGTTCAACTGCATGGTGAGTTTCTCCTGTTTCCGTTTCCATTTTCCACTTTATACACTTTTTTCCCAACACTCTCAGGGAGCAGCGCCTGATAAACAAAAGGTCTCTGTCCCCTTATCCAAGAGACAAAGACCTGGAATCAATCCAAAACTCTCTGCGGTACCACTCTCGTTGACGCTTTCCGCGCCCTCTCACGGGCTTCCAACAAAGCCCTGCGCTCTAACGGCCGCCACCGGCGCTGCTTAGCAGACGTCCCATATATCGTCCTTCAGCAGGCTGCTCCGGGAGGATTCCGCGCCGGGCCGCCTGCTGCCTTGCATCGTCCGGCAGCTCTCTGAAAAGCGGGTATCCTGCGTTACTTTTTCCCATCTGTGCATTTGTTGGGTCAATTATACTATAAATCGGGCCGTTGTCAATCGACGATTTGTAACGTGAATCATGGCAAACATGAAGATAATTAAACACCATCTTGCGCAGGGCCTTACATCGCTGTATAATTCTGAGTAACCGACTTTACTTAAAGCATAGCCTCTCCCTTTGGGAGAGGTGTCATCGCCTGCGATGACGGAGAGGGCAAGGCCGCTGGCAAATCCTCACAAGCTCAGCGATCGTATCACTCTGACAAAGAGCCTGCCTGTCGCTGTGCGGTGGGCTTTATCGCACAGTGCTTGCCCTCTCAGGCGCTCCCGCGCCAGCTCTCCCAAAGGGAGAGCCAATTATATAATAGAAAGGAATATTATGAACCTCACAGAATGGAACGCCCGGCTCCACGGGCTGGTCATCTTCCGCGCCCTGCTGGACGATGACGTCATTGCAAAATTTGTTGACCTCACCGACCGGATGGCCGCTGCCCCCCAGAGCACGGGAGCCGTGTGCGACGCTGCCGCTTCCTTCGAAGCGGCCCTCTTCGAGCACACCACCAATTTCGGCGAATACCTTTCCGCTGCCGTCCTCGAAGCCGAGACGGTCTGCGTCCGGCAGGTGGCTGTCAGCGAAGTGCCGCCCGTCTTGCAGACCGCACTGGACAATGAGCTGGACTTCCTGCGGCAGCTGTGCAGCCTGACACTGGACGAGCTTCTGGACGCCGCCGGTGCCGCCGACAAGCTGCCTTTCCTGCCCCGGTGGGAGACGAAGGCCATCGACCTCCACGCCGCCTACGCCCAGCGGATGAGCGAGGTGGGCAAAAAGGGCTGCGGAATGTTCGCCAAGCACCACGTCTTCACGGTCGAGAACGGCCAGCTGGTGCCGGTGCGCTACCCCGACCCCCAGCGCCTCGACGAGCTGCCGGGCTATGAGCAGGAGCGGGAGAAGGTCATCGCCAACACCCGCGCCCTGCTGGCCGGGATGCCCGCCAACAATGTTCTGCTCTACGGCGACGCTGGTACGGGCAAATCCAGCACCGTCAAGGCCATCGCCAACGAGTTCGCCGCCGACGGCCTGCGCCTCGTGGAAGTCAAGAAGAACCAGCTCTATCAGATCCCCGATCTGATGGACAAGCTGGCCGCGAACCCGCTGAAGTTCATCCTCTTCATCGACGATTTGAGCTTCACGGCCAACGACGACAACTTTGCGGCCCTGAAAGCCATCCTCGAGGGCAGCGTGGGCGGCAGAGCCCGGAACATCGCCGTTTACGCTACCTCCAACCGCCGCCACCTCATCAAGGAGACCCTCTCCGACCGCACCGGCGATGACATCCACGAGGCCGACACCCGTCAGGAGCTGATGAGCCTTTCGGCCCGGTTCGGCCTCACCGTCACCTTCCAGCGGCCCGAGAAAGCCCGGTTCGAGGTCATCCTCACCGAGCTTGCCAAACAGCACGGCATCGAGATGCCCCACGACGAGCTGCTGACCAAGGCCGAAGCCTTCGCCATCCGTGCCGGAGGCCGCAGCCCCCGCGTCGCCAAGCAGTTCATCGAGCAGTGCGCCGCAGGAGTGCAGAAGTAAATAAAAGGAACGATTCAAATCTTCGAGAGTTCCCTCATGGAATCCCTCCGGAGGCATTCTCTTCGGATGCTCCGGACCACAGCGCCGGGGTCCTGCAAAAAATGCGAGATCTCATACTGCGCAAAAGCGCGGCCTTCGTCTGAAACGAAAATTTTCCCTTCCGCAAAGCTTACGGTGAAGCCCCGGAATTCAAATGCAAGGCCGTTGTCCGGTTCGTTGATGGTGTCGCCCCAGACGGCCCGCTTCAGGGCCGAACAAAGGCGGTATTCCTCTTCCGTGCGGAGCCAGAGTTCCGGCGTCTGGACACTGTGCTCCAGCAGGAACAGGTTGGTAAAATCCCTTACAAAGCCCGTTTCTTTGGCCTCGATGGGCCGGTTCAGCTGCTTCCATTCCCGGATGTCGAAGCGGTAATAAAAGTTTCCTTCCGTCCCTCTCCGGGGGCTGATCTCTGTGATCGCGCTCCGGCGGACGGTGCTGCATTTCGTGACTTCGCCGTAGTACCGGACACCTGCCTGTGCGCCGAACACATACTGTGACTGGTAAAGGGCCACATAGCGGACAGGAAAATCACTGTCCTGCAGGCGCTCTGCGGGGATGTAATAAAAGCAGTTCTTCCGGCAGATATCCAGCTGCTGCGGGCTGCGCATAGTACCCACCAGTACATCCCGCACGGCCCAGTCCACTGCTTTCAGCTTCGCTTCCAGTTTCTCCATCTCGCCCGCCCCCTGCTGCGCTTTGTTTTATTGTACCGTCTTTTCTGCCGGGAGGCAAGATGCAGATAAAATATACGAGTCCTCTTTGTAAAGAATCCGGATTCAGCTTCCCCGGTAGACATTCCTGAAGATTGGGCCCCGCGGGCTAAGCAACAGCCCACTGGGCTGATTGCTTACGGCACTTCGTGCCGCCGCCCTGTTCGAGTCCTGTACCGTCCTGCTCTGACGTGGGTTGGTGGGTGACACAACAAAAAAGCCCCTGACCTAAGTCAGAGACTCTTGTTTTGGTGGAGCATTGTCCACGGCACTCGAACCCAACACTTCCTCACGGGTGACCGTTTTGGCATCATCCGTGAAGTTGAAATTGAGTACGACCCGGTCATCAAAGACGTAGACCGAGTTGACAAAGGTATCAATGATCTGCCGCTGGTGTTCCGTGCTGCCCACGTCACCCTTGCGGAATTTTTCAAGCCAGAACCGAATCCACTCACGGGTCAGGACGGGCTTTTTCAGCTCTTCTTCCAGAATGCTGGTGTTCAGGGCTTCTTTCCGGGCTTCCAGTTCGTCCAGCCGCTGCTTGGTGGTCGGGGTCAGGATGCCCTGTTCAATGGCTTCCAGAAGGTTTGCCAGCCGCTTCTCCGTGTCCCTGAGCTGGTCTTTCAGGACAGGCAGCCGGGTGTTCTCTTTCTGCTGGGCTTCCATGACCAAATCTATCAGCTGTTCGATGATTTCATCGTTAAAAATCACCTTAATGGCGGTGTCCACCACGAACCGCTCCAGAGGCTCCTTGCGGATGGCTTTCAGGTCACAGTGCGCCTTGCCGTGGCGTTTGGCGTTGCCGCACTTGTAGTAATAGTAGGTGTTTCCCATGTGGCTGGTGCCACTTTCGCCACCCATCAGGGTGCCGCACTTGCCACAGAACAGCTTGGTGGTCAGCAGATAGCTCACATCCTCTTTTGCAGGCCGACCATGGGCGATCCTGTTCTGCTCGAAACGCTGCTGCACCCGGTCGAACAAGTCCTTGTCAACAATGGCCGGAATGCCGCCCGGCGTCACAATGTCCTTGTAGCGGTATTCGCCGATGTAGCGGCGGTTGCGGAATATCTGGAAGAAGCTGTTCTTTACGAACGGCTTCCCGGTGCGGGTACGCAGGCCGCGCTCGTTCAGGGATGCGGCAATCTTCTCAGCCGGTTCGCCGTCGGCATACCGGCTGAAGATCTCCTGCACAATAGGAGCCGTTTCCGGGTCGATATGGTATAGCCTGTCCTCCTTGCCAATGGTGAAGCCCAGCGGCACCACACCGCCGTTGTACTTGCACTGGAGGGCGTTTTCGCGCTCACCGCGCGCCACTTTCAGGGCGAGTTCGGCGGAATAGTATTCCGCCATGCCGATAAGCATACTCTCCACCATAATGCCTTCAGGCCCCTGCGAAATGGGTTCCATGGCAGACACCAGATGGACACCGTTCTTTTCCAGCTGGTACTTGTAGTTCACGGCATCGAACCGATTCCGGGCAAAGCGGTCGAGCTTCCAGACCAGAACCACATCGAAGATTTTCCTCGCGCTGTCCTTTATCATCCTCTGGAAGTCCGGACGGTCATCCGTTTTGGCAGAGTAGGCACGGTCGGTTCCCCGTAGCCGCAGAAGACGGCTTCCGGATAATTTGTAAAATCAAAAGCATCAATAGCTGCCTTGATCTCTTCGAAAGAAGGATTGTGGTCGTGCCAAAGTTCTGTTGCCTCTCCGATGGCTTCATGCTCGTTACGGATGCAGAAAATACATTTGCAAGTGCAGCGGTTGGTGATGTTAAAATATGCATTGTTTTTAAATGTGTAAATAATATCTGACATTATAATAAAATCTCCTCTTTGAAAGTCAGGCGGATATTCAAGAACCACCTGTCATTTGCGTATAATTAAATATTTGGCTAAATTCCAAATTTGTTTTTCATTGTACTCTTGAAACCGGCTTTGTCAAGAGTGGAACCAAGAATGATAAAGATCACAGCACTTCCGCCTGACTGGGCAAGGGTTCCTACAATCGAAGGAATCAGTGCACCCCAGGTTCCGAACAGGATTACATCTGTGATATAATATCCAATAAAGGAAATTACAGCGGCAACAATAACGCCGACACAGTTGTGTACATTCACGATCTTGTCCTTTTTACATGTGATCGGAAGGGAGATCAGCATCTTGATGATGAAGGTTGCAGGTGCATATACCGGGGCAGTCAGGATATCTGCCATGGCACCACCGATTGCACCAGCAAACATGGCATATGGTGTTGGGAGGAATGCAGCGGCAAGATAGATCAGAGAATCTCCGATGTGTACATATCCGCCATTTACACCAAATGGAATATGGAAAATATAAGCAGTTGTCACACAGATCAGTGCTGCAAAAAGAGCTGTTGAAGTCAGTCTGGAGACTTTCTGATGAGAAAGTGCATTTGCAGATGGTTCCGGATTGTTAATGGTTGTAGATGACATGATAGTTACCTCCCTGGGTTTTATTTATTTTGTAAATGTCAGTCAAGCAGCATAGAAAGATGGGATTCAAAATTGATTCCATCATTGCGCGGAATCTGGTCGGCAACGGTGTCAATCAGAGATCTTTCGATAAACCGGCATGCTTTTTCCACGCCTGCAGCTGCACTTTTTCCCTGAGATCGGAAGAGCACACGTCTGAACTCCAGTCACAGGATCTAATCT
>OLAR01000241.1_pt1 | contig 11681 bp, 8 predicted proteins | sample 1607901 | NCBI WGS metagenome assembly OLAR01 (sample SAMN02674698, study PRJEB24791) | human gut metagenome, SKBSTL036 | isolation source: stool | host: Homo sapiens | place: USA
CTCCGGGACGACGACACCGTTACCGTGACCTGTCTGGCAGCGGAAAATCAGATGGAAGCGCTGCTTGCGAGCGAGAGCGGCACGCCTTTGGACGGAGATGCATGGGTCAAAAACAGATGGCGCGATCATGTCTCCGGCGGCGGCGCAGCGCTTGCAGAGCCTGAAAACTACATGACACTGAGGTGAGCGGGATGGAAGACGAAAAGCACGAATCCAAACGAAACTGCCATCCCCGGCAAAAGTGGCTCCCTGTTGCGGCCATCCTTCTTCTGGTCTTGCTGATAGCAGGTTTCAGCCTTCAGTACATCTCATTTGTGTCCCAGACCATCTATCAGGAAAGTACCTCGCATCTGGAAGAGGTGCTGCATAAATCCAATAATATGCTGAAAGAGATGGTACGCAAGAACCTGACCTATCTGCATCTGTACAACGGCTTTCTGGAAAGTACCTCGGATGAAGCAGAGATTCAGGCATATATCGAGGCAGCGCAGCAGAGCACCGGATTTGCCGAATTCTACTTTCTTACCTATGACGGCAACTACATGACTGTGACCGGGGAGACCGGCTATCTTGGCCTGCAGACCAATCTGGACGAAAGGCTCGCTCACGATGAGGATGTCGTCGTGAACACGGCGCTGCCCGGCAAGCCCCAGATGCTGGCGTTCATCTGTCCCGAAACGCAGGGCAGTTACCGGGGTTTTGCCTACGATGCCGTTGCCATCTCTTATTATAATGATGCGGTGATGAGATTGCTGGACAGCTCTGCCTTTGAGGGCAATGCCAGCAACTATGTCATCTACTCGGATGGGCGGGTGGTCATCGACAATTCTGTAAACCGCAAGGAAACGATCTACAACTTCATTGCGATGCTGCGCGACCATTCCGATCTTTCCGAGGCGCAGATCCTGGATCTGTCCAATGCCTTTGCACAGGGCAGCAGCGGAAACATGAAGGTCAAACTGGGCGACATCAGCTATTATCTGGTTTACGAGGGTACTGCTGTCCAGAGCTGGACGATGGTGGGGCTTGTGCCGACCAAGATCGTCAATGCCAATCTGGATAAGCTGTGGTTCCATACGATACAGATCGTAGCGGGCATCGCCGTAGGTCTTGCGGTGCTGGTCATTCTGCTCATTGTGCGCAGAAGCCATGCCGCACTGCGCCAGAAGAACACCAAGCTCCTGTACCGGGATGAATTGTTCCAGAAGCTCTCGCTGAATGTGGACGACGTTTTCCTGATGTTGGACGCAGAGACCTCCAAGGTGGATTATGTCAGCCCGAACATTGAGCGGCTGCTGGGCATCCCGTGGAGAGAAGTCCGGCAAAATGCTTTCGCGCTGGACAAGCTGGGCGCCCCGGAGCAGGGCAAAAACTTCCTGGATGGGCTTCTCAGCGGGCAGCAGCGGGAATGGGATCTCGAGTTTGAGCATCTGGAAACCAAAGAGCGCCGCTGGTTCCATAACATCGCCATAGGCAGCGAGGTGGAGGGCAGGACCAAATACATCCTTGTCATGTCCGACCGCACCGCCGACAAACAGGTGAATCAGGCGCTTTCGGATGCCGTTGCCGCCGCCGAGACTGCCAACCGCGCCAAGAGCACCTTCCTTTCCAATATGTCCCACGACATCCGCACCCCCATGAACGCCATCATCGGCTTTACTACACTGGCGATCAGCAATATCGACGACAAGGAGCGGGTGAAGGATTATCTGGCCAAGACCCTTGCTTCCAGCAACCATCTGCTCTCCCTCATCAACGATGTGCTGGATATGAGCCGCATCGAAAGCGGAAAGCTCCATCTGGAAGAGGTGGAAGTCAACCTTTCGGAGGTACTGCACGATCTGAAAACCATCGTCAGCGGGCAGATCTACGCAAAACAGCTGGAGCTTTATATGGACGCGATGGATGTGACCGACGAGGATGTCTACTGCGATAAGACCCGGCTGAACCAGATCCTGCTGAACCTGCTGTCCAACGCCATCAAGTTCACCCCGGCGGGCGGCACAGTCTCGGTGCGGGTGCGCCAGCTTGCCGGGCAGGTGCGCGGCTGCGGGCAGTACGAGTTCCGCATCAAGGATAACGGCATCGGCATGAGCCCGGAATTTGCCAAAAAAATCTTTGAGCCGTTTGAGCGGGAGCGCACCTCCACGGTCAGCCGTATCCAAGGCACCGGCCTTGGCATGGCCATCACCAAAAACATCGTGGATATGATGGGCGGCACCATCGAGGTGCAGACAGCGCAGGGCAAGGGCAGCGAGTTTATCATTCGTGTGCCGCTGCGGGTGCAGGCAGAGCACCGCCCGGTGGAAAAGATCACCGAGCTGGAAGGCCTGAAGGCTCTGGTGGTGGACGACGATTTCAACACCTGCGACAGCGTGACAAAGATGCTGGTCAAGGTGGGAATGCGCGCGGAGTGGACCCTTTCCGGCAAGGAAGCGGTGCTGCGCGCGCGGCAGTCCATCGAGATGAGCGATGTCTACCACGCCTATATCATCGACTGGCGGCTGCCGGATATGAACGGCATCGAGGTCACCCGCCAGATCCGCAGTCTGAACAACGATACCCCCATCATCATCCTGACGGCCTACGACTGGTCTGACATTGAGGTGGAGGCAAAGGCCGCCGGTGTGACTGCCTTCTGCTCCAAGCCAATGTTCTTGTCTGACCTGCGCGAGACCCTGATGAGCGCTCTCGGCCAGAAGCTGACAGATGCGTCGCAGGAGCTTCTGCCGGAAAAGAACGCCGACTTCAAGGACAGACACATCCTGCTGGTAGAGGACAACGAGCTGAACCGCGAGATCGCACAGGAGATCCTGCGCGAGTACGGCTTCCGGGTCGATACGGCGGAAAACGGTGAAGTGGCGGTGGAAAAGGTGAGCACTGCAGCGCCGGGCAGCTATGATCTGGTGCTGATGGATGTGCAGATGCCGGTGATGGACGGCTACACCGCCACCCGGAAGATCCGCGCACTGGATGACCCTGCCCGGGCAAAGCTCCCGATCCTTGCCATGACCGCCAACGCCTTCGACGAGGACCGCCGCAACGCATTGGAAAGCGGCATGAACGGCTTTTTGTCCAAGCCCATCGTGATCGGCGATCTCGTGCAGGAGCTGCGCAAAATTTTGTGAGCCAAACGCCTGTCAGACAGAAAAGAAATAAAGCACCCGCAGCATTCGCTTCCAGAGGTCAAGAGCCTCTGCGAAGCCTGCTGCGGGTGCTTTTGCTTTTGTCGGCTGGCAGCCGTTATGATTTCAGTACATCTGCGAGGACCTGCAGCAGATGCGGAATATCCAGCGGCTTTGCAATGTGGCCGTCCATACCGGCCTTCAATGCATTCTGACGGTCTTCTTCAAAGGCATTTGCCGTCATTGCAAAGATGGGGATGCCTGCCTTTGCAGCATCCGGCAGGGCGCGGATCTGCCGCGTTGCCTCGTAACCGTCCATCTTGGGCATCTGGATGTCCATTAAGATCAAATCGTACTGCCCGGGAGCCGCCTGCTTTATCTTCTGGACGGCGATCTCGCCATCCTCAGCAGTGTCTACCGCAAAGCCCGCTTCCTTCAGGATCTCCTGCGCGAGCTCACGGTTCAAGGCATTGTCCTCCACCAGCAAAAGCTTCTTTCTCTTGAGCTCGGAGGCATCTGGCTGCGCTGGCTTACAGGCAGGCTCTGCCCCGTACGGTTCCGCCAGCACTCTGTGCAGTTCGGAAAGGAACAGCGGCTTTTCGCAGAAGGCGGTCACTCCGGCAGCGCGGGCTTCCTCTTCAATATCCGTCCAATCGTAGGCCGTCAGAATGATGATAGGGCAGCTTTTCCCGATCACCTTGCGGATCTGCCGCACGACCTCGATGCCGTTCATATCGGGGATGAGCCAGTCGATGATGTAGACGCTGAATTCGTCGCCCTGCTCCATGGCGTATCGGGTGCGGATCACCGCTTCCCGGCCGGAGATCGTCCACTCCGGCCGCATCCCGATCTTGGACAGCATGGTGCTGACGCTCAGGCAGGTGTCGGTATCGTCGTCTGCTACCAATGCGCGCAGCCCTTCCAACTGCGGGAGCTGCTTGGGCTCCACCTTTTGTCCGCTGAGTGCGAAGCAGAGATCTACGATGAATTCGCTGCCCTTGCCCGGTTCACTTTTGATCGCAATGGTGCCGCCCATCATATCCACAATGTTCTTGGTGATGGACATACCCAGGCCGGTACCCTGAATGCCGCTGACGGTGGAGCTTTCCTCCCGGCTGAACGCCTCAAAGATGTGCTTCTGGAACGCTTCGCTCATACCAATGCCATTGTCCTTGATGCGGAACTCATAGCAGCCACGGCCCTTGGGCGCACTGTTCTTCTGGGCAATGCGGATGCTGATCGTACCGCCTGTGGGAGTGAACTTGATGGCGTTGGACAAAATGTTCAGCAGGATCTGGTTCAGCCGCAGCGGGTCGGTGATGATGTCCTCGTTCTCTACGTCCATAGTATCAATGAAAAGCGACAGCCGCTTTGCCGAAACATCGGGTTGGATGATGGAGCGCACATCGTGGACGAGGTCCGGCAGATGCACCGCCTTTTCTTCAATTTTTACTTTTCCGCTCTCGATGCGGCTCATATCCAGCACATCATTGATGAGGGAAAGCAGATGCTGGCTGGAGGTAGAGATCTTTTTCAGGTAGTCCAGCACCTGTTCCTTATTATCAATATGGGTCGCAGCCAGCGAGGTGAAGCCGATGATGGCGTTCATGGGGGTGCGAATATCGTGGCTCATATTGAACAGGAACTCCCGCTTGGCACGGTTTGCCGCACCCTCGTGCTGGAGTGCGATCTCCAGTTTGCGGTTCTGTTCCTCCAGCTGAGCCTGATACTTCTTCTCCTGCTCTTTCTTCTGCTGCTCCATCTCCTGCACGGAGCGTCTGCGCAGCACCCGAAGGACCATTACAAGCAGGATGTAACCGGCCAGCGCCATCAAAATCAACGGAAACGATTCACGGAAGACGGATCTTTCATCCGTATACGCATAGAGATCGAAAGACCTTCCGTGGCAGTACATTCCAAAATAGCAGCCGGAGCCGTTCCAATCGTGGGTATGGGTCAGAGTTTCGGCAGCCCCGGCTTTGCGGATCTCCCGCACCGGCAGACTGTCCGCAGCATCCTGCCCGATCAGCTCCGGGCGGTTGGAGGCAATGACCTGATTGTTCTGCACGATGAACAATGTGCCGCTGGTCTCAACCGAGTAGCCGTCCAGTACACTCTGAATGGACAAAGCCGTTCCCTCTATAAATTCTGCCGGGGTATAGCGGTAGGCAAGCAGGATCACCTCTTTGCTTTCTGCCCGGTGTGCCGCAACATCCACGGCAGACCCATCCTCCAGCAGGACCCGCTTCAGATAGGTTTTTTGCGGGTAAGAGAAAACGTCCAGAACGGCATCATTCTTGAGCGGTTCTCCAAACCGGGCATAGCCGATGCCGTTCGTTGTGGATTCGCACAGGAGCGTACCGTCCGGGGCCAGAACTGAAATACCTGTGAGCCAGAGCAGCTCTGCCTGCCTGTTCAGGCATTCCGGGTCGGAAAGGTTGAGCGCAGGGTCCTGTGCCAGCTGATGCACCGATACCGCCGTGCGGCGGAGCGCTTTGGCCACGACCGTATCGTTGTGCTTTTCAAAGCTGGTGGACTGGGATTTGACAAAATCAAGGATCTGGCAGAAACGAGCCTCCGCTGCACGCAGTGCCTGCCAACTTGAGAAAAAAACGACGCCGGCCATAAAAAGCACGCCGATGACCAGATAGATTCCCCATCTCCATGTATCTGAGATGGTTTTGTTTTTACGCGCCAATGGTGTCCACCTCCAGATACTGCGAAGGATGTTCAAGATACTTGCCAAGGATCTGCTCCAGTGTGCCGTCTGTGCGCATCTGCGCAAGAACAGCGTTCAGCTGGGTGTCCAGCCCGCGGCTGTCGTTTTTGGCAAAGGCGATGCCTAGCCCGGTGACCAGCAGCGGTTCTTCGAGGATGCGGAACTCCACGGAATTGTCCTTCATGTATTGCAGGATGGCCGTCTCATGGGCAGCGATGGCATCCACATAGCCGCAGGCCAGCATCGCATACTGCACGCTGCGGTCTTCGGTGCTGAACACCTCGACGGTCTGCGGGATGCGCGGGTCGGAGCCGCTGAGAAAGATATCCTCCGGCTTGCCGGTGCTCTGCACGGCGATGGTCTTTCCGGCAAGGTCGCCGAGTGTCCGGATGCTGCTGTCGGCATCCACCGCAGCCACCTGACGGCTCACCATGTAGGGTCCCGCCCAGCGGTATACCTCCTCGCGCCCATCCATGGAAAAGCAGCCCCAGATGCAGTCGATGGTACCGCTTTCCACCAGATCTGTTTTTTGCTCCCAATCGATCGGTTCAAACTGGGCAGCATATCCCATGCGGCGGAAGGCTTCGGTGGCGATCTCCACGTCGATCCCGGCGGGAACGCCGTCATTGTTCAGATAAATATAGGGCGGATAGGTATCGCTTCCCACAATGAGCTGCGGAAGACCGCTGTCCTTCGCATTCGTTCCGCCGCAGGAAGTCAGACTGCCGACGGCAGCAGATGCCGCCAGCAGCGTGCAGCCGCGCAGAAATGCACGGCGTGAGATTCTGTGTTTCATTTGGACTTTTTGTTCTCCTGTTTTATTGCATCCATTGCTCAGTTGTGCTGCTGTAATTCTTCTTTCAGGTCAGCCTGAATATCTGTCAGGCACTGCAGCAGCAGCGGGTTGAACGCTCCGCACTCGCTGTTCAGGATCATCTGCACGGCTTTTTCGTGGGAGAAGGCTTTTTTGTAGCAGCGTTCGCTGGTCAGAGCATCGTACACATCAGCCAGCGAGACCAGTTGTGCGCTGATGGGGATCTCATCGCCCTTCAGCCCATCCGGGTAGCCGCGCCCATCCCAGCGTTCGTGGTGCCAGCGGGCGATCTCGTAGGCCGTTTGCAGCAGCGGCTGCTCTGCAAAATTATCCAGATCATGCAGCATCTTGGCTCCCAGCATACTGTGGGTCTTCATGACCTCGAATTCCTCCGGGGTCAGCCTGCCGGGCTTGTTGAGGATCTTTTCGTCAATGCCGATTTTTCCGATGTCGTGCAGGGCGGAAGCCAGCGGGATCATATCCTGCTGTTCCGCAGTGATCGAGTATCTGCTGCTGATCTCCAACAGACGGCGGAGCAGCAGCTCGGTGATGATACGGATGTGCCGCACATGGGCGCCGCTTTCGCCGTTGCGGAATTCTACGATATGACTCAGTACACCCACCAGCATATCCGTATTATTTTCACGGGCGCGGATCTGCTCAGAGACCATCTGCACCAGCCGCCGCTGCTTGGCGTACAGCTTGATGGTGTTGGTCACACGGCGGTACACGATACGAGCATCGAAGGGGCGATTGACATAATCACTTGCGCCCAGTTCATAGGAACGCCGGATCGTCGCATCGGAGTCCTCGCTGGAGATCATAATGACCGGGATATCCTCGATGGTGTGGTTGGCATTCATGGCTTTCAGCACTTCAAAGCCGTCCATAACGGGCATATTGATGTCCAGCAGCACCAGTGCAATGTTTCCGGTTTCTGCCTGCAATTTTTCCATGCATTCCCGTCCGTTTTCGGCTTCCAGAATGTGGTAGCTGTCTCCCAGGATCTCTGTCAGCATCATGCGGTTCATTGCGGAGTCATCCACAAGTAAGATCTGTGGCTTGTTCTGCAAAAGTTTTTCCAAAGCCGCCGGGTCATGCCCCGGAACCTCCACCATGACGGCATTCTTGCGGCCCTTTGCCTGATACATCAGCCGATCCGCCCGGCGAACGATGTTATCCATAGGGTCGGCGAGGGACTGTATCGTTCCGCCAATGCTCAGCGAGATACGGAAATGCGAATAGCCGGGTACAGATGCCATCTGCGCGGCGGTGCAGATCTGTTCCAGTTTGGTCTGCAAAAAGTCTCCCGGAATGCCGGGTAACACCAGCAGAAATTCGTCTCCGCCATAGCGGATGAGCAGGTCCGACTTCCGGATGCAGGACTGGATGGTGTTTGCCACCGTTTTCAGTGCCATATCTCCGGCGTAATGCCCATAGGTATCGTTGCAGATCTTGAAATCATCCACATCCATCAGTGCGACACCCGCCGGGCCGATGGTTTTGCGGGCAACTTCTTCGTAATAGCGGCGGTTGTAAATTCCTGTCAGCGGATCCCGATAGAGCTTTTCTTCGAATGCCTGCTCCCGTGCAGCGCGCTGTCGGGCTGTTTCGTCCTCCGATACTTTCTGATTTTCGGTCAGTTGTTTCAGCGCCTGCTCCGCTGCGGCAAGAGCGGCTCCCTGTTGATGAAGTTTTTTCAACAGCTGCTGCTCACGCGCTTTGTAATATTCCTCGATCTCGGAAAGTGTATTCACGTTCTGACCCTCTTCTACATCATTTGTGTGTTTCATCTGCGGAAACGCGCTTTTCCGCTATTTTTTTTTTTTTATGGGAAAGGGTAACGCGGAAGCGTTTTACCGTCTGTTCCAGTGCTGCAATGTCCACGGGTTTGGAGAGATGTTCGTCCATGCCGGCTTCCTTCGGGTAAACGCTGTGTACCTGCTCAATAAAGGCTTCTATCTCCTTATAAGGTGCCATAAAGGTGATGGCTTCGTGAGCAGCGTCTTTTTTAGCCGTTTCGGTCTTACCGCCGCAGGCGGTCAGTGCTGCCGCTGCCGCAGTAATGCCGCAGACCTGCAAAAACGAGCGGCGGGAGATCTTTTTCATCATATAAATATACTTTCTCACATTTTCGGAAAGCAATACTGCGCAGGTGCAGCGGCGCAGTGCTGCCTTAGCGATTCTTACACATCCCACAGGAACTCCGACGCTTGCGGCCTGTCCGCACGGGGCTTTGCGCCGAGTTTCCATAAAATGACAATATAATTGTACCATTGCGGCAAAAGCGTTTCAAGTTGATTTTGAACGTCTTGCAATATTTTCCATGAAAAATATGGAAAGTTCTGAATTTCGCTGACTGGAAATAGACTGAAGTGACACATATCACGACCAGATGGACCGAAAAGGGGGATTCGATGAAAAAAACTCCTTTTATTCTGCACGAAAAATTTCGTTCGGACAACAACGAACAGCGCAAAGAATGGTTTCAAAAGGAATTTGAGCGATATATCATCGATGGATTGCTCAATGCGGTTCCTTCAAGATCCTGCGCCTGATTTGGCATCCCTGAATTGGAAGGAGGGATGCGTTATGCTGCGCATGGATGCTCGTGTACAAAAAGAAGGGGGCAGATCATGAAAGCAGCAATTTATTGCCGCCTGAGCAAAGAAGATGAAGATAAAATTGGTGAATCGGAGAGCATTCAGAATCAAAAGTCGATGCTGCTCCAGTACGCCATTGAGAAAGGATTTGATATTTACCAGATCTATTCGGATGAGGATTATTCCGGCATCGACCGGAACCGTCCGGCATTCAATTCGATGCTGCAAGCCGCAAGCGAACATCGGTTTGATGTGGTACTGGCCAAAACACAATCCCGTTTCACCCGTGACATGGAGCTCGTGGAAAAGTATCTGCACGGAAAGTTCATGGAGTGGGGCGTCCGCTTCATTGCGGTGGTAGACCATGTGGATACCAACGATACCGCGAACAAAAAATCCCGCCAGATCAACGGCCTGATCAACGAGTGGTATCTGGAAGATCTGTCCACCAATGTCCGCTCGGTGCTTGACCACAAGCGGAAAGAGGGACTGTTCATCGGCTCTTTTGCACGGTATGGATACTGCAAAGACCCAAATGCAAAAGGAAAACTCATCATCGACCCGGAAGCGGCCGAAGTGGTAAGGCGGATCTTCTCCATGGCTCTTAACGGGATCGGCGCACACAAGATCGCACGCATCCTGAATGACGAAAAAATTCCAAGCCCAACAGCCTATAAGCAGCTGCATGGCATCCATTACCGCAGTGCATTAAAGAATACAAATGCGGCTCTTTGGAGCAGTCCCACCGTATATCAAATACTGCATGATCAGCTTTATATCGGAAATATGGTGCAGGGAAAGCATAAAAAGATAAGTTACAAGTCTGAAAAGACGATTTGGCTTCCAAAATCGCAGTGGATCGTTGTAGAAAATACGCATGAAGCGATCATTGAGCGGGAAATGTTTGAAACGGTCCAGAGGATGATGCAGGGGCGCACCCGGAGCGGCGAGAAGGGAACGATCCATCCGCTGGCAAAAAAGGTGGTTTGTGGATGCTGCGGCAGCTGCATGGAGCAGACTGGCCGTCAGCCGAGAGCGGATGGAACACAAAGACGCTATGTTCGCTGCCGGATGCACCAGCGCGCACCGGAAGTGTGCGGCAACAAGACCTGTACCGATATGAACGCGTTGGAGAATGCGGTACTGGAACGTATCCGGGCGTATGCGACAGCCTATTTTGACCCTGAAAAAGTTCCCCTTCCAGAACGGGATGACCCCATCCGGCAGCGAGAGCAGGCCAGGCGCGACGAGCTGAAACGGTTGAAGAGCGAAGCAGCCCGGCGGCGCAAGGCTATGCAGGAGTTGTATCTGGATAAGGTGTCAGGGTTGATCGATGCCGTTCAGTTTTCCGAAATGAACCAGACCTTTCTGGAAGAAGTGAAAAAGGCAGAGAGCCGGATCGATACATTGGAAACGGAACTGGAACAACCGCAGGAAGAAACCGGTGGAGTCCAGACGCAGATGCAGCGTGTCCGTGAACTGGCACAGGTTTCGCAGCTGACCCGCGAACTTGCTGTACTGCTGGTCCATCGGGTCATCGTCAGCCCAAAAGATCCGCTTACCGGAGAACAAAAAATAACGATCGAATGGAATTTCTGAGTCTGCAGACAGTTCGACTGCCCCGTTGGGCTGTTTTCGTCAGCCCAGGTCGGATACACCTCACTGGACGCCACGTTGGCGATATAGCTGCGGAACGAGACGGTGACGTTCCGGGCCGAGGCGGCGGGCCTGCCGAGATGGACGGTGATGTTCTTCGGGATGATGACCCGGTCCAGCACCCGCGGAACACAGGCGAGGAACGGGTTCGGGCCGCTGCCGCCGTCGCCGGTGAAGAGGCTGTGAGGTGGGATGACGATGGGGACGTTGGGCGTGTCCCGAATCTCCTCGGTGTCGGGTATCATCTCGGGCTGGGCCAGCGTCACCTGCCCGGGAAAGACCTGCACGCCCTGGATGCGGACGGTGCGGTAGCCGGTCTTGGAGGCCACGAGGTCACAGACCGCGTAGGGGCGCTGCGTGGTGTTGTTCTCGTCCAGCGAGAGAGCACAGGCGGGGGTGGTAAGGGTGACGTCGTCGGCGTTGCCTTCGGCGTCGGTCAGGCGGGTGGCGGTGAAGCCGTTGCCGCTGACGGTGACGGTCACACCCTCGACAGGGCTGGACTGACGGGCCGCAAAGGCCTGGATGCGCAGAATTCCGGTAGCCATACAAAAACTCTCCTTTGCTTGAAATCAAGATAAGGCTCGGTACAGCCTATTCCACCGGGCGCCCGGGCGTGCATGACAATGCCCGGTGCAAACAAAAAAAGCCGCCCGTAGGCGGCAGGGAATTACAGAAATCAAATTTTCTCTAAAGGCTTCCCCCGGTTGGGGGGAAGCTGTCACCGCAGGTGACTGATGAGGGAGCAGATCGGAAGAGCGTCGTGT
>OLAR01000263.1_pt1 | contig 11090 bp, 10 predicted proteins | sample 1607901 | NCBI WGS metagenome assembly OLAR01 (sample SAMN02674698, study PRJEB24791) | human gut metagenome, SKBSTL036 | isolation source: stool | host: Homo sapiens | place: USA
AACTGCTCCTTCTGGAGCAAGACTGTCTCATTTTCGAGATAATTATAATCATGTTGTTGTCTGGATGACAATGCGAACACCTCCTTAGTGCTGGATGATAAAAAATCAGTTGAAAAAGTGAAAGGGAAATTGGCATAAAAAATCAAAATAACTTCTGAAAGAGAAGATTAAGGACGTTTCCAGGAAGATTCAGAAATAGGCTGGAAAGTCAGAGGTATTTTCGGCAATTGAATCTTTGGATAGTAAGTCCGGATTGTTCTGAGAAATTCAGAACAATCGCACCGAAGGGAAATGGTTTCTTCACTGCCATCTTTTTTGACAAAGTGGATTACTGCATTCTGGTAAAGATTACCACGTTCCCGTTCATCGGAAAAATAGATTCGTTTTAGTTTTCGGCAGTCATAATAGCAAAGAGAAAAATCATTCAGAATGATAATTGCTGATTCTGTAAAAAAGAAACGGTTTCCAACGGTCTTTTGTAACGTCTGCAATGCTTTTTCTAATTTCGTGAGATCAGAGGAAGTAAGCATCTGGTATTTCCCGAGAAAATAGAGCAGCGTTGTCACCCCGATAAGTAACGTAAAAAATCCGAAGAGAATCGCTGTTTCGATGGATCCTTTGTGAAGCAAACGGATGGAAATAATTGTCATGAAGATACAGAGAATAATACTTCCTATGGCTTTTGCATACCAGAATCGTAAAGTCTTTTGAAAGATTCGATAGACATTGGGATAGTTTTTCAAGTAGATGTGTTTCTTTTTTTCAGAGTTTTTCATGTTCGTTTTTTCCTTTTTTGCTTCTTTTTCCTTTTGCTTCTGTGTGGCTGCTTCTGAGGTATGGAGAATCAGAATGTGCCTCTCATTTGTTTGCCGGAGAAATCAATCAGTAGGTATGTGAAAGGATTTTGTCACTGGTTATGTAATGGAAGAGGGAGAAAATATCTTATATTAGATATAGAAATATCATATCATACAGACCGCATAAAGCAAATGGCGATATCGTCTATTCTATAAAAATCATGTTGTTTGCAAAGACAATCAGTGATATCTCTTCACAATTTGTCACCCATTCATTTCCCAATCAGGCAGTAGAAAAAGGATGACGAGAGAGCGGGCAAAAGCAGTACTATACAGCACATGGATGCCTAATTTTACCTCTAGGAAGGAAAAAGATTGGAAAAGAGATTTGGGTATTCAAGAATGAAAAATATGGCCGGGAAGTGTTCCGATGCAGCGATATTCGGTTGGAACTTCTTTCCGGGCTTTTCTTATTAGTGGCCGTGTTTTCGTTTTCAATGGAGGTGATTCAATGACATTTTATGTTCCGTATAATAAAAAAGTTTATGGATTCGCCACCCAGGAAGAAAATCTGACCATATTTTTGGGAAAAATGAAAATTTACACATAGACAGAGGTGGTTTTCAAATCTCAGTTTTGCTATAATAGGTCTAAATGAAGTAAATGAGCAATTGATTATTGGAGGAAGGAAGTAAATGAAGTTAAGTAATTCGTATTTTTATACACTGCGGGAAAATGTAAAAGAAGAAGATAGTACAAGTGGAAATTTATTAGTGCGGGCAGGAATGATCAAAAAAAGCAGCAGCGGAATTTATATGATCATGCCGATGGGAAAACGTGTTCTGAAAAAGATTGAGGAAATCGTGCGGGAAGAAATGGATGCTGCAGGAGCGCAGGAACTGTTGATGCCGGCTATGATCCCAGAAGAAATTTATGAGAAAAGTGGACGTAGAGAGGCATTTGGTTCCAACATGTTTGCGCTGAAAGACCGTTATCAGAAGAACTATGTTCTCGGTCCGACTCATGAAGAATTATTTACGATGGCAGCTATGATGAAGGGAAGTTCCTATAAGGATTTTCCTTATAATCTGTATCAGATTCAGACGAAATTCCGAGATGAAACAAGACCTCGTTATGGTTTGATCCGTGTGCGTGAGTTTATTATGAAGGATGCCTATTCATTTGATATTGATGAAGCAGGCCTGCATGAATCCTATATGAAAATGTTCCACGCCTATCAGAATATCATGGAGCGCTGTAAGTTAAATTACAAGATTGTAAAAGCAGATACAGGAGCTATGGGTGGATCTTTATCCGAGGAATTTCAGGCAATTACAGATATCGGGGAAGATGTGATTGTCACCTGCGACGGCTGTGATTTCTCAAGCAATCTAGAAATTACAGAGGTGATTGATGTGAGTGAGCCGTCAGATGCAGAGGAACAGGTGATGGAGGTTGTGGAAACACCGAATGCACGCACGATGGAAGAAGTTGCTGCATTTTTCCATAAGTCTGTAAATGAATTTGTGAAGACACTGATCTATACGGTAGATGGAAAAACAATGGCATTTCTCTTAAAAGGAAATCGGGAATTGAATGAAACAAAAGTATTGAAGCTTCTAAAGGCAAATGAAATGGAGCTTGCGCCGTTTGAGGAAGTGGAACGTGTTACACATGCAAAAGTTGGATTTGCGGGACCGGTTGGTTTAGAGTGTCCGATCGTTATGGACCGTGAGGTCACAAACATGAAGAACTTTATCGTTGGAGCAAATAAAACAGATCACCATATTGTTAATGTAAATCTGAAGGATTTTGAGGTGGAGATTGTTGCGGATATCGCACAGGTGCATGAGGGAGATGTCTGTCCGGTTTGCGGAAAGCCATTAAAATTCTGTAAGGGAATCGAAGTTGGAAATACGTTCAAGCTGGGAACAAAATATGCAAAGACACTCGGATTGGAATATCAAGATGTGGATAATAAACTTCATCCGGTGGAAATGGGCTGTTATGGTTTTGGTTTGGAACGCTGTATGGCGGCAATTGTAGAGCAGCACAATGACGAGGCTGGAATTATCTGGCCGGCAAGTGTAGCGCCGTTTGAGGTTGCAGTGGTCGTTGTATCCAGCAAAGATGAAGAGCAGATGCGTATTGGAAGTGAATTGTATGAGGCATTGAAAAAAGAAGGCATTGATGTACTTCTGGATGATCGAAAAGAACGTCCGGGTGTAAAATTCAAAGATATGGAACTGATCGGGATCCCATATCGCATTACTGTCGGAAGAGATATTCAAGAGGGGAAGGTAGAATTCCGTGCCAGAACAGCAGCAGAGAATCGTGAGATTGCCTTGGGTGAAGTGATAAAACTGGTAAAAGAAGAATTACAGAAATAAATTTGAAGAAATCAGATGAGGGACAAGCAGTTAGTTTTCGGATTAGCTGCTTTTCTTATGGTTTTTGACCGACAGTTTCTGTCAGTCATGTGTAAAACGAAAAGATAAAATAAAAAATAGGAGATAAGCCTTGACAAAATGATTGAAAAATGTTTATATGAACATATGAACAGTTATTCATATGTTTAGGAGGTGCTTACGCATGAAAATAGAGGAAAGAACAAAAAAAGACAGAGAGACAGAACTGACAGAATCTGTTGACAAAGAGATTCATGAACACTGTGGCTGTGGGGAACATCATCATGAGCATACACATTCCCACCATGAGCATGGGAAAACTTGTGGCTGTGAAGGACATCACCACGCACATTCCCACCAGAACAAGGAGAATGAGGATAACAAAGAAAAGTCTATTTCATCACATAGAAAGGGTAGAATACAGACGTATCTGCTTGATAATCTTGGATGAGCGAACTGTGCTTCCAAGATGGAAGCAAGGATACAGGCGCTGCCTGAGGTGAAAGAGGCGACAATCACATTTACGACAAATCAGCTTCAAGTGGTCACGGAAGGTGACAAGGACCTGCTGGAGGAATTTCAGAAGATCTGTGCTGCGATTGAGTCTGAAGTGATTGTAAAAAGGAAGGTATCGGTAAATAAGAAAGAAGAAAAGAAAAAGAGGGAGAAGGAACAGCAGGAAAAGAAAAGAGAACAGAAACGGGAACGCATAGAAATTGTAGCAGGAGCGGGATTGTTTCTTGCGGGAATTTTGTTGAAGGACAAATACGAATTATTTTCTACCATCTTATTTGTGAGTTCTTATTTGACGCTTGGATGGGAGATTCTGCTTACTGCGGGAAAAAATATTTGTAAGGGAAGAATGCTCGATGAAAATTTCCTGATGAGTATTGCAACACTTGGTGCATTTGCAATCCAGGAATATGCAGAAGCAGTCGGTGTCATGCTGTTTTACCGGATTGGAGAGATGTTTGAGCATATTGCTGTGGAAAAGAGCCGTGGACAGATCATGAGCGCGGTTGATTTAAGACCGGAAGTAGTCAGCCGGGAACAGAATGGGGTGACAGAAGTCATTCCGGCAGAGCAGGCACAAGTCGGAGATCTTTTGATCGTGCGGCCGGGAGATCGTATTCCGCTGGATGGTACAGTAATAGATGGTGAGAGCAGGATCGATACTTCACCGGTAACCGGGGAACCAGTTCCGGTCAAAGTTGAGAAAGGAGATTCTTTAGTATCTGGATGTGTCAACACATCAGGTTTGTTGAAGATGCGTGTAGAAAAGGTATTGGAGGATTCCATGGTGACAAGAATTCTGGATTCTGTAGAACATGCAGCTGCTAGCAAGCCGAAAATTGATAAGTTTATCACAAGATTTGCAAGAGTCTATACGCCGTTTGTTGTGGCGCTTGCTCTTGCGACGGCGATTCTTCCATCACTTGTCACTGGAAACTGGAGCTACTGGGTGTATACGGCGCTGACTTTCTTAGTTATTAGTTGTCCATGTGCGCTTGTACTGAGTGTGCCACTTGCCTTTTTCTCTGGAATCGGAGCAGGATCTAAGAGAGGAATCTTATTCAAAGGTGGTATTGCAATTGAGGCGCTGCAAGGAGTAAAGACCGTTGTCATGGATAAGACGGGAACAATCACAGAAGGAAATTTTGTTGTGCAGAAATGTGTGGCAAATGAAATGGAAGAGGAAGAATTACTCCGTCTTGCCGCAGTCTGTGAGAAGAATTCCACTCATCCGATTGGAACAAGCATTCTTTTGGCAGCAGAAGAGAGAAAGGTGTCTGTTCCTGATCCGGAACGGATCACAGAAATTTCTGGAAAAGGAATTGAGGCAGTTTTGGATGGCAGACAGATTCTCTGTGGAAATCAGAAGCTGATGGAACAGTATCAGGTAGATTTGACAAATGGTCCAAAGGGGTCATATGGAACAGAAGTACTTGTTGCAGTTGATGGAGAATTTGCGGGATTTCTTGTGATCTCTGATACGATTAAAAAAGATGCTGTCTCGGCGGTACAGGAACTGAAACGGCAGAAAATACGCACTGCAATGCTGACCGGAGATGCAAAAGAAAGCGCGGAAGCAGTAGCAGAGCAGACAGGCATTGATGAAGTGCATGCAAGACTTCTGCCAGAAGAAAAGTTAGGTGAGCTGACAAAAATCCGAGAGCAGAATGGTTCGGTAATGTTTGTCGGGGACGGAATCAATGACGCACCAGTACTTGCAGGAGCGGATGTCGGAGCAGCGATGGGAAGCGGAGCCGATGCAGCTATTGAAGCTGCTGATGTGGTGTTTATGACTTCTTCGATGGAGGCAATTCCGGCATCGCTGGAGATTGCGCGAAGTACAAACCGTATTGCGAAGCAGAACGTTCTGTTTGCATTGGCAATTAAGGTCGTTGTTATGGTGCTTGGGCTGGCAGGATTTGCGGATATGTGGCTGGCTGTGTTTGCGGATACAGGAGTTGCAATGCTCTGTGTACTAAACTCCATCCGTATTTTATATAAGAAAAAATAGAAATATATCAGGAGGAAGTGATGCGAAGTGGAAATCCATGGAAGCAGCACTTCCTTTTCTGTGAAATGTAAGAAAAGTATTGACAAACAAAATCAAAGTGAACGATAATGAAACAGAAATGAAGGAGATAGATATCATTATGAAGAAAATAGAGGAAGCGGAAGTGGAGCAGTGCGAGCTAAAACATGTGCACGAGAAGACGGTGGAAAAAGTGAAAAAGGATATGCCTGTGGAAGATGAACTGCAGGATCTTGCAGATTTTTTTAAAGTCTTTGGAGATCTGACAAGAGTAAAAATGCTTTATGTGCTATTTCAGTCAGAGATGTGTGTCTGTGATCTTGCTCAGGTACTTCAGATGACACAGTCTGCAATTTCGCATCAGCTGCGTGTTTTGAAGCAGATGAAGCTTGTGACAAACAGAAGAGAAGGAAAAACCGTGTTCTATTCGCTGGCGGACAGCCATATCAAAACCATTATGAATCAGGGAATGGAACATATTCGTGAGTAAGAGGAGAGCGAAAGTGGGAGGAATCAGAGCAGTCAGAAGAAATATGTTACTGACAGGAATCGGGGCAGCAGCGTTTTTGGGAGAACTGGTGTTTTTAAAGAAAATGGATCTTACGCTGCAGCAGGAAGTTATTTTGTTTGCGGCGACTTATATGATAATCGCAGCTGGTGTGGTGGAAAAGACTGTGCGGAGTTTTTGTAAGAAGCGGATTTTTAATGAATATCTGCTGATTCTTATTGCGACAGCATGCTCTTTTCTTATTTTTCGGTATGTAGAAGGCATTTCTGTTTTATTATTGTTTCAGATTGGTTCGATTCTTGAAGAAGTCATGCTGTACCGATCAAAGAAATCTATTGCAAATATGATGGACATTGCCCCGGAGTTTGCAAATCGAAAGAGTCATGAGCAGGAAGTGCAAGTGGAGCCATCGGAACTGGAATGTGGCGATATCATTTTGATCCGTCCGGGAGAGAGGATTCCGGTGGACAGCAGAGTGTTATCAGGGGAAAGTATGGTTGATGCCAAGGCACTGACTGGAGAGTCTCTTCCGCAGACTGTGACGGCAGGGGCGATGCTATATAGTGGCAGCATTAATCTGACCGGGGCGTTGGAAGCGGAAGTGGTAAAGAAATATGAAGATTCTACGGCTGCGAAGATTATGGCGATGGTGCGGAAAGCCAATGATACGAAGACAGACAGCGAGCGGACGATCACAAAGTTTGCGTCGATTTATACTCCGATCATCATGTTGGCGGCAGCTCTTTTGGCGATTGTTCCACCAAATACATTTGCAGAAGGTGACTGGTACACATGGATCTACCGCGCGCTCACATTTCTGATTGTTGCGTGCCCGTGGGGGATTGTTATTTCAATTCCGCTGACCTTTTACGGAGGAATTGGAGCGGCAGCAAGACAAGGTGTAATGATCAAAAGCAGTCATCAGCTAGAACTTCTGACAAAGGCAGATACGTTTGTGTTTGACAAGACCGGAACACTGACCGAGGGAGTGTTTGAAGTAAAGAAAATTCATCCGGAGGGAATGACGGAAGAAGAACTTTTGGAGCTGACAGCATATATCGAGTACTTTTCGAATCATCCGATTTCTATGTCACTGCAGAAAATGTATAAAAAGGAAGTAGAGAAACAGCGGATCGAGGTAGTTCAGGAAATTCCGGGACAGGGGATCTATGCTCTGATTGATGGGAAGGCAGCATATGCAGGAAATCGAGAACTTTTAAGGGAACTGCGGATTGCTGTTCCAAAAGTGCGGGCAGCAGGTACGATCGTGTATGTTGCACTCGATGGAGTGTATGCGGGATATATTGTGATCGGTGATACGTTGAAAAAAGAAGTGCGGGAGACGATGGATATTCTGAAAAGGCGGTATCATAAGGAACTGGTCATGCTGACAGGGGATAATGAAATTGTAGGAGGAGCTGTTGGCAAGTTGCTGAACATGGATCACATTTATACGAATCTGCTTCCGGCGGAAAAGGTTGAGAAGGTGGAGGAGTTTATTGATTCTCAGCAGGAAGATGAGAAGTTAGTGTATGTCGGTGATGGTATCAATGATGCTCCGGTATTAAAGCGGGCGGATATCGGAATTGCGATGGGAACACTTGGAGCTGCTGCGGCGGTGGAAGCGGCAGATATCGTTTTGATGGAAGATGATCCGTCAATGATTCTTGTAATCCTCAGGATTGCAAGGGAGACAATCGGAGCAATCCGACAGAATGCCGTGCTGTCAATCGGCATGAAATTGATTTTACTGACCTTGGCGGCAACGGGGTTGATCTCTATGTGGACGGCGACCACCGCAGATGTGATCATTATGCTGGTTACATTATTTAATGCGCTGTGTCTGCTGAAATATCCGGGATAGGGAAAATGTCTGCAAGTTGTCAGGAAAAGAAAGAATATGGGGAATCCACAGCATGACGAAATGTATGTGGAAAAATAATGAATCAGGGAGGAATTGTGTTGAAAAGTAAAAAATGGGCGCTGTGTGTGATGGTATTTATGCTTCTAGTTTTTGCCGGATGTACCAGAGCGACGGAGGAAGGTATGGAACTGTTTGAGCAGAAAAAATATGATGAGGCACTGGAACTTTTTCAAAAGGAAGCAGAGTCAGGGGAGGAGCAGGCAGAGGCATACTTAGGAATGGGACTTGTCTACTGGGAACAGCAGAAATATGAAGGGGCGAGAAATGCATTTCAGAAAGCATTGAATGCAGGTACAGAAAAGACGGGGACACTCTATAATCTGCTGGCTTCCTGTGAGATGCAGCTTGGCGATTATCAGAGTGCACTGAATCATTATAATCTTGGGTTACAGTCAGAGGGAAACAGTGCAGAACTGACACAGGAAATGGAATTTAATCAGATTGCCGCCTATGAAAAATTGTATGATTGGGAGAGTGCAAAGGCAAAGATAGAAGAATATATTGCAAAATACCCTGACGATGAAGCGGCAAAGAAAGAAGCAGAATTTTTGCGGACAAGATAAAAATAAGAGGCAGTGGAGATTACTCCCTGCCTTCTATTTTTCCATAAAGTTCTTTTGGGACAAATGCGTGGACAAAGATGCCATCTTCCCGGTATTCTTCCTCCAAAAGTTCTCCGTATTTACGGATCAGCTGGATCTTTCCGGCATCGGCGTAAGAATAGGTTCTTGAAATTTCAATCTTTCGTTCGCGCAGAATCTGTTCAATGACAGATTGCAGGGTATCCAGTCCCTGACCGGTCCGCGCAGAGATATTTACAATGTGATCTGCCTTGAAATCACGGATGATCGGAACTTCTGTCAGTCGATCCTGCTTGTTGAAAGCGGTGATGACCACTTTATCTTTGACATCCAGATTTTGTAGTGTCTCGTAGACGGTATACATCTGTTCATCCATCTGTGGGTTGGAAACATCGACTACATGTAAGATCATATCTGCATATTTCGCTTCTTCTAACGTACTTTTGAATGCTTCGATCAGATGATGAGGAAGCTTTCGGATAAATCCGACGGTATCTGTCAGAAGCACTTCCTGACCGCTTGGAAGTTTCAGTCCTCTGGTCGTTGGATCTAAAGTGGCAAACAGCTTATCCTCCTCAAGAACACTGGCTCCGGTCAGACGATTTAGCAGTGTGGATTTACCTGCATTTGTATAGCCGACGATAGCGATGACCGGGATATGATTGCGGCTTCGCTGCTCACGGGTCACTTCCCGGTGCCGTTTGACATCTTTTAACTCACGGTTTAGCTGGGCAATGCGTCCTTTGATCAGACGGCGGTCCATTTCAAGTTTTTTCTCTCCGGGACCTCTTGTACCGATTCCGCCGCCGAGTCTGGAAAGTGATTTTCCAAGACCAACCAGGCGGGATTGGCGGTATTTCAGCTGTGCAAGTTCCACCTGAATTTTACCTTCATTTGTAGAGGCGCGTTCTGCAAAGATGTCAAGGATGATCAAAGTGCGATCCATGACTTTTGTATCCAGTGCATCCTGGAGATTTCCAAGTTGTGCAGGAGAGAGCTCATCATCACAAATGATTCCTGTGGCATCTGTCTCCCAGAGGAGATTTTTAATTTCATCCAGTTTTCCCTTGCCGACGTAAGTGCCAGGGTGGATCTGCTCCCGATTCTGGATGATCCGTCCAACTGTCTCGGCCCCGGCAGTCTGTGCCAGTTCTTCCAATTCATCCAGTGATTTTTCTGTATCTTCATTGTCATCTGCCTGCACACCGACGAGGATGACACGTTCTTTTGTTTCCTTTAAATCGTATAATTGCATAAAAGTCCTTTCTGCCCGAAGGAGGGCAAATTGATATCGATATATGTATCATAACATAGATTGAGGTTCTTTGTAATGTTTTTCCGCAAGATGCTCAAAAGTAGGTGACGGTATTTCGAATCAATAGTATAATGCATGTATAAATTTTGAAAAAGGGAAAGCGGGGATAAAGATGAAGAAATATCAGATTACCGAATGGTGCCATCATTTTATCGGAGGGCATGTGCTGGAAGGGGATATTTGTATCGATGCGACTGCTGGCAATGGGCATGATACCCTTCTTCTGGCAGAGCTTGTAGGAGCATCGGGAAGCGTCATTGCTTTTGACATCCAGGAGCAGGCGGTACAGGAGACAAAAAGAAAGATAGATGCATGTGGATATGCAGAACGGACAGAAGTTGTGCTGGACAGCCATGTGCATATGGGAGCTTACGCAAAGGAAAATACGGTCAGCTGCATCACGTTTAATTTCGGCTATCTGCCGGGAGGGGATCATACACTTGCGACAAAGGCAGATACGAGTGTGCAGGCGATCGAGGAAGGATTGCGATTATTGAAGAAAGATGGGTTGATGAGTCTTTGCATTTATAGTGGAGGGGACAGTGGATTTGAAGAGAAAGAGCGGATTTTAGCTTACCTGAAAGAACTTGATCCGAAGAAATATCTTGTGATCGTCAGTGAATACTATAACCGCCCGAATCATCCTCCGGTTCCGGCATTTGTGATTAAATTATAGAGACGTTATTTTTTAGCAAGGAGCGTCTCATTGCCGGAACGAGAAGAAAAAGTCAGAGGGTATCGCGAATCTGTCTGGGAGATTCTCCAAAGTGAGATTTGTATGCGCGCGAGAACGTGGAATAGTTTTTAAATCCGCAGTCGTAACACGCTTGAGTGATTGGCTCTCCGGAGGCAATCAGTTCTTTGGCGAGCAGTAATCGTTTGTAATTGATATAGTTTCCGATCGTATATCCGGTCTCGGTTTTGAACAGACGCATCATATAGTATTTGCTGACATAAAATCTGGCAGCGAGATCATCAATATTTAAGTCTGTGGTCAGATTTCGGTTAATATACT
>OLAR01000275.1_pt1 | contig 10883 bp, 10 predicted proteins | sample 1607901 | NCBI WGS metagenome assembly OLAR01 (sample SAMN02674698, study PRJEB24791) | human gut metagenome, SKBSTL036 | isolation source: stool | host: Homo sapiens | place: USA
CCGACGGCGGCGACGGCGGCAACGGCGGCAACATCGTCCTCGTTGTCGACGACAACATGTCCACGCTGATGGACTTTCGCTACAAGCGCAAATACGTCGCCGACAACGGCATGGACGGTCAGGGCGCGCGCAAGTTCGGCAAGCAGGGCAAGGATCTCACGATCCGCGTGCCGCGCGGCACCGTCGTGCGCGACGCGGAATCGAACGAGATCATCAAGGATATGTCCGACTCCGAGCCGTTCATCCTCTGCCGCGGCGGCAAGGGCGGCTGGGGCAACGCGCATTTCGCAACGCCGACGCGTCAGGCGCCCCGTTTTGCCAAATCGGGCCTTGAGGGCGAGGAGCACGATATCGTGCTCGAGCTGAAGCTGCTGGCCGACGTCGGCCTCATCGGCTTCCCGAATGTCGGCAAGTCGACACTTCTTTCCGTTGTGTCGAAGGCGCGCCCCAAGATTGCAAACTACCACTTCACCACGCTGGTGCCGACGCTGGGCGTCGTGTCGGTGGGCGAGGGCGCAAGCTTTGTCTGCGCCGACATCCCCGGCCTCATCGAGGGGGCCAGCGAGGGCGTCGGCCTGGGCCACGACTTCCTCCGCCATGTGGAGCGCTGCCGTCTGCTGCTGCACGTCGTGGACGTCTCCGGCAGCGAGTGCCGCGACCCCATCGAGGACTTCGAGCAGATCAACGAAGAGCTGGCAAAGTTCAGCCCGGCTCTGGCCGAGCGTCCCCAGATCGTGGTGGGCAACAAGTGTGACCTTGCCACCGAGGAACAGATCGACACCTTCCGCAAGTATGTGGAAGAGAAGGGCCTGACTTTCGTCCCCATCTCCGCCGCCACCATGCAGGGCGTCAGGGAGCTTCCGGGTCTGGTCTACAACCGCCTGAAGGACATTCCCGCCGTCCCCGTGTTTGCCCCCGAGTACAAGAAGCCCGAGGCAAAGGCCGGCGGCCGCGAGTTCACCATCAAGCGGGTGGAGGCTCATGTCTGGAGCGTGGATGCACCCTGGCTGGAGTATATCCTGGCCGGCAGCAACGTGGACGACTACGAGAGCCTGCAGTATTTCCAGCGCCAGCTGGGCGAGAGCGGCATTCTGGACGCTCTGGTGCAGAAGGGCGTGCAGGAGAACGATACCATCCTCATCGGCGAGTATCAGTTCGATTATATCTTCTAAGAGGTCAACGGGCTTGCCCTCTCAGCCTCACGCGGTTCGGCAGCTCTCCCAAAGGGAGAGCCGGAACGCAACGGTCAGGCTTCTGCCTCTCCCTTTGGGAGAGGTGGCATTGCGCAGCAATGACGGAGAGGGCAAGGACGCTGATGAAAGGAAAAACCCTTCTATGAACGAACCCGAAAAGATCGATCCCCGGGAGCTGAGCCCGCTGGCACTGGCCTTCGTGGGCGACAGTGTGCTGGAACTTCTGGTGCGGCAGCGGCTGGTGGAGCACCACCGTCTGTCGGCGGGAAAGCTCAACGCCGAAAAGGTCAAATACGTCTCGGCCCGGGCGCAGTTCCGGGAAGAGCAGCTGTTGGAGCCGCTTTTCACCGAGGACGAGCTGGCTGTCTTCAAGCGGGGCCGCAACGCCAGCAAGGCCAGTGTGGCCAAACACGCCTCCCCGGAGGAGTACCGCGCGTCCACCGGCTTCGAGTGCCTGCTGGGCTGGCTGTATCTGAACGGCCGGCTGAGCCGGGTGCATGAGCTGTTCGAGACGCTGTGGCAGTCGTTCGACCCCAACGAAAAATAACCGGAACACGCGAAAGCCCACTGCTTTCCGCACTGGGAAACAGTGCAAAGAGAGCAGCGGGCTTTTTGTTGTCCCGCCGGATGGTCCGTTCAGGCGGGGCGGCGCTCAGCGCAGAAGCTCAGCGGCTGTTGCGGGCGGAGTTGCGAGCCGAGTTCTTGCCGCCCTCGTCGTCGGCACCCTTGGTGTACTGGTTGGGGTGCTTGTGCTCGTTGGCAGCAGAGTTCTGGCTGGAATTGGTGGTGCGGTTGGTGCTCTGATCGCTGGTGCGGTCCTGAGTCTGGTTCTTGCAGTTGGTGCTGCGTTTCTCACTGCGATTTTCCATCGTATCGTCGCTCCTTTCGATTTCGGGAGACGCTCTGCGCTCCCTGCCCATAGTTTGACCGGCTGCGGCGGCTTTATGCACCGCAGCTCGAAGGAGGTCTCATAAAAATGCCTGCCGAATATTTTGAAGCCCGGGAACGCGCCCTTCTGGGGGAGCGGTACGACACGCTCTACGCCGCCCCGCAGGAGACAGCGGCCCGCGGCGTGACCGTGTCCGCTCTCCGCACTACGCCGGAAGGATTTGCGGCCCGGGCAGATTTCCCGCTGCGGCCCTCGCCCTTCTGCAAGGCGGCGTTCGTGGTGGAACAGCCCGACTTCAAGCCGGGACGCCACCCCTACCATCACGCAGGCGTCTTCTACTCGCAGGAGCCGTCGGCCTCGTCGGCAGCGCCGCTGCTGGGCGTCAGGCCCGGGATGCGAGTGCTGGATCTATGTGCTGCCCCCGGCGGCAAGAGCAGCCAGCTCGCCGCCGCTCTGCAGGGGCAGGGCCTGCTGGTGAGCAACGAATATGTCGCGGCCCGTGCAGAGATCTTGAAGAGCAACCTTGAGCGGATGGGTGTGTCCAACGCCGTCGTGCTCAACGAGACGCCCGCCCGCATCGCAGCGGCCCTGCCGGAGTTCTTCGACCGGGTTCTGGTGGACGCGCCCTGCTCCGGTGAGGGGATGTTCCGCAAAGAGCCTGCCGCGCTGGCCCAGCACTGCGAAGCGCTGGTGAAGCAGTGCGCAGAGCTGGGCGCGGACATCCTCGACAGCGCCGCTGCGGCCCTCGCGCCGGGCGGCGAACTGGTCTACTCCACCTGCACCTTCGCGCCGGAAGAGGACGAGGAACAGGTGGCCGCATTCCTGCAGCGCCACCCGGAGTTCACGCTGGCCGATGTGCTGGGCAATGTGGACTATTCCTTCGGCAGCGAGGGCGAGGCCAACCGCACCGGTGGTCTGCCGCTGGATGTGAGCAAGGTGCGCCGCATCTGGCCGTGTCAGGGCGGTGAGGGCCACTTCATGGCCCGGCTCGTCAAAGCCGGTACGCCCCGGGTTCTGCCGGCTCCCGGCGAGTACACCCCCGAAGAACAGCTCTGGCTGACCGCCGCCGCCGAGGCCGGCAGGAAATCCAAAGGCGGCAAGCCCCAGAAAGCCGCAAAGCCTGCGGATGCCCGCAGCGCCCGGCGGGAGAACAGCCGGGCTTGCCGGGAGGCTGTGCAGGGCCGCAGTTCCCGCAGCCGGGAGGCTGGGGCAGGGGATGCATCGCCCGCCCAGAGCCTTGCTGCATGGCGGGAATTTGCGGAGGAATATTTCCCGGAGCTGGCAAAGCGCCCTGCCGTGGTGCATGGCGGCGGCGTCCTGCTGCCGGCGGCTTTCCCGCAGACGAATCTTCACGTCCTGCGTGCAGGCGTCTTCGTGGGCAGTGTGCAGAAGGGGCGCTTTGTGCCGGAACATCATCTGTTCACGGCTTTCGGCGCGCTCTGCCGGAACCGTGAGGAACTGACCCTCGCCGACTCCCGAACCGTGGAATATCTCTCCGGCCGGGAGATAGAAGCTCACACCGCTGCCGACGGCTGGTGCTGCGTGACGGTGGACGGCTGGCCGCTGGGAGGCGGCAAAGTGTCCGGCGGCAGGGTCAAAAACCATTATCCCAAGGCACTTCGTCTGCTGTAAAACGTAGTTTTTGGCAGAATAAACCGGAAAACCATCGGTACAAGGCTTGAACGCCGGTGGCTGTTGTGATAAAATAATAGAGTTAGATTTTGTGTGCTGCCACAATGCGGGCGACCACAGCCCGTCTGCCCGCAGGCGGAGATCACTGATAAAATACAGGAGGCTCTTTTCCATGTCTGGACATAGCAAATGGAACAATATCAAGCGCAAGAAGGAGAAGACTGACGGCGCAAAGGCAAAGGTCTTTACCAAGATCGGCCGCGAGATCAGCGTTGCCGTCCGTACCGGCGGCCCCAACCCCGCTTCCAACAGCAAGCTGGCTGACCTGATCGCCAAGGCAAAGCGTATGAGCGTGCCGAACGATAACATCCAGCGCATCATCAAGAAGGCCGAGGGCGGCGATAAGACCGAGTACGAGGCAATTACCTACGAGGGTTACGGCCCCGGCGGCGTGGCGGTCATGGTCGAGACTCTGACCGACAACCGCAACCGTACCGCTGCTGACCTGCGCCACTACTTCGATAAGAACGGCGGCAATCTGGGCGCTATGGGCTGCGTGGGCTTCCTGTTCAGCCAGAAGGGCGTCATCGACATCTCTCTGGAAGACAAGGACGCCGACGAGGCCATGATGGACGCGCTGGATGCCGGTGCTGAGGACTTCGATGCAGGCGAAGAGGCCGCTGAGATCACCACCGACCCCGAGAACTACTCCGCTGTCGTCAAGGCAATGGAGGAGAAGGGCTACGAGATCCTCTCCGACGACCTGGCCATGGTCCCCATGACCACCACCCGTCTGACCGACCCCGATCAGCTCAAGCTGATGGGCAAGCTGCTGGATGCCCTCGAGGATAACGATGACGTCCAGAACGTCTGGCACAGCCTCGAGAACGAAGAGGACCTGCCGGAATAATGCTCTGCAAGTCTGAATAAGGACGTAATCAAAGCCGCTTTTTGTGCTGTGAGGCACAGAAAGCGGCTTTGTTGTTTTATGGCGGCCTGCGATAAAGGTGTGCCTGCTGGGGCATGGAAAATAAAAAGAACGGTACCATTCTCCCGTCGGCTATGTTATAATATACAGAACAAAACATCACGGGGAGGGGCCGACATGGAGCAACGACGCATTTGTCCATATTGTATGCAGGAGCTGGAAGCAGGGGAGGAGCAGTGTCCCCACTGCGGCCGGGAGCTTGCAGGGCGCAACCCGTCGGGCAGTCTTCCGGCAGGCACTGTGCTGGCAGGCCGGTATACCGTGGGCGACATCCAGAGCGTGGACGGCGAGGGCATCCTCTACCGGGGCGTGGAGAACAACGGCCCCTTCCGGGTGACCATCAAGGAGTATATGCCCCTGACGCTGGCGGCAGAGCGGGGGAGGGACTGCATCCTCCGCCCGAAGCCGGGCAGCGAGGTGCTGTTCAAGACCACCCGGATGGACTTTGCCGACCTCTACCGCTTCATCCAGCGCATCACCCCGGCCAACGGCCTGGAGGCCGTGCTGGACGTCTTCGAAGAGAACAATACGGTCTACGCCGTCATGGAGAACCCCGGCGGCTGTCCGCTCCAGAAGTGGCTGGAGGAGCACGGCACCGTGACGCCCCAGCAGGCCTGTGCCATGCTGGAACCGGTGTTCAACGGGGTGGAGGCCATGCATCAGGTGGGCCTCGTACACCGGGGCATCTGCCCGGCCAACATCCGCATCATGGACAATGGCCGCGCCCGGCTCACCGGCTACGCGACGGTGGGTCTGCGCACGGCGGGCAGCGGCCTCCACGAGCAGCTGTACGAGGGCTATTCCGCCCCGGAGCAGTATTCCACCGCCGAGTTCGAGGGCCGCTACACCGACGAATACAGCCTCGCGGCGGTGTTCTACCGGATGGTCTGCGGGCTGAGCCCCGTCCCGGCGGCACAGCGCCTCGTCTCCGACTCCAACCCCAAGGCCCGCACGGTGACGCCGTCGGTGCCGGCTTACGTCTCCGAGACGCTGTATCTGGGCCTCCGGCTCAAGCCGGTGGAGCGCATCCAGACGGTGCAGCAGCTTTTCCGCGCCCTCTCGGAGCGGGAGTATGCGGAGGAATTGTCCCGCAGCATGGAAGCGCTGGACCCGCCCACCCCCGCGCCGCAGGAGCCGAAAGCGCCCGCGAAGGCTGAGCTGCTGAGCGTCCGAAATCTTCTGGCGGGCATCGTCATTCTGCTCAGCGTCCTCGTCCTGCTGATCCTCTGGGGTCTGCTGAGCCGTCAGAGCGAGAAGCCGCCGGAGGTGACCGCTCCGGAGTCCGTCAGCGAGGCGGCAAGTGAGGCGGCAAGTGAGCCGGTGAACGAAAACGTCACCCTGACGCCGGATCTCGTGGGCCGCGACTATGACGCCGAGGTGCGCAACAACCGCAGCTATATCGACGAGTACCTCTTCTACGTCACGCTGGAATACAGCGACACGGTGGAGAAGGGCCGCATCATCCGGCAGTCGCCGGAGGCGGGCGAGGTCATCCAGAAGGGGGACACCGTCAGCCTCGTGGTCAGCCGGGGCCCCCAGATGATGGAGATGCCCGACATCATCGGCCAGACCCAGGACAGCGCCGTGCAGGAGCTGGCCACCAAGGGCCTGAACGCCACCTGCTTCACCGTGGTCAACGACGGCTCCGAGGCGGCGGGCTGCGTCGTCTCGGCCAGCGAGGACGCCGGGAGCATGGTGGAGGTGGGAACCACCATCGTGCTCTATATCGCGGGGGATGTCCCCGCCGATGCCCCGGCGGGACCGGAAGCGCCTTCGGATACCGGGACGCCCGCCGGCGGGGATGCCGCGCAGGGCGGCGTGGAATACGATACGGATTAAACAAAAAGAGGCTGCGTTTAGCAGCCTCTTATCTTTTTATTGAAAACTCAGAAAAAGCTCTTCATGAACGCAAGATCGCTGGCGGCGCGGGCCGGGACAGCCTCTTCCCGCAGGACGGGAAGGAGGGGCTGGGGCAGGGCGCGCAGCATCTCGAAGCCGCCCTTGTAGTCCACACAGGAGTCCTCGAGGCTGGTGGAGTAGAGGGTGCCGTCGGGCTTGAAGTTCTGACCCTTGAAGTGGACGGCCACGATCTTGTCGCCGTACCAGCTGCCGACTTTGTCCCAGAGGCGGCGCTGTGTGTCCACCGAGGCGTTCTCGGGGCCGACGTAGTTCGCCAGATCGCAGATGACCCGCAGGTTGGGGCTGGCGATGGTGTCCAGCACCATCTTGACGGCCTCGGGGGTGTTCATGGCGTGGTAGTAGACGCACTCCACCGCGAAGAGCACACCCTGCTCCTCGCAGACGGGCAGGATCTCGCCCAGGCTGCGAAGGAGTGCTTCCTGCGCTTCCCTGCGGCTGACGGTGGGCTGCTTTGCCATGTTGGTGGTCTCGCTGCCCATGCAGCCGGCCCGGAGGGCTTTTGCCACCGGCACCTGACTCAGGGCTTTCGCCACCTCGGCGCGGCGATTGTCCTCGTCCGCATAGCCCAGCTCAACGTAGGTGCCGTCCACGGCGATGGACACGCCGCTCTTCTGGACGGCGGCATTGGTGGCGGCCACCAGCTCGGGGGTCACGTCTGCATAGCTCTTGACGCCCTCCACAGCCTTGGTGTAGGCCAGCTGGGTGCAGCGGAACCCTGCGTCCCCGATGGAGCTGAGCAGTTCTTCCACGCTGCGACGGCCAAAATCGTGGCCCCGTGCGCCGACGATGAATTCAGACATCCCGCATCCTCCTTACGCTCAGCCGAACAGACGCTCGGCAAACATCCCGAACTCCTTGCCCCACCAGTACCAGTCGTGGGAGACGTCGCCGCCCCAGACTTCGAGGTGGCAGGGGAAGCCGACTTCGCTCAGGGTGTCGGCCAGAGCCTGGGTGTCGGCGAGGGCATCGCCCTCATAGCCGCCCTGACCCACGCAGAGCAGCAGGCTGTTCTCCTCGGCCCTGGACAGAACATTCCTGTCGCAGATGCCGTTCTTGTGCAGAGCGGCGAGGGGGCTGCTGCGGAGGACGAGGTCGTCCTCTGCGCTGCCGAGGAAGCGGCCCATATCGTAGAGGCCGGAGAGGCCCATTGCACCCGCAAAGGTCCGGGGACGGCGCAGGCGGCACTGGACGGCCTGATAGGCGCCGGTGTCCACGCCCACGCACCAGATGAGGGGCTTCTCTTTGCGCTCGGGGGCATTCAGCTCCGCGATGCGCGCGGCCAGCTCGCTGGTGAGGTAGACGAAATACTTCTCCTGCATCTCGGCCCGGCGGCGGGGAGACTCATTGCCCGCCAGCAGGCTCTCGCCGTCGATGCTGTCAGCGCAGAAGAGCTGAATTTTGCCCTCGTGCAGCAGACGGGCCGCTGCGTCGGGCATCCCGTTGTTCTCCCAGTCGTAGAAGCGGCCGCCCCGGGCGGGCAGTGCCAGCACCGGCACACCGCCGTGGCCGTAGACCTTGAACTCCATCTCGCGGTCGAGCACCGCGCTCCATTCCTTATAATAAGTGCCTTCCATCATGAAAATGCTCCTCCTGTCAGATGAATTGATTGCGTGCCGCGTCGTAGGCATAGCCCACGGCGGAAAGTGCCTTGCACAGGGCGTCCCTGTCGGCGTCCATGTCGTCGCAGAGGGCGTCGAGGCTGGGGTAAAAATCGCGCAGTTTCAGGTTGACCACGCTCAAAAGCATGATCGGGTCGCTCGGCAGAGCCATCGTTTGTTTCCTCCCATGTTCCGAGATAAAATAAAAAGCCGGCCACTCGACAAAGTGACCGGCAATACGCATCAGCTTAGACAGCGCGGGTGACTTTGCCAGCGCGCAGGCAACGGGAGCATGCGTAGATATACTTGGGAGAACCCTCCACGACCGCCTTGACACGACGGACATTCGGCTTCCAGGTACGGTTGGAACGGCGATGAGAGTGGGAGACCTTGATACCGAAGGTAACACCCTTGCCGCAGCATTCACACTTAGCCATGGTACTTGCACCTCCTACAGTGAAGTATGGAATCAAAATAATCAGCTTAACTATTTTACCAGAACTGCCGCCAAAAAGCAAGTCCCTTTTCGATTTTTTTGCGGCTTTTTTTCGTCTACAGCCCAAACGCTTGTCTAAAGGCGAAAAAAATAGTACAATAAACGCGTATATCTTATAGAAAACAGGAGAACACCATGACCCCAAGAATGTTTTATACCCTCGCACGGGTGCTGGCCGCCCTGACCGTCATCCCTTTCCACGAGGCGGGCCACGCGCTGGCCGCATGGCTGCTGGGCGACCCCACAGCCAAGCAGCAGGGGAGACTGTCGCTGAACCCCTTCCGCCACTTCGATCTGCTGGGAACGCTCTGCATGGTGTTCGCGGGCGTGGGCTGGGCAAAGCCTGTCTCCACCGACCCCCGCAACTTCAAAAACCCGAAGCAGGGCATGGCCCTCACAGCGCTGGCCGGCCCGGCGGCGAACCTCATCCTGGCCTACCTTGCGATGGTGGTCTGGAAGCTGCTCTATTATTGGGCGCCCGTCAACGATGCGACGATTTTTCTGGCGCTCTTCCTGCAATACTTCGTGTATCTGGATGTGAGCCTCGCGGTGTTCAACCTCATCCCGGTGCCGCCGCTGGACGGCAGCCGCGTCCTGCTGGCTGTGCTGCCCGAGCGCATCTACTTCGGCATGATGAAGTATGAGCGGGTCATCCTCATCGTCCTGCTGGCGGCGGTCTGGGGCGGCTTTCTGGACGGCCCCCTCAGCGTGATGAACAATGTGGTGTGGGACCTGTTGGACAATGGCACCCAGTACATCGACACCATCGCCTACTCGGCCTACTATGCGTCTGCAGGGGCGGTGATCTGATGGCGGAGGAGCTTACCTTCCATCTGGAAGAGTTCGAAGGCCCGCTGGAACTGCTGCTGGCGCTGGTGTCAAAGCACAAGATGGACCTGCACAACATCCCCATCCTCGAGCTGATCGACCAGTACACCCGCACCGTGGAGGCCGCGCAGGCCGCAGACCCCGACATTTCCAGCTCCTTCATCGAGATGGCAGCCCACCTCGTGGAGATGAAGAGCTATCTGCTGCTGCCCCGGAGCACCGAGGGCGAGCGGATGAAGCAGGAGCTCACCGGCCAGCTCATCGAGTGCGACCAGTGCCGCCGGATGGCCTCTGCCCTCCGCGCCGCTGCGGAGGCGACGCCCACCTTCGTCCGACAGCCGATGCAGCTGGAACGGGACGAGACTTACGCCCTCAACCATCTGCCTCAGGTGCTGGCCGACTGCTGGGAGAGCCTGATGGGCCGTGCGCCTGTCCGGCGGATGCCGACCCAGGCCGTCTTTGAGCCGCTGGTGACAGCCCCGCAGGTGTCGGTGAGCAGCCGGGTGGTGTACATCCTGCGCCGCCTCATCGCGGGCGGTGCGGCCCGGATGAGCCAGCTTTTCGCCCGCAGCCAGAGCCGAAGCACCAACGTGGCTACCTTTCTGGCCCTGCTGGAACTGGTGCGCGGCGGACGTGTCACCCTCGGCCCCAAGGGAGAGCTGACCATGCAGCGCGGACGCCTGCCCCGTGAAAAGGCAAAGGAGGAAGAATGAACCAGAAACAGATAAAAGCCGCCGTAGAGGCGATGCTTTTTGCGGCGGGCGACCCGGTGAGCGCCGATAAGCTTGCCGCCGCCGTCCAGCTGCCCCAGACCACGGTGGAGACCGCGCTGGAAGAGCTGCGCGTCCGTTACGCCCGGGAGGACTCCGGCCTCTGCCTGCTCCATCTGGACACCCGCTGGCAGCTGGCGACCAGGACCGAGTGGGCCGACTGCATCCGCCGTCTGCTGGACGCCCGGCGCTCGGTGCCTCTCGGCCCGGCGGCCATGGAGACGCTGACGGTCATCGCCTACAACCAGCCCGTCTCCCGCGCCTTCATCGAACAGGTGCGCGGCGTGGACTCCTCGTCCAGCGTCAGCGGCCTGCTGCAGAAGGGCCTCATCGAGGAGGCGGGCCGTCTCGACCTGCCCGGCCACCCGGTGAGCTTCCGGACAACGGACGTTTTCCTGCGGTGCTTCGGCCTTTCCTCGCTGGCGGACCTGCCGCCGGTGCGCGGAGATCGGGAAGGGGAGGCGGCGACATGATGGGAGTCCTGATGGCTCTGGGCTGGCTGCTGCTGACCCTGCTGAAGCTCGCAGGCGTCCTGCTCCTGATCCTGTTGGTGCTGCTGGCCCTCGTCC
>OLAR01000281.1_pt1 | contig 10772 bp, 9 predicted proteins | sample 1607901 | NCBI WGS metagenome assembly OLAR01 (sample SAMN02674698, study PRJEB24791) | human gut metagenome, SKBSTL036 | isolation source: stool | host: Homo sapiens | place: USA
TGACCGGCCTGCCAATGGCTCTCCCTTTGGGAGAGCTGGCGCGTCAGCGACTGAGAGGGCAAGGATGCTGACGGAAAAGCGCAGGTGCGGCGACAGCATCGCGCGGATAAGGAGACAGTTTATCAAGGTCACTTCTTGGAGACGCCCCTCCGATACACCGCGAACGCGATGATGGCCGACAGCACCTCGGTGGCCCAGAAAGCGTGCCAGACGCCGGTGGGGCCGAGCTGGCGGCAGAGCAGCCACGCCAGCGGCATGATGAAGATGACGTACCGGCAGAGGGAGATGACCAGCGAGGCCGCACCCTTGCCCAGACCTTCCAGCGCGCCGGAAGAGGTGGTGGACACCGCCGACACCACAAAGCCGAGGCAGATGATGCGCAGGGCGGTCTGGCCGATGGCGATGGTCTCGGGGTTGGAGGAGAACAGGCCAATGAGGGGCGCGGAAGCGGCCATACAGATGACGGTGCCTGCCGCCATGATGACGGCGCTCATGCCGAGGGTGAGCTGGTAGAGCTTTGCCACGCGGGCATGCTCTTTTGCACCGTAGTTGTAGCCGATGAGGGGGCGCATTCCCTGCACGATGCCGTTGGCGGGCAGATAGAGGAAAGTCTGGAGCTTATAGTAGATGCCCAGCACCACCACATAGCTTTCGGAGAAGGCCGCCAGCAGGCCGTTGAGGAAGGTGACCAGCAGGGAGGGCAGGGCCAGATTCAGGATGGCAGGCACACCGATGGCGTAGAGACGGCCTTCGAGAGAGAGGTCGGGCCGCAGGGCCTTCCGGCGCAGATGGACGGGCGACTCGGTGGTGCTGTAGACCACGAGGTAGATGACGAGAGCGACGGCCTGTCCGATGCCGGTAGCCAGCGCCGCGCCGGCAATGCCCATGGCAGGCACCGGGCCAAGGCCGAAGATGAGGACGGGGTCCAGCAGGATGTTGCAGACACAGCCCGAGATGAGGGCGATCATGGTGAGCTTCATCCGGCCCACGGCCTGGAAGAGCTTCTCAAAGGCGAGGCTGGCCATGTTCACGGTAGCGAACAGGAAGACGATGGTGGAGTAGGTCACGCCCATAGAGACGATGGTGCCGTCGGCGGTGAACCGGGCCAGGAAGCCGGGCATGACAGCGGTAGCTGCCAGCGTGCAGAGGATGCCGTGGAGCACCGAGAGGGCCATGCCGTGGGTGGCGGCGGCGTCCGCCCTGTCGTAGTCGCCTGCGCCCCGGTAAAGGGCCACGAGGGCGTTGATGCCTATGCCGAAGCCGATGGCGACGGCGTTCACGAAGTTCTGGATGGGGAACACGAGGGAGAGGGCCGTCATGGCCTGCTCGTTGATCTGGGCCACGAAGAGGCTGTCCACGATGTTGTACAGCGAGTTCACCAGCATGGAGATGACGTTGGGCAGAGCCATCGACACCAGCAGCGGGAACACCGGCTTCGTCTTCATAAAAGTATCGTTCATGGGGAAAAAGCTTCCTTTCCTGAAATTTCCGCACAAGAAAAGCCACACAACGGCGGCTTGAAGCGGGCCATTGTGTGGCGAAAAGTAGCAAACATCTATGCTGTAAAAATCCACACGGGTTTTATTGAAGTGCTGAGAAATACGGTGCATCGCAAAAGCGGCGTTACGGGACGCCGCCGGACGGCACCGGGATGCGGGCCGGAAAGGGCAGTACAGGAAGAGCCTTTCTGACCGGCCTGCGATAGGATACCACGAAACGGGTGGATTGTCAAGTGAAAAGTATGACTTTTCACAAAAGGCTTTTCAAGCGGCCATTTCGTGATACAATAAAGCCAGACAGAAACGGAGGAAAAGCGCCATGAAATGGATGATCGCGTCCGACCTGCACGGGTCGGCTTACTACTGCAAAAAGATGGTGGAGGCCTTTGAGCGGGAGGGGGCTGACCGGCTGCTGATGCTGGGCGACCTGCTTTACCACGGCCCCCGGAACGACCTGCCCCGGGACTACGCGCCGAAAGAGGTCATCCCGATGCTGAACGGCCTGAAAAACAAACTCTGCTGCGTCCGGGGCAACTGCGAGGCCGAGGTGGACCAGATGGTGCTGGATCTCCCGGTGATGGCGGATTACTGCATCCTCCCGGCGGGCGAAAAGCTCATTTATGCCACCCACGGGCATATCTATAATGGAAAGAACCCGCCGCCGCTGGCCGAAGGGGACATCCTGCTCCACGGCCACACCCACGTCCCGGCGTGGACGGAGTTCGGGCAGAGGAACGTCTGCCTCAACCCCGGCTCCCTGAGCATCCCGAAGGAAAACAGTCCCCACAGCTATATGATCCTGGAAAACGGCGTCTTCTACTGGAAAGACGTAGAGACGGGAGAAATATACCACACCCGTGTACTGTGAGGAACCGGTGCTTGCAATTACCATACCGGTGTGGTATGATGAAGACGGAAACAGAAAAAACAGGGTCTTTTGTCTCGGGCGCGGAGGGGTGCGCGGGGCCGACGGCCTTTTGTTTCCCATAAAAAGTTAGGCAAAACTAACAAAATGACGAAAAACACACGGGCGGCTTGTGCAGTCTGCCCAGTGGATAACGATTTTTAGGAGGTGCTGACCAATGGTTCAGACGACGCTGAAAGTAGACGGCATGATGTGCGGCATGTGCGAGAGCCATGTCAACGAGGTGGTGCGCAAGACTGCGCAGGTGGAGAAGGTGACTTCCTCCCACACGAAGGGAGAGACGGTCATCGTCTCGGTCCAGCCGCTGGACATCGAGGCCCTGAAGGCTGCCATTGCCGACACGGGCTATACCGTGACCGGCGCAGAGGAAAAGCCGTATGAGAAGAAGGGCTTCTTCTCGTTTTTGAAGCACTGATGACTTCCGGCCCCGGGGTGGGGCCTATATAAGGAGGCAGGCAGAGATGAGGATACTGGTCTATGGTGCAGGCGTGCAGGGCTGTGAGCTGGCCCACCGTCTGCTGCAGAACAAAAAGAATGTCGTCACCATGCTGGCGCGGGGCGAGTGGAAGGAGAGGCTCGACCAAAGGGGCCTCGTCATCCGCCACTGGGCGCAGTGCCGCACCACGGTGGACCGGGTGGCCACCATCGATACGCTGGCCCCGGACGACTGCTACGACCTCGTTTTCGTGACGATGCAGGCCGGGCAGCTGCCCGACGTGCTGCCCATCCTCAAGCAGAACAGGAGCGAATACTTCGTCTTCGTGGGCAACGACCCCCACGCCGTGGAGGTCATGCAGGCCATGCAGCGCCCGGCGGATAAGATCGCCTTCGGTTTCCAGAGCAGCGGCGGCCACCGGGATGTGGATAAGGTCGTCAGCGCCCACGTCGGCGTGGATATGACCATCGGCGGGGCTACCGCGCCCCTTTCGGGCGTCTTCCGCTACCGGGTCAAGACGGCTTTCGAGGGCGCAAAGTACAAGCTGACCTTCGTCAGCGACATGGACGGATGGCTCAAGTGCCACCTCGCCCTCATCCTGCCGGCCTGCTATCTCTGCTACGCCTGCAGCGGCGACCTCTCCAAGGCGACAAAGGAGCAGCGTGGCCTGGTCCTCGACGCCGCGTGGGAGGCCTGCGAGATGCTGAAAGCCGCCCACATCCCCGTGGACGACAAGGAGAACACCGACTGCTACCGTGCCGGTACGCCCGGCCGCCGGAAGATGAACGCCATGGTCCTGGCGCTCTGTAAGACCCCGCTGGGCCGTCTCTGCGTCTCCGACCACGCGATGCATGCTGTGGCTGAGATGCAGTACCTCGATGAGGCTTTCGAAGGTCTGCGCGCCCGGACGAGCGTCCGGATGACGGCGTGGGATACCCTGCGCAGCCAGATGCCCTCGTGGGACATCATGCGGAAAAAGACGGCGAAAGCAAAGCGATAAGTGCATGGAAAAAGAGGCAGATGCGAGTCTGCCTCTTTTTTGTGTGGGAAAAACCTCTCAGTCTGCTTCGCAGACAAGGCCGGGTTGCGGCACCCAGCATCCGCTGCGCTTTGCTTGCGTCTTGCTGGCCGCTGCCCCAACAACGACTCCCTGTTTCCGTCACTGGCGGCGGTCGTCGTTGTTGCCCCTACCGAGGGGAGCCTCTGGCGAAGAGAGAAAGCTTTCCGTACTGCCAAGGCCTCCCCTCGTCAGGGGAGGTGGCTGCGCCAAAGGCACAGACGGAGAGGTTAATCATATCTCAACGCGTCGATGGGGTTGAGCCGCGCGGCGCGTTTTGCGGGCAGATAGCCGAACAGCACTCCGATGAACACCGAGATGCCGAAAGCTGCCACGATGGAGTTGAAGGACGGACTGACCGTGATGTCCATGCCGTCGGTGAACATGGGAAGCACCTGATTGGCGATGGCCGACACGATGTAGCCGAGGATGATGCCCAGTGTGCCGCCAAAAGCCGAGGTAGTAGCTGCCTCGGTGACGAACTGAGCCAGAATGGTCCTTTCCTTCGCGCCCATGGCCTTGCGGATGCCGATCTCGCGGGTGCGCTCGGTGACGGACACCAGCATGATGTTCATGATGCCGATGCCGCCCACCAGCAGCGAGATGCTGGCGATGCCGGTGAGGATGACGATGACCATGTTGATCATCTTGTTCATCTCTTCCAGCCACTCGCTGGCGCTGTAGACATAGTAAGCACTGTCGCTCTTGAAGATGCCATACAGTCCCTGCTCCACCGCAGCCTTGGCCTCGTTGGCCTGGCCCTCGTCCACCATGATGGCGGAGTAGGAGTCCGGCGAGCTTTCGTTGGAAAGGCGCATGGCTGTGGTGTAGGGCAGGTAGACGCTGTCGTCGTCGCTGCCCTCCTGCTGGTCGTGATTGGAGATCTTGGCCTTCAGCACGCCCACGATGCGGAACTTATAGGGGCCAAGCTTGATGGTCTGGCCCACCGCATTGCCGCCGTAGGCCGTGCGGTTGATGTAATCGCCGATGACGCAGATCTGCTTGTTGTCTGTGATGTCCATATACTGGATGTTCCGGCCCTTGGCGAGGGTGTAGCCCTTCATCTCGATGTAGTTTTCATCCACGCCGTACATCTCGCTGTAGCGGTAGGTCGTAGTCCCCACCTTGGGGGTGTTGTCGCTGAAATCCAGCTGCGGCGAGATGGAGGAAAGCAGTTCGGGGTTCTTTTTGACGATGTCGTACAGATCATCCACCGTCGCGGTGCGGGAACCATAGCCCCATATCTGGATGGAGAGGGTGTTGGTTCCCATTGCGGAAAAGCTGTCCCGCATGCTTCTGGTCATGCCGTTGCCCAGACCGACGATGACGATGACCGCCATGACGCCGATGATGATGCCCAGCATGGTCAGAAACGTGCGCAGCTTATTGCTCCAGACGTTCTGCAGTGCCTGGCGGAAAGTCTCTAATACCATTATTTTGCTTCCTCCTGTGCCGCTTCGCCGGACAGAGTGGGCTGCACGACCGCCTCAGGCGCGTGGGCATCGCCGTCGTACACCACCTGACCGTCCTCCAGACGGATGATACGCTCCGCCTGCACGGCGATGGAATTGTCGTGGGTGATGAGCACCACAGTATGGCCCTCTCTGTGGAGCTGCTGAAGCATCCCGATGACCTCGCGGCCGGTGTGGGAGTCCAGAGCGCCGGTGGGTTCGTCGGCGAGGATGACCGCCGGGTTGCGCACCAGAGCCCGTGCGATGGAAACGCGCTGCTGCTGGCCGCCGGAAAGCTGGTTTGGCAGGTTCTTGAGCTTGTCGCCCAGACCCACCTTTTCCAGCACATCCTTGGCCAGCTTGTGGCGCTCGGCGCGGGAGATGTTGGCGTAGATCAGCGGCACCTCCACGTTTTCCAGAAGGTTCAGCCGGGGCAGAAGGTTATACTGCTGGAAGATGAAGCCCAGCATCTCGTTGCGGACATCCGCCAGCTCGTCCCGGTTCATCCTGCCCACGTCCCGGCCATTGAGCCGGTAGACGCCGTGGGTGGGGACATCCAGACAGCCGATGATGTTCATGCAGGTAGACTTGCCCGAACCAGACTGGCCCACGATGGCCACGAACTCCCCCTTCTCGATCTTCATCGTGATGTGGTCGGCGGCCTTTACCAGCGTATCGCCCATCTGATAATACTTGCACACCTGCTCAAATTCGATCAGAGCGCTCATGGGGCACCTCCTTACCAGATACTGTCGCTGTTGTCGCTGTAATAGTCATCCGACACAGAGCTGGTGTCGTAGGCCACCGTGTCGTCCTCCTGCAGGCCGCTCTTGATCTCGGTGTAGCTGTCGTCGCTGACACCGGTCTCGACCTTGACGTAGACATAGCCGTCCGGTGCGTCCATGTCTTCCACCGCATTGGCTGCGCTGGGAGACTTCTTGCTCACCAGCACATAGCCGCCGCGGATAACGGCAGCATTCGGCACGACGAGGGCGTTGCTGGCCTCGGCCACGACGATCTCAGCGTTGGCGTTCATGCCGGGGCGCAGGCCGTCGGTGTTGTCGATGCGGATGGTGATGGGGTAAGTCGTGGTGCCGCCGCTGGAGCTGCCCTTCATGGACACACGGGTGACTGTGCCGACATAGGTCTTGTCCGTCACAGCGTCAGCGGTGAGCTGGACTTTCTGGCCCACGGACAGTGCGCCGATCTGCAGCTCATCCACATTGATGACCATTTCCAGATAGCTCAGGTCGTAGATGACGCAGAGGGTGCTGCCGGAGGTCAGGGCGTCGCCCTGCTTGGCGTCCTTCTCAATGATGGTGCCGCTGATGGGCGAGGTGATGGTGTAGTTGGACATATTGTCCTGCTGGTTCTGCATCGAGATCTCGGCGCTGCGCAGGGACTCGGAAGCAGACTGGATGGATTCGGTCAGATCGTCGCCGGTCAGCTCGATGAGGATGTCGCCCTTGGAGACCGTGTCGCCCTCCTGCACATTGATGGCGGAAACGGTGCCGCTGGCCAGAGCGGTCAGGGTGCGCTCTGCCTGATAGGCAAAGGTGGCAGAGGCGATAGAGCTGACGCCGTTGATGCTGGCGGTAGCGGCCTGAGCGGTGGTCAGACCGCCGGCGTTGTTGACCCGGATGGTGACGGTGCGCACCAGCAGGTTGCCGGTGCTCAGCTCGTCGGTGCCGGTGACGGCGGTGACGGTGCCTTTCAGCGTCTCAAAGGTGCCGTCCAGCACCACGTCGGCGCTCTGGCCCACCGAGAAGTTGGCGGCGTCGGCTGCCGGGAACAGCAGGTTCAGCAGCATCTTGGAGCTGTCGCGGATGACCGCCACCTCCTGGCCGCTGGTCACTTGGTCGCCCTTTGCGACCTTGAGACTGCTGACCGTACCGTCCACCTCTGCGCGGACATACTGGAGGTCTACGGTCTTGTCGTAGCTGCGCTGGGCCTGCTGCAGGGCGATGCTGGCCTTTTCCAGATTGGTGGAGGCGTCCGAGCTGTCGATGGTGTAGAGCACATCGCCCTCTTCCACCTTATCGCCCTCTTCAAAGCCGCCGGTGAGGATCTTGCCGTCCACCAGAGATTTGACGGTATATGTATTGGCCGGGTTCAGCGTGCCGGTGCCGCTCAGGGAGTTGGAGACATCCTGACGGGTGGGCGTCGTTTCGGCGTAGGTCACATCGCGGCTGGCAGCTTTATTCCCGCCGCCTATGAGAAAGACAGCGCCCGCTGCCGCCACGACGACCACCGGCACGAGCCATTTCCAGTTCTTTTTGGCGAATGCAGACACACCGGACTTGGCTTCTGTGGTTTCAGCAGCCTCAGCGGACGCATCCTTTTTCTTTTTCCAGATCATGCTTTTCCTCCTATGGTATGCAAAAGGGCAGCGTGACCCCTTTGCACGAAAAATCCGTTATTGCTAGTGTATCGCATTTTTCTGAAATACACAAGCGTCCAAATTTCATTTCACCTTTTATTTACAAAATTATTTCCGGTTTTTATGCAAAAAAGACACCCGCAGTGTCCTTTGCAGAACATTGCGGGTGTCTCAGATGATCTTGTCTTGTCAGGATGCGGCTTCGGCCTCGCTCAGCGGAGCCAGCTTCACATACACCCCGGCAGGGACGCAGGCCGCCCATGCACCTTCCTCGCTCAGCTGGCCGAACTGCTCACAGACATGGTCCGGGCATTGGCTGTCCTGAAACGAGATGGTGCCGTCTTTTACCTGTAAATGAACGACATAGCTGCCCACATCGTACAGGTAATCGTAGTCCTTATCCAGCGGCAGCACCTCGGTGATGCCGCCGCCGAAGTCCACGACTGCTGCCAGCGGTTCCGCCTTGCTGCGCGGACGCAGCAAAAAGACCAGCAGGACAGCTGCCGTCAGGATGACGGCTGCGAAGAGGAGGTTCGCCTTCCAGCTCAGGCGTTTTGCGCCTTTTGCCGGTCGAGGCTGCTTGCGGGTGCTCATGCGGCGTAGTCGCTGGCAGCGGCACCGGCAATGCGGCCAAAGACGGTGAAGTCAGCAACAGCGTTGCCGCCCAGACGGTTTGCACCGTGGACGCCGCCAGTCACCTCACCTGCTGCGAACAGGCCGGGGATGACCTCGCCCTTCTCGTTCAGCACCTCGGTGTTGGCGTTGATCTTCAGGCCGCCCATGGTGTGATGGACACCGGCGGTGACCTTCACAGCGTAGTAGGGAGCGGTGTTCAGGGGGTTGGCGAAGCTGGTACGGCCGAAGTCGGGGTCATTCTTGGCCTCAACGTAGCCGTTCCACTTGTCCATGGTCTCTGCGAAGGCAGCGGCATCGACGCCCATAGCCTTGCCCAGCTCCTCGTAGGTCTCGCCGGTGACGGTGTAGCCCTTCTTGATGTAGCCCTGGATGACGCTGGAAGCATCGACCATGGCCTGATCGACGACCAGCCAGCTGTAGCTGCCGGTCTGGGCGATCTCAGCGGCGGAGACGACATCGCGGGTGCCGACCTCGTCGATGAAGCGCTTGCCTTCCTCGTTGATGAGGATAGCGCCGTCGCCGCGCAGGCCCTCGGTGATCAGGGCAGCGGTGTTGGCCTCAACGGTGGGGTGGATCTGGATCTGGTCCATGTCCACGGTAGCAGCGCCGATGGCCTGTGCCATCTCGATGCCCTGGCCCTGGATGCCGGGGGCGTTGGTGGTCATGAAGCCCTTCAGCTCGGGCTTGTACTTGACGACCATGTCGAGGTTTGCACCGAAGCCGCCGGTAGCCAGAACGACTGCCTTGGCGTTGACGGTGACGGTCTCACCGGAAGCACCGGTGGCCTTGACGCCCACGGCAGCGCCGTTGGCATCGGTCAGGATCTCAGTTGCAGTGGTGTCCAGCATCATCTTGACGCCGGCCTTCTCGCAGTTCTCCTCCAGCAGGGGGATCATGTAGGAGCCGACGGAAACGGTCTTGCCCTCTGCGTTCACAGGGCGATGGATGCGCTTGACGGATGCACCGCCGAAGCTGGAGACGTTGTGCAGGGTGATGCCGTGCTCGTCCAGCCAGTCGATGGCGTCAGCGGAGTTTGCGCACAGGGTCTCGACCAGCTCGGGGTCGTTGATGCCCTTGCCGCCGATCATGGTATCCAGCTCCATCAGCTCGACAGAGTCGAAGTAGCCGGTGGGGTTGGCCTGATAGGCAGCCCACTGCTCGGAGACGGTCTTTGCCAGAGCGGTGATGGTCTCGTTGTCGGCGTACTTCTCGGCAGCAGTCTTCAGGGTCTTCTCGACGCCGGCAGACTCGCCGAACTCGTTCTCGTCCTGATAGACGGTCTTGCCGGCGTTCATGCCGCCGGTGGCGCGGACGGAGTTGCCGCCCACCATGGACTGGCTCTCGAGGATGACGACGCTCTTGCCCTCACCGGCAGCGGTGATGGCAGCAGTCATGCCTGCGCCGCCTGCACCGACGACGACGACATCTGCGTCAACGGTGGAGTCCTCGGCGGTAGCGTTGTTTTCCACAGCGGTCTTGTAGTCATCGGGGTTCAGGCCGGCAGCAGTCAGAGCAGCTGCCGCAGCCTCCTTGATGGCGGTAGAGGTGATGGTAGCGCCGGACACGCCGTCCACGGCGATGCTGCCGTTCTCGGCGATCTCGCCGGGCATCTTGGCGATGGCCTGAGAGCCGACGCCCTCAGTCTCGTCCTTGCCCTCGGCGGTGCAGCCGGTGATGGCGCCGTCGGTCAGGGTCAGGGTGACGGAAACGTCGCCGCCGAAGCCCTTGGCAGTGCCGGTGAAGTCACCGGACACACCTGCGTCAGAACTGGTAGAGGCAGACTTTGCACCGCAGCCGTAGCCAAACAGGCTGACCGCGATGATCGCTGCCATAGCCAGTGCAGACACGCTCTTCTTGATCTGAGCTTTCTTCATGTTTTTCCTTCCTTGATTGCTTCGTGGTTTGTGCTTGCGAACATCTATCAGCATAAAAAGGGGGCTGCCCTTTTACAAGCAGCCCCCTCTGCCGAACTTGGGAAAAGATTTAGGCGTTGGCCTGTGCAGCAGCAACAGCGCAGGCGACAGTAGCGCCGACCATCGGGTTGTTGCCCATGCCGATGAGGCCCATCATCTCGACGTGTGCAGGCACAGAAGAGGAACCTGCAAACTGAGCATCGCCGTGGACGCGGCCCAGAGAGTCGGTCAGGCCGTAGCTGGCGGGGCCGGCTGCGACGTTATCGGGGTGCAGGGTACGGCCCGTGCCGCCGCCGGAAGCGACGGAGAAGTACTTCTTGCCGTTCTCGATGGCCCACTTCTTATAGGTGCCTGCGACCAGGTGCTGGAAGCGGACGGGGTTGGTGGAGTTGCCGGTGATGGAGCACTGGACGTCCTCCTTCTTCATGATGGCAACGCCCTCCATGACGTCGTTGGCGCCGTAGCACTTGACAGC
>OLAR01000286.1_pt1 | contig 10679 bp, 9 predicted proteins | sample 1607901 | NCBI WGS metagenome assembly OLAR01 (sample SAMN02674698, study PRJEB24791) | human gut metagenome, SKBSTL036 | isolation source: stool | host: Homo sapiens | place: USA
ACCTATGCGGGTGAGGTATTTCTGCGCTATGCAACGGAATTTAATACAAAATATGACTGTATGCTTCACGAATTTGGCGATATTTTAAATAACCAGACAGGAAAACTGCGGATCGGCATCGCATTCACGCGCGGACACGCCATCATGCCGGAGCTGATCGCCGCCTTTCAAAAGGAATATCCCGGTGTGGATGTGGAACTCGTCGAATCTTCCAACGATGTGCTGCAAAAATACCTGCTGGACGGCACAATTGATCTGGCGATCGCCAATTTTTCAGTTCGCATTCCCGGCATCATTCTGCGGGATTTCTATGAGGAAGAGATGGTTCTCATCGTCTCCACTGCCCTGCTGCAGGACATTTACGGCAAACAGACCGAAGCCATTATCCAGGAAGTCAGCCGCCATCACCGCTACTCCCTTCTGGCTCCGTGTCCGTTTCTCCTAAACCGTGAACATGATCTGGTCGGACGCATCGGGCGGAATATCCTCGCGACAGACAACTTCGTCCCCTCGGTTCATGCCTGCTCTGACAACATCGCTACCCTGCTTGCCCTCTGCGCGATGGGAAAAGGTGCCTGCATCAGCCCGAAAAATCTCGCTTTCTCCATTCTCAGCAAGGAACAGCTGGATACACTCCATGTCTTTACGCTCGGGGAAGAAGCGCGGTACCCGATCAAATTTGCGTGGCTGGAACAGAGCTATGAGTGGAATATGATTTCACGGTTTATTGAATCGTCGCTGAAATGCACTCAGTGACATACTCCCTCCACTTAGCTAACGCTGGAAGTGGGGGCTTCTCGTTCGATTGCCCTATTGGGCAAAGCATAGGCGAGCTATCCCCGTGTGTCCCACGGTTCTGTTATTATGAACGGGACTGTTTCGTATCTACGCAGTCCCGAACAAAATCTACGTTTTGGGGGAAATCAGGAAATTTTTCTTTCTGTATCAAGTTCAACTCCCGATATCCTCAACCCTTCTCTGCAAATATTGATAGCTGCATTCTCATCACGGTTCATCTGATTTCCGCAGGTACAGCTATACATACGGTCTTCCAGTTTTAGATCTTTTTTGAGTTTTCCGCAGCAGCTGCAGATTTTTGAACTGGGGTACCACTTATCGATACGAACCATTTTCTTACCGGCACGTTCTAATTTGTAGGAAAGAAAATCAGTAAACATTCCCCATCCATTATCATGAACACTCTTTCCAAACCTTGAATCCTGGCTCATTTCTTTCATGTTCAAAGATTCTATGCACACAAGATCATAAAAATTGGTTATCTTTCTGGATTCCTTGTGCAGATAATCTTTCCGCTGACGTGCAATATGAGCATGGAGTCTGGCTATTTTCTTTTTCTGTTTCATGTAACGGCTGCTCCCCTTTTCGCAATGACTCAGCCTGCGCTGCTCCCTTGCAAGTTTTTCCTGGGACTTTCGGAAAAAGTGAGGATAGTCTGCATGAGCTCCATTGGAATCTACATACAATTCACTCATGGAAAAATCAAGTCCGATTGCGATTTTTACTGACCTGATTTCATATTCCGGTTCTTCTGCCGCATACAGTAATGATACATAATACTTGTCATCTGCTTCCTGGCTGACGGTGGCGCCCTTCAAAGTATAACTATCATCGATACTCCGATGCTGTTTTATGCGGATCCAACCTGCTTTCGGAAGTTTCAGTTTACCATTCTGCAAAGTAATATTTCCATTTACGCAGTTTGTCGTATAACTTCTTACCGGATTCTTTTTTGACTTGAACTTCGGAAAACCAACCGAAGAATCCCGAAAGAAGTTCTTATAGGCTGTCTGCAGATGCAGCTGTGCATTACACAATGCCAGACTGTCTACCTCCTTCAGCCACGGAAACTCTGCCTTATACTTTGCAGGCGTAACCTTTAATACTTTTCCGGTTTTCTCATAATATTCTATCTTCTCTGCCAGCATCCGGTTATACACGAAACGCACACAACCAAATGTCCTTGCAAATAGTTCTTTTTGAGATTTATTCGGGTAAATCCGAAAACGGTACACGATGTTCACTCTTATTTTCTCCCTGCGTTTCTATGTACTGGCGGATGACCTCAATGGGTGCACCACCAGCACTTAACAGGCAAAAACTCTGGCTCCAGAACATTTCTTTCCAAAGCTTCTGCCGAATCTCCGGATACTCTTTTTTAATCAATCGGCTGCTTGCGCTTTTATACGCATTGATAAATTTGCTGAGTTCCGATTTCGGATGGGCCCGGAACATAATATGAACATGATCCCGATCATGATTCCATTCCTCTAATGTAACATGATACTTCGGAGCGATATATTCAAAAATCTCTCGGATCCGATCAGAAACAGGATCCGTCAGTACCTTTTTTCGGTATTTTATAACCAGAATCAAATGATAATAGAGCAAAAACACTGAGTGTGCATTACTATCTAATTTTCTCATAAAATCAGCCTTTCCTTTTGCTTTCGACTGATTATATTATAACACAGGAACACTTGTTTGTCTATGTTTTTCAGAACATTTGTTCTTCTGTATTTGTTTTCATTCATGTGCACAGATATGCGCAGTTTTAATATGCCAGATATTGCATGATTTTCCCAAAAGGCAATTCATCTCACCACCTAGAGAGGATGGGAGAATTCTTGCAAAGTGTTGTTAAAACCGCTACAACAAGCTCTAAAAAAAATCTATTCCGGCTTACAGTCCCATATACATTTTTCTCTGATCCTTCTTCAGATTCTTTATCTTCAGTACAAGCAGAAACGACTGTGACTGTATCACCCGCATTTTCTGGATGATAATATTTTATATAAATAATCCGATTAATGATCAAATAGAGCCCTGCCCATATTAATCCCGGCACAATCGTAGCCATAAATAAAGCACCAACCGATGCCGAGGACTCGGATGCAAAAATAATAGCATTTACATTTGGTGGAATCATAAAGCCAAAAGGACTGGAAGCTGCAATTAATGCCGCTAAATATGCTTTATCATATCCTTTCTTTTCCAATTCTGGCACCATAGCTGTTGACAGTGTATTAGCCGTTGCCAATGCTGAACCGCAAAGGGCTCCAAAAAAGCAGGAAAGAGCAAGCGTGGCAAAGGCAACTGAAAGAAACGATAGCAACAAAAAACAGGTCCGGACGCACGGAGAGTAATCAGTGTATCTGAACCTGGCTTTTCTATGGTCTTTCCGATGAATAGCTTGGCTGGCTTTTCATTGAAATTTCTTATGCTTTTTTTCGTTGACATTTAATACTGTTCAATGTATCATATAATCAAGAAATGGGTTTGTTACCGTACAGCTATTGCTTAAGCGGGGTGCTCGTTTCTTTTTTGTGTTTACCATGTCGTCCTGTCATTATTCAAGAATGCCTCGGTGCTCTTGTAGCAAAAAGCAGACGCACCCTTTCTTACGTCCTCGAACATTTTTCCGCATCGATCGCCAGCACAAACATTAATGCATCCAGTGCATATTCCGGCTCATTTACCTGAATCACATACGTGTCCGTCATATGGAACAGCTCTTTGCTGACACTGGCAACCGAATATCCCCTTTGATCGAGGATATTATAATCCCATTCCATAATCGAACCGTCGATATGCCAGCCATTGTAATCAATATTGTAATGCGGCATCAGGAAAGAGAATTCTTTACTCAAGCATCCGATATAGGTGCCGTTTTTATATATCTCAAATTTTGGCAGAAATGTCAGTACACGCTGAACAACCATTCCAATTTCATTGCCGTCTGCATCATATATCACCAACTTATGGCCCCAGGACAACTGGCCTTTTACCACATATACTGTATTGCCAAACTCATCATAAATATCATAACTGTCAAACCACGAAAATAACCGCTGTTTAAATAAAAGCTTCATAAAATCACCTCAAATATCATAATCCGTTCTCTTTTGTCCTCGCCCGGAAACAAATCCGATGTGTCAATCTCATCATAAAACATTAGCTGTTCCTCCGTCATCAGACAACTGATATATTCCTCCGATGGATAATAAAAAAACAGCAGTATCTCTCTCGGATTTTCGTAATAGGACTCATATATCCTGGCAAGAACAGAGTGCAATATCTCTACCGAAAATGGATTGAAAAAATAACACCGGTCCACTTCTGGAGGAAGCTCATAGTTCTCCGCACTGCTTAAGATAAAGGAAGTACGGTTTCCGGACACTGCCGTCTCCTTATTTTCTGCTGCCCCCTGATAAATACGTTCATCGTATTCGATTCCGATTGTTTTACTCCTTGTCTGATAGGACAAGTAAAAACAGACTCTTCCCTTGCCGGTTCCATAGTCCAATAAGGTATTATTCTTCCGGATTAATCCGCTGTTCGCCAACCGTTCCAGGACCACGTATGCCGTCGGTTCGTATGGGTATCGGTATTGATCCGCATGCGAATCGTCTCTGCCGCTTGTTCGGATTTTCAGGAATCTATCCCATTGGGTTTCATTTTGGTTCATGGTATATCTCCCGTATCATTTACTCGATTCTTATATCTACAGAATATAGGAAATTGGCAGCGCTTGTCAACTTGCAGCTTTGGAAAGAAAAAAATTGCAAATATGTAAATCTCCCATCGTCTTATTATGGGCAGATCTTGTTGTTAATTCTTGGCAAATCTAATATTTCGTACTATAACTATTCTGTATCGTTTTTTCTGTACTGGTCATCGGCTTCCGTAAAGAAGAATGTGCCATGGCACATTCTCGCGCCAGGTGCGGTCGCTTGTGACATGATTCACAAGATACGGAACCATTCCTTAGGTTTTATTACGAAAGAAGGCTTTTTATGATTTCCCGTCTACTTACCTTAACTGCCTGGTCCATGACGCCGCCCGCAGTCTGGTCTCCCTTTCATTTAGTATTTATGCTGATCGGCATCCCGCTCGCCGCCTTTGCCGCATGGAAATTGCGGACGCGCTCCGAAGCGTTCCGTCTGCATCTGCTCTTTGCCTGCGGTGTTTTTCTGGCATTTTCCGAGGTCTACAAACAGCTTTTTCTCTATTACATAGAAAACAACCGGCACTACGACTGGTGGTATTTTCCATTCCAGCTCTGCAGCCTGCCGATGTACCTCTGCCTGCTGCTGCCCTTTGTTCCGCATAAATATCAGCGTATTTTTTGCACTTTTATGTATAATTACAACCTGCTCGGTGCCGTCATGGTGTTCGTCGATCCGTCCGGTCTGATGCACCCGTACTGGACGCTGACCCTGCATGGATTTATCTGGCATATCCTTCTGATCTTCATCGGACTGCTCATCGCCTTTTCCCGCATGGTGCTGCCAACCGCCAAAGGATTTTGGCAGTCTACAGCTGTATTTACAGTCGGATGTGTCATCGCAACCATCATCAATGTTACCTCGCATCCGTATGGAAACGCGGATATGTTTTATATCACGCCGTACTACGCGACCACGCAGATTGTGTACTCCCAGATCGCTGCTAAATTTGGAATTTTTGCCGGAAACGCGGTGTATGTGCTTTCAATCATTTTGGGCGCATGGCTGCTGCATCTCGTATTTCAAGTCGAACGTCCGCGAGACTTGGCGCGTGATTCTGGTCAGCAAAGCTGATATATTCGTTGCTGCTCACTCATTCCGGGCACATCAACGGGATATTGTCGATGCTTCGCATTTCAAATCGGCAATATCTGCTATCGATACGATATCATACGGAATTTTCAGTTCAGAAAATTCCTATCTTCAATTAAAAGAGCGCCAGCCCCGCATTCACAGCTGGGCAGACGCTCTTTTCTATAACAGCTCAATTAATTCACTGTCACGGTAAAATCCACTGAAACGACTTTGTAACAATGGATTTTACCCTTTTATTTTTATTTACTGAATCTCGCTATGGAACTCCTGCAGGGACTTAACCTCCAGATGTCCGTTCTTCTTGATACTTCTCAGAGCCTGTACGGTAGCCTTTGCTGCTGCCATGTTGGTGAAGTACGGAATCTTCGCCTTTACAGCTGCCTTACGGATGTAGCTGTCATCGCCTCTGCCCTTCTTATCGTTCGGGGTATTGATGATGATTGCCACTTCTCCGTTGGTAATCTTATCTAAAATGTTCGGACGGCCTTCGTTGATCTTGCATACCTTCTCAGCCGGAAGTCCTGCTGCTACCATCACATCACAGGTTCTGCCTGTACCCATCAGGGTAAAGCCACACTCGTAGAAGCCTCTTGCAACCTCGATAAGCTCTATCTTATCCTTGTCATTGACACTCAGGAGGACAGTTCCTGAGGAAGGAAGACGTGTCTGGGTTGCTTCCTGTGCCTTGTAGATAGCCTCACCAACGCTGGTGGACATACCAAGAACCTCACCGGTGGAACGCATCTCCGGTCCAAGTACCGGGTCAACCTCCGGGAACATCTTGAACGGGAATACCGGCATCTTAACACCGTAGTGCGGAATCTTCTTCTCTTTCAGTGCCGGAACCGGTGACGGACGGCCTGTTAAGTAGGAAGTCATGATATCCGTTGCCAGTTTTACCATCTTGATGTTGCATACTTTAGATACCAGCGGCACGGTACGGGATGCTCTCGGGTTTGCCTCCAGCACGTATACTTCGCCGTCCTCGATTGCATACTGCATGTTCATCAGACCTACTACATGCATCTCTTTTGCGATACGGCTTGTGTAATCGCGGATTGTCTCTACCTGATCCTTGGTCAGATTTCTGGACGGAAGGATACAAGCGGAGTCTCCGGAATGGATACCTGCCAGCTCGATATGCTCCATAACTGCCGGAACAAATACGTTCTCGCCATCGCTGATCGCATCTGCTTCACACTCGGTTGCATGATGCAGGAAACGGTCAATCAGGATCGGACGGTCCGGAGTTACGCCGACAGCTGCTCTCATATAGAAGGTCATCGCTTCATCGTCATGAACAACCTCCATGCCGCGGCCGCCAAGTACATAGGACGGACGAACCATAACCGGGTAACCGATCTTATTAGCAATCTCCAATGCATCTTCTACAGTAACTGCCATGCCTGACTCCGGCATCGGAATCTGCAGTTTATCCATCATCGCACGGAACAGGTCACGATCCTCTGCCATATCGATGGTTTCCGGAGTTGTACCCAGAATGTTGACACCATATTTCTTCAGGTCTGCTGCCAGGTTCAGCGGTGTCTGGCCACCAAACTGTGCGATAACTCCCAGCGGTTTCTCCTTGTGATAGATGCTTAATACATCTTCCAGAGTCAGCGGCTCGAAATACAGTTTATCGGAGGTATCATAGTCTGTAGATACGGTCTCTGGGTTGCAGTTAACGATAATTGTCTCAAATCCAAGCTCTTTCAGGGCGATAGCTGCATGTACGCAGCAGTAGTCAAACTCAATACCCTGACCGATACGGTTCGGACCGCCGCCCAGAATCATGATCTTCTTGTTGTCGCTGCACGGACTCTGATCCTTGATATGGTAGCTGGAGAAGTAGTATGCGGAATCCGGTGTGCCACTTACGTGTACGCCCTCCCAGCCTTCTACGATACCCTCTTTGGTTCTTGCATCGCGGATCTCTTCCTCAGTAACGCCTAACAGCTCGCTTAAATATTTATCTGCAAAACCGTCCAGCTTCGCCTGGCGGAGAACCTCAACCGGCGGAACCTCGCCCTTATACTGCATCAGGCTTTCTTCCTCTTCTACCAGTTCCTTCATCTGCTGGATGAAGTAATGTTTAATCTTGGTTAATTCGAACAGCTCGTCTACGGTAGCGCCCTTACGAAGTGCCTCGTACATAATAAACTGACGTTCGCTGCTCGGAACATGCAGCATCGCAAGCAGTTCTTTTTTTGTCTTCTTATCGAAGTCTTTCGCATGACCAAGACCGTAGCGGCCTCTCTCCAGGCTTCGAATTGCCTTCTGGAATGCCTCTTTGTAGGTCTTTCCGATACTCATAACCTCGCCGACTGCCTTCATCTGGGTTCCCAGCTTGTCCTCTGCGCCTTTGAACTTCTCAAATGCCCAGCGTGCAAACTTGATAACGATATAGTCGCCGGACGGAACATACTGATCCAGAGTACCGCTCTTGCCGCATGGAATCTCATCCAGAGTCATACCGGTTGCCAGCATCGCTGATACCAGTGCAATCGGGAAACCAGTTGCCTTGGATGCCAGGGCGGACGAACGGGAGGTTCTCGGGTTGATCTCGATAACAATATCACGGTCTGTCTTCGGATCGTGTGCCCACTGTACGTTGGTACCGCCGATTACCTGGATTGCTTCTACGATCTTGTAGGATTTCTCCTGCAGACGTTTCTGTACTTCTTCCGAAATGGTTAACATCGGAGCAGAACAGAAGGAATCTCCGGTGTGTACGCCCAGCGGATCAATATTTTCAATAAAGCAGACAGTGATCATGTTGTTCTTCGCATCGCGGACAACTTCCAGCTCAAGCTCTTCCCATCCAAGGATAGACTCCTCTACCAGAACCTGACCAACCATGCTGGCCTGCAGGCCTCTTGCACACACGGTCTTCAGTTCTTCTACGTTATATACAAGACCGCCGCCTTCGCCGCCCATGGTGTAAGCCGGACGAAGAACAACCGGATAACCCAGTTTATCTGCGATTGCCAGTGCATCCTCAACGCTGTAGGCAACCTCACTTCTAGCCATCTCGATGCCCAGGCTTTCCATTGTATGCTTAAACTCGATACGGTCCTCACCACGCTCGATAGCATCAACCTGAACGCCGATTACTTTAACATCATATTTATCCAGAACACCTGCTGCTGCCAATTCGGAGCAGAGGTTCAGTCCGGACTGTCCACCCAGGTTCGGGAGCAGCGCATCCGGGCGCTCTTTTTCAATGATCTGAGTCAGACGGTCTACGTTCAGCGGCTCAATATAAGTCACATCTGCTGTCTCCGGATCCGTCATAATCGTAGCCGGATTGGAATTGACTAGCACAATCTCATAGCCGAGTTTTCTCAGTGCCTTGCACGCCTGTGTTCCCGAATAATCGAACTCACACGCCTGTCCGATAATGATTGGACCGGAACCGATAATCAATACTTTGTGAATGTCATTTCTCCTCATGTTTTCTCCCTCTCATTGTCTGCTGTTTTTTTGCTTTAAAAAAGCGGCCTCCCGGATCAACTAAAAATCAAGCACCCCCGCGGTGCCTTCACGCGCGTCTGTCTGATCTTCCGTCACCCTGACAGCCTCCGCCAATCGCAGCTCTGCCAGACCCCAGTTAGCCATTATCAGCATTATAATAGAAAGCGCTTTATTTGTAAACAAAAAATTTTACAAAAATCGATCTTTTTCGCTTTTCAAATTTGATCTTCTATGATATTATAGTAAAGATATACTGGGGTGTTTATTTTGTCCAAAAGGCAGATTTAGACCCTCTTATTTTCGTTCCTGCGCGAGAATGTGCCAAGGCATATTCTTTTTTATTATCTTGTCCTACGAAAATCCTACGAAAAGGAAAGGGGGTATCCATTATGAAAAAAGTTGTCATCATCGACGGTCAGGGCGGACGCATGGGGCGCGCTCTCGTAGAAGAAATCCAGAAACTCTGTCCCGGACAGCCGCTTCTCGCGCTCGGTGCCAACACCACTGCCACTGCCGCGATGATGAAAGCCGGAGCTGCCATGGGCGCCACCGGAGAAAACCCCGTTCTCGTCGCCTGCCGCGATGCCGACCTAATCATCGGACCAATCGGCATCGTCATTGCAGACTCCCTCTTAGGAGAAATCACCCCCGCCATGGCAGCCGCCATCGGACAAAGCCGCGCCCAGAAAATCCTGATTCCTGTCAGTGGAAGCTCCTATTGCCGCCATATTTTAGTAGGAACACAGAATTTACCAATGAATGAATATATCCATTTGGCGGCAGAGGAAGCAGCTGCCTACCTGAATCATATTTAAAAAATGCACGAAGCTGAACTCTCATCGTTCCGCTCCGTGCATTTTTCTCCCGGTCTCTTTATCCTTCAAAACCTGCATCTTCAACTCATCCACCCCGGAAAATTTCATCTCCGGCCGCATAAAATCTAAAAAATGAACCTCTATCTTTTTCCCATACAGGTTTTCATCCAGATCATAGATATATGTCTCCGCCCCCGCCGGTCGTTCTCCGGCAATCGTCGGTTTTTTTCCAATATTCGTGATACTTCCATAAGAAGCACCATCAATCACCGTCCGGGAGAGATATACCCCGAACGCCGGAAGATGTTTCTGGATTCCCGGCAGGATATTCGCCGTCGGAAACCCTAGGGTGGAGCCTAAATGCTCCCCGTGTACCACCTGTCCGCTGATCCGGTACTCGTATCCCAACAGTTCATTCGCCTTGCGGATATTTCCCTTCGCCAGCTCTTCCCGGATATAGGTGCTGCTGATCTCGCGTTCGCCATCCATCGCCTTTTCAACGATCGATACCTCATATCCATATTTCGGTGCCAGTTTCCGAAGCAGTTCAGCATCGCCCTTCCGCTGGTAGCCAAAATGGCAGTCCGGACCGGACACGATCGCCTTTGCGCCCATCTTGCCGACCAGAATCTCGGCAACAAACTGTTCCGGGTCCATATGTGCGACTTCCTGGTTGAACGGATATTCCACCAGATACTCCACCCCCGCCTCGCGCAGGTTCTCCTCGCGCTCCTCGTTGGTCGTGATCATCGTCTGCAGCTTTCCC
>OLAR01000306.1_pt1 | contig 10264 bp, 4 predicted proteins | sample 1607901 | NCBI WGS metagenome assembly OLAR01 (sample SAMN02674698, study PRJEB24791) | human gut metagenome, SKBSTL036 | isolation source: stool | host: Homo sapiens | place: USA
CAACACTCGGTGTTCCGGTTGAACTCTTTACCGTACCGGTACTCTCAGAACCCAGAGAATATGAGGCCGCGGAGTATTGGAGGTATGAACTTGGGGCAGAGTTGGGTTGATTTTTCCCCGCTAGCTAAAAAACGTCTGCGTAAAACGAATTTGTTTTATGCAGACATTTTCTCTAACTTTGATTTAGAAAATTTATACAGCAATGATTGCCGGAATGACAAGACAGAACCACGTCCTAATATTTCCTGAATATCCGTGGAAATAATATACTCTTCATTTAAAAGAGCTAATCTGAATTTATCTAAAATCATTTCCCGATTCTGGGAGTCACCAACATGATACACCTTCATTTTTTTGCAACTTGTTACTAAAAATTGCATCAGAAAATTTCTATTAAGGTGCACGCTCTTTCCTCTCATATATCCGCCACATTTACTCGGTTCCTACAAACGGCAACTTTACGGCTTTGTCTTATTTAGCAGACTTACCAAGCGGAACCTAGCCTCATATGTGATTTCTGTCCGTCGGACCAAGAGTTTGCTTACAGCTTCCTTCAGATTCTACCTTACGATAGACACCCTTGCTGTTCAGCTATACACTTCCTTGTCGCCTAGGCGTGTTCGGGACTTTCATCCGTTAGAGCGCGCCCATGGCGCGCAAACTAAAATATCGCCAGCCATAGCATGGCTGACGATACAAAAATTTATTATTTTTTATTGTCCTCTTGACGGGGAGCATACCATTATTATAGTGGTTTATTTTTTTATTCCAATGCAACAAACATGTAAAATGTCTGATGTATTTTTGCAAGTTTTGTTCCATAGCAGTGTTTATCTTATTTTCCGTCTTCTTCTGAAAAACAGAATCATGATAATACTTATGGCAAATAGTAACCATACATGCCTGCTTGTTTCCAGACGAACCCCTGTTTCCGGTATTAATTGTGTGTTTTCGTTTGTGATTTTTAACTCAATCACGTCTCCTCGTGCAGCCTCAATCCGCTGTTTCATGACAGCTGTATTTCCATTCGATGTTGCCTGCACTGGATTTGAATACTTATCATTCTCTTCTTTTTTAGAAATCGAAACAGCGTATTTTGATGTATCAACAGTTTCTGTTATTATGATATCCGAAGATATATCTACATTTTTTAATGTAACTTTATCTCCATGTTTCAAAGAAGTTCTAATTGTCTTGCTACGCAGCTTTTGACCATCTTCCCAATAGAGAATTTCCATATCAAATGGCTTCTTGCGGTTTCCAAGTGGACCAGTGACTTCCTTTGTAATCTCAACCGTCACCCCGCCTTTTTGCGGATGATTGACGATATGTCTGTCCGAAACAGCTCTCCAGGTATTTGTCATCGGTGATTTCTCATATAGGAATAAAATATCGGATTCTACATCGACCATATATAAATTAAAATTATCCTGATACTGTGTTTTGGTTTTATCTGCTTTGTCCTTTTTGTTTGGAGTAACAGATTCTACCATCCAGTATCGTCCGTTCTCAAAGTCCTCCGGTAATTGAAGCATTCCATTTTCATCTGTTTCTAAGGAACGATACGTCGTACACGTTTTTCCATCCTTTTTCAGAACGATATCGTCCTTGCTCTGTGTATTGTCATAATCTACTGTATATCCTGTATCATCCGCATATTCTTTCGTAACATCATCATACGGTACTTTGTAGAACAGAAAACCTGCACCAGCAAGTCGGTTTCTTGGAAGATCATCCGTCTTTAAGAAACTTCGTTCAGCAAGATTGAAATGCAGATTCTGCACTTCCAGTTCCATCTTGGAAACATCCTTGAACTCATTCCCATCCTTTGGGAATAATTGTTGTCCATTTGAATCGAAATACTGAATCTCTGGATAAATAACTTCATAATATAGGAAACCATCCCCGTAGTCCGAAGAATAATGTGTCTTTCCTATCTCGATTTCTTCCACCTTATATTCCACCGGATTTCTGTCCTGGAATAGTGGAACATTGTCGACTGTGTGTTCCCATCCGTTCTCTTCATTCAGCAAGAATTCCTGTCCTGTAGAAATTCCATTCTGATACAATCTGATTTTCACCTGTTTTTCCGTCAGTGCATCATTTGGATTTTCCCATGTCTTTTTGATATGCAGAGTGCCTGTTTTAGCAAAATTTCGGATATTAAGGCTGGTATCTCCTCGCTGAAACAGAACAGATTTTCCGTCTATCTTACCATCAACTGGTGCCTTAACAGCCTCCTGATTTTCGTTAGCCTCCCTATCCACCAATTTTGCATCAATGATTTTGAATGCTCCATTGGCAATCTCAACGGTGATCTGTATATCTCCTGTGTCTACATATCCCGTCGGTAAGTTTGTCTCTCGCAACAAATACGTCTCAGTTACTGTTCTGTTCTGTTTGTTTTCATCTTGTAACGGAATGTGAAGTTGTGCGATTCCGTATTTATCAGTTGTTACCGTTCCCTCCTCAACACCGTTCTTACTGACAGCAAAATTGATCTTCTCCATTCCCTGTCCGGTAGACTCATCAAATTTGTTCAGTGTGAGTATTCCCTCTTTCTGATAACGGTTCTCCAATTCAATAGTAAGAGTCTCACCACCGCGTCCAATTCCACGTCCTGTGAATTGAATTCCACTTTCTGGATATGCTTCCCATGAATTTACATTATCTCCTTGTTCATGAGAATTGCGGACATTGTACCAACCTGAAAATTTCACATTCGAATCTTTTGGCTTATAGTTGTACTCTTTTAATGTGTATTTCCAGAATGAGTCCGCCTTAACGATCCACGTACAACTTGTATGTGTATCATCTGTCCATGTACCTACAACTTCTATCGGAGCATCCTCCGCTTGCGGAGCTTCTGTGTCCGGCGTCTGATTATCTTCAGAAGGAAGCACAAGTTTCATGTGCTGATGAAATGCAGGTGGCTGAGGTTTTCCATCTGAAAGCTTTTCATCCATATCTACCTGAATATAATAATCTTTCTTGACTTCCTCTATTGCTTCCGGCATTCCGACAAAATCTTTCTTTACTGTCAGGTAACCATTTTTTGCTACAATACGTCCGTCAATATGCCACCCATCGGACATTTCACTTTTGAAAGAATACCAATAAATGGTGAAGAATTCGGTATCTAATTTCGATGGCGGAATCTCCCTGTCTCCGATACGAATCATACGTCCACTTTCACGAATTGTCTGGAATACCTCTTCATCGGAAGGAATTCTATCTATCTTGTATATGTAGTCTCCATTTCCAATATATCCCTTATCTGGTTTTGTTCCCTGCAAAAGTTCTTGCACTCTCTTATTTCCATCTGCATACTGTTCCCACGTAGATGGATTCTTATTTCCAAGAACTGGAACATCATGCAATATACTTGCCTTCACATTACAGTTTGCCACGGCAACCGCACTTGTATAATCGTCTACATTCGTGGTTGGTAATGCTACCGAACCATCTTCCGGCATTGCTGACTTACAGATATAAAACTGTACCTGTTTTCGATTTTGGTTACTAACCTTACGCCACGCTGCATAGAGGGTGATTGGCTGTCTTGCATTATTATTTATAAGATCAGAAATAGAATCCCCTGCACCGCATTCCTGCCACTTTCCGTCTTTGTTTCTGTAATCCCAATGATCGAATTCATACTGTTCCAACTCTTTGCTGTCATTATCTTCATGATCATAAACTAGCGGATATGGTGACTTGACGTTATGTTTTCCAGCTTCTATTTCATTCTCATAATCATCTGTATGTCTTGTCTTATTTCCAACCTGAGGGGTCAGCTTAGATTCTTTTGGAAGCTTCTTCATATAACGGGTCGTATTATAGATCACTCTGACCGTTCCGGGGTCCTGGGGTTTGTCTGCAATCACCTCATAAGATGAGTTAACATTCGGAATTTCAAATTTTACCTTATCATCTCCGGACGGTTCCGGAAGAACCTCATTTTCGTCCCTGTCATTAGATGTACAACTCCAGACAATCTCCTTGCCATAATACTCACCTTCTAAACTTGCATTCATTGTGGGACTATTCTGTCCGTCTGGCAGGTAATACACATCCATCGGCTCTCCGGACTTTCCTATATAAATACATTCATGACCTTCTATCGTGTATTTCCCTGCATTATGGATTGTATCGTAATCTCTCTTGGAATAATAAAAACGCTCTTTTGCTCCATTTTGAATAGAACCATCGTAATGAAATTTTTCAAAATGCTTTTTTAACTCATCATTAGAAATATAATAATAAACTGTTCCCGGCTTTGTTGTAGTATCTTTTATAACAGGAATTTCTTCGTTTAGAACATTATATCTCTCATTATTTACAAAAGTATAGAATTTAATGTTCAAGGTTGCTGGTGCAAAAGTGCTGCATGCAACCGTATATGGTTGCTCTATCTTCCCAATAGAAAAGGTTAGTTTATCGCCCTGTTTCACCGGAAAAATTGTTTCATTTTCATCCTCACTGGCACAAAGCCAGTCGCTTTCCTTCGTATCTCCTGGATCAACGGAAATTGTGACCGCAGAATCTTTCTTATAGTAACTCACAGTTCGATTTCCATCCGGATTGATCACTGTAACCGAATAGAAACTGTTCTTATTCTGCTTAATCTGGTCTGAATCATTATCCGGAATTTTTTCGCCATCAGATGCTCCTTTTGGCATATAGTAAACATCTGTCGGTACCGTTGTGTCCTGATTGTCCAGGGTGTAGGATACATATTGCTGTCCTTTATAAGTTACCACTGTCGCCTGTGCTAATGTCTTCTCACCACGGACTGTATATGGAAAATAATTTCCGGACTGTGTTTCCTCTGCATTCAAGCCGAACTCTCTATAAATCTCAGCAAGATCACTGACAGATAAATAGCATCTGCCCTGACGGTTCCATTTATACACCTTTTTCAGAGAATCAGCCGGCAGCTTTCGAACCTCATTGTCTGCATATATATAAAACTGAATGTCAAAGGCTGTCTGATCCGCTCTCTGGATCACATAAGACTGTGTGATCTTTCCGATTGTGAACCTCGTCTGGTTCCCTGATTCCCGTATACCATCTATCACCTTATCATCTGTTCCCATACAGGTCCATTCGATCTGGTCTGTCTGGTCCGACAATTGGGGATTAAAATCAGCCACAGCTTCTTCCACTACAGTTCCTGTTAATGCATAACGAATCCGATCCTGCCCTTCTCCTTTTACCTCTACGGAATAAAACGAGTTGTCCTTTTTTACAGAATCTTTTAAATTTAATGCAACGCCTTTTCCATTTGGAAGGTAGTAAACATCTATCGCTTCCCCTTGTTTATTCTGTCCATAATTGTAAGAAACATATGTCTTTCCGGATTCTGTGTCTGTATAAACTTTTCCGTATTCTATCCCGCTTTTTCCCCGGTATGCAGATACAAACTTATTATTTGCATCCGGATTCTGATTCTCACCATTTTTCACAAATCCAAATTCTTCATATATCAGGAGCAGGTCCTCCATGGAAACACCATAATAGGTAGTTCTTCCGTCTTTCCATGTTGCAATGCCAGTAATGTCATTATGCTGAAGCTTTACCTTGTTTCCGTCGATAATGACATAGAAATCAATATCAAAGCCTTCGGAAATCTCCTGAAGTTTCGGTGATTCCTCTTGTGCAATCTGCTCCTCGAAGGCTTTTTCTTCTTCTGAAAGCTCTCCCTGGGATGGAGTAATTTCTTCCTCCGGAATCTCTTCTAATGGCGGGGTGATTTTCTCTCCAGGAGTCTCTTCTAATGGCGGGGTGATTTTCTCTCCAGGAGTCTCTTCTGATGGCGAAGTATTTTCTTCTTTCGACGTCTCTTCCGACAATGATGTACTTTCCTCCGGAATAAAATCTTCTGTGTGCATTTCACCCTCTTGAGTACTATTTATATTTGGAATATTCTCTTCTTCCACTGAAACTGCCAAAACTGTCGTTCCTGCGCTATTCATGCACAAAACCAATAAAAGTGTCCAGGCTATCCATCTTAGCCATCTCTTTTTCCTCTTCACACAAATTCCTCCTAAAAACATATTTTCCTTTTCTCATCTATCTGCCTTTTTTATCCATTCCTTCTGCATTGCCGCTGCTATAAAGCACTGCAATAGTTTTTTTGAAAATACACCACATTCACCGTTGGCAATCATTCTTATGGCTTCTTCATGCTTTAATTTTCTTTTATAGGGGCGTACACTGACCAATGCATCATAAGCATCCACAAGGCCTACTACCTGAGCACAAAGTGGTATTTCATCACCTTTTAGTCCATCCGGGTAACCAGATCCATCATATCTTTCATGGTGATATCTGCATATTTCATAGCTATACTTATTAAGTTTTTCTGTCGTAGTTCCTTGTGGAAACCGCAATGTCATCTCTGCCCCTGTAAGAGGATGCTGCTTTACAATTTCCATCTCATCAGCTGTTAATTTACCGTTTTTGTTCAATATCTCTATCGGCACACGGATTTTTCCAATATCATGAATTGGAGCCAGATGAGAGACATTTTCTATTTCTTCCTCTGTAATCCCATACTCCGGATAGTTTTTCTGTAGTTGAAAATACACTTGTTTTGTATAAAAACAGATATCATCCTGATGTTCTGTTTCTATAAGATTATTGTGATTCAACACTGCAGCCAGAAGCGAAACCATTTTCCAATACTGTTTTGTCTCATCCTGTGCTTTTTGTCTTAATTCCCGTTCCATATTTACAATTGTGTTAGGGATAACTTTTGCATTATGGAATGTAATAACAGCAGTTTTCTCATTTTCATCCACAAATCTTTTTACTTCCATCCAAACATAAGTCTCTGAGTTTTTCTCGCTTCTTCTTTGATAAACGATATCTTCTTCTGAACAGCCCTTTTTCAAATGCTCTGTCAACGAATCGCTTTTCAAAAATTCCTGCAGTTTTTCACAATCTTTTTCACATACATATTTTTCACAATATACTTTCAGAAAATCATCATATGTTCCTGCATTTTTTACATCATCATAAATCCCCCTGTTATGAGAATAGATACATTCATAACTGTTTTCCGCTAAATTAACTTTCAGAATGATATAAAATCGCCCAAAATATTCATCTTTCCCCGGTCTGATAATATCAGAGATTTTCACATTTTCTAATCGGTTATTGTAAGTGTTCTGTAAGTCCAATAAGACTTGATGTACTTTACAGCAATCCGTATAGTTTCTGGAGCAAAATCCATCCTTTTCAAGACAGCGACTGATTGCCATTGTTGATTCCATACATGATATGACATCAAATAAAGAAATCTTTTCTGGATTTTTGGCAAGGGCATATCCTCCACTGATACCTTCAGAAGCTGAAATAATCTTCTCTTTTTTTAACTGCTTTGTGATTTTGGGAATATAGCTCTCCGGAATCTTTAATTCAGAAGCTAATTTTGCCGTTGTAACCCTGTGCTTTTTTATTGCCAAATAACAGACAATCCTGATTGCATAATCCGTTGTATTAGTAAGCTGCATAGGTGCTCACCTCTCTCTCTTTTCTTTGTTCCGTACATAAACTCATTGATTGAAAAAGGAAGAATCAGAAAAGATTAGAAGCCAGGAACATGCTATTTTCAAATATGTTTTCCAATTCTTATGCCTCATTTTTCGCATCTTCCTTCCTGTTCTTCTGCTTCTCCATGAGTAATCCGCAAAGGCAGATAACTGAGCCAAAGAATAAGAACAAATAGCCTGCAACCGGACTATCATCACCTGTCTTTACCGGCGAACCATTATGAATAATATCCTTTGATCTTTGGGAAGATGGAACCGGGTTTTGATTTTTACCAGTTTGACCGGTATACGAGTTTTTGAATGAAACCTTCGATACTTTATCTCCATTTTCATTTTTGACCACTGTTACCGCCATCAGTTCATTATTGGAATCAAAGAATCCTTCAATCGTTACATCATAGGTTTTTGAATCATATGTATAATTTTCTTTATTCTCTGTTGCCTGGTACAGCTTGTAATGATATTCTCCTGCCTGTCCGACATTCATAATCAGCTCTGTAGAAGAATTGCCACTCATATTCCAGGTAAATGTTCTTCCATTGCTTCCATCCGGCATTGGATTTTGTATCTGATCTGCTATTAAAACATAAGAGCCTGTTTTGTCAGCATCTGCAGAATTGTTTACTTCAAATATCTGTTCCACTGGTATTTTCACTGTTGTGTTTTTGCCAGCTGCCAGTACTGGTTTTTGAACACCCAGAAAGAATATCATGGACAGGAATATAACCATGGCTATTTTTGTCAAACGTGTTGTTCTCATGCTTCTCCCTCTCCTTCTTTCTTCTTGTTTCTTTTCTTTTCTATCTGTCTTGCTATCAGCATCAGTACAAGGACAATCAGGATAAACCATACAATAACTGGCACTTTTCCTACTGCATTTTTCAGTTCATCAATTCCTGTACCTACGTTTTTGGCTTTTTCTTTTTCCGGATATATCTGATCTGTTAAGCGTCCCACCAGGATATTTCTTCCATTTGTCATATCCGATGTACAGGTGGTCAGCAAAACCAGATGATCATCTTCCGTTATATTCATATCTCTTTTATATAAAACATTGTTCTCGATTTCCTGCAGATACTCCTGTTTCGCTTCTGGTGTGTCCAGACACACATTGAAAATCGTTTCATTATAGGCATCTACCTGCATCAATGCATAGAATTCGATTCCATGATCTTTTCCGTCAAAGAACAGATTTCCATATGGATGTTCGTTGAAATACTGCTCCTTTGTAAATTCACCGATATCTCCAAACATCATGTGCTTTTCCATATGGTGACCATATATAATATTGTCAAAATCCGAAAAGTCCGGTTTATTTGCACAATGTAAAAAAATCGCTCCGCTCAGGGAATAGTTTCCTTCTGCGTCTGTATTCATATAAGTCTCATCATTATCTGTCTGCACCAGCGGGTAATTGATGTTGGTATCATTGATTCTTATCCATCCAATCACATCTGGATTGATTTTCTGCAATTCTTCAAAAGATTTTGTATTCTTTTCTGTCGGAATATATGCTTCATAGTTCTTTGCATCTGCTGTCTGGTATACCTGGTGGGAGTCCCACAGCATATAACCTGAGAGAAACATGGCTGCAAGAATCAGCGATAAGGCTGTGAAGTTTACAATATGGTCTAATCCTCTGATAATTCCTTTCAGCACTTTCTTCATCCGAAGCATATGTACAAGTTCCTTTCACCATTTCTGTTTCTTTTATATTTATCAAAACTGGTTCATCTGACCAATTTGCTCGCAAAATTAGCAAAAAGGGATGCGGCGGAGCAACGCCGCACACATCCCCTTTCCTGGTTGCTATATTTTATTATTTCTGTAATCTTCTGCGTTTGAATCCTACAAAAGCGATCAGTGCTACACCGCAAAGTGCAATCATCAGAACGTATGGAAGAGTGTTCATGATGATACCAGTTACAGGTACATCGTTGTATGTATTGGTTACATCAACGATATTCTGTTTCTGACCTAATTTCTGACTTCTTACTGCTGTAAGTTCTGTGTTGTATGATGTTTCAGCAACAGAAGTCAGCTTAGTACCATTGATAGTGATTTCAGCACTACCTTTATAGTTTTTAGCTGCAGACTCTTTTACAGTAATTGTTGTTCCTACTGGAACACCAGTGAATTTCATGTTTTTATTTGCTTTCAAATGGAATGTGTATGTTCCGCCCTCAGCAAGTGTAACATCACCTCCATTAGCTTTGATTCCGCCAAGTGTGTTTGCATCTGTTCCTTTCGGGAATGCAAAGGTTGCTGTGAAAGCGAACTCATCGTCAGGAGTTGTTGCTGTACCATTTGCATTAACAATCTTTTTAGACACATTCAAAGAGCCAAACTGATTATAAATCGGATCTGGATTTGTAGGATCTGTACCTGTACCAGCTTCCTGTACATAAGTGTTAGTAAAGTTGAATCTATTAGTATCGGTATTTCCAATATCTACTTTACCAGTTGCTGTCTGACCTGCATCATCTTTCACTTTATTTACAACGATATTAGAAATTTCTGTACCAGTTGCACCATCTGTAACATATACATCCATTGTATACTCAGCCTGTGACATGATCATTTTTTCATGCTCACTGTTTGCTACTATTGGATCTGCTGTCTGTGTCTCTGTTACAGTATACTCATACTTTCCTGCTTCTGGATATGTCGGAAATGTAATCTGACCTCTCTTAGAAATTGTTCCT
>OLAR01000307.1_pt1 | contig 10249 bp, 14 predicted proteins | sample 1607901 | NCBI WGS metagenome assembly OLAR01 (sample SAMN02674698, study PRJEB24791) | human gut metagenome, SKBSTL036 | isolation source: stool | host: Homo sapiens | place: USA
AGCCTTGATAATGTAATCGAACTGATTAGCCTAACCTCTCCCATCACTTATGAAACTCGTGGAGATACCATAATACTAGGCAATAGGTAACCCAATATATTCCTAATTATTAACCTTTAAAATTCAATGCGTATGAAATAGTTCCAGTAGAACATAAAAAAGATAGCCTGACAAGGTCAGGACTATCTCCTTTAAGCTTAAATCGGACCTTGGAAACTCACTCTGATACTGACAACTGGCGGAAGGCAGTGTCAGAGGGTATATACACCCGATTTTCAGCTTGTAAAGTTACATCTTTTTTATTGTTTAATGATTAATTTCCTATAAAATGAGTAACATCAAGCATCTCTTTTCTCGAATATTATATATTATTCGTGACATGATTGCAATAGGTTCTATGCCTCTTATTTGAGTGTTCCTATTAAAAATCTGATTCATACATCAAAAATCAAAAATTATGAAAGGTAGTACAGTTTTTATATATGTCACATATTTTATATATTATCGATTAGCCATTTTTCGCTATCTTAGAAAATACATGACTGTATTATTTATCCGTGATATAATTGTCGATGAAGAAAAATAATAAATCGGAATATTATACCGGAGGAGAAACGAAAATGATATCAGAAAGTTATATTAAAGACCTTCTCTTATCAATGGGTTACATAAAGAAAAATCATATTCATGCAAACGATTATGTTTTTCAAGCTGAACAGGGAGGAGCATATAGAATAGGTTCATTTGTAAAACGTTTTCGAACGCAATGTAAAAAACACAAAATAGCAGATTGTGAGTATGTATTTAAAACACATGATTACAGACATACGCTGGCAACCCAATTTTATGATGATGGTGTACCGATACAAACAATTCGTGATTACCTTGGACATGTAGCAGAAGAAATGACTAAACAGTATGTGGACTATATGCCTAAGAAGATTGAAAAAGCAAATGACAATTACTTTGATAAACCAGAAAATAATATTGCTTTGACAATCACACCAAAGAAGCGGAGATATAGACATGAAAAAGGATAGGATACATATTTACGAAATGGAAAGCTATAAGCATGCCTCAGAAGAACAAAGAAATTCTATGAGAATATGTAAGATCCGTTATTTTGATCTGGAAGGGCTACCATCTAAGGAAGTGAAAGAAATCTTAGAAGCCTTTATATGGGAACGGGGGAAGACTTTAGCATTATCGAGCCTTGCTACTGAACTAACCACCTATAACAATATACGGAAGTTTTTGATAGAGAAGAATATAACAGTATTGCAGAATGCTGGTCCAGAAAAGACGGTCAGAATTTTAAAGGGGTGGATGTTAGAAAAGGGATTGGCCTTGTCCAGCATGAAATACCGGGCTGCTTACGATATAACAGCCAGAGAAACACCAGCATTGGAAAGAAAACTGCGTCAGATTCTAAAATTTGCTGAAGTGAAAGATGAACGGGAAGAACAGGAAAAAGATATATGGGAGTTGGAGAAATTTGAATTTCCAATCAGAAGAAATCCCATAAAAAATGTGAAGACCCTTAACTTCACCGATATTTTACAGCCGGATATCAGAGAAGAGGTAAAAAGAACCATATTCTTACATTTAAAATATTCCGCACTTGGCACAATACATTCAGAGATGACTGCAGTAAAGAGATTTAGCCGCTTTTTAAATGTAAGAAAGCCAGAGCTGGAATCATTACAGGAATTGAGTCGAGAAGATATTGAAGACTATTTGATATACTTACAGACGGAGACAACCGAAAGAAAGAACTATCGTTCCGATCTGTATGGCTTAAAACGTGTGATTGAAGATGTGGGGAATATATATGAGAGAAGGCATCTTCTGCAACTTTTCTTAAATAATGATTTTCCAAGTACACCACGATATCAGTTTAAATTTTATTCAGATGCTACAATTAAGCGATTGAATTCCCACATTTTTAATATGGACGAGCAGATAGCCAGGGCATTGATCGTTCACCAGCTTTTGGGAACACGCATTTCCGATACGCTTACTTTAAGAATGGATTGTCTTAGAGAGAAAGAAGGGAGATATTTTGTCCGGATTGATCAAGTGAAATCCATTACTTATGAAAAGGCAGTTAGTAATGAGGTGGGGCGCTTGATTTTAAAAGCCATGGAATATACCAAAGAGCGTTACGGGGAAACAGAATATGTTTTTGTAAAAAAAGATGATCCCACGAAACCATATCAATATGGAATGATCCAGGCACAAGTTATGAGGATGATCCGGCAGAAAGATATACGGGATGATAATGGGGAACTGCTGAAATTCGGGACACATATTTTTAGACACTGTTATGGGAAAAAATTGACCGAGCTTCATATCGAGGATTGGATGATAGCAAGACTACTTGGACATAAAACATTACAGAGTGTCCACCACTACCGGAGAATCGGGAATAAAGTTATGGCTGATGAAACGAGAAAAACCAGAGAAAAAATGGACCTTATATTAATGGACATAATAAAAGGATGGGATGGATATGAATTATGAAAAGATGATAGCCGTGAATCGGATCGAAAGTGAGCAGAAAATTAAGCTGGCCACGATGGCTATAGAACAGTTGATAGAAAGGGGGGAATATCCATCGGTAACTCTGCTGGTGAAAAAAACTGGCTTATCAAGAGGGTTCTTTTATAAAAATCCAGAAGTGAGAAGCAGGTTGGATGCAGCCGTGCAATCGCCCAATGTATCATGTCGAAGAATTTGGAGTGAGAGTAAAGATTCAAAGAATGACAACACCGAGGCACTGCAGATGGATATCATGGAATATAAGGTCAGAAACCGAAGTTTGTCTCAGGAAAACGAGGAATTGCGAGGTCAGATAGAGGAACTTAAGGTTCAAGTGGAGAAACTAAAAAGCAGGATTAAAAAGAAAGAGCTTTCCATGCTGAAAAAATTATAATTAAAGGAAAAGGTATCTGATATGAAGTACGATAAGATTGTAGAGATAAGTAAAGAAAGATCAAGACAGAATACGGAAGTGGCACTTAGGGCAATAGAGGAAATGCTGAGAGAAGGGGAATGGATTACCGTTGCCGAGCTTGCCAAGAGAACAAAATTATCAAGAGCAAATTTTTATGTGAATAAAGACATTAGAAAGTCACTTGATGATGCTAGATACAGGCAACAGCGTATGTTAAAAATAAACTTTGACAGCGTGATGGAAATCGAAGATTTGCAACAAAAATTGCGAAAACTTAATTTGGAAATGGTGAAACTGAGAGTTGAAAATCAAGAACTACAAGTAATCAACCGGAATCTTCAGAAAGAAATATAAGTGAGGATGGACGGCATGAAATACGATAAAGTAGTTGAAATGAATCAGAAAATTGGTAAGCAAAATGCCCGTATCGTGGAAAAAGAGATTGAAAGAATGATAGAAAATGGTGAAAGAGTTACGGTAGCAGCATTACAAAGATATACTGGATTTTCAAATTCATTCTTTTACAAAAATAAACTTGTTCGTGAAATTTTGTATGAAGCAATTCGAAAGCAGAATCAGTGTTATAAAAATAACCTTACTTCGATGTGTACTCAACAAGAGATAGAAGAAAAGATGATAAAACAACAAAAACAAATTTTACAGCTGGAGTTAGAGAAGAGGAAGTTGCTTGAGGAGAATCAAAGGTTGAGAGAGGTGTGTGGGATTTTAGGAAAGGAGAAAAGAGAAAATGAAATACGACAAAATAGTCGCTATTAGTCAAGAAAAAAGTAAGGTTAAAGCTGAGATTGCAAAGCAAGAAATTCAAAATATGCTGGATAGAAAAGAAAAAGTGACAATGGCTGCACTGATAAGAAAAACAGGATTTTCTAAAACACTTTTTTACAGAAATATAGAAGTTAGGACAGCACTAGATAAGGCATATAGGGAACAAGGTGCGTGTTATAATCCGAAGCAGATTATTGTTGATAAAGTTATGGAAGAAAAGTTAAATACATTGAAGATTGCAGTTACCAAGCTTAAGAAGGAAAATATAAAATTAACATTACAAAATGAAGAACTTTTAAAAGAGATTGAAAGATTAAAATTGCAGCTAGAAAAGAAATAAACATATAAAAATAAAATAGAAAATTATGGACAATACGGTGGCTTGATTGGGAAATTAAGGTTGCCGTATTTCTTTATTTAATAGATAAAATGACCAAGGTGCATGCAGGAGGCTGTGGTTACGCCCAGTATCCATGCGGTTTCCAGAGATGGGGCTAGATTTATGGTCGTGATCATTGCGCTCGTCTTGATATTTAAAACACAGCTGACCACACTGGTCAACGATATTTTCGAAAAGATCACAAGTGAAAGTGCGGGAATCTAACGTGGAAAAAGGGGAGATCACAGCATTTTTAAGCCTGATATTTGTACTGATGATCTCATTTGTAACAGCAATTCTGGAAAGTGCATCCGTTCAGGCAGAGAAAAATCAGGCAAGGCTGGATATGGATCGTGCGGTGTATTCGGTATTTGGAGAATATCAGAAAGAATTATTGGAAGAGTATGGAATCTTTGCGGTGGAGGGAAGTTATGAAACCGGTAATTTCTCAGAGAAACAGCTGATCGACAGAATGCACTATTATGGAGCGTCAGGAATCTGGCCGGAAGTAGAAGGGATTCAATTTCTCACAGATCAAAACGGACAGGCATTTCGGGAAGGCGCTGTCAAATATATGGAAGATCTGTATGGGATTTCGATTATTCAAGGATTGGGGGCTCTGGCAGAAAAGTGGGAACAGCAGGAAATTACCGGGGAACAGACAAAGGATGAGAGCAATCAGAGTCTGGAAGAACTGGATGATATGTTGAATCAGAATCAGAGCTCTCTTCCGATGGAAAATAATCCGCTTCCCCACATTGAACAGTTGAAAAAGTCGAGTCTGATCAGCCTGGTATTTCCGAAAGAAAAGCAGGTTTCCCAAAAGCAGATTCGAGGGGAAGAACAGGCTTCCTCCCGTGCGCTGCGGGTAGGGAGGGGGACATTTTCGGTCAGAAGTGATGTGGATGAAGTTACAAAAAAGCTGTTATTTCATGAGTACATTCTTAAAAAATTTGGAAATGCTGTGGAAGAAGAAAAAGAAAAACGATCGCTTGCCTATGAAGTGGAATATCTTCTGGAGGGAAAGACATCTGATCAGGAAAATCTGGAGGCGGTGCTGAACAAGATGCTTTTGATCCGGATGGGGCTGAATTTTGTATATCTGCAGACGGATACAGCAAAACAGGCGGAGGCAGGAGCTATGGCATTGGCGCTGGCAACGGCAGTAGCGCTTCCGATGCTGGAGCCTGTAGTCAAACAGGTATTGCTGGCAGCGTGGGCATTCGGGGAAAGTGTCATGGATTTACGTTCTCTGATGTCCGGAAAACGCGTTGCTCTGGTAAAAACAGCAGAGAACTGGCAGCTGTCGCTCTCTTCCCTGATGAAGATGGGAACCAGTGAAGATACACAGGAAGGGGCTGATGTAACAGATGGATGGGATTACAAAAGTTATCTGAGAATGCTGTTGTTTTTAGAAAATGGAGATCATCTTACCATGCGTACGCTGGATCGGGTGGAGCAAAATCTGATCTATGAAAAAGGACTTGCCTTTTTTCGTGCAGATGCATGTGTAACAAAGCTCAGACTGCAAAACCTTGTTCAGATCAGAAACGGGTTATCTTATGAATTTCCACTCTATTTCGGATATGAATAAACAACTCCCGTACCCGGCACAGGTGCCCGGATCTACTGCCGAAACGTCCCCTCTGGCAGAGACACTCACAAATTTTAAAGAAAGGAAAAATGATGACACAATCAAATCAAAAACCATCCAATAAGAATCTAAAACGGGCATCTGTGCCGGGGGCGGGAGGAAGTATTACTGTAGAAGCAGCGCTTAGCGTACCGATCTTCTTTTTTGCGGTAGTATGTCTGATCTATTTTATTGAAATTCATAATGTGCAGACAACCATTCGGGCAGCGGCAGTTCATGCGTCCAAGATCTGTACGGAAGATACAGCACTTGTTCCGGTCTTAAATACATCGAAGCTGGAATCGGAAATTGTCAGGAGTATTGGAGCAAAGCGTCTGGAGAACAGTATTGTGAGCGGTGGAAGTAAAGGGATACAATGTGCGGGATCATATTGTAATCCCAATGGGAATGAGCTGAATGTTGTTGTACGATACGGAATCCGGCTTCCGTTTTTACAGTTTGGAAATCTGTCTGCAGAATATAAGGAAGAAATGAAATTCAGCAGTTGGAACGGATTTCAGAAGAAAGGTCTGGAGTCAGGAGATGAACAGATCGTCTATATTACAAAAACAGGGCTGGTTTATCATGAAGATTATCAGTGTACGTATCTGCAGCTTTCTGTCAGGTTTATCCCTTATGCAGACCTGGACGGAATTCGGAACGAAGACGGCGGAAGATATTATAAATGTGACAAATGTGTCCATGGAAGTGCAATGGCAGGAGTTTATATTACAAATACAGGGGGCAAGTATCACAACTCACTCACATGCGGCGGTCTGAACCGGACGATTTATGCGGTTCAGAAATCAAGGGTGATAGGAAGAGGGGGATGTTCACGATGTACGAAATAGGAGAAATTTGTTTTGGAGGATATTTATGTGTTGTTTCCATGTGGGATATCAGAAAAAGAGAAATACCGGTCTGGCTTATTGCGGCAGGTGGGATTCTTTCGGCAAGTCTTGGATATTTTCATGGAAAAATTCCACTGGTACTAATGGTCACAGGCGCGCTTGTGGGCGGAGTGTTTCTTCTGATCAGCAGATTGACACAGGAGGCTTTCGGATATGGTGACAGTCTGATGATCGCGGTGACGGGGGTGTATCTCGGATTTTGGAATGTGTTGTATCTCCTTGTCTGGGCATATGTTCTGGCAGCAGTGTTTGCAGGATACGTGCTGATCAGGAAAGGTTTTCAAAAAGATGCGGCATTTCCGTTTGTTCCGTTTTTGCTGGCTGCGTATATAGGGATCGTCTGTCTGGGAGGGATATAAATGAGGTGTGTAAAAGGGAGTACCACAGTTGAAATGGCATATGTGATGCCGTTGATTTTTCTGGTATTTCTGATCATTGTCCGTACGACATTTTATTATCATGATAAAAGTATTTTAGACGGGATGGCATATGAAGCAGTTACGACAGCGGTTCAGACGGCACGGAATCCAAAAGCGAAAGAAGCGGATGTGGAGACGTTTTGCAGGGAACGGATCAGGTGGAAACTTATTTATTTTTCTATGCCGGAGGTGTCTGTGAATGTGACAGATGATGAGGCAGAGACGACAATTTCCGCGACCAGAGGGAAGATGTGTATCCGGGTAACAAGACAGGTAAAAATCCCGCATCCGGAGAAAAAGATCCGTTTGAAGAAAAAACTGGAAACAATAAAATAGGAGAAGTTGGAAGTGAATACAAAATATGAAAAAGAATTAAACAGAATCTGTCTGCATATTCATGTACCGGAGATTTATGAGGAAGATTATCAGATGCCGATGCTGAGAGCAAATAAAATTCCGGGCATTCTGGAAGTAAACGGCTGCGGAATCGATGGAGAGAGCCGGTATACATATGAAATCACAGGATTAGTTTCCATGGCGGTTTTATTTGAAAACAAGCAGGTTCAAAAAGGGGATATTGAGCAGTTTATCTATTGTCTTCTGGAGAGTATTTCGCAGCTGCAAAAGTATATGCTGCATCCGGGCTGTCTGTTGTTAGAACCGGAATATGTTTTTTGCAGAAAACAGAAATATTTCTTTTGCTATCTGCCTGGAGGGAAACAGGAGCTCTGTGAATCATTTCACCGAATGACAGAGTATTTTGTAGAAAAGCTGGATTATGAAGATGAGAAGGGGATCACGCTTGCTTATGAGCTGCATAAAGCAACACTTGAGGAGAACTATGATCTGGATGCCATTATGCAGGAATACCGTACAGAATGCGAAGAAGCAGAAGAGGAGGAGGAGCCGGATACAGAGGAAGCGTGGGAAGAAGAGGAAATTTCTGATTCTCTGTTTACGTTGGATACGGAAGAGGAATATAAACCAGCAAAGGATACGGAGGTCATCCGGGAATCCGGCGGTGTATGGAGTGCTTGGAAAAAAGCGGCGCATAAAATCAGCAGAGGGAGACTTGGAAGATGGGGAAGCTGGGATGATCTGATATTGGAAACAAATGGACAAGATGAATCCACTCACTTATAATAACTGTATTAAATTGCGCCTGATGAAGGGCGCGGAAAAGAGGGATTCAAATTGCAGAAAAACAAACAGACAGTCTGTACAGCGGCACTGATCGTGATCAATATGGGAATCTTTTTTCTATTGTCATTTCTGGGTAACCCGGAAAATGCGGTATTTATGATAAAATACGGAGCCATGTACCCACCGTTGATTTTTGAAGATGCCCAGTATTATCGGTTGATAACCTGCATTTTTTTACATTTTGGGATCGATCATCTGATGAATAACATGGTAATGCTCGGTGCATTGGGGTGGAATCTGGAGAAGGAGATTGGCAGTTTTAAATTTTTGCTGATTTATTTTGTGAGCGGGATCGGGGCAAATCTGATTTCTCTTGCCATGGATTTTTACACTGGAAATCTGGCAGTCTCAGCAGGTGCATCCGGAGCAATTTTTGGATTGCTCGGGGCACTTCTGTGGGTTGTGATTCGTAACAGAGGAAAGGCCGGAAGGCTCACCGGAAGAGGGATGCTGTTTATGGTACTGTTAAGTCTTTATTTTGGCTTTACCAGTACAGGCGTAGACAATGCGGCCCATGTGGGCGGGCTGATCTGTGGATTTCTGACAGCCGTGCTTTTGTATCACGGAAGGAACGTGCCTAGACAGGAAGTGTAACGGTAAATGTAGTGGATTCCTGCGGAGTGGAAACAGCAGTGAGAGTTCCTTCGTGAGCCTCTGCAATCTTGCGGGAGAATGCCAGTCCAAGTCCGGTTCCGCCCGGTTTGTAGGTGACAAATGGCTGGAAGATACATTCCATCTGCTCCGGAGTGATTCCGCAGCCGGTATCGGTACAGGTGATGGTAATGATATCTCCGCTGCGGGAAGCTGCCAGATGAATGGAGCCTTGTTCGGTGATGGCTTCCTCTGCATTTTTCAGCAGGTTCAGGACAAGTTCCTGCAGTTTGATCTTGTCTCCGGTAAATTCACCGAGAGAGTCGGAGATAGAAGAGGAAAATTCAATATCTGCTTCATTTGTGTCCAGCGAGATTGCAAAAGAGATTGCAACGTTTTTCAAAAGCTGTTCTATAGAGAAGACAGAATAATACAATTCATTGCTGCTGTTAAAGGCAGAAAGCTCTTCTAAAAGCTGAATAATAAAATCGACGTCACCCATTACCTGGCTCCAGTGCGGAATGTCTTTGAGCTCCGGATTTTGTTTTTCCATTACCTGCAGGGCAGAGGAAACAAGAGTAAGGGGATTGCGAATCTCATGTGAGATCGTGGAAATTGTATTTCGGTGATTGCGCAGAAGCTGCGGGATGATCTGCCGTGCATCTTCATTATTGCTCATCAATTTGTTCATTTTATTAATATCGATATTGTATAGCATAGTTATGTCCTCCAAAGTAGTTCTGTTTAAGTGTAGTCTATCATGCGAAAAAGGAGGGTTCAATAAAATAAGTATGACAAAATTCGACAAAAAAGGCGATTTCTGTAAGTAAAATATTCTTCTATTTTCTGGAAAAATGTTTTATACTACAAGTAAACAAAAAAGGAGATGCTTAGATAATGAAAGATGATAACTGTATTTTTTGCAAACTGGCATCAGGTGAGATTCCTTCAGTAACTATTTATGAAGATGCTGATTTTCGTGTAATTCTGGATTTGAGCCCGGCGTCAAAAGGACATGCACTGATCATACCAAAAGAACATTACCGCAATTTATATGATCTGGATGATGAACTGGCAGCAAAAGCGCTGGTGCTGGCAAAAAAGATGATCTGTAAGATGAAAGATATTCTTGGATGTGATGGATATAATATTGTTCAGAATAATGAAGAGCCGGCAGGGCAGACTGTATTCCATTTTCATATGCATCTGATCCCGCGTTATAAAAATGATGGAAATGAGGAAAAACTCTGTTGGAATCATGCGGATTTGTCTGCGGAAGAAATTGCGGAAATCTGTAAGACACTGGATATGAGAAACTAGTTTTTGATGTTTTGATACCAGATCGGAAGAGCACACGTCTGAACTCCAGTC
>OLAR01000334.1_pt1 | contig 9902 bp, 8 predicted proteins | sample 1607901 | NCBI WGS metagenome assembly OLAR01 (sample SAMN02674698, study PRJEB24791) | human gut metagenome, SKBSTL036 | isolation source: stool | host: Homo sapiens | place: USA
GCTGCAATTTGACGAGCCTCAGTCTGCCTTTCTTTCGTCGCATTGCAAATCGTATTTAAAACAACTATATCATACCTCTTTTTTGAAATAATTTCAACTAATTCTTTGAATTTATTGTAGTTAAATGTCGTCTGGGCCACGATACATACTTTCTGTTCTTTTTCAGGTAATTCAAATCTTTCTGCATCTTCCGGAGTCTGTATCACAGTCACCTGTTCTCCTGCCCATCCGCGGATACCTTCTACCTCCGGATGTTCGCCATTTCCGATGATCACAATGTACGATCCTTTGGCACTTTCTTCTGCAACAATCTTATGAATTTTCTTCACAAAAGGACAAGTCGCATCTACACATGTAATCCCGCGTTCATCCATGATATCATAAATGTATTTTGCTACACCATGAGACCGGATCACAACCACATCCGCATCCACTGTTTTCAATTCTTCTTCATCATTCAGGACTTCTACTCCATGGCTTCTCAGATCTTTGATCACTTCTTCATTATGGATGATTGGTCCATAAGTGAATATCTTTTCACTTTGATGTTTTTCTATCTGTTTATACACTGTATCTACTGCACGCTTTACTCCAAAGCAAAATCCTGCTGTTTTTGCCAGTTCAACATTCATATAGTGTAATTCCTTTCTGTACCACAGCTCTTTTTCAAATATATTACCATTATCTTCGTCTGCCGCTTTGTGCCGGATTGTCTATTTGCACAAATCTACGATTGCTTTTACCACTTCTTCGATCGTCATGTGTGAGCTGTCTACCAGCACTGCATCCTCTGCCTGCTTTAACGGTGCGATCTCACGGGTCATATCTCTGTGATCACGTTCTTCGATGTCGTGTGCGATTTCTTCCAGATTGCAGTCCTCGCCCTTTTCCTTAAGTTCGTCATACCGTCTTTTCGCCCTGGTCTCTACACTGGCGGTCAGATAGATCTTTACGTCTGCGCCCGGCAGGACACATGTACCGATATCTCTTCCGTCCATAATTACATCCTGTGTCTTCGCCAGGTTCTGCTGCAGTTCCAGTAACTTCTTACGCACTTCCGGAATTGCAGATGTTACAGATGCCATGTTCCCCACTTCTTCATTTCTCAGACGTGATGAAATATCATTACCATTCAGGTATACATGCTGCATACCATCTTCATAGGCGATTGTTACTTCTGCATCTTTACATGCTTCGATCACTTTATCCGTCTCTCCCGGTTCAATGCCCTTATCCAGGAAATGAATTGCAAGGCCTCTGTACATTGCCCCTGTGTCTACATAAATGTATCCCTTTTCTTTTGCTACAAGTTTTGCGATCGTGCTTTTTCCGGCTCCTGCCGGTCCATCTATTGCTACGTTATATCCCATGATACGTTCTCCTTATTTCTATTTTTATCACTCTATATCTGGATCCCCGTTCCGGCCGCATATGCCGTAGACCACGCGATCTGAAGGTTGAATCCACCTGTTACCGCATCCAGATCCAGTACCTCTCCTGCAAAATGTAATCCCTTCACCAGTTTGGATTCCATCGTTCCAGGATCAACTTCTTTGATTTTAATTCCACCTTTAGTTATGATTGCCTCGTTATAATCTCTTAAATCTGTCAATGTACACGTCAGGCCCTTGATCAGTCTTACAAATCCAAGACGTTCTTCTTTCGTGATCACATTGACCTTCTTCTCGGGATCAATCCCGCTCAGTTCAATCATAACCGGGATCAGTTTCGACGGGAACAGCTTGTGCACCGCGTTCTTAAACTGTCGGTTCTGATTCTCTTCAAATTCCCGGAGCACTCTGTGATCAAGCTGTTCTTCCGAAAGAGCTGGTTTCAGATCAATCTTAAGTGTCAGTTCTTTTGCCTTCAATTTCTTTCCCAGATAACTGCTGGCACTTAGGATCAGCGGTCCACTCACACCGTAATGCGTGAATAACATTTCTCCAAAATCATCATACAGCTTTTTCTTGCCGTCAAGAATCGTTACATTAACATTTCGAAGTGAAAGTCCCTGCAATTCAGGCACCCACTCCTCTTTACATTCCATCGGCACAAGCGCAGGCATACAATCCGTCACCGTATGTCCGAGACTTTCTGCAAACCGGAATCCATCTCCGGTTGATCCTGTTGACTGATAAGACAACCCTCCTGTTGCAACGATACAGGCATCCGCATGAATCTGTCTCTGATCTCCAAGTATGATTTTTTCAAAATGTCCGTCTTTTGCGACAACCTTTTTCACAGCTGTCCGCAGATGTACTTTCACACCCAGGCGGTCCATCTCCCGCTCCAGCCCGCGGATCACGTCCGAAGAATGATCCGACACCGGGAACACACGGTCGCCGCGCTCAATCTTTGTCGGCACACCGATTCGTTCAAAGAAATCAATCACCTGCTGATTCGTGTATCCATAAAAACTACTGTATAAAAACTTTGCATTTGTTCTGACCGCATCGAACAGGCCTTCCATATCACAGGCATTGGTAATATTGCATCTGCCTTTTCCCGTGATATAAAGTTTCTTTCCAAGCTTTTCATTCTTTTCATATACCACGACCTGATGTCCACACCCGGCCGCTGCAATAGAGGCAAACATTCCTGCAGCACCGCCTCCGATGACAACTACTTTACTCATCTTCTATTTGTCCTTTTCTATTTGTCTTTTTCTTCATATTCTTTTCTGCCGGTTCTACTCTTTCTCATTTCCGGAAAGTTCGACTCTGTCGTCCACCATATTCAATTCATCTTTGCTATACACCTGATACTCATCCCAGATCTGCTCCAATGTCTCAAGTGTTGTGATAACCTCTTTCTGTTTCTTCATACAAAGAGCTACCACCAGCGCATTGATCACACTCAATGGTGCTACCAGCGAATCTACGATTGACGCCATATCACTTCTTGCGATCAGATTGCAGGAAGAATACAGTGTCATCGGAGAATGTACACTGTCCGTCAACGTGATCACTGTTGCTTTTCTATTACTTGCAAATTCCAGTGCTTTCAAAGTACGCATCGAATATCTGGGAAAGCTGATCCCGATCACCACATCATCCTCGCTGACACGGATCAGTTGTTCAAAAATCTCACTAGAACTGTTCGTATTAACCGCTGTCACATTCTCACAGATCAGATTCAGATAAAAACTTAAGAAACTTGCAAGTGGCGAACAGCTTCGTATCCCGATCACATAGATCCTCTTTGCTTTCAGGATCGTATCTACCGCCATCTCAAATGCTTCATGATCAATTGCTTCCATCGTAAGCTTGATCTTCTCAATATCCGAATGCAAAACCGATGTCAGAATCTCCCCCTGGCTGATCCGTCCATACGTCACTTCCATACGCTGGATGGAATTCAGCTTCATCCTCACCAGTTCTCCCAGAGCTTTCTGAAATTCCGGGTATCCGTCATATCCAAGAGCCGTCGCAAATCTCACCACCGTCGATTCACTGACACCGACCTCTCCCCCCATCTTCGCAGCTGTCAAAAAAGCTGCCTTATCATAATCCTCACGGATAAAATCCGCCAGTTTTTTCTGTCCTTTGCTGAATTTGTGATATCTTTCATCGATCATCTTCAGCAGTTCATTCTTTGCGCTCATGCGATGTACCTCTTTTTCAAACAATATTTTTATTATATAGCTTTGTGGGGGAATAGTCAATCGGATGTCGGGTGTGTGGGGACGGGAGATGTGGAGGTTTGGGTGGATGGGCGCTTATGGACGGGAAGAAGATGTAACAAAGAAAGCTTGGGTAAAATCAGGCACCGAATACATTCGGCGAGAAATCTGATGATTTCTCACCTCAGGTATTCTTTCAAGCTGTGCCTGTAGCACAGAGCAAATCCTGATTTTACCCAAACTTTCTTTTAACATCTTCTACTCCCGCCAACGGATGCCCATCCACCCAAACCTCCACATCTCCCTCAGCCATACACTCCGACACCCGAAAGTGAATTTACTGTTACCACCAAGCTATTGGGGCTCCGCCGGAAAATGTCTTTCATCTCGCTTTTCCCACTACTTTCTGAGAAGCCACACTCCCCCGCTATCCTCGTATATTTTCGCGAACAGTCAAGTGTAGAAGTTCCTGGTTCAATGCATTCGCAGGGTGCTTTTCAAGGAGTTGGTGAAAAAAAGACGATAAAATAAGATTTGGGATGTGCTACAAGCACATCCCAAAAGAATACCTGAGGCGGAAAATCATCAGGATTTTCCGTCCGAATGTATTCGGTTCTTATCTTATCGTCTTTTTTTCGCTTACGCCTTGCAAGCACCCGAAGTCGCATTGAATCAGGAACTTCTACACTTGACGTCCTCTCGAAAACCTATACAGGATAACTACCATTCTCCGTATCCGCTACCGTCGCATCCACCTTCGTCTGCTGTGCCTCTCTATACTTAAAGAACTCAACAGCAACCTGTGGGAACAGAGCATAAGACAGTACGTCTTCATCCTGCTGGATCCACTGTTCGCATTCTTTGCGGAGTGTATCTAATTCGTCCGGAATCAGGTCTGCAGGACGACATGTGATGATCTCAGGATCGTCTCCAAGTACTTTCTTGATTACGTCTGGATTCATCGGTTTTACTGTCTGTCCGTATTTTCCACTTAAGAGGTCTTTTGTCTCTTTTGTAGCAACTTTGTAACGTTCTCCCATCAGTACGTTAAATACAGCCTGTGTACCAACGATCTGTGATGAAGGTGTTACAAGTGGTGGTTCTCCAAGGTCTTTACGTACTCTTGGCACTTCCTCAAGTACATCGTAGAACTTGTCTTCAGCACCCTGCTCTTTTAACTGTGATGTCAGGTTAGAAAGCATTCCGCCTGGTACCTGATACAGAAGAGTCTTGATGTTAACACCAAGGTTCTTTGGATTTAAGAGTCCGCTGTCAAGAGCTTCGTCACGGATTGGACGGAAATAGTCAGCGATCTCTGCCAGAAGTTTCTGGTCTAATCCTGTATCATAAGGTGTTCCCTTGAATGTCTCAACCATAACTTCTGTTGCAGGCTGAGATGTTCCAAGTGCGAATGGTGAGATTGCGGTATCAATGACATCTACACCGGCCTCTACTGCTTTCATGTAAGTCATAGAAGCAACACCTGATGTGTAGTGTGTATGAAGCTGGATTGGAAGATCTACAGCTTCTTTCATTGCTCCGATCAGCTCTGTTGCCTTATACGGTGTCAGAAGACCAGCCATATCTTTGATACAGATAGAGTTTGCACCCATCTCTTCAATCTTCTTGGCAATGTCTACCCAGTAATCTAGTGTATAAGCATCACCTAAAGTGTAAGATAATGCGATCTGAGCTTCTACTTTTTCTTTGTTTGCAGCCTTAACTGCTGTCTTCAGGTTACGAAGATCATTTAAGCAGTCAAAGATACGGATGATGTCGATTCCGTTGGCAGCAGATTTCTGTACGAAATATTCTACCACATCATCTGCGTATGGACGATATCCTAAGATATTCTGTCCACGGAATAACATCTGAAGTTTTGTATTTTTGAATCCATCACGGAATTTACGAAGTCTTTCCCATGGATCTTCGTGGAGGAAACGAAGGGATGCATCGAATGTTGCACCACCCCAGCACTCTACTGCGTGATAGCCGACTTTATCAAGTTTATCTACGATCGGAAGCATCTGTTCTGTGGTCATACGTGTTGCAATCTGGGACTGATGAGCATCACGGAGAATGGTTTCCACAATTTTAACAGGTTTTTTCTCTAATTCTGCCATTATTAAATCTCCTTTATAGTTCTGTTTAATCGGATATTCGCAATCCGCTTCGCTACTTGCTCATAACCAAATAGCTGCTCCGCAGCTTATCAGAAGGAGTTGCACTCCTCCTGATACAAGCAAGATAGCTTGCTTGATTTGGTTATACTCCGAAAATAGCCATGAATGTTCCGGCTGCTACGGCTGTACCGATAACACCGGCAACGTTCGGGCCCATTGCGTGCATCAGAAGGAAGTTTGTAGGATCTGCCTCTGCACCCACTTTCTGGGATACACGGGCTGCCATAGGTACTGCGGATACACCTGCGGAACCGATCAGCGGGTTGATCTTTCCATGAGTCAGTTTGCAGAGCAGTTTACCAAGCATACATCCGCCGAATGTACCGATTGCGAATGCAACAAGACCTAAAACTACGATCTTCAGAGTATCTGCGTTTAAGAATGCTTCTGCACTTGTGGAAGCACCTACGGATGTACCCAGAAGGATAACTACGATATACATCAGGGCATTGGAAGCTGTTTCTGTCAGCTGATTTACAACACCGCACTCTCTGAACAGGTTACCCAGCATGAGCATACCAACCAGCGGAGCTGTTGTAGGCAAAATCAGGCAGACAACGATTGTGATAACGATCGGGAACAGGATCTTCTCCAGTTTGGAAACCGGGCGAAGCTGATCCATTTTGATCTTACGTTCTTTCTCTGTTGTGCAGAGTTTCATGATAGGCGGCTGGATGATCGGAACCAGTGACATATAGGAATATGCTGCCACTGCGATCGGTCCCATCAGTGCAGACTGTCCAAGTTTACCTGCAAGGAAAATGGAAGTCGGGCCGTCAGCACCACCAATGATGGAGATAGCTGCTGCTGCTTTTCCGTTGAATCCAAGAAAGATTGCAAGGAAGTAAGCTGCATAGATACCAAGCTGTGCTGCTGCACCCATCAGGAAACTGATCGGGTTGGCAATCAGCGGGCCGAAGTCTGTCATGGCACCTACACCCATGAAGATCAGGGATGGTAAGATACTCCACTCATCAAGGATGTAGAAATAATGAAGAAGTCCGCCTACACCGTTAGACATATCTTCCGGATTTGCCATAATGTCCGGATAGATATTTACAAGCAGCATACCGAATGCGATAGGAACAAGCAGAAGCGGCTCGAATCCTTTCTTGATAGCAAGATAAAGGAATACGCAGGCTACTGCGATCATCAGGTAATTGCCCCATGTCAGATTGAAGAATGCTGTCTGGTGAATCAGGTTGGACAATGTTTCTGTTACATAAGACATTTGACTACCTCCCGTCTTAGTTCATTGTTGCTAAAGTATCTCCGTTTTCTACAGAGGCACCTTCTGCAACATCAATGCTTGCGATAGTACCGTCCTGAGGAGCTACTACAGGGATTTCCATTTTCATGGATTCAAGAATAACTACGCTGTCTCCGGCTTTTACTGCCTGTCCAACGCTTGCTGCTACTTTGACAACTTTACCAGGTACGGAAGCAGTTACTTTCACTGCGCCGGCGCCTGCTGCAGGAGCTGCTGCTTTCGGAGCTGCTGCAGGTGCAGCCTTAGGTGCTGCTTTTGGAGCTGCTGCAGGAGCGGATACGCTTCCTGTTTCTTCAACAGTTACTTCATATGCTGTACCATTTACTGTAATTGTATAGCTTTTCATTTTAAAATCCTCCTAAATAAATGACAATTATCTTCTATTTCTTTTTACTTTACGGATGGAACGAACTACGAAGCCATCTGTTGTAGTTCCTTCTGCTGCTGCGATAGCTGCTGCGATAACAGCTACCAGCTCTCCGTCATCTGCAAGGTTCTCTTCTGCCTGTGCAGGTGCTGTCTGTGCGATGGCTGCTGCCTCTGCCTCTTTTGCAGCTTTGGCTGCTTTTGCTTCTGCTGCTTTCTTTGCTTCCGGATTCGGAATAAATCTAAACAGAGAAATCAGAAGGCTTAATAAAATCAGCATTACGAATACAGTTCCAATACCCATCAGAGTATTAAGACCTGCTCTCTGAAGAGTCTTGCCCATACCATACTGTACATCTACAGACATGGAAGTCGGTGTTCCCTGTGAGTCAAAGACATATACAAAGTTTGCTTCTGCTTTCTCAAATTTAAGAGGAACAGTAACTGTGTACTGATCATCTTTGAAAGTTACAGTAGTTTCACCATTGCTGTCCTTCTTTGCGCCAAGTTCATCCTTGGATGTCTGCCAGGACTGCATGGCACTTGTTGTAAAGTCATCTCCTGAACTCATGTAATTCTCGATTTCTTCATCTTTAAGCTGGACAATGGCATCTGTCAGTCCTTCTGCTGTAGTTACCAGTGTGGACTTAACAGTATCATCAACCTTATCTGCGGCAAATACCACAGAGGTGCTGCCGATCACCAGCGCAGCCATTACGAGAAATGTCATGAATACAGAAGTTATTTTTTTGATCATTTTCATATGCGTCACCCCGCTTAGACCGTTCCATGTTTCTTAGACGGACGATCTTCTCTCTTTGTGAACAGCATCTCAAATGCACCGATTACATATTTTCTTGTGTCAGCCGGGCTGATCACAGTGTCAACATAGCCTCTTGCTGCTGCGGAAGCAACACCATTCTGAAGCTCTCTGTACTGAGCAGCTTTTTCATTCAGTTCAGCAGCATCTGCATCTGCATACATGATCTTGGCTGCCAGGGAAGCATCCATCATACCGATCTCTGCGTTATCCCATGCATATACAAGGTCTGCACCGATAGATTTGCTGTTCATTGCCACGTAAGCTGTACCGTAAGCTTTGCCGATGATCACATTTACCTTCGGAACAGTTGCATCTGCAAATGCAGCTACCAGTTCACCTACGGATTTCGCCATCATCTTCTCGCTGCATAAGGTTGCCATGAAGCCTGTTGCGTTTGTAAGTGTAAGTACCGGAATATCAAAAGCGTCGCAGAATTTCACGAAATCTGCTGCTTTTCTTGCGCCTCTTGCAGAGATGCTTCCGTCAAATGTTTCTGTTTTCTTACCTTCTGCGTCATATACTTCGCTTCTGTTTGCAACAGCACCTACTGTAGCGCCGTTTAAACGGATAAAGCCTGTAACCATGTCTTTTGCATAGTCTGCTTTTGTCTCGAAGAATTCACCGTTGTCAGCGATCTGGGAAAGTGCGATTGCTGTGTCACCTACACAGTTTGCAAGATCTGCGCATACGCGGTTAAGATCGTCTGTAAACTCTGTGTAATTGTCTGTGTCTTCATTATTAGAAGGAAGAAGTGATACTAAGGAACGGATCTGGCCAAGAATCTCATCCTCTGTACCAACTCCATCGATCACACCTGTCTCTTTGCTCTGGAAATCAGCTGCTGCTGTGTCGCATTTGTCTGTGTTGTTTCCTTCCAGTGCGTTTGGTGTGTTGACGAACATTTTTCCTTTTTTGGATTCCATGAATGTGAAATCTGTCAGGGACGGGATAACTGCCATACCACCGCCGCATGTTCCGAAGATTGCTGTGATCTGCGGGATCACACCGGATGCCAGTGTCTGTTTCAGATAGATCTCACCAAATGCCTCAAGTGCATCGGTAGCCTCCTGAAGACGAAGTCCCGCACAGTCTACAAGACCGATAACAGGTGCTCCAACTTTCAGAGCGAGATCATAAATTTTGGCGATCTTTTTGGCATGCATCTCACCAACTGTTCCGTTCAGTACAGATGCATCCTGGCTGTATACATAAACCAGTTTGTCATCGATCACACCATATCCGGTGATAACACCGTCAGATGGTGCCTTGTTTGCAGTCATGTTGAAATCTGTGGATCTGGCTGTTACACCCTGTCCGATTTCGACAAAACTGTTTGCGTCAAGCAAAGAAGTAATTCTTGTGCCTGCTAAGCTTTGTGTTGCATTACTCATTCTTGTTTGCCCTCCATCTTTATGAGAATATTTAAAAGTTAACCCAAAAATTTAGCCGATTTTAATTTTACCTTTTCCGGCAGAAAATTTCAACATTTATTTGTCATTTTCGTTAAAAATATAGCAGAAAAATTTGTCAGGTTTCTCCAAATTTTGTTTTTTTGAGCATTTCTTCCTATTTAATAGAGGGTATTACGGTTATTTTGTATTGTCCCGTATTTCACCCTCTCCCGCAAACCAGTGTATC
>OLAR01000349.1_pt1 | contig 9697 bp, 11 predicted proteins | sample 1607901 | NCBI WGS metagenome assembly OLAR01 (sample SAMN02674698, study PRJEB24791) | human gut metagenome, SKBSTL036 | isolation source: stool | host: Homo sapiens | place: USA
GGTGACAGCTGTGAGGATGATAGTGATCTGATTTTTCGTAGGTGATTGTATTGATCGGAGGTTCTGGAAATCAGATTGCTTCCATCAGTGGTAAAGCACTTTTATTTCTGATACTTTCATGAACTGCCACGAGAGCATCCTAGCTGTGTTATTATCGTGCCCTGCAGGAAGGCCCGCCAGTGCCATAGTGCTCATGGTAAGCTGAGTAATCTGGTGACTGTTGCATTTTCTTATCCTATCTTTGGGAAAATCTGAATAAGAAAGCTGCTGGATTACAGGAATCATATGGGTATGATATACTGAATTGTGACAATGGAACTTACGACTCCTAGTTCGCGCCGCATCCGACGGTATAGATCCTGAACTTGGAAATAAATATTTCGAAGGGAAACTAGAAAAAATTAAATTATGTATTGCATGCCATCAGGGATGCTTCGGAAGATTTTTCCAGAATAAAGATATCAGCTACACGGTGAGTCTTGCCTGCGGCAGTGAGAGAAGCTATGCACTGATGTCGACTGAAACAACGAAAAAGATTATGGTAGTCGACGGAGGTCTTGACGGTATGGAAGCAGCCACGGTCTGCGCAATTCGGGGACATGTGGTAGACCTGTTTGAAAAAAAGATAAACTTGGCGGCGTATTTATTGCGGCAGCAGCTCTGGAATTCAACGAAGATGATAAAAGACTGATAGAATGGTATAAATGTCAGATTAAAAAACTGGATATTCATTTCCATTTAAATATAGAAGTTACAAAAGTAATGACAGAAGGTTATGATGAAATTTTTGTCGTAACCGGCGCGACAGAAAAAAAGTAAATATCCAGGGATTTGATGTGCCAAATGCAACTTACGCGGTAGACGCACTTCTGCATTCGCAGGTTAAAGGAGATAATGTTCTATTGTCGGCAGCATACTATAATATGCTGATGGAGTCACTGGACTATTACAAAGTAAAAGTAATCAAAAACGCAGTTGTTGAGAAGTATGAAAATGGGATTGCAACTATAGTTGAGATCGCAAAAAATGAACCCAATGATGCCGACAGAGCAAAAAGAATATTCTGACTGGTGGTTTAGGAAATGCAAAACATGAAATTCCGGCAGACCATATTGTCGTGTCCATCGGATACAATGCAAATCAGAAATTATATAAAGAAATAAAAGGAGATCATACATATCTCATCGGGGATGCAGAAAAGCCAACGAATATTATGGACGCAATCTGGAGCGCATATGAAATTGCCATGAAGCTGTAGATTCATACAGAAAAAATTTTGAAGTAAAGCGGGGCTTTTTATCATATGATCCGCCCGAAATCATGTCTTGAGCTTCGTTTCCCCAATATGGTAAAATAATCTGTAAAAGAACAATAATAAGAAAAATCTGAAACTGTGTATTCTTATATTTTCATAACATACTGTCAGAGAGATAATTTTATTATTTGGGAAAAGGAGAATATCGGATATGGAACTGGACAAAAATTCACAGCAGCCTCTGTATATGCAGTTGATGAAAGAGATTAAGGAGCAGATACAGAATGGGTATTATAAACCGGGCGATCAGATCCCTACAGAGAACCAGCTGTCGGAGCTTTATCAGGTGAGCCGGATCACTGTGCGCCGGACGATCGAAGAACTGTGTGCCCAGGGAGTCCTGGTGAAACGTCAGGGTAAGGGCACGTTTGTAGAAGCTCCGAAGATCTACCGCAAGATTGAAAATGATAATAATATGAGTTTTTCTGCTGCATGCAGAGCAAATGGAAGACGGCCGTCTTCGCACATTATTTCCTGCACTGTCATGGATGCGGAAAACTGGCAGATGGAATTTCTGAAGCTTCATGCTGACAGGCGTCTGTATCATATCGAACGTATCCTGTCGGCAGATGATCTGCCGATCATCTATGAACATATTTACATACCGGTAAGCCGGGTACCGGATCTGCAGGTGGAACGCCTGGAAGGCGGATCGTTCACCCGCATGCTCAGCGAGGAATATAATGTACAGGAATCCGAGAAAGGACACAGTACGGTGGAGGTGCGTATGATCCCGCAGTCGATCACGGAACATCTGAAGATGAACACTGGTGAACCGGTTATGATTCTGACCAGTTATATCAATGATAAAGAGGAGAATCCGCTTTATATCAGCTATGAGATTATAGCGGGCGGACGATACCGGATTTCAATCTGAAACGGTAATTTATAAAAGGTTATATCTGAAAAAGAAGAGGGCTTAAAAGCTAGACATTTCAAAATGAGAAATGCTGTTTTCAAGTCCTTTTTTTGTAAATTTACAACAAAAAAAGGACTTAAAAAATATTTATTAGTAACAAAGTTCCTAAGCACAGAAAAGGTTATATTGTAATATAACGTTATAAGATGATATAATATATTTAAGAAAGGAGGGAACGAGAAATGGGGAAAAATTTCTCAAAAGTGATAGCTGCAAAGCACTTGTTTGACGGCGTTCGTGACGATTCATACGAAGGTTATATCTGCCTGAAAGACAATGTGATCGTCAAAGCCGGAACTGGGGCTCCGCCGCAGGAGATCACAGATCAGGCAGAGGAATTCCTGCAGTTTGATGAGGAACTTGTGATGCCGGGTATTACAGACACGCACACATTTTTTACCGGGTACGCGGTATTTCATGTCGGAGCAGATATGTCTGATGTAACCGACAGTGAGCAGGGGCTGAAGGCACTGCAGAAGTATGAGTGTGGGAGAAGTGCAGAGGGAGCCATTTTTGGTCACGGATGGGATCCAGAGAAATGGAGTCAGGCTGAAGGGGAAAAGATGCTGGAAACAGAGTATTCGGACAGAGCTGTTATCCTGTTTGCCGCTGACAGATCAACCTGTATTATGAACCGGAAGGCAAGAGAGCTTTACGGGTTTACACCGGAGAGCTGTTATCCTGAAAGTTATCACCGTATTATGAGGGAATATCTGAATGACCGTGAGTTTATTGAAAAGGAATTTTCAGACTACATGAAAATGATGAATTCCCGGGGCGTAACAACTGTAAAGGAAATGGGGTTCGATGATTTCTATGGCTTTACGGATTATCTGAAGGAAATGGAAGACTCCGAAGATATGCATCTCAGATTCTTCTTTATGTCCCAGCCGGTCGGAGAGAAGATGAACCTTCCTTATGCAAGAGCGATGAGAGAAAAGTTTACAGGAGACAAGGTAAGATTCAGTGGATTTAACAGGATGACGGACGGGACGATCGCAGCATATAAGGGAGATCTCAAAACGCCATATGAAGGACAGACGTCTACCTGCACGATTGATATTCCTTATGATGAGATTGAGGCGGACGTACTTGCAGCGGATGCGGAAGATTTCAGATGGTCTCTCCATGCTCAGGGAGACGGCGCAGTAGGAAAGATCACACAAATCTATGAAAAGTGTAAAAAGGAAGACGGGCGGCTGAAGAACCGCCATGCTGTCACGGACATGGAATTTACCGACCCTGCAGATCTGGAAAAACTTGGAAATATGGGAGTGACAGCAGAGCTCTATTTCCAGATCATGTCACTGGATCCAGCGAAGGTACTGCTTGATAATATCAGCAGGACGATCGGGTCTGAAAGGGGAAAGTATTACTGGAACCGCAGGAAAATGCAGGATTCTGGTATGATATTAAGCGGGGCTACGGATCTACCGCTTCTGATCACAAGTCTGCCGGAGTCAGTCTATTACTCGTGCGGCGGATATCTGGATGGCAGGGATACTTCGTTCCAGCCGGAAAATACCATTACTGTATCGGAAATGCTGAAAGCATGGACCATCGGCGGAGCCAGAAACCTTTCTATGGAAGATAAGCTTGGAACGCTTGAGGAAGGGAAGCTTGCAGACATTACAGTATTTGACAGAGATTTTCTTCACGCAGATCCTGCAAATGTAAAAAACGCCGGCGTAGTTATGACAATCATGGACGGAAAGACGGTATATAAAAAATAAAAGGAGAAGAGAGTAATGGCAGAGAAGAAAAAATTCAAGATACATATGCCTCATGTAATCACTCTGATCTTCTTCCTGATCATTGTAGTGGCAATCCTCACCTGGATCCTGCCAAGCGGTGAATTTGAGAGGACGATCATGGAGACTTCCACAGGCGAAAGAGAAGTCGCAGTTGCTGGCACCTATCATACAGTAGCCAAAATCACAGAAGATGGCACGAGTCTCAGACAGGGGATTGCCGAGGTACTGATGGCTCCGGGCAAAGGCATTCAGTCAATGGTAGAGGTACTGGCCTTTGTATTTATTATCGGCGGTGTGTTTCAGATTATGGCAAAGACAAACGCTCTGAATATGGGAATCCAGAAAGTCGTTAGGAAACTGGGATCCAAAGATGTGCTGATCATACCGATTCTGATGGCCCTGTTCGGATTGGGCGGAAGTACATTCGGTATGTCGGACGAACTTGTTCCGTTCTACCTGCTGATCATGCCGATAATGTTTGCAATGGGGTATGATTCCATGACGACATTTATGACGGTCTGTCTGTCGGCTACAGTCGGATATGCGGCTTCAACTGTGAATCCGTTCTGCGTGCTGGTAGCACAGGGAATTGCCGGTATTCAGGGAAATCCGCAGCTGGTATTCCGTATGATCCAGTGGGTAATCATGATGGCGGTAATCATTGCATTTGTTACATGGCGTGCGATGAAGATTAAGAAAAATCCTGAAAATTCAATAACATTTCAGGATGATCTGCAAAAAAGAAAGGAAATGGGCGGAGAAGATGTTGATTTTAACCAGAATATGACGCTGCGCCAGAAACTGGTGCTTGCAACATTTGTGATCGGCATGGTCATCGTTGTATTCGGACTGGTTAATTTCGGATGGTATATGAATGAACTGTCCATGTGTTTCCTTGGAATGGGAATTCTGATGGGAATCTTTGGTGGACTTACTGAGACAGAGATTGCAGAAGAGTTTATTACGGGGGTAAAGGATATCGCATTTGCTGCTATGGTAATTGGTTTTTGCAGCGGTATTATGGTAGTGGCTCAGGACGGAAAGATTATTGACACAATTCTGAATACTCTGAGTAATCTGGTGGCAAATTCGAATAACGTTGTATTTGCAGCTGTATTATATGTGGTTCAGTCTCTGCTGACGCTGTTTGTTCCCTCCTCTTCAGGACTGGCGGCTCTTTCGATTCCGATTCTGGCCCCGCTCTGTGATCTTCACGGCGTAAATCCGGAGGCGGCAGTTACAGCACTGCAGTACGGAAATCAACTCACGAATCTGTTGAGCCCTGTAGCGGGAACAACAGTGGCAGGACTTGCGGTGTGCCGGATTTCCTTTGCACAGTGGTGGAAGACAATCTGGAAAGTATGGATTATTCTTGCAGTACTTGCAATTGCATTCTGTACAATATCAGCAGGTCTTTAAATCATGATATACCGTGGAGCAGTGCGAGAAGATATAGAAGGTCCACGGTTCTTGTGTAATTTAAGAAAAATATTTTATAAAAGTAGAAAAGGAGAAATGAATTATGAGCAACAGACCGGAAGAACTTATCAAAAAAATCTATGAGGAACAGGGAAAGATCAACGATGTATTTCTTACAGCCTGCGGAGGCTCTCTGGTAGACCTGTATCCGGGCTACTATTTTATCAATTCTGAGTCAGAGACCATGCATTCACACTGGCTGACAGCAAGAGAGATGACTGTATCACCGTCAAAATTTATCAAAAGAGGAGCACTTGTTATCCTGTGTTCACATGGAGGAAATACAAAAGAGACCGTTGAAGCTGCCAGATTTGCAAAAGAAAGAGGCGCCGCGATCATCACTATGACACACAATCCGGAATCAATCTGCGCGCAGGAGGATATGAATCCGGTTGTATACAGCTGGGAAGAGGATACGAACGAAAAAGACAGACCGCAGGGCATTGTGATGAGAGTATTAAACGAACTGATGAAGATGCAGGAGCCCGGATATACAAAATATGAAGCTGTCCTTGACGGACTTGAGAAAGCGGACGGCATCGTACGCGCGGCTGTGAAGAAAGTTCAGAACCGTACATGGGTATTCGCAGAGAAATATTTCAATGAACCGTTCCTCTACATCATGGGATCCGGCGCTTCCTATTCACAGGCATATGGCTTCTCCATCTGTTCTCTTCAGGAGATGCAGTGGATGGACTGCTGCTACCTGCACTCAGGCGAATATTTCCACGGCCCGTTCGAGTGTACGGACGAAGATCATCTCTACATCCTGCTTATGGGAACCGGCAAGGCAAGAGTTATGGATGAAAGGGCACTTACATTCCTTAAAAAATATGCGAAGAAATATGAAGTTATTGACGCAGTCGAACTTGGCATTGATGCGATCGATGCAAGCGTAAACGAGTATTTCTGTCCGATGGTATTCTATGCAATGACTGTTGCGTACCGTACTGGACTTCAGGACAAGAGAAGACATCCGCTTGATATGAGAAGATACATGGGTGTTGTAGAGTATTAAGGAGAATAGCGATGGCAAAATATAATACAAATGTTTTAGGGTTTGGCGATAACGTAGTAGACATTTATGAGCATTCCCACATGATGTATCCGGGAGGGAACTGTGTAAACCTTTGTGCTTATTCCAGAATGTTCGGAGCAAACCGTATTGCATATATGGGGTATTTCGGGAGTGACGATATTGCTGAGTTTGTCATTTCCGTGCTTCAGGAGCTTGAGATCGAAACCGTTAAGTGCAAACAGCTGGTCGGAGAGAACGGATGGTCCAAGTGTACACTGAATGAAGGAGACCGGGTTTTCGGAGATTACAATGAGGGCGGAGTCAGAGGCAAGACACCGTATATTCTGGATCGGTTCGACCTGGAGTATATGAAACAGTTTGACTTTGTCCACACCGGAAATTACTGCTATACAGAATCACAGTTAAAGCCGATGAAAGAGGCGGGGATTAAGATTTCCTTTGATTTCTCGGACGATTCTTCAAAAGAATATTACGAAAAATATGCGCCCTATGTGACATACGCATTCTGTTCCTTTGACGGAGATGAAGACGCAGCGAAAGAACATCTGAAATTTATGTATTCTCTGGGACCGGAACTGGTATCTCTTACAAGAGGATCAAAGGGATGCATTATGTATGACGGAGAGCAGTTTTATGCACAGCCGGCGACAATGATCGATGAGGTTGTGGATACGATGGGGGCAGGGGATTCATTCCTGACTTCTTTCATGGACTGCTATATCGATCAGTTGAAGAAAGGCGTGGAGAAACCGGACGCGATCCGGACGTCTCTTGCAGAAGCATCCAAATTTGCCGCTCATGTATGCACACTGGACGGTGCTTTTGGATACGGAAGGACAATTACAAGAGAAATATAAAACGAAAAAGAGGAGAAGACCGATGATCTATCATGGAGACGCAATGGAATATATTGGGGAAACACCGGATATCCTGAGCAGAATTATTGAGGATCAGGCGTCTGTCCTGCAGGACTGCGGGAAAATATTCGACAGGAACGGAATCAGTGAGGTCATTCTGACAGGATCCGGTTCGTCCTACAATGCAGCTGTTGGAGCCTCTGTCTTTGCACAGAAACTGCTGGGTATACGGGTGATTCCCGTATACCCAGTAACAGTTATGGAAGAGCTGGATGTTGTCTCGGACAAAGCGCTGGTGATCGGTATCTCGCAGCAGGGCACGAGCACGGCAGTCATCAGAGCGCTTGATGCGGCTGGAGAAAAAGGATATCGCACCATTGCAGTGACAGGAGAGTATGATACGGAGATTACGAAGCACGGAGACGCCGTCCTTTATGTGGAGTGCGGATATGAAGATGCCGGAGCCACGACCAAAGGATATACAGCTACCGTTCTGACACTGATCCTTCTTTTTCTTATGGTTGCTGAGAAAACGGGCAGGATCACCGGCATGCAGAAAGCGGAATATCTCAGCCGGCTCCGCAGGGTAACCGGCAATATGCCGGAGATTCTTGAAGAAAGCACCGGCTGGTGTGAAAGAACAGCGGATAAACTTGTGAAAAGCAGGGATCTGATGCTGATCACCGGAAGCAGCATGCGGGCATCACTTCTGGAGGGATGCCTGAAATTTTCCGAGACCTGCCGATTCCCTGTCAGGGGTTATGAGGCAGAGGAATTTATGCATGGGATATACAATGCTGTGACAGAGGATACGGATTTCCTGTACATGTTTCCGGCGGACGGATATGAAAAAAAGAGAATGGAGAAACTGTACGGCTATTACGGGCAGAAAGGATACCGGCAGTATGCGGTAAATCTTCCGGAGACTGTCTGCCCGGAGGGCCGGAGCGCGAATGTTCTGCGCTGCCATTTTGTCAATGATCCTGATTTTTCTGCGCTGGAGTATATGCTGCCGCAGCAGATGCTTTTTGTGCTCGCATCAAGAGCCAGAGGGATCGACCTGAACCTGCCGAAGGATCCGGAATTTCACAAATATATGGGAAGCAAGATGGAGTAATAAAAACAGAGGATCCGGGAAGGATCCAAAGGAGAACGACTATGGAAAAAATGATCAAAAGAGAACAGATTGCAGGAATGAATATCCATTACCTGTTTTATTCACTGGAGTACTTTCTGGATGCGCAGGCAGCGGCGGGAATCCGGACGATTGAATTCTGGCCCGGAACACCGCATTTTTTCTTGAGTTATCTGGAATATTCGGATTGTAAAAGGGTGAGAAAACTTCTGAATGACCGGGATCTGACACTCCGTGTCATCACACCGGAAAACTGTACCTATCAGTATCAGTTTGCCGCACAGGAGAAAGAGCAGTTTGAAAAGAGCCTCGGGTACTTCAGGAAGGCGCTGGATGCAGGCGGAGAACTGGGCGCGGAGATCATGGCGATCAACTCCGGATGGGGATACTGGAATGAAGACCGGGAGGAAGCGTGGAAACGTTCAAGAGAGATGCTGTCCATGCTCGCGGAATACGCGAAAGAGCGCGGTATACGTCTGGCGATGGAATCTCTGCGGCCGCAGGAATCCAATCTGGCGACAACCGTGCAGGATGTAAAACGGATGCTGGACGAAGTAAACCATCCGAATCTCAAAGCAATGATCGACACGACGGCAATGGGCGTTGCCGGAGAGACTATCGACCAGTGGTTTGACATTCTGGGCGAAGATATCATCCATATGCATTTTATCGACGGCAATCCGTACGGACATCTTATCTGGGGCGACGGGACCCACGATCTCAAAGAGTTCCTGAGCGCGCTGAAACGCCATAACTACACGGGATATCTCGGACAGGAGATTACAGAGTTTGATTATTTCAATGATCCGGCAGCAGCGGATCTGCGGAATATGAAAGCGTACGAACCATATATTATCTGAAACTGAAAAAACAGGATCCGCCCTGTGATCCGGCAGGGCGGCAAAGAGAAAAGGAAGCAAATATGAGATTGATTATAAAGAAGAAGAGAGGAATTCTGTTCCTGCTTCTGACGGCACTGACAATTGCCGGCTCCGCAGTTTTAATACCCGCAGACGGGATGTTTTCTCTGAATGCGGCAGAGCAGACGGAAGAAATCGTGGTGGGAACAAATGCCGAGTATTCACCTTTTGAATACCGGGACAGTGATGGGGAACTGACAGGATTTGATTACGACCTGCTTGAGGCCATCGCTGAGGTACAGGGGATTGAACTGGTCTGGAACGACCTGCCCTAGATCG
>OLAR01000353.1_pt1 | contig 9668 bp, 7 predicted proteins | sample 1607901 | NCBI WGS metagenome assembly OLAR01 (sample SAMN02674698, study PRJEB24791) | human gut metagenome, SKBSTL036 | isolation source: stool | host: Homo sapiens | place: USA
CCAAGCAATAGTATGCGCACGAAGCAACAAGAAACCAGACGTAAATTTTGTCAAAACGCATGTCACCGACACTAACTCGGCAAAAAGCCTCGCAGAGTTTCGCGCCCATAGGCGCGAAATAATTATAATCATTTTTCTGACGACATGTGCGTCAGAAAAATACTTCTCGCCCGCAAGTGTGGAAATTGCTTGCCTGCGGCAAGCAATTTCTGCGCGCAGCGGGTGTAAAAAGCAAAAAAGAGGACACCTTACGGTGTCCTCTTTTTTTGAGTATTTTACTTGCTCGCCTTCGCGGCCTTGAAGGCCTCAATCAGCATCGGGGTGACCTTGAACAGGTCGCCGCAGATGCCGTAGTCAGCTACGTCGAAGATCGGAGCGGAATCAGACTTGTTAACTGCTACGATGCACTCGGAATCCTGCATACCAGCCTTATGCTGGATAGCACCGGAAATGCCCAGAGCAACGTACAGCTTCGGATGTACGGTCTTGCCGGTCTGACCAACCTGGTGGTCAGCAGACAGCCAGCCGGAGTCGATAGCAGCACGGGAACCGCCAACAACGCCGCCGAACAGGCCAGCCAGCTCTTCAGCCAGCTTGATGCCGGTGTCAACGTCCTTGGAGATACCACGGCCTACAGATACAACTACCTCAGCGCCGGTCAGGTCAACCAGCTCCTTAGCTTCCTTAACGACCTCGAGAACCTTGGTCTTGATGTCAGCCTCGGACAGCTCGAAAGCTACCGGCTCAACAACTACTGCGTTAGCCTTAGCCTCGTTGTACTCGCCCTTCTTCAGTACGCCCGGACGAACGGTAGCCATCTGCGGACGGAAGCGCGGGCAGATAATGGTAGCCATCAGGTTGCCGCCGAACGCGGGACGGGTCATCTTCAGGTCGCGAGAGACATCGTGGTCCTTACCCATGACCTTCGCGGTGGCCATGCCGTCGATCTTGGCCTCGGGCAGCGTGGAAGCGCCGCGCAGGAAGTCCTTGTAGATGGGCATGTCAACGTCGAGGTGGGTGCAGTCGGCGCAGAGACCGGTGTGCAGACGGGCTGCGCAGCGGGGGCCGAGGTCACGGCCGATGTTGGTCGCGCCGATGAGGAAGGCCTCGGGCTTCATCTCGGAGATGACGTCGCAGATGACCTTGGAATAAGCGTCGGTGGTGTAGTTCTTGAGCAGGGGGTGGTCGCAGACGATGACCTCATCAGCGCCGTAGCCGCCAATGCTCTCGGCGAGATCGCCGACATTGTCGCCGACCAGCAGACCGCAGAGCTTCACGCCCAGCTCGTCCGCCAGCTTGCGGCCTTCGGAGATCAGCTCATAGGAGGTGGACATCATCTGGCCCTGACGCTGTTCGCAGAAGACCCATACGTTCTTGAACTCTTCGATCTTGGAGGAGTCATAGTTGGGATTAGCAAGTTTCACTTCGTTACGCATCGTATTGATCTCCTTTCCTTAAATGATGTGTTTTTCGAGCAGGATACCGGCGAGCTTCTCGCAGGTAGCCATGTCGTTGCCCTCGAGCATCTGACCGGCGCCCTTCTGGGGAGGCGTGAAGGAGGTCAGGATGTTGGTCGGGGAGCCCTTGAGGCCGATGGTGGTAGCGTCGATGAGGGGGGGATCCTTCAGGGCGTTGTAGTCCAGAACGGTCATGGGCTTGGAGTAGCACTCAAACACACCGGAGACGCTCATGTAACGCGGAGTATTGAGCTCCTTGATGCAGGTGATCAGGCACGGAGTCTGAGCCTTGATGGTCATGTAGCCGTCCTCGAGCATGCGCTTGACGGTCAGGGTGTCGCCTTCCTTCTTCACATCGGCGGCGTAGGTGATCTGGGGCAGGTGCAGCTTCTCAGCGATCTGAGGACCGACCTGTGCGGTATCACCGTCGATTGCCTGACGGCCGCAGAACACGACGTCCTCGGGGCCGACACCGATCTTATTGACAGCAGCAGCGAGGATCTGGCTGGTCGCAAAGGTATCAGAACCACCGAACTCACGGCCAGAGACCAGAACAGCCTTATCAGCGCCGCGGGCCAGCAGCTCACGGAGCATACCCTCGGCCGGCGGGGGACCCATGGTGACGACGACGACTTCGCAGCCGGTCTCGTCCTTCAGCTTCAGAGCGGCCTCCAGAGCGTTCAGGTCATCGGGGTTGGTGATGGTTGCCATAGAGGCACGGTCCAGAGTACCATCCGCCTTGACAGCCACCTTACCGGAGGTATCAGGAACCTGCTTTACACAAACGATTGCTTTCATTGTAAATCTTGCCTCCCTTACTTCAGCAGCGCGCCGGAAATGACCATCATCTGCACTTCGCTGGTGCCCTCGTAGATCTCAGTGATCTTGGCATCACGCATCATGCGCTCGATGGGGTAGTCACGGGTGTAGCCGTAGCCACCGAACAGCTGCAGGCAGCGGCGGGTCACGTCGCTTGCGGTGCGGGCTGCGATGAGCTTAGCCTGAGCAGCCTCGACGCTGTAGCGGACCTTTGCGCCATTCATAGCTTCCTGCTTCTTCAGAGCGGCAGCGTAGACCAGATACTTTGCAGCCTCGATACGGGCCTTCATCTCGGCCAGCTCGAACTGGGTGTTCTGGAAAGCGGAGATGCTGCGGCCGAACTGCTTGCGCTCCTTGACGTAAGCGACGGTCTCCTGCAGAGCGCCCTCGGCGATGCCCAGAGCCTGGGAAGCGATACCGATACGGCCGCCGTCCAGAGTAGCCATAGCCAGCTGGAAGCCCTTGCCACGCACGCCCAGCATACGGTCCTTCGGGATGCGGCAGTCCTCAAAGATCAGCTCGCAGGTAGAAGAACCACGGATGCCCATCTTATCCTCAGCCTTGCCGACGGAGAAGCCCGGGTCGGTACGCTCCACGATGAAGGCGGAGCACAGTTTGGTGGGACGGCCCTTCTTGTCGAGGACCTTATCGGTAACAGCGATGACGATGAACACGTCAGCGTAGCCTGCGTTGGTGATGAAGATCTTGGAGCCGTTCAGCACCCAGTAATCGCCATCTTCCACAGCAGTGGTCTGCTGGCCCTGAGCGTCAGTACCAGCGCCCGGCTCGGTCAGACCGAAAGCACCCAGCCACTCGCCGCTGCACAGCTTGGGCAGATACTTTTCCTTCTGCTCGGGAGTGCCGTTCTCATAAATAGGTGCTGCGCACAGGCTGGTGTGTGCGGAAACGATAACACCAGTGGTGCCGCAGACCTTGCTCAGCTCCTCAACAGCCATGACGTAGGACAGGACGTCGCCGCCTGCACCGCCGACGGACTTCGGGAAGTAGATGCCCATCATGCCCAGCTTAGCCATCTTCTCGACGGTCTCCTTGGGGAAATACTCTTCGGCATCGACTTTCTTTGCCAGAGGCTTGACTTCGTTTTCAGCAAACTCGCGGTACATCTTCTGCACCATCTGCTGCTGCTTGGACAGAGTAAAATCCATCGCTATATCCTCCTAACGGATGTTTTTCTTTCAGCACAGGGCAGCTACACTCATGTCCTGTGCAAACAAATTCCTCCCGGCCGTTTTCTTCGGGACGACCGAGAGAAATTTCAAACTAATTTACAGCTCGTCGACAGGGGTCTTGGTGCGGTCTGCGTTGTAAACGTAGAAGCCCTTGCCAGACTTGCAACCCAGGTTGCCGCCGCGGACCATCTTACGGATAAGCGGGCATGCACGATACTTGCTGTCGCCGGTCTCCTTGTGCAGGACGTCCATAATGGCGAGGCAGATGTCCAGGCCGATGAAGTCGCCCAGCTCCAGGGGTCCCATCGGGTGGTTGGCACCCAGCTTCATAGCGGTGTCGATGCCGGCGATGTTGGAAACGCCCTCCATCTTGATGAAGGCAGCCTCGTTGATCATCGGGATCAGGATGCGGTTGACGACGAAGCCGGCAGCCTCGTTGACCTGGACCGGCTGCTTGCCGATGGCAACGGAGATCTCCTTGATCTTCTCGACAGTCTCAGCGGGAGTGTTGCAGCCAGCGATGACCTCGATGAGCTTCATGCGGTCTGCGGGGTTGAAGAAATGCATACCGACCAGAGGACGGCTGACGCCCTTGCCGATCTCGGTGATGGACAGAGAAGAGGTGTTGGAAGCGAAGATGCACTCGGGCTTGCAGATCTTATCCAGCTCGCCGAAAGTGGTCTGCTTGACCTTCATATCCTCGAAAGCAGCCTCAACGACCAGGTCGCAGTCAGCGCACAGGTCTTCCTTCAGGCCCGGGGTGATAGCAGCGACGATAGCGTCAGCCTTCTCCTGAGTCATCTTGCCCTTAGCGACCAGCTTCTCATAGCCCTTCTTGATCTTTGCCAGACCATTCTCGGCCCACTCCTGCTTGATGTCACACAGAGCAACCGTGTTGCCCTCGACCTGAGCAAATGCCTTTGCGATGCCCTGGCCCATAGTGCCAGCACCGATAACACCGATCTTCATGGGAAATCTCTCCTTTATTATATCTTCTGAATGTAGTGCCTCTCCGCGCCTCCCCGGAAAGGGGAGGCGCTGCAGAGGCATTATGGTTTAGTTTAGTTGTTCGTGAACACTGCCTTGGGCTTCGGCTTTTCACGGCTCAGGAAGCAGGCCATGCCTTCCTTCTGGTCATGAGTCTCGAAGCAGTCGCCGAACAGCTTCTCTTCGACTTCGACAGCCTTCTCGATGGGGAGGCTGATGCCGTCGTCGATCGCCTTCTTGCAGTTACGCACGGCGATGGGAGCATTCTTGGCGATCTTGCTGGCCAGCTTCAGAACATTCTCCATCAGCTCAGCCTGCGGATACACTGCGTTGACCAGACCGATGCGGTATGCCTCGTCTGCCTTGATGTTCAGTGCAGAGTAGACCAGCTGCTTTGCCATGCCCATGCCAACCAGACGTGCCAGACGCTGGGTGCCGCCGAAGCCCGGGGTGATGCCCAGACCGACTTCCGGCTGACCAAACACAGCGTTGTCGGAGCAGATGCGGATGTCGCAGCTCATAGCCAGCTCATTGCCGCCGCCCAGTGCAAAGCCGTTGACGGCTGCGATGACGGGAATGGGGAAGCTCTCGATCATCAGGAACACATCATTGCCCAGTTTGCCGAAAGCCTCGCCCTCGGCCTTGGTCATGGTGCTCATGGAGCCGATGTCAGCGCCTGCCACGAAGCTCTTGTCGCCTTCGCCGGTCAGGACGATGCAGCGGATGGCGGACTGGTCAACTGCCTCAAAAGCAGCCTTCAGGTCTGCCAGGACTTCGGGGTTCAGGGCGTTCAGTGCCTTCGGGCGGTCAATGGTGATGATCTCGACTGCGCCCTGCACCTCGGTTTTTACAAATGCCATTGTGAAAACCTCCATTCAGGTTATATCTTATTCAAAACAGCCCCCGGACAAGGGGCAAGTCTCCGGTCTCGCCCACTGTCCGGGCTGTATCAATATCCGGAGTGACCCTTCAAAGGGAAATCAGTCCATCTCGACGATGGTTGCGCAGCCCATGCCGCCGCCGATGCACAGGGTAGCCAGACCCTTGTGAGCACCACGATGCTTCATAGCGTACAGCAGGGTGACGAGGATACGAGCACCGGAAGCGCCGACCGGGTGGCCCAGAGCGATCGCGCCGCCGTTGACGTTCAGCTTGTCCTTATCGAAGCCCAGAGCCTCGCCGACTGCGATGGACTGTGCTGCGAATGCCTCGTTGGCCTCGACCAGGTCCATATCAGCAACGGTCAGGCCGGTCTTAGCCATGACCTTCTTGGTAGCAGCGATGGGGCCAAGACCCATGACCTCAGGCTCGACGCCTGCCAGAGCACCTGCGACCCAGGTAGCCAGAGGCTTCACGCCCAGCTCCTTGGCCTTCTCTTCGCTCATGATGACCAGAGCAGCTGCGCCGTCGTTGATAGCGGAGGAGTTTGCAGCGGTGACGATGCCGTCCTTGGTGAAAGCGGGCTTCAGCTTTGCCAGCACTTCGGGAGCGCTCAGACGGGGGCCTTCATCGGTATCGAACACGGTGTCGCCCTTCTTGCCCTTGATGACAACAGGAACGATCTCATCCTTGAAAGCGCCGTCCTTGATGGCCTTGTCAGCCTTCAGCTGGCTGTTGTAAGCGAAATCGTCCAGCATCTCGCGGGTGATGGGGCTGTAGCCGTACTTCTTCTGATAGGTCTCGTTGGTGCAGACGTTCTCAGCGGTCATGCCCATGTGCTTATTGAAGCCGCAGGCATCCCACAGAGCATCGTTGACCATGGTATCCACGATCTCGCTCTTGCCCATGGGAGCGCCCATGCGGTAGCCGTAACGAGCCTTCTGCAGTGCGAAGGGAGCCATGTCCATGTTCTCCATGCCGCCTGCGACCACGATGTCAGCATCGCCGGCCTCGATCATCTGAGCAGCCATGTTCACGCAGTTCAGACCGGAGCCGCAGACCACGTTGACGGTGACGGCAGGAGTCTCGATGGGCAGGCCAGCCTTCAGGGAAGCCTGACGAGCGACGTTCTGGCCCAGACCAGCCTGGATGACGCAGCCCATGTAAACATGATCGACCTGCTCGGGTTTCACGTTAGCACGGTTCAGGGCCTCCTTGATGACGATGGAGCCCAGCTCTGCAGCAGGGACGTTTGCCAGGGTGCCGCCAAACTTACCAATAGCGGTACGGCAAGCAGATGCGATAACAATTTTCTTCATGTTAATAGCCTCCTGAATTTATCTGTTTCGGGGTTTCGTAAAACTATTTATCAAAAAGCCCGAGGGCCTTTCTGCATTATAAAAGGTATCAGATCGTCTTTCCTTCCGCCCGGAGCTGCTCCACTTTGGCGTGGATGGCATCCTCTACGTTGGGCGTCACGAACTTGGAGATGTTGCTGCCGTAGCGGGCAGCCTCCTTGACGATGGTGGAGGAAAGGTAGCTCCACTTAATGCTGGTGGCAAGGAACATCGTCTCGATGCCGGGCATCAGTGCGTGGTTCGTCTGGGCGAGCTGTATCTCGTTTTCGAAATCCGTCACCGCCCGCAGGCCCCGCACCATCACCGAAGCGTGGCGCTTCTTGGCGAACTCCACGGTCAGGCCGTCGAAGCTCTCCACCGTCACATTCGGGATGTCCTTGCAGCACTCCCGCAGCAGCGCCACCCGTTCTTCTACGGTGAACAGAGGGTTCTTTGCGCTGTTGATGAGCACTGCCACAATGAGCTGGTCGTTTATCTTTGCAGCTCGCTTGATGATGTCGAGATGTCCTCTCGTGACCGGGTCGAAGGACCCGGGGTAAACTGCTGTTGCCATCAGTATGGTCTCCTTTATTTGCGCGCTTTGGAAAAGCGCATTTGGTGTTGCCATGATAGCACTTTTCAGTTCCTGCTTCAAGTACCAGGCTGCATCGCCATCGCAATATCGTTAATTTTTAGTCAATCAATGTCGCACTGGGGCGCATCATCTTGGTACACCCTTAGTAAACCATATCGTCAAAATTTTATCAAGTACTTTTTCAAAAAAAATTGTTTTTGCTATACCAAACAATCACCACAAATACCTAAGAAATTTAGTCAAATTGTCCTGCGAGGCATTTTTTCGTGGAAGAGGGCTTGATTATAATGTTTGTTAATGTTATAACTAAGCTGTGCAGGTGTGCCGCTGCCGGAAACTCCTGCCCTGCCGACCCCAAGGATACCGCCGGGGTGTGATAAGACAGTGTCCGGACTGGAAAGAAACGGTAAATTTCCGGCTAAGATTTTGTCCCGTAGAATTGTGAATAATAAATTTACAATTCTTTTATGTTCTTAAAGGAGAGGATGGTTTATAATGGATTTCATGGAAATGTATGCCCAGAAAAAGATGACTGCCGAGCAGGCTGCTTCTCTGGTCAAGAGCGGCGACTGGGTGGATTACGGCTGGTGCGTCAACACCCCCGTGGCCGTGGACGCCGCCCTTGCCAAGCGCCTGCCCGAACTGGAGAACGTCAATTTCCGCGGCGGCATCCTGATGTGGGTGCCTGAGATCTTCCAGATCGACGACCCCGCTGCCCACATGACCTGGAACAGCTGGCACATGGGCGGCATCGAGCGCAAAGCCATCGCACAGGGCTTCTCGTTCTACTCCCCCATCCGCTATTCGGAGCTGCCCCGCTACTACCGCGAGAGTCCCGACCCGCTGGACATCGCCGTCTTCCAGGTGACTCCGATGGACGAGCACGGCTACTTCAACTTCGGCCCCAGCGCTTCCCATCTGGGTGCCGTCTGTGAGAAGGCCAAGAAGATCATCGTGGAGGTCAACACCAATATGCCCCGCTGCCTCGGCGGTATGGAGAACTGTGTCCATATCTCCCAGGTCACCGGCATCGTGGAGGGCGACAATCCGCCCATCGGCCAGATGGCCGCTGCCGGCCCCGCCTCCGAGGTCGATCTGAAGGTCGCAAACCTCGTCGTGCCGCAGATCCCCAACGGTGCCTGCCTGCAGCTGGGCATTGGCGGTATGCCCAACGCCATCGGCAGCCTCATCGCCCAGAGCGATTTGAAGGACCTGGGCGTCCACACCGAGATGTATGTTGACGCTTTCGTGGACATCGCCAAGGCCGGCAAGATCACCGGCGCACACAAGCAGCTGGACAAGGGCCGTCAGATCTACGCCTTCGGTGCCGGCACCCAGAAGATGTACGACTACCTCAACAACAACCCCGAGTGTATGTCTGCTCCCGTCGATTACACCAACGACATCCGCAGCATCTCCGCACTGGACAACTTCATCTCCATCAACAATGCGGTGGACATCGACCTGTTCGGCCAGGTGAATGCGGAGAGCGCCGGCGTCAAGCACATTTCCGGTGCAGGCGGCCAGCTGGACTTCGTGCTGGGCGCATACCTTTCCAAGGGTGGCAAGAGCTTCCTCTGCCTGTCCTCTACCTTCTTCAATAAGAAGACCGGTCAGCTCGAGAGCCGCATCCGTCCCACGCTGGAAAACGGCAGCATCATCACCGATACCCGCGCCAATCTGCATTACCTCTGCACCGAATACGGCTGCGTCAACCTCAAGGGTCTGACCACCTGGGAGAAGGCCGAAGCCCTCATCAATGTGGCACACCCCGACTTCCGCGAGGAGCTTATCAAAGAGGCCGAGAAGATGCACATCTGGCGCCGCAGCAACAAAATCTAAACATCGCCGTACCGGCTCCTGCCGTCTGCGGCAGGAATGGAGTCACACATGATGGACAAAAAGCCGCACATCAAGCCCTATCTCTACGGAATGCTCGCGGGCTTTGGTGCGATAAGTCTAAGCATCCTGTTCTTCTTCTTCATCTACCGCTTCGACGGGTTCGGCGACGCGGTCTCCAAGGTGACCGGCATCCTGATGCCCTTCATCTACGGTGCCGTTATCGCCTATCTGCTCAAGCCGGTGTGCAACACCATTGAGGGCTTTCTGCACCGCATCTTCCCCGAAAAGCTCCACAGCATGGCCAATATGCTTGCCATTGCGGCGACGCTGCTGTTCGGTGTGCTGGTGGTCTACGCCCTCGTGATGATGGTGGTGCCGCAGCTCATCACAAGCGTCACCTCCCTCTACTACACCGCGCAGACCAGCATCACCCGGTTCATGCGGTGGGTGAACACACAGGAAATCTTCTTGGATAATGAGACACTGATGGGCTATTTCAACAATGCCTACGATGCCATTGCTGACAATCTGACCACTCTGCGCACCAAGATCGGAAGAGCGT
>OLAR01000360.1_pt1 | contig 9586 bp, 9 predicted proteins | sample 1607901 | NCBI WGS metagenome assembly OLAR01 (sample SAMN02674698, study PRJEB24791) | human gut metagenome, SKBSTL036 | isolation source: stool | host: Homo sapiens | place: USA
ATACCGCAGCACCAGAACTTCGCCTACATAGAGGAATGCTGCCTTGATGGGGATGCTGCCGGAGTCCAGCGGGCTTTCCTGTGCGCCGCAGAGAAGGACGACATCTGCGAGCAATGCGCCGGGAGAGTCCTCGTAATGGGTCAACAGGATGATCTTTGCCCCGGCGGCCTTGGCGGTGCGCAGTGTCTCCATCATGTCGCGGGTCGCGCCGGAGTAGGAGACGAAGAGCACAACGTCGGCCTCGTTCATCAGACTGGCAGTCAGCAGCTGTAAATGGCTGTCGCCTGCGGTGCGGAACTTGGTGGAAAGGCTGGCGAAGCGGGCGCAGATGTCGTTTGCCAGGAGCATACTGCCGCCCTGTCCGAGGCAGAACACCTGCCTGGCCTCCTGCATCAGGTGTACGGCCTCGTCCACGGCCTCGGCAGAGAGGGCGTTCTGGGTGCCGTTGATGGCGGTGAGGAAACGGGCGTATGCGTGCTCGCAAAGTTCTGCGGTGGTGGCACCGGGCTGCAGCTCCCTCTGGCTGGAGGGCGTGCCGGTGGCGTTGGCCTGCGCCAGCGCAATGCGCATCTCATGGTAGCCGTCGAACCCCAAAGCCCGGCAGAACCGGAACACGGTCGCCTCGGCGACGTTGCACTCCCGGGCCAGCGAGGAAATGGAGAGATACTGCGCTTCGTCCGCATGCTGCAGCAGGTAGTCAGCGACCGCGTGGCCGGATCTGGTCAGCTGGTCCTGTCGTTGATGCAGCAATTCCCAAAAATTTGTACCCATGGTCAAGCTCCTTCGAGCGGGCCGCAATGCCCGCACTATTCCTTATACCTTCTTTTGCCCCCTTCCGCTGCACAGGGAAGGGGGCATCTTTATAAAAAGTATAAAAGAAGTCTAGCCGCTTGACAAGTGTGCCTTTCGCCATAATTCGGAAGAAAAAGCTGTGCAGAGCATCTAAAAATCGGGGAAAAGTAGGACTTTTTGATGAAAATAAATTTCAAAATCGCGGCAGGAAGAACGAAAATGATTTTCAAACCGAAAATGACAAACGACGCAGAAATGATTACAAAACGGCTACAGCTGGCGATAAAACTAGTGAAAGTGGCTAAAATCTGGCTGGTATCCCAGATATTTGTGCGGAATATACAAGAAAACTTTCTGAAAATTGTGTATGCGACCGATGGACAAAATGAAAGAAGTTTTCTATAATAAGGCCAACAAGAGCGGTCAGGGATGAAGGACCGCCGATATGATGATAGGTAAGGAGAACTTATTATGAAGAACGCCATTTCTCGTCGCTCCTTCTTGAAGGCCGTTGGTATTATGAGCGCAGCGGGTGCGCTGGCTGCCTGCGGCGGCAAGTCCGCTTCTACCAGCACGGCAGCTTCTACTGCTGCTTCCACTGCCGCTTCCGGCTCTGCATCCGGCGCAAGCATCAAGCTGTGGACATACCCCATCGGCGGCTGGGGCAAGGACGAGACCGTGCAGGAGCTCATCGCCAGCTTCAACGCAAAGTATCCTGACATTAAAGTGGCCGTTGAGTATCTGGACTACACCAACGGCGATGACCAGGTGAACACCGCCATCGAGGGCGGCAGCGCACCCGACCTCATCATGGAAGGTCCCGAGCGTCTGGTGGCCAACTGGGGCGCAAAGGGTGTCATGGCTCCGCTGAACGATTTGTGGACCGACGACGCCAAGAAGGACATTTACGAGTCCGTCAACTCCGCCTGCCACAACGACAAGGGCGACTACTACGAGTACCCCCTGTGCATGACCGCACACTGCATGGCCGTCAACATGACCAAGGTCAAGGAAGTGGGCGCTGACAAGTATCTCGACACCGATAAGCACACCTGGAGCACCGAAGGCTTCCTGAACACCGTTGATGCTCTGTACAAGGGCGGCTACGAGAATGTGGCAGCCGTCTACTGCGGCGGTCAGGGCGGCGACCAGGGTACCCGCGCTATTATCAATAATATGTACGGCGGCACCTTCACCGACGACGCTCACACCAAGTACACTGCAGACTCTGCCGAGAACATCAAGGCCATCCAGACCCTGTACGACACCGACGGCATCAACTTCGACGCTTCCATCGCAGGCGGCGACGAGATCACTCTGTTCCGCAACGGCACCCTGCAGATGGCTTTCTGCTGGAACATCGCTCAGCAGCTGAACGCCGACAACAACGACGCTGGCCTGACCAACGACGGCGACGAGATCATGCCCATGGCATTCCCGACTGCAAGCGGCGACCCGAAGCTCTGCGGCGGCATCTGGGGCTTCGGCGTCTTCGATAATGGCGATGAGGCCAAGGTCAAGGCAGCCAAGACCTTCATCGAGTTCATCGCTGCTGACCCTGACCAGGTGAAGGACAGCGTCCTGGCTTCCACCTACTTCCCGGTTCGCGCCAGTGTAGGCGACATCTACGCCGACAACGCCATCATGAGCGAGTACACCAAGTTCATGGCCTATCTGGGCGACTACTACCAGATCACTCCGGGCTGGGCAACTGCCCGCACCGAGTGGTGGAACATGCTCCAGCGTGTAGGCACTGGCGAAGACGTTGCCACTTCCGTTGCAACCTTTGTCCAGAACGCCAACGCAGCCGCCGAAGCCTGAGCTTTTCCGCCTGAGGGCAAATAAGTAATGACTGCCCCTCCCTCGAACATCCCGGCGAGGGAGGGGCTTTTTGTGTAAGACAAGCACCCAATCCGAACGAAAGGTCTGGTGATTTCTTTGGCTGCAAAGACTGCAAGCATCAAAGAGCCGAAGCGCAGCAGCGCACTGGTTCGGCAGGAGACCATCGCTTCCTACCTGTTCCTTCTGCCCAGCCTCATCTTTTTTCTCGGCTTCGTCATTTACCCCATGATACTCTGCGTGGTCACGAGCTTTTTTGACTCGACCATGAACCGTGCCGACATCTTTGTGGGTTTTGCCAACTACGCAGAGCTGTTCGCAGACCCCATCTTCATCGGCGCTTTGCGCAACACTTTCATCATCGTGGTCGTCTCGGTGCCTGTGACCTGTGCGTTCTCGCTGTGGGTCAGCTCGGCCATCGTCGATTTGCCCGAGTGGACCACCAGCCTCTTCCGCTGCGTGTTCTACCTGCCGGTCGTCACCGGCTCGGTGGCTGTCACTGTCGTGTGGAAGTGGATGTACAACAACTACTACGGCATCTTCAACTATCTGGGCAAGGCTGTGGGCCTCATCGACAAGAACATCAACTGGCTGGGCGATGAAAAATACGCTCTGGGCTGCATCATCCTCATCCTGCTCACTACTTCTGTCGGCCAGCCCATCGTGCTGTACGTTTCCGCACTGGGCAACGTAGACCAGTCGATTGTGGAAGCCGCTGAAGTGGACGGTGCCACCGATTTCCAGTGCTTCTGGCGCATCAAGTGGCCCGCCATCATGCCCACCACCCTGTACATCCTGGTCATCACTACCATCAACTCCTTCCAGTGCTTCGCACTGATCCAGCTGCTGACCTCCGGCGGCCCCAACCACAGCACCGATACCATCATGTACTACATCTACTACACTGCATTCAAGCTCTACCGCTATGGTTACGGCAACGCAATGGGCGTTGTGCTGGCCGTTATCATCGCCATCCTGTCGGCTGTCCAGTTCAAGTTTGGCAGTCAGGATAATTAAAGGAGGTGCCGGGCAATGACTGCAACTGCAAAAAAACAGAAACCGTTGAAGCGTCACCCCAGCAAGCTGAAAAAGATGAGCGCTTACATGATACTGACCCTCATCCTTATCAGCATCGTGGCCGTGCTGTTTGCGTTCCCGCTGTACTGGATCATCACCGGTTCCTTCAAGACCGGCGCAGCCATCAACTCCACGACCCCCGAGTGGTGGCCCAGCCAGTGGGTGCTGACCAACTACCAGAAACTTTTCGCAGGCAAGAGTGCACCCCTGTGGCAGCTGGCCGTACCCTTCAGCCACTCTTTCAGCGCGGATGGAGAGCCGATCTATTTCTCCGTCGGCCCGACTGCTCCGGCCGCGCTGCGCTGGATGATCAACACCGTGTTCATGGCCGTCATGTCCATGATCCTCACCTGCATCACCGCCGCAATGGCAGGCTATGCGCTGGCAAAAAAGCGCTTCGTCGGCCGCAAGCTGCTCTTCACCCTCATCGTCTGCGCAATGGCCCTGCCCAAGCAGGTCATCCTCATCCCGCTGCTGCGTGAGATGAGCGCACTGAACCTTTACAATACCATCTGGGCCGTCATTTTCCCCATCGTGGGCTGGCCCTTCGGCGTCTTTTTGATGAAGCAGTTCAGTGAGGGCATCCCCACCGAGATGCTGGAAGCGGCCCGTATCGACGGTGCCAGCGAGGCGCGCACCTTCGTCAGCATCGTGCTCCCGATGGTCAAGCCGGGCATCGGCGCGCTGGCCATCTTTACCTTCATCAACAGCTGGAACGATTACTTCATGCAGCTCATCATGCTGTCCAGCACCAGCAACCTGACGATCTCGCTGGGCATCGCAAAGCTGCAGGCGGAGAACAGCACCGACTTCGGCCTTATCATGGCAGGTGCCGCTCTGGCCGCTGTGCCGATCATCATCATCTTCCTTATCTTCCAGAAGTACTTCACCAAGGGCATCGCAATGGGTGCTGTTAAAGGCTAAAAAGGAGACCTATTATGAAAGACATTACCAAGTATCAGGGCGTTATCCCGGCCTTCTATGCCTGCTACGACGCAGAGGGCAATATCTCCACCGATGGCGTCAAGGCACTGACCCGCCATCTGATTGCAAAGGGCGTCAAGGGCGTGTATGTGGGCGGCTCCTCCGGTGAGTGCATCTATCAGCACGTCGATGAGCGCAAGGCCGTGCTGGAAGCCGTCATGAGTGAAGCCAAAGGCAAACTGACCGTCATCGCACACGTCGGCTGCAACAACACCGCCGACAGCGTCGAGCTGGCCCGCCACGCCGAGAGCGTGGGCGTGGATGCCATTGCATCGATCCCGCCCATCTACTTCCATCTGCCGGAGTATGCCATCGCCAAGTATTGGAACGAGATGTCGGCAGCAGCTCCCAACACCGAGTTCGTCATCTACAACATCCCCCAGCTGGCCGGCACCGGCCTGACCATGAGCCTGCTGCGCGAGATGCTCAAGAACCCCAACGTCGTTGCCGTCAAGAACAGCTCCATGCCCACCCAGGACATCCAGATGTTCAAGGATGCCGGCATTGCCGCCCGTGGCGAGGGCAATTTCGTGGTCTTCAACGGCCCGGATGAGCAGTTCGTCTCCGGCCGCGTCATCGGCGCGGACGGCGGCATCGGCGGCACCTATGCCGTCATGCCGGAGCTGTATCTTGCCATGAACGAGCACATCAACAAGGGCGAGATTGAAGCTGCCCGCGCCATTCAGTACGACGCCGACCGCATCATTTATAAGATGTGCGAAGCCCACGGCAACCTCTACGCGGTGCAGAAGGAGATCCTGCGCCGGATGTACGGTCTTGAGCTGGGCGGCGTCCGCGAGCCGATGCCCGGCCTCATCCCGGAAGATGAGCCCATCGTCGCCGAAGCACAGGCCATGATCGAAGCTGCCATCGCAAAACTCTGAAAAATCAAAAAGCGCCCCCTCTCCGTCTCTCAATGAGGGGGAGAGGGCAGGCGCTCTTTGTGCTTTTGTTAAAAAACACTTGGTTAGGAGAAAATCAACATGATCTGCGACGCACTGGAGCACCTGAACCGTTATCGCGGACTCCACCGGAATCTTGACACCGCCATCGACTATCTTACCGCCTACCATGTGGCCCATGATTTGTACGATCTGCCGCTGGGCCGCACCGAGGTGGACGGCGAGAACGTCTTCATCAATGTGATGGAAGCTGATTTGAGCCCCGACAGCACCCGCCTCGAATACCACAAAAAGTACGCTGACCTTCAAATCGATTTGACCGGCGGCGAGGGCTGGGGTTATACGACTCTGCCCGGCGAAGAGGCAGGGGAGTTTACGGGAGATATTGGTTTCAGGACCAGTCCGGATGCCGTCAGCGGCACGCTGGGAGAGGGGCGGTTTGTCCTGTTTTTCCCCGGCGAGCTGCACAAGCCCGGCGTGGCACGCCCCGGCTGTGCTCATGTGCGCAAAGCGGTCATCAAGATCAGGATGGAGGATTGATGGATATGGAGAAAGAAACACTGTTTGAGCAAATCAAAGGCGGCCTGATCGTCTCCTGTCAGGCACTTGAGACGGAGCCTCTTTACACCAAAGAGGGCGGCGTCATGCCCCTGATGGCGAAAGCTGCCGCCATGAGCGGAGCCGTGGGCATCCGCGCCAACACCGTCCGCGACATCACCCAGATCAAACAGGTGGTGGACCTGCCCGTCATCGGCATCATCAAAAAGGATTACCCCGGCACCCCCATGTACATCACCGTCACCATGAAGGAAGTGGACGAGCTGGTGGCCTGCGGCGTGGACATCCTTGCCGTGCAGGGTACGGGTGCGCTGCGCCCCGACGGCTCTACTTCGGCCCAGTTCATCCGCACCATCAAGGCGAAATATCCCGACCAGCTGCTTATGGCTGACTGCGACAATTTCGAGAACGCCATGCTCTGCGCCGAGGCCGGTGCTGATTTCGTAGGCACCACCATGCGCGGCTACACCCCCGAAACGCAGGGCATCAACGATATTGATTTTGAGTTTGTCCACAAGCTGGCCGCGGAATGCCCGGCGAAGATCATCGCCGAGGGTCATATCCATTACCCTGAGCAGGCTGTCAAGGCGCTGGAAGCCGGAGCTTTCGCCCTCGTCGTCGGCGGTGCCATCACCCGCCCGGCGGAGATCACCGCCCGCTTCACCGGTGCCATCAACGCCATGCACAAATGATACGGAGATACGACTATGAAACAGTATCTTGCCATTGATATTGGCGGCACTGCCGTCAAGCTGGGCATCGTGGACGAAGAGGGCCGTGTGCTCTCCAGAACGGAGCAGAGCGTCTGCTTCGATAACTACGAGACGCCCATCCTCACCACGGTGCTGTCTGCTGCCGAACAGTTCCTCAAGGAGCAGGCTGTTGAACCGCAGGGCCTTGCGGGCATCGGCGTTTCCGCCGCAGGACAGATCGACACCAGAAAGGGCATCGTGGCCGGGACCTGCGGCAGCCTGCCCAACTACATCGGAAGCCCCATTAAAGCAGAGCTGGAAGCAAAGTTCGGCCTGCCGACCACCGTCGCCAACGACGCCAACTGCATGACGCTGGGTGAAGTCTGGGTCGGCGGCGCAAAGGGCTACACGGACGTCATCGGTGTCACGCTGGGGACCGGCGTCGGCGGCGGCATCCTCACCGGAGGCCGCCTGCTGGAAGGTGCGCGGGGTCTCGGCGGTGAGCTGGGACACTTCCGCACTCACGCGCTGGATGGCGTGCTCTGCACCTGCGGCGCGTCGGGCTGCTGGGAGCGGTACGCCGCAACCACCGCTCTGGTGCGGGGCGCACAGCCCCGGAACCCGAAGTGGAAGGATGGCCGCGCTATCTTTGAGTCGGCCCATGCAGGAGACCCCACCATCCTGGCGCTTCTGGACGACTGGACGGATGAGATCGCCCAGGGCCTTGCGGGCATGGTGCATATCTTCAACCCGCAGCTCATCCTCATCGGCGGCGGCGTCAGCGCACAGCAGGAGCTGTTGATAGACCCCGTCGCCAAGAAAGTGCGTGCCTCCGTGATGCCCGCTTTTGCGGAAGGACTGGAGATCCGCGCCGCCCAGCTCCACAACGACGCCGGCATGGTGGGCGCAGTTTACTATTTCCGCCAGTCGCGGGGCGAGATTTGAAAGGGGAAGAGACGATGAAAAAACATATCCTTTGTCTGGGCGACTCCAACACCCACGGCTACTGCGCCGACCCGGCGGACTGTGCCGACCACGGCATCCGCTTCAATGAGGACGAGCGCTGGACCTGCCGCCTGCAGACGGCGCTTGGCAGCGACTATCTCGTGACGGAAGAGGGTCTTTCGGGCCGGACGACCGTTTTCGTGGACCCCATCCATGAGTCGATGGACGCTCTGAGCGTGGCTTATTCGCTCCTCAAGAGCCATGAAGTCATCGACCTGCTCATCATCATGCTGGGTACCAACGACGTCAAAGAGCGGTTCAACGCCAATGCCGCCTGCATCGGCGCGGGTATGGAACGGCTGATCCTCAAGGCCAAAAGCGTGGACTGCTGGGGGACCAAGGCTCCCAACATCCTCGTCGTGGCCCCGCCCCGCATCGGCGACGGCTTCCATGATGCCGTCATGGGCGAGGGCTGCGTGGAAAAGTCGAAGGGCGTGGCTGAGCAGTTCCGTATCGTCGCGGAACGTCAGAACGTCCATTTCCTCAATGCTGCCGACTGCGAGTTCAATCAGGTGGACTTCATGCATCTGACCCGTAAGGGCCACGCACAGCTGGCGGATCTGCTGGCAAAGGAAGTGCCGACGCTTTTATAATAGCATAACGAGCCGCCCCGGCTTCCCGTTACGGAGACCGGGGCGGTTTTGCTGTTTTTGCAGATGGGAAGGAAGCGATTTCGAACTTCTCCGTTGCATTTCGCACCAAAGTATGTTTCAATAAAAAGCAGCAAACGGAATGGAACGGAGAAGGGAGAGACTGCGGGATGCTGAAAATTGCTGTCGTCGAAGACCAGCAGGAAGTGCGGGACGAGCTGTGCCGGTTCATCCGGCAGTACGCCGCCGAGAACAGCCTGCAGGTCGAGGTGCTGCCCATCGAGGAAGCGAAGAAGAAGGGCGCTGTCGCCATGTTTGGCGAAAAGTACGGCGACGTTGTCCGCGTGGTCGAGATGGGCGATGTGTCCATGGAGTTCTGCGGCGGTACGCACCTTGACAACACCGCCAAGGTCGGCCTCTTCCGCATCAAGAGCGAGGGCAGCGTTGCCTCCGGCGTGCGCCGCATCGAGGCTATCACCGGCAAACAGACGCTCGAAGAGCTTAGAAGCGGCCAGGAGAAGCTCATCCGCGCGGCGCAGCTCTTAAAGACCACGTCGAACGAGCTCGAAAGCCGCATCGGCGGCATGCTGAGCGAGATGAAGGAGATCAAGAGCCAGCTTGAAAAGTTCAAGGAGCAGGCATCGCTCGGCGAGGCGCGCACGTTCCTGACCTCCGCCAAGGAAGTGAAGGGCCTGAAGCTCGTCACTGCCCAGCGCGACGGCATGGATGCAAACGCCCTGCGCAAGCTCGGCGACTTCCTGCGCGACAAGGAGCCCAAGATCGTCGGCGTGCTCGCCTCCGTCAACGAAGGCAAGGTCACGCTTCTGGCCGTGTGCGGCAAGGAAGCGGTCGCAAGCGGCGTCAAGGCCGGCGACATCATCAAGGCCATCGCGCCTATCTGCGGCGGCAAGGGCGGCGGCAAGCCCGACTCTGCCATGGGCGGCGGCACCGAAGTCAGCAAGGTCGACGACGCGCTCGCGGCGGTGGATGATCTCATCCTGAGCAAGCTCGGCTGATGGCGGCGTTACCGAAAGATCCGGCGATGCTGCTGAGCGCCGTGAATATGAAGCTGCGCGATTTTTACGATTCTCTTGACGCATTGTGCGACGATCTGGACGTTGCGCGCGAGAGCATCGAAACATCGCTT
>OLAR01000370.1_pt1 | contig 9439 bp, 8 predicted proteins | sample 1607901 | NCBI WGS metagenome assembly OLAR01 (sample SAMN02674698, study PRJEB24791) | human gut metagenome, SKBSTL036 | isolation source: stool | host: Homo sapiens | place: USA
GACGTGTGCTCTTCCGATCTTGTTTCGATACCAGAATACAAATTTGCGCACCAGTACGCCTAGCGTTAAGCCGACCAGCGAGGGAACAAGCCCGTAAAACAGGCTTTGCATCTCAGTCGAGCGGAACGTAGCAAGCGGCAGAACAATCGCCCACAGGCCGACGAACACGGGCATCAGACCGTATCGCGGCAGGGCGCGGTATGCCGCCCGGAACGTACACAGCAGCGCCGAAACCGGCAGGATCAGCCAGAAGCCGAGCAGCCAGTAGGCAAATTCATTGCCATACAGCAGACCGGGGATCAGTCCGACCGCCGTCACGACGCCGTAGCAAAGGGCAAGGCTCCAATACGGGGATAAACGCCGGATACCATCAAATGTCATACGGTTCACCCTCCTTTGCAGGGACGGTCGGTGTGAAATTGTACTGCAGATACCGAAAATTCAGCGGTATATTGCTTACTTGGTGCCGAAGATACGGTCGCCGGCGTCACCCAGACCGGGGACGATGTAGCCGTTCTCGTTCAGGTGGTCGTCCTGTGCGCCGAGGTAGATGTCCACATCGGGGTGTGCCTCGTGCAGGGCCTTGATGCCTTCCGGAGCAGCGATGAGGCCGATGAACTTGATGTGCTTTGCGCCGTGCTTCTTGATCTGGGTGATGGCGTCGATGGCGCTGCCGCCGGTAGCCAGCATCGGGTCAAGCACCAGAACGTCGCGCTCAGCGATGTCCTTCGGCAGCTTGCAGAAATACTCCACGGGCTGCAGGGTCTCCTCGTCGCGGTACAGGCCGATGAAGCCGACCTTAGCGGCGGGCAGCAGGGTCAGCATACCATCCAGCATACCCATGCCGGCGCGGAGGATCGGCACCAGAGCCAGCTTGCGGCCTGCCAGCACCTTGGTCTTTGCCATGGTGATGGGAGTCTCGATCTCCACCTCTTCCAGAGGCAGGTCACGGGTCGCCTCATAGCACAGCAGAGTGGCGATCTCGCCCACGAGGTCACGGAACTCCTTGGTGCCGGTCTGCTTGTTGCGCAGAATGCTCAGTTTGTGCTGCAGCAGCGGATGCTCAACGATCATAGGGGTCATAATACACTCTCCTTATATTGTGAATAGATATTGGAATACTAAGGTTTACCGATTCTCGATCGCCATCAGCTTTGCGATGCGCTTCTCGTGGCGGCCGCCCTCGAACTCGGTGTTGAGGAAGATGTCCACCAGCTGGCAGGCGAGGCCGGGGCCGACGACGCGGCCGCCCATGCACAGGGCGTTGGCGTCGTTGTGGCGGCGGGTATACTCGCAGCTGAAGCTGTCAGAGCAGCAGCAGGCACGGATGCCCTTGACCTTGTTTGCGGCCATGCTGATGCCCACACCGGTGCCGCAGAACAGCAGCGCCTTGCTGCACTGGCCGCTCACCACGGCGTCGCAGGCAGGCAGAGCCATGTCAGGGTAATCCACGCTGGCGGTGCTGTGGGTGCCGAAGTCGATGTACTCCAACCCCAGCTCGTCCAGATGGGCCTTAACGGCCTCTTTCAGTTCAAATCCGCCGTGGTCGGCGGCAAGTGCGATGGGTTTCGTCATTGGTGTTGATCCTTTCCCTTTGCAGTATCTTCCGGTATTTCGGTACGGGCAGCTTCTGCGGCCAGACGCTCGGCCCGCTCCCGCTCGGCCTGGCTCAGCCGGTGATAATCCGGCAGCAGAGCCTCGGGCAGGACGGCTTCGCCCCGCTGGGCCATCTGCTCTGCGACATAGGCCACCGCAGCGGCACGGCCATTGCGGAGAGCCGGCGGTACACAGAGCACGCCCGGGACATTGCCATATTTATTATAGCACAGAGCTGCGCCATCACCAACAAAAAACAGAGGCTTTTTGCAATTTTCTACAAACTCGGCCAGGTCAGCCACGGCACGGGCATCGTCGTCCATCAGACGCTCGTGGGTCTCAAGGTCGAAAGCCGCGCTGTACACCTGCGCACGGCGGGCATCCAGCGCACAGAGCACGGTGCCGCAGCCGGTGTGGGCCGCCGCCAGCGCTTCCAGTGTGGACACCGGGGCGCAGAGCGTCTCCCGGGGGAAGGCCAGACCCTTCACCGCCGCCAGCCCGATGCGCAGGCCGGTAAAGCTGCCGGGGCCGGCATTGACGCCGTATAGATTGATGTCCTTGCAGCCCATGCCGCAGAACTTGAGACAGTTGTCGATGAGGGGCATCAGGGTCTCGCTGTGGGTCATGCCCGCGTCGAGATAGCACTCGTAGAGCAGGCGGTCGTCCTGCAGCAGGGCCACGCCCACGGTCTTGCCCGCCGTATCCACGGCTAAGATGTTCATACTTCCACCCCCTCGATGGTGATGCGGCGGGTGGTGTCGTCCACCCGCTCGATGTTGATGTGGATGGGGTCTTCCAGCGCCAGCAGGTCGGCGAAGTTCTCGCTCCACTCTGCCGCCACCACAGCGCCCTCATCCAGATAGTCGTAGAACCCTGCCGCGCACAAATCGTTCTCCGTGGAGATGCGGTACAAATCAAAGTGCGCGAAGGGCCGCGGCCCGCGGTAATAGTTCACGATGGCGAAGGTCGGGCTGCTGACCGGGTCGGTGCAGCCGAGACCTCTGGCAATGCCCTCGCAGAAGGCCGTCTTGCCCGCGCCAAGCCCGCCGGTAAAGGCGATGAGCGCCCCGGGCGCAAGATGCTGCGCTACCTGCGTCCCCAGTGCCACCGTCTCCTCGCGGGAGTGGGTGATAAATTCAGACATGGGTATCCTACCTCATATGCGTTTCTATAAAAAAGGGACGGCAGAGTCCTGCCGTCCTGTTCTGCCGTCCCTTAGTATAAACTATTTCTGTCAAAAGTGCAACGCTCAGGCCGCGCTTTCGAGCACATCGGCCAGCATATCTTCCGCAGCCTCCGCGCGTTCCTCGAGCGAGAAGTTTTCCGGCACATTCAGCCGGGCGTTCTCGTCTCCGTAGAGCACCAGATACGCTGCTGCGGCGTGGGGGCGGCGTCCGCCCTGCTCCGTATACCAGATGATGTCGTTCTCGCCGTAGGTGTCCTTCGCATGGGCCAGCGCCCTGCCGATGGTCTGTCCCATCGCAAGATGGTTGACGGTATCCCAGAGCATACTGCGGGAGTAGACCGTGTAGACGTTGTTCACATAGCCCAGCACAGTCCGTGCGCCGCCCGCCAGCAGCGCTTCGGCCATCGACTCATCCACGCTGTTCGTGACGCCCAGGAACTCACAGGTCTCGGAGTAGATGATGGTATTGCTGAGCTGGCCCGAGCGGTACGCATTGCGGAAGAAATCCGCTGTGACACAGTAAAGGCCGTTGAGCTTGATGATGCGGTGAGCCAGCAGGTCAAAGCCGTAGATGATGTCTTTATACAGCGTGGACGCTTCTGTCAGCAGGATGATGGGCTCGGTCCGGGTGTGCTTCCAGAACGTACCGTAGCTGTAAGTATAGTAGGCACCGTGGGCGCTCAGGATGCACAGATCGTATTTGTTCATCCTGCGCAGGTCCGACAGGGTCACCCGGGTGTTCATCGTCGTGCGCAGGCCCATGCCTTCCCAGAAGCCCTGCATATAGGAATAATACGGAAAGCGGGAGCTGTTCACCGTATTATCGAAGGCATAATAAATAGCGGCACGGCCGATCGTCTCAGGCAGAGCGTTCTCCCGGTACTGCCGGGCCTCCGCGGCCTGCCGGACATCGTCGGTCAGGGGCATCTCGGTGCGGGGAGTGCGTTGAGCAATGTCCCTCGGGGCGCGCAGGCCGTTGTCTCCGGCGTCAAAGGTCATCTCGTCCAGCTCGTCGGGCAGAGTGAGCAGGATGCCGCCCAGCACGCCGCAGCGGTAGGTAAAGCTGACGATCCCGTTCTCCTCGTCGGTGCGGATGGAGTCCCGGCGCACCAGCCCCTTCCTGGCCAGCTCATCCAGCTCCGCAAGGGCCGCGGTGAGCCGTTCTTCCCGGGACATCTGCTCGTATTCGCCGCTGCCGGTCAGGGCCGTCACAGCGGCGTCTGCCTGCTGCATCTCGGCGGCATCGTCGGTGGTGAGGGTGGGCTTTGCCGTATCCTGCACCACGCCCGCTCCGTCTGCCGCCCATGCGGCGGGAGCCAGCACAGCCGTCAGCACCAGTGCCAGTGCGCAGACCGCGCACAAAATTCGATGGCGTTGTTCCTTCATGTAAAAACTGTTCCTCCAAGAACGCCGGGGACCGGCCATTTACCGCCCCGGTACGTTTCATTTTAGAGGGCATATCGGCCTTTGTCAAGCGTTCTGCGCCGATTTTGCAAAGCTGTCACAACCGACCATCTTGCGCGCCTCTCTCCCCTGCTGTATAATAAGGTATATTGAGGGATCATGCCCGGCTGTGAGGCGGGGTTTCGAGGAAGCTGTTTTCGTAAGCGGAGTGCAATGCTCAGAAAACGGCTTTTCAAGGATACAGAAAGGTGGTGCTTTTTTGGAAAGCATTCAGCGATATTGGAAACGGACAGACAAGATGTACCTGCTGCTCTGCCTGTTCAGCAGCGCAATGGCGGTGCTGGCGCTGTCGTCGTGGGCGGCGAAACAGGGCAGCGGCTTTGCCGTGGATGAGCTCACCGGCCAGCTCACCGGCATCGGCGACTACCGCCGGGCCGTGGTGCAGGCGGGCGCAGCGGCCATCGGCATCCTGTTGGCCATCCTTCTGTCCAACATCGACTACCGCAGCCTCGTCAATGTCTGGCCCGTCCATGTGGTGCTCACATGGGGCCTCGTGCTGCCCACGCTGGTCATCCGCAACGTGACCCTCGGCCCGCTGACCATCGGCTACAACGCGGGCGACACCGACAACTATTCCTGGTACAAGCTGGGCGGCTTCACCTTCCAGCCTACCGAGCTGGCAAAGATAAGCTTCATCCTTACCTTCGCCATGCATCTGAACAATGTCCGCAGCCGCCTCAACGAGCCGAAAGAGCTGGGCAAGCTGCTGCTCCATCTCTTCGTGCCGATCGGCATCATCCACATCCAGGGTGACGACGGTACGGCCATCATCTACGGCATCATCGGCTGCTGTATGCTCTTTGCCGCCGGGCTGAGCTGGAAGTATATCATCGGGGCCTTCTCTGCCCTCGCAGCGGCGGCAGCAGTGGCCTTTGCCTTCTTCAGCGACAAGATCGGCAAGGGCTACCAGTGGTACCGCATCCTTGCGGTCATCGACCCCAACAACGAGACGGGCTGGGCGCCCAGCGAGACGATCTGGAAGAACATTGTCTACCAGCAGCAGCGGGGCGAGATCGCCATCGGCTCGGGCGGCATCTTCGGCAACGGCTTCTTCGGCGGCCGCTACTACAGCGTCCCCAACGCCCACAATGACTTCATCTTCAGCTGGATCGGCAACGCGGCAGGCTTCGTGGGCTGCTGCGTGGTGCTGGGCGTGCTGCTGGCCATCATCATCAAGACCTTCGCCACCGGAGCGTGCAGTGAGGATATGCTGGGCTCCTTCATCTGCGCCGGCATCGGCGGCGCGTTCATGGCCCAGATATTCGTCAACGTCGGCATGAACCTCCGCCTCCTGCCGGTCATCGGCGTCACCCTGCCCTTCTATTCGGCGGGCGGCAGCTCGGTGCTCATGCTGTATATCTGCGTGGGGCTGGTGCTGTCGGTGTATATGCACAATACGAAAAAACTGTTTGGTTAAGTCTTTCTCAGAACAGGCGCTGTCGTTCAGCGCCTGTTTTTATTTTCCGGCCAAATCTCCAAAAGTCTTGTAACACGACAGAAGTCGTGATAGAATATTCAAGTATTTTATCTATATTATTTTGACTTTTTCAGGAGGTCCCATGAAGCATCATTCTCTCTCCAAAGTCCTCAAGCGCCTCGCCTGCGTGCTGGCGGCGCTGGTCATCGCGCTGGCTGTCGCCGTGTTCGCCCTCTGGCACAACGAGCTGGCCACCCTCTCGTCCCTCAAAAAGCTCTCCGACCGCGACGAAGCCCACCGCGACGGTGCAGTTTACCAGCTCAACGTCTCGGGCGGCTACTACTTCGACGATTTCCTGGCTCAGGGCGGCGCATCCACTGACTCTGAGCTCATCTCCTTCATCACCCAGAGCATCACCAAGGGCATCATCCCCATGAACATCAAGACCAGCACCATCGCCTGCTCGGCCTTTACCGCAGACACCCAGAGCGGCGACCGGGTCTTTGGCCGCAACTACGACTTCTCGGCCACCAACACCGCCATCGTCTACACGAACCCCGGTAAGGGTCGTCACGCCTCCTACTCCACTATCGACCTGAGCTTCCTCGGCCTCGACAAAGACAAGGACGTAGAGAGCCTCGGCCAGAAGATCCTGACCCTCGCGGCCCCCTATGTGCCGCTGGACGGCGTCAACGACGCCGGTGTGGCCTGCGGCATCTTCATGTCCTATCAGGGCGAGGGCAAAGGCACCCCCACCGACACCCAGACCGACAAACCCGACCTCACCTCCACCACCCTGCTCCGGCTCATCCTCGACTACGCCGACTCGGTGGAGGACGCTGTGGCGCTGGCTGAGCAGTACGACCTCCACGACTCGGCAAGCAGCTGCTTCCACTACATGGTGGCCGACTCCACCGGCCGCAGCGCCATCCTCGAGTGGGTGGGTGCTGATGCCGACCACGACGCCGACGGCTCTCAGCGTCAGCTGAAGGTCCTCTGGAACGACACCGACGCCCTCTCCGATTCCTCCGACTGGCAGGTGGTGACCAACTTTATCAAGGCCCCCGGCTACTACGACGGCACTGCCGTCGAGATGAAGGGCCTCGACCGCTACGAGCACCTTGCGGCTGCCCTGCGCCAGACCAACGGCGTCGTGGCTGACAAGAACGCTGCCATGGACCTGCTGGCCTCGGTGGGCCGCCGCACCTGGAACAACGACGACTCCAACACCAACACCATCCACAGCGTGGTCTACGATTTGACCGATCGGTCTGTTCTCTGGGTCGGCAATGAGCACTACGGCGAGGATGGGTATACATTTGAGTTTCAGCTTGGGGCGTAAAATGTAATTTTCCTGCGGTAAGCTTGACTTTTTTGAATTTCGCATATACTGAAAGCGGAAATGCAAAGATTCCATTTGGACTCACCAAAAATCCCCCTCCCGGTGTTCTCCGGGAGGGGGATTTTTGGTGTGCTTTTCCCGACTTCCGGCGTATAACCCCGTCAAATTCCCCGGTTTTATCCAATTATCTTAGGCAAAACGATGATTTTGTAAAAAGCCCTTGAAATAATAGTAGGGGGGGGGGTATAATATTTCAAACCTCTGCCTGCGGGCGGCGGAACATTTTGTTCAACACTGGATAAGGAGGACTTCTATATGAAACCCGTCAAAAAGATCCTTGCGCTCATCCTTGCAGGCGTCATGGCTCTGGCCATGCTCACCGGATGCGGCAAGGCAACGTCTCCGGATCGTGCAGTCGCCGAAAGTGTGGTCGATTGGCTAAAGTATGCCTGCTCTCAGGAGGGAAACAAAAATGAGATCTCGGTAAGCTATCAGATTCCCGAGCTCCGCCGTGATATCGCCCCCCTGTTTGATGAAACCTGGATCACCAAAGATAACAGTGGTGATGATGTCCTTACCGAAGCCGCCAAAGAGACCCTGAAGGGCATCCTGAGCCCCTACATGTCCGATTCCTACGTCGCCTTCCATGCGGCGGATGTCACGGATGTCAAAACCCCGTTCATGGAAGGCGTAAATTTGATCGACTCGACGATAGGGTTCGTCGCCAGTAATCCCCCTTTTGACGCCGCCTCCATCACCAGCATGAAAATCGCAGTCACTCACAAAACCGTCAATGGCCGCACCTACGCCCTCACTGTGGTTATTTTTGAGGCTTGATCCCCCCTGCCCCGGAGCCCTGCGGCCCGGGGCTTTTTTGCGCCCCGGAGCGAACAAAAAAGCATCCCCTGCAGCCTTTCCGGCCATTGCCCGGCCGGGCCCTGCAGGGGATGCTTTGGTGTTGCAGAAAATGCGCCTTACTTCAGCACTGCGCCGAGGTTTGCGCTGGTGACCATGCGGGCGTAGCGGCTCAGCCAGCCGGTCTTGATGTTGGGCTCGGGAGCGACATACTTTGCCTTGCGCCGGGCCAGCACCTCATCGGGCACTTCCAGCGTGATGCTGGCGTTGGGGATGTCGATGTGGATGGTATCGCCTTCCTCAACAAGGCCAATGGGGCCGCCGGAAGCGGCCTCCGGGCTGACGTGGCCAATGGCAGCGCCGCGGGAAGCGCCGGAGAAGCGGCCATCGGTGATGAGGGCCACGGTCTTGTCCAGCTTCATGCCGGCCAGAGCGGAGGTGGGGTTGAGCATCTCACGCATACCGGGGCCGCCCTTGGGGCCTTCGTAGCGGATGACCACCACGTCGCCCGGGACGATCTTGCCCGCATAGATGGCGGCGATGGCCGTTTCCTCGCTGTTGAAGACGCGGGCCGGGCCGGAGTGCTCCTGCATCTCGGGGGCCACGGCGCTGCGCTTGACGACGCAGCCATCGGGGGCGATGTTGCCCCACAAAATCTGCAGACCGCCGGTCTGAGAGTACGGGTTGTCGATGGGACGGATGGCCTTGTCGTTCAGGATGTGAGCGCCCTTGATGTTCTCGCCGAGGGTCTTGCCGGTGACGGTGGGGACATCCAGGTCCAGCAGGCCCTTCTTGGCCAGCTCTGCCTGCACGGCGGGGATGCCGCCGGCGGCGTAGAGGTCGGGCATGTGGGTGGGGCCTGCGGGGGCCAGATGGCAGAGGTTCGGGGTCTTGGCGCTGATCTCATTGAAGAGCTTCAGGTCGATCGGCACACCGGCCTCGTAGGCGATGGCCAGCAGGTGCAGAACGGTATTGGTGGAGCAGCCCAGCGCCATATCGCAGGTCAGAGCATTGCGGATGGAGCGCTCGTTGATGATCTGGCGGGCGGTGATGCCCTTCTTCACCATCTCCATGACGGCCATACCGGCGTGCTTTGCCAGCAGCAGGCGCTTGGAGTAGACGGCGGGGATGGTGCCGTTGCCGGGCAGTGCGATGCCGATGGCCTCGCACAGGCAGTTCATGCTGTTGGCGGTGTACATACCGGAGCAGCTGCCGCAGCTGGGGCAGCAGTTGCAGGTGCAGTCTTCCAGCTGCTCGTCGGTGATCATACCGGCCTTATAGGCGCCCACGGCCTCGAACATCTTGGAAAGGCTGACTTCCTCGCCGCCGTAGGTGCCGGCCAGCATGGGGCCGCCGGAGCAGACCACGGCAGGCACATCCATGCGGACAGCGGCCATGACCATGCCGGGAACGATCTTATCGCAGTTCGGCACCAGCACCAGACCGTCCAGCTGATGAGCCATCAGCATGGTCTCCACGCTGTCGCAGATGAGCTCGCGGGAAGCGAGGCTGTACTTCATGCCCACATGGCCCATGGCGATGCCGTCGCAGACGCCGATGGCCGGGATGAGGATGGGGG
>OLAR01000371.1_pt1 | contig 9434 bp, 6 predicted proteins | sample 1607901 | NCBI WGS metagenome assembly OLAR01 (sample SAMN02674698, study PRJEB24791) | human gut metagenome, SKBSTL036 | isolation source: stool | host: Homo sapiens | place: USA
CTTTCCCTACACGACGCTCTTCCGATCTGGTCCGTTCTGGATTATCGGCTGATGTGCCCGCCCGGCTTCGGAAACGAGGTTAATCATGAATCATAAAATCGACCGAGATACCTACATAATACCACCGAATTTCATCGAGTCAGGCACCTTCTTTGGTGGTATGTTCAAAGCCCGCAATGTGATTGAAGCCGGCATCCTGGCATTTGCCATTGGTGTGCCGGTTTTTTCATTGCTTCCTCTTGGCCTGACTGCCCGTATCATCGCTTTGTGCCTGACCGCACTGCCAGCAGCATTGGTGGCGCTTATCGGAATTTCCGGTGAGAGCCTTTCCTCTTTTCTGCTGATTTTCATAAAGTACCTGCGAAACCGCCGCATTGTAGGCGGTAACAGCGCAGAAGATGCGGTTCCTGCGGCAGAGCATGGCGGCAAGCATATTAAAAAGAAGGCACACAAGCCCGATAAGGCTCCCAGGCGGTCACGGCGCTCCGGCAGAGAGGATTTCCCAGCGGAGTTTGATGAAGTTCGTGGCTACGAGATCCGCCAAAAACTCCGTCCTGTGAAAAAGCAGAAGCCTGCCAAGGAGAAGAAAGCCGCCAAGCAAAAAAAGAAGGTCTCCAAGGAGCGCAAAGTAAAACGCCCTATCCGCACTCAGGAGCCGAAGCCCGCCTGCCTTAACCCGGTAGCAGATTATCTGCCGATTTCCAAAATTGAAAACGGCATCATCTACACGAAGGACCACCGCTATGTCAAGGTCGTCGAGGTAGTACCCATCAATTTTATGCTGCGCAGTGCCCAGGAACAGCGGAACATCATCTATTCCTTTGTATCCTACTTGAAAATCAGCCCCATCAAGCTGCAAATCAAGGTACTGACACGTCGGGCAGAGATCAATCGCCATCTGGATACCGTTCGGAAGGAGATGGAACAGGAGACCAATGAACAGTGTCTGCTCATGCAGGAAGACTACCTCCAGTTCGTTCAGCAGATCGGTTCCCGTGAGGCAATTACCCGACGTTTCTTCCTGATTTTTGAATATGAGCCGTGGAGCAACACCAAGCGCTCTGATGAAGAAGGCGAGGCAATCAATGCCCTGCAAAGTGCAGTCCATACTGCTACCAACTACCTCCGTCAGTGCGGTAACGAGGTCATCGTTCCGAAAAACTGGGATGAGTTTACCGTAGATGTCCTCTATAACCTGCTCTGTAGAAATGAAAGTGCTGTAAAGCCACTCTCCGTCCGGGCACAGGAGGTTGTGGCTGAGTACCTTGCCAAAGGGCGCGACAGTGAGATCGACCATATCCCTGCCACCGAATTCTGTGCGCCAAAAAGCATTGACTTCACGCATGGTCACCATATCTGCATTGACGGTCTGTATTATGCTTATTTGCTGGTGCCCTCTGATGGCTACAAAACGCAGGTTCCAGCCGGCTGGCTCAGTCTTATCGTCAATGCCGGTGACGGGATCGATATGGATATGTTCCTCTCCCGTCAGCCCAAAGAAACCATCATCCAGAAAGTCGGACAGCAGCTACGTATCAACCGTTCCAAAATCAAGGACGCCAGCGACACCAACACCGACTTTGATGACATTGATGGTGCTATCCGAAGCGGGTACTTTCTCAAAGAGGGCCTTGCCAACAACGAGGACTTCTACTACTTGAATCTGCTGATTACCATTACTGCCTCCAACGAGGAAGACTTGGAATGGAAGGTCAGCGAAATGAAAAAGCTCCTGCTCTCACAGGACATGAACGCCTGCACCTGCCATTTTCGGGAGGAACAGGCGTTTTTATCTGCCCTGCCATTGGTGGCAATGGAAAAGAAACTGTATGAGCGGGGTAAGCGCAACCTGCTGACAGGCGGTGCGGCAAGCTGTTATCCCTTTACATCCTATGAGATGTGTGATGATAACGGTATCCTGCTGGGTGTCAACAAGTACAACAGTTCCCTTATTATCGTGGACATCTTCAATTCTGCGGTCTATAAGAACGCCAATATGTCGATCCTTGGCACGAGCGGAGCCGGCAAAACCTTTACCATGCAGTTGATGGCGCTGCGAATGAGGCGGAAAAATATCCCCATTTTCATTGTTGCGCCCCTAAAAGGCCATGAATTCCATCGCGCCTGCTCCAATGTGGGCGGCTCCTTTATCCAGATTTCACCGGCCAGTCCCCACTGCATCAATGTCATGGAGATTCGGCGGGTAGACCGCTCGGTGAATGAACTTCTGGACGGTCCAGGCATCCAGTTATCTGAACTTGCAGCAAAGATCCAGCAGCTCCACATATTTTTCAGTCTGCTGATCCCCGATATGTCTCACGAGGAACGACAGCTTTTGGACGAAGCCCTTGTTCGTACCTATAACACAAAAGGCATCACTCATGATAATGCCTCTTTGGAAGACCCTGCAAAGCCCGGCCAGTACCGTGAGATGCCGGTGCTTGGTGACCTGTACGAAATTTTGAAAACCTCCAAGGAAACGATGCGCATGGCCCACATCCTAAATCGTCTGGTAAACGGAAGCGCCAGCACCTTCAATAAGCAGACCAATGTTCGGCTCGACAACAAGTACACTGTTTTGGATATTTCCTCCCTCACCGGAGACCTGCTCACCGTAGGTATGTTTGTGGCGCTGGACTTTGTTTGGGACAGAGCCAAAGCCGACCGTACAGAAGAAAAAGCCATCTTCATCGATGAGTGTTGGCAGCTTCTATCCGGCGCCGGTGCTGCTGGTGTAAGATTGGCCGGCGATTTTCTTTTGGAAATTGCCAAAACCATACGCGGTTACGGCGGCGCCTCGATTTTTGCAAGCCAGGATCTTGCCGATTTCTTTGACCTTGACGGCGGCAGATTTGGTAAGGGCATCATCAACAACTCCAAGACCAAGATCATTCTGAATCTGGAGGACGACGAAGCCCAGCGGGTACAGGAAGCCCTGCACCTGTCCGATGCTGAAACAATGGAGATCACTCACTTTGAAAGAGGTCACGGTCTGATTTCTACCAATAACAACAATATTATGGTGGAGTTCAAAGCCAGCCCTCTGGAAAAGGATCTGATCACTACCGACCGCCGCGAGCTGCGTGAAATCGTAGAGCGAAAACGCCGTGAACAATCCACATCTGCCGAACAGCAGATATAACAATTTGAAAAGCGAGGTGATTCCCATGTGCAACTTTCCTGCCAGACGCCGCTATGCGTCTGCTTTGCGTCTGTATTACGCCTAAAAACCAGTTTTGCCAGCCAGATCATCTTTTTGGCTTACACTGACTGGCTTTCCTTCCTATTTAATGCGTCTTGAATACGCCTATATTACGCCATTGGAGGTGATACCCATGAAGACCAGGGCTGAAATCTATGGAAATGAAGCTGCGGCTCTGCTGCGGATCGTCACGATGTATCCCGGTCTCAATATGCAGCAGCTTCTTTGCTTTCACCCTGACAAAGAAGAAATCATCAAGACCCTGCTCTCCCATCTGCAAAAGCAGGGCCGTATTTTTCAAACTGATACAGGCGGTTACTTTCCGTCTGGTTGGGCAGCAAAATCAGACAACTCTCTGATACGGGCTGCCTGGGTACTCTTGGATTTTATCGGGCAGGTGGAATACCATGCTCCCGGTGATTTTCCGGCCAAGCTTATCTTCTTTGCAAACGGTGAACTATACGAAATCGTCTACGCAGCTTCCGGCCAGGAGGCCCTGATCAACCATGCGCTTCGGGATGACCGCAGCGGTGGACGCCGCATCATTTTGGTCGATAATCCGGAAGACATTCGCCGCATTGACTGCCCTGGCATTTCCGGTTTCTGCACCGTGGATGCAGCGGGCCAGGTGCATTACTTTAAGAAAACAGGAGGAACTTGATTGGAACGAAAAATCATCTCACACCGGATTGGAAGCATTCTTGATGATATATCCCGTTTGAGCAATGCTCTTTACGCGATGGATACCACGGATATTCAGCGCTATCCGGACAACTATGAAGTCTTATCCACTGACGCCGCCCTACGGGCAGAGAAAATTGCCTGCAGGCTGCGGCATTTGATATATTCCAGCACCACCATCCACAAAGGCGATTACCTGACATCCGCCGGTATTGTACACGGAATTGAGGTTGTCTATGAGGACGGTGTACTGGAGGTCACCCTGCCCGGGCTGCTCCCAAAACGCAAGCAGAGACAAAACACTGAGTTTCTGCTCGACCCGTTCTACTTCTCATTGGAGCAATACGCCAAAGAGCATCCCATGCCCCACTTCAGCGATTGTGTGGTGTGCTTTACGCAGGTTTATGACCAGTGCCTTCCCACCCGGCGTATCCGTGACTACGACAATCTGGAAGAAAAGCAGCTTCTGGATGTCCTCTCCACCTTCGTCATGGCTGACGATACCGGCCTGCTCTGCGATGCCTACAACACCGCTGCGCTGGGCGAAAAGGACTGTACCAGAATCAGTGTCATGGAAAAAAAGCGGTTTCCCGCCTGGCTTGCTGAGCATGAAAACACCCTAAAATCCATCTCGGATTTTTGAGCATTTTCAGCCATTGCTTGTCCGACCTGCCGCAACATCGTATTTCGCCCCGGATTTCGGGGCTTTTTTCTGTCGTTACACCACGGATTTTTACCGAAGTTCCTTGCAGTCTCGGTAAAAGCCACACACCACAAGGAGGTGATCACTTGGGAAATTCCCACAGCCAGACACGATGGCGTACAGGCTTCTCTCTCTGACTGCCATCTCCGGCGAGTTCCCCACAGACCAGCTTAACAGACTTCCCGGCAGTCCATATTATCTGGAGTCTGTTGTCACTGCACTGAAAAAAGACGGGCTGCTGCGTACCTATTACCGGGATAAACTGCGCGGCTACCGTCTGGGGCCGCGAGCCAAAGCCACTCTGCTGGAAAGCCGGCCGGACAGGTTTGCCAGCTACCTGACAGGAGATACCGACACCAACCGTTTGAAATGCGAAATTGACCGAAGACTCCGGCTACACCGCCTGGCAGAAACCTATGTGACCATGGATAATGCGGGTGTATGTGTGTATCGGGATGAAAAACCGGCAATTTTTGCGCCGGAGGGTTACGCTGGTGGCATGATTGTCTATCCTGCTTTTTTCAGTTCCAGAGAAGTGAAAGAAATGGGGATCGACACCACGAAGATCCGCAGTTCCCGCTCCACCGGAATACTCCTTGCGCCCTCCGGCATCTTCGTGACCTACAACAGCAGTAGCGCCCTGATGAAATGGCGCTACAAATCGGAAATGCGGGTCAAAGCATTGATCTGGAGTGTAATCTGCCAACAACGCCTGTCCTCACAGTTTCGCCATGAGGATGTTCATGGACTGATTCTGGGCAACAGCATGGATCTGGCTTATCAGATTTTGACCAGCACCGGAGGTCGCAAACATGATTTCTTCATGCTGGATGGCAGCTATGAGCATTTTCTTTATCTTACCAACGACCATCAGGGGGAGGTGACACTGGCACTATTGTGCGACCCTGGGAAAACTGCGGAGCTGGACCGTATTCTGCTCCAAGGTCTTACGGCGAGGCAACCCGGGCTGGCTATTGAGCATGACGGCATTTCACCAGATGGCTCACCAGTCCTGTTTGGCTATTTCTGCGATCTGCCCCGTATCGCACGCTTTAACACCTCTCTCGAACTATCCGAGCGCCCGGGCACACTGATCTGCTTTGACTTCCAGGCAGAGGTACTTCGCAGTTACTGCGGTTCCCGAGTGCGCTTCCAGACCATTGACTTCACAAAATTCGAGGGGAGGTTGTTCCCATAAACAAGAAAAAACTGATCGTGAGCCTGATTGCAGCGCCCTTTGCCATTCTTGCGATTCTATACGCAGGCGGCTTTCTGGCACAGCTTTTGGGTAACTATGCAACCTGGAAACAGGGCGGCGGTATTCCCGGCGACGGTACTTCACCGCTGGCCGCTTCGCCCGACTTCCTTCTCTGCCTTTCCTCTGTGCTCCGACCGCCTTATGGCGTGTATGGCATTTTGATCTGCATTGGCTTGTTAGCAGTGCTGCTCATCATGGTCATGCGCATGGGATATGGTGATGCCGGTGAGTATGATGAAGACCGCAATTTCTCCTACTCCGCCAAAGGCACTTATGGCACCTCCGGCTGGATGTCCCGCAAAGAGATGTCCGGCGTACTGGATCTGGTGCCCGACCTGCGCAAGCACAAGGGTATTGTACTGGGTATGCTGGATGGCAAAGCAGTCTGCATACCGGAAGATACCAGAATCAACAGTAATCTGGCAGTCTACGGCGCCAGTGGTTCCATGAAAACCCGTTCGTTTTGTATGAACCGTATCCTTCAGGCCACTGTCCGAGGCGAAAATGGCGCCGGAGAATCGCTGATCATCTGCGATCCCAAATCGGAATTGTACGAGAAGTCAAGCGAATTTCTCCGCAGCCGGGGCTATTGTGTCAAGGTATTCAACCTCGTTTCGCCTGAAAACTCAGATTCCTGGTGTTGCCTTGCCGAAGTTGAGGGACAGGAACTAATGGCCCAGCTTTTTGTAGATGTCATCATCAAGAACACCACGAACAACGGCAAGAGCGACCATTTCTGGGATGCCTGCGAGATGAATCTGCTCAAGGCCTTGGTACTGTATGTGGATCAAGGCTATGCGGAAGAAAACCGCAACATTGGCGAAGTCTACCGGCTGCTGACCCTCAATGGGGAATCCCAACTTGACACATTGCTCGAAGCGCTTCCTTCCACTCATCCTGCCAAAGCACCCTACAGCCTGTTCAAGCAGGCCAGCGACACAGTGCGAAGCGGCGTGATTATCGGTCTGGGCAGCCGCCTGCAGGTATTCCAGTCTGAGCTGATCAAAAAAATTACCGCTAAGAATGAGATCGATCTGGAGCTTCCGGGTCAGCAGCCCTGTGCCTACTTCCTCGTTACCAGCGACCAGGACAGCACCTTTGATTTTCTGGCCTCGCTGTTTCTATCTTTCTGCTTCATCAAACTGGTGCGATATGCAGACCACAACTGCGAGGGCGGCAAACTGCCTGTGCCTGTCCATATCCTTGGGGAAGAACTGACAGCGTGCGGCACGATCCCCGACCTCTCCCGCCGGCTCAGCGTAATACGCTCCCGGAATATCTCCATGTCCTGTGTATTCCAAAATCTCGCAGGATTGCAGAACAGATACCCGCAGAATTTGTGGCAGGAGATCATTGGAAACTGTGACGCGCAGTTGTTTTTAGGCTGTACAGACCAGCTTACTGCCGAATTTATTTCTGCCAGGACAGGGCTTGCCTCCGTAGCAGTATCCAGTAAGTCCAAACAGCTGGGCACCTGGCGTATCTCCAACTATACACCGGAGTTTCGTGAAACCTCCGGTGTTGGAAAACGCCCTGTACTTACGCCTGATGAAGTTCTGCGGCTCCCTCTGGATCAGGCTCTCATCATCATCCGCGGCAAGAAGGTTCTGCAGGTAGACAAAATGGATTACTCCAAACATCCGGAAGCCAAGTATCTGCGTTCCTGCAAAGCATCTGCCCATGTGCCGGAATGGCGCCGCTTGGAAGAAGAAGCCGCCAAAACACCGCAGCCCGCGCCGAAACCGGCTCCGGCAGCAAAGAAACCGGCAAAGCGCAAAGCCACCAAACCGGCATCCCCCACAGATAAATCACCCAAAGAGGCTCCGGCTCCCAAATCTGCCGGTACGCCGGAAGGCATTATCACCACAGACAAGGATTCCATCCTGTCTTAAACAAAACTATCAAATTCATAGGAGGTTTTAATCTATGGCAACCAAGAAAAAAGAACTTCTGGAACAGGAGGCTCCTGTTACCGAAACCGTTATGTCGGAAAGCGAAACTCTGCTGGTCGATACCGCTCAACCTGAATCCCTTCCTGCTGACGCTGGCGATGGTCTGGATTTGAACGAACTGCTGGGGCAGATGGATCAGCCCCAGGAGGACACCTCTGCCGAAGATATGGCTGAAGATCCCCTTCCTGAACTCACCGAGGAGGAAATGTTCGGAGATACGCCTGCTGAAACAGACGATCAAAGCGCTGCTCCCACTGATATGCCGGAAGACTTTGATGTGCAGCCGCCTGATGTTTACGAAGATAACGCCGACGCTGTGCAGGAACCCCCTGCATCTCCCAAGCCCAAGCGTACCAGCCGAAAGAAGAAAGAAGCTGCTGCTCCTGAAGAAACTGTCACAGAGGAAGTCCCTGCCGAAACAACAGAGTCGGCGGATACAGCCGACTCTATTCTTGATACGGAGGAACCTGCTGTGGAGCCTGATGTTCCTGTCGTGGAAGAAGCTGCCGCTCCTGCCCCTACTCCTTCTCCTCCCCAGCGCCAGCCCCGCCCCCAGCGCGGCGAGGCCCCCGTCCTTACCATCCGCAGCCGGGATGATGTCGAGACTGCCGAAGACCGTGATGATGTAATCTGGCATGAGATCCATAATGCCTACCGCACCCGCAAGATCATCACCGGCAAGCTGGGCGGCATTGAACAGCTGGACAACCGCAAGACAGTGGCAGTTGTGGATTACAAGGGGTTCCGTGTCATTATCCCTATCAAGGAAATGATGATCAATCTGGGCCGCAGTCCTTCCGGTCAGGAATACGCCGACCTTATGCTGCGCCAAAATAAGATCCTTGGCAACATGCTCGGTGCTGACATTGACTTCATCGTGCGTGGTATCGACTCCAAAACTCGCAGCGTAGTTGCCAGCCGCAAGGAGGCCATGCTGCGCAAACGCCAGATTTTCTATCTGGATACGGATGCTGCCGGTATGTACCGTGTCTATGAGGGCCGCATCGTCCAGGCGCGTGTGATTGCAGTGGCTGAAAAGGTTGTGCGCGTGGAAGTTTTCGGCGTTGAAACCTCCATCCTTGCCCGTGACCTTGCCTGGGATTGGATCGGTGATGCCCATGAGCGTTTTTCCGTAGGCGATGAGGTTCTGGTCCGTATTCTCAGCGTGCGGCGCAACAGTCTGGAGGACTTGGGCATCAAGGCTGACATCAAGAGTATTTCCGAGAATACCGACAGGGACAACCTGCAGAAGTGCCGTATCCAGGGCAAGTATGCCGGTCGTGTCACAGATGTCCACAAGGGCGTTGTCTATGTGCGCCTCTCCAACGGTGTCAATGCGGTAGCTCACTCCTGCTATGACTACCGGATGCCCGGCAAAAAGGACGATGTATCTTTTGCCGTCACCCGTCTGGATATGGAGCGGGGTGTGGCCGTAGGTATTATCACCCGGATCATCCGTCAGAACCTGTAAGCAAAGCGCCTGGGAAGCAGCGGCGAACTGTTTCCCAGGCTTGCTTTTTATCATTACCGAAACTCCCACCGCATATCCTCTCCACACGACTGTTCTCTTAAATCCTCTATATAGATTTTTATTTTTCATTTGCGTTGATTTTTCACAAAAATGCGGATATAATATAT
>OLAR01000375.1_pt1 | contig 9394 bp, 8 predicted proteins | sample 1607901 | NCBI WGS metagenome assembly OLAR01 (sample SAMN02674698, study PRJEB24791) | human gut metagenome, SKBSTL036 | isolation source: stool | host: Homo sapiens | place: USA
CGAAGACTTTCGTAATTCGATAGCAGCCTTGGTTAAAACAATAAAAGAAAGGGTAGAAGTAGGACTCGTTGACCCACAGGACCTGTTAATGGCAGAAGTGAAGTTAAATGAAGCGGAATATCAATTACTTCAGGCGCAAAGTAATTTTGAAACAGGCAGAATGGCATTAAACTCAATGATTGGTGTCCGGCTGGAACAGCCTACGGAGTTGGATGCGCAGATACCGATAGTAGTTGTCAGCGATTCTCTGTGGTTATCTACCGGGATGGGACGTCCGGAAATACAAATGGCTTATGACAAAATTCGTATTGCTGAGAGCACAAAAAAACTGAATGATTCGCAATTCAAACCTCAATTCTATGTGGGAGTAGAAGGTAGCTATTCATCTCCCGGATACAATTTCAAGAAAGATTTAGACCCAAACTACGCTGTTTATGCTAAAGTGTCCGTTCCTATTTTTGAATGGGGAAAACGGAGAAGCGAGAAGCGTGTTTCTTCCTTTCGTATCGGAATGGCGGAAGATAATCTAAATAAAGTCGTAGACCGGGTGGAATTAGAAGTGAGTGTAGCGGTAGGATTGTCATCCGCGCTGGCTATGTTGTGTATGCTCGATGCAAATATTTCATTTGCGACATCTGCGCAGAGATTGTTTGCCGGAGCCAATTCATTTTCACTGATTGCAATTCCGTTTTTTATTCTTGCAGGAAATATTATGAATAACGGTGGAATTGCAGAGCGAATTGTTAATGTTGCCAAGGTTGTTGCCGGACGTATGCCGGGGGCACTGGCGCAGTCTAATGTAGTAGCAAACATGTTATTTGGTGCAATTTCAGGTTCCGGTGCAGCAGCGGCTGCTGCAATGGGTGGTACGATCGGACCGATGGAAAAAAAGGAAGGATATGATCCGGTTTACAGTGCCGGTGTAAATATTGCTTCTGCACCGACGGGAATGCTGATTCCACCGTCCAATCTGATGATTGTTTATTCGACAATTGCAGGAAGTGTATCAGTTGCTGCCTTGTTTACGGGAGGATATGTGCCGGGAATTCTGTGGGGATTACTCGTGATGTTCCTTGCAGGGGTTAAAGCAAAGAAATGTGGATATGTTGCAGAACGACGAATTCCTGCAAAAATGACGGGTATTATTACGTTTATGATTGGATTATCCTCTATTATGTCATGGGTTATGGCATTTACAGGTTTGCCGGATCTGATCGCAAATGGAATGCTTTCTATTACAGAAAACAGATATGTGATTTTGATTTTAATGAATATTATTTTGTTGATCGTAGGAACCTTTATGGATCCGACTCCGGCTGTTTTGATTTTTACACCGATTTTCCTGCCAATTTGTCAGACGTTCGGGATGCATCCGGTACAGTTTGGTATTATGGTCACGCTGAACCTTTGTATTGGAACAATTACGCCTCCGGTTGGCTCTATCTTGTTTACAGGAGCGAAGGTCGGAAATGTAAAAATTGAGCAGGTGTTTAAAGAATTACTGCCCTATTTTGGTGTGATTTTGATCGTACTGTTGCTGACCACATATATTCCTGCGATTTCTATGACATTACCAACTGCTGCAGGACTTATTCAGTAGGGAGAGAGGCGTTATGGAAAAATTATTATGCCCGTCGCTTTTGAATCTTTCGATGGATTATCTGAAAGATGAGATTATGAGACTTGATGTGAGTGGAGCGGATATTTTACATATAGATGTAATGGATGGCCATTATGTGCCTAATTTCGGGATGAGTTTTCAGGATATTGAAACAATACGTAAAAACACTTCTTTGAAGCTGGATGTTCATATGATGATGTATAATCCCGGACGTTATATAGAACGATATGCAGAGTTCGGAGCAGATATTATTTATATCCATCCGGATTCTGAAACAATTCCAACAGAGACACTCTGCAGAATCCGTAAACTTGGAAAGGCTCCTGGGATCGTGATCAATCTCGGAATTTCACTTGACAGTATTCAGGAATTGTTGTCGTTAGTAGATTACGTGCTGGTCATGACCGTAAATCCCGGATTTGCGGGAAGAGACTATCTTCATTTTGTAGAACCTAAAATTGAGCAACTTTTGAAATTGCGTCAGCGGTATAAATTCCATATTGTGATCGACGGCGGTGTGACCTGGGAGATTCTGGAGCGTCTCTGGAAAAAAGGGGTAGAAGGCTTTGTACTGGGCAAACAGATTTTATTTGAAAAAAATGAAGATTATCGTACAATCATCCAAAAAGTAAGAAATATTTAAATGATTGAATCAAAATCCTGTTGGAAGTGGAGTAATAATTCCATTTGGAACAGGATTTTTTGAGTAGATTTTTCCAGTCAATATGATGTAGAATATGGGAGAGAATTATTTGCTGTTAAAAGGAGTATTGCGGTGAAAGATAATTCAGATTCACAATTTTTTTATAAAATTTTAAATGGAATAAATTCGAACATTCGTATCATAGATGTTGAGGCAAATAAGAGTGTATATATGAATGAGTGTTGTAAAAAGACATTTCAGGTTGAGCATCCGGAAGGTAAGCTTTGTTGGGAAGTGATGCAAAAAGGGATGAAACAAAGGTGTTGAAACCCAAAAGCAGCTTGGCGTATTAAAAGAGATGTGTTGTGATGTCATTCAAGGATACTTTTTGAATAAGCCATTATCGGAAGAAGAATTTGAAAAACAGTATTTTAGAAAGAACAGGCGGCAATAAATATGGAAAAAGCAAGAAATGATGAATTGTACAGAGCTTTGAAGGAGAAGGATTATCCTGATGACTTTTGCAGAGAAATTGCATATAATCAAATCAGGACAGATTACACGGCAACTCGTATGCTGGGGTATCTTTACAGAACATCAAATCCGAGAGCGGAAGATGTGGTGGATGAGATGCTGTCATGCAGAAAAAGGAGCTGGAACATGCTCAGGCAACAATCAATCAGATTTACAGGGACGGATTATAAGGAGAGGAGAACATGAGTATGAACAATCATGAATTATTGCAGGAAATTTATTATCAGAACAAATCGTTAAACAGAACAGCGCAGAGGATTTCTCTGATTGGATTACTGGGGATTGTCGGAAGAATTGCAAAAGATTGTGCAGAAAGAGAAGACGAGACAGGAAAAAAAGTGGTGAAAATTTTATTTGCGCTGATTCTGGTAAGTCAGATACTTTTAGGAATTGATGCAATCAGTGATGTGATTGAAAGAAGAAAATAGAATAAGGGATAATCAGAATGAGCAGAATAAGAATTGTAAAAAAGAACGATGAATATACTTCAGAATATCAGGTGGGGGATCTGTTTGAGATTACAGGCACCTGGTATGGAGGCGTCCATATTATGGGAAAATCAGGTGCGCCTGTTTCTCTGGATAAAGAGGAATATGTAGAATTGGATACAGAGCCTGAGTTAAAGCAAGAAGAGGTGATTCCGAGAGACATCCGAGTGGGAGATATTGTACAGCATTTTAAGAGAGAATGGGTGTCAGGGGAAACTTCAGAATATTTATATAAAGTGCTTGCATTTGCGCAGCATACAGAGACAGGAGAAAAACTGGTGATTTATCAGGGGTTGTATTCTCCGTTTAAAATCTGTGCAAGACCATATGGAATGTTTATGAGTGAAGTGGATCATGAAAAATATCCGGATATTAAGCAACAGTACAGGTTTGAAAAAATAAAGGAATAAAATGGAGATGAAGATGTTTCACGTGAAACATCTTCGTTTTTATTACCAGTATGTTTGATTACATTTATGAAAAAAGTGCCATTCGTGTCTGGTGAAAAGAAAATAAAAAAATATTTAAACTCGCTCTTGACTTGGAGTTAACTCCAGGTGATATAGTATCATCAATCCTCACAAAGGAGAAAAACAGTAAGAATTGATAAGAAAAAGAGGAGTGGATATTAATGTATATTGAAACAATCAACAGCCCTGAAGATGTAAAAAAACTGACGATCGAGGAGCTTCCGGCACTGGCAGAAGAGATGCGCCATGCACTTTTGACCCGGGCAAGCCGGCATGGCGGACATTTCGGACCAAATTTCGGAATGGTGGAAGCGACCATTGCCATGCATTATGTATTTGAATCTCCAAAAGATAAAATTGTATATGACGTTTCCCATCAGAGTTATCCGCACAAAATGCTGACAGGAAGAAAAGATGCATATCTTTATGAAGAGCATTACGATGATGTATCCGGTTATACAAATCCGCATGAGAGTGAGCATGATTTCTTTACAATCGGTCATACATCTACTTCTGTCAGTCTTGCCTGTGGACTTGCAAAAGCAAGAGATCTGAAAGGGGAAGACGGAAATGTAATCGCAGTGATCGGAGACGGTTCTTTAAGCGGCGGAGAAGCACTGGAGGGAATTGACTACGCCGCAGAATTGGGTGGAAATCTAATTATTGTAGTGAATGACAATGATATGTCCATCGCAGAGAATCATGGAGGATTGTATCAGAATTTGAAGCTGCTGCGGGAAACAAACGGAACAGCTCCATGTAACCTGTTCAAAGCGATGGGGCTTGATTATATTTATGTAAACCAGGGAAACGATACAAAAGCGCTGGTGGAGGCATTTCAGAAAGTAAAAAACAGCAGTCAGCCGGTTGTGGTTCATATCAATACGCTGAAAGGAAAAGGATATGAGCCGGCAGAGCAAAATAAAGAACAGTGGCATTTCAGCGGTCCGTTTGATCTTGAGACGGGAAAACCTCTTTATACTTCAAATACGGAGGACTACGCCGGTATTACGAGAGATTATCTTTTGAAAAAGATGAAAGAAGATTCCCGTGTGGTTGCCATCACATCCGGAACGCCTGCAGTTATGGGATTTACAGAAGATAAGCGAAAAGAAGCCGGACGCCAGTTTATTGATGTGGGAATTGCAGAAGAGACAGCGGTTGCTCTGGCATCCGGTATTGCGGCAAACGGAGGAAAGCCTGTTTACGGCGTGTACAGTACTTTTGTACAGCGGACATTTGACCAGATCGCACAGGATCTGTGTATCAACAACAGTCCGGCAACAATTGTGACATTCTGGGGTTCTGTTTATGGAATGAATGATGTCACACATCTGGGATTTCAGGATATTCCGATGATGGCAAATATTCCGAACCTTGTTTATCTGGCACCGACGACAAAAGAAGAATATCTTGCCATGCTTGATTGGAGTGTGGAGCAGAATTCTTATCCGGTTGCAATAAAAGTACCGGGCGGTGAGCTGATTTCGGATGGAAAAACAGTGACTAAGGATTTCGGCAAACTGAATACTTATGAAGTAATACAGAAAGGAAGCAAGGTTGCAGTGATCGGACTCGGTGCATTCTATTCACTGGGAGAGAAAGCAGCAGAACTGATCGCAGAGAAAACAGGTGTGCAGCCGACACTGGTGAATCCATACTACATCACAGGTCTGGATGAAGCACTTCTTGATGATCTGAAGAAAGATCATGAAATCGTAGTGACCCTGGAGGATGGAATTTTAGACGGAGGTTTTGGTGAAAAAATTGCCCGTTATTACGGCGCTTCTGATATGAAAGTGTTAAACGTTGGATTGAAGAAAGAGTTCCTTGACCGATATGACGTGCAGGAAGTATTGGAGAAAAATCATCTGAATGCAGAGCAGATTGCAGCAGATGTAGAAGCAATTTTAAAATAATAGAAGGCCGGCGGAGTAATCCGTCGGTATTTTTGTGCCCAAACAGTTGCTTTTATAAAAACATCAGTGTATGGTAGAGTAGTAAGAAAGCTCAAACGAATGAGAAAGAGGAAAAGACATGAAATTAAATGAATTACAAATAGGAAGTACTGCCACCATTCTTTCGGTTGGGGGAGAGGGCGCTCTGCGCCAACATTTTCTGGATATGGGATTGATACAAGGCACAGAAGTGACGGTTGTACAATATGCACCGATGGGAGATCCAATTGAGCTGCGGCTTCATGGCTACGAGCTGACAATTCGCCTGAAAGATGCAAAAAACATTGAAATCAGTAAAGAACACAAACCAAAGAATATCAGAAAAAAAGTAGAAAAACAGGAGAAACTGCATCCGGGATACGGGGAAGGCGGAAAGTTTCATAACCGGAAAGAGGAGACTCCGCTGCCTGAAGGGGAGACACTGACGTTTGCTCTTGTGGGAAATCAGAATTGTGGAAAGACGACATTGTTTAACCAGTTGACCGGTTCCAAACAGCATGTGGGTAACTTTCCGGGAGTTACAGTAGACAGAAAAGATGGAGTGATCAAAGGCCATAATAATACACTGATCACAGATCTGCCGGGGATTTATTCGATGTCTCCTTACAGCAGTGAGGAAATCGTGACGAGAGAGTTTGTCATTCGTGAGAAACCGAAAGGGATCATCAATATTGTGGATGCAACAAATATTGAGCGAAATCTGTATCTTACCATGCAGCTGTTAGAGCTTGGTTTTCCGATGGTTGTTGCATTGAATATGATGGATGAACTGCGTGAAAACGGAGGTTCCGTTCTGGTTAATGAAATGGAGGATGCTCTGGGAGTGCCGGTCATTCCGATTTCTGCGGCAAAGGCAGAAGGAATTGAGGAGTTGATCCAGCATGCCATCCATGTAGCAAAATATCAGGAAAAACCACTGGAAACAGATTTCTGCCGAAAAGAGGAAGGGGTTCACAGAGGAATTCATGCAGTAATGCATCTGATCGAGGATCATGCTGAAAAAGCAGAGATACCGGTTCGGTTTGCGGCAAGCAAGATCATGGAAGGTGATGAAAAAATATTAGAGCAGCTGAATCTGACAGAAAATGAGAAAAACCTTCTGGAGGATATTTCCCGACAGACGGAGGAGGAAACCGGACTGGACCGTGCAGCCGCAATTGCACAGATGAGGTTTGCTTACATTGAAGATGTCTGCAGTGAGTCGGTGATCAAGCCGAAAGAGAGCAGAGAACATCTCAGAAGTCGGAAAATCGATCGGTTCCTGACTGGAAAATATACCGGAATTCCTGCATTTGTTGGAATTATGGCAGTTGTATTCTGGCTTACTTTCAATGTAATCGGAGCATTTTTGCAGGGGCTTCTGGAGTCTGGAATCACAGCACTGACGAATGTCGTGGATCATGCAATGACAGCAGCGCATGTAAACAGTGTGGTACATTCGCTGGTGATTGATGGAATTTTCAGCGGAGTCGGCGGTGTTTTAAGTTTTCTGCCGATCATTGTGACACTGTTTTTCTTTCTGTCGCTTCTGGAAGACAGTGGATATATGGCAAGAGTAGCTTTTATCATGGATAAACTTCTCCGAAAACTGGGACTCTCCGGACGAAGCATTGTTCCGATGCTGGTTGGATTCGGATGTACAGTTCCTGGTGTGATGGCAAGCCGGACGCTGCCGTCTGAGAGAGACCGAAAGATGACAATTCTTCTGACTCCGTTCATGAGCTGTACGGCGAAGCTGCCGATTTACGCATTTTTCACTGCGGCATTTTTCCCGAAGAGGGGAGCGCTTGTGATGATCGGACTTTATGTATTTGGAATTGTGATGGGAATTTTAATGGCACTGATCTTTAAGAAAACGGCATTCAAAGGGGAAGCGGTTCCGTTTGTGATGGAGCTGCCGAACTATCGTCTGCCGGGTGCCAAAAATGTGGGACATCTTTTGTGGGATAAAGCAAAGGATTTTCTGCAGAGAGCGTTTACCGTTATTTTTATTGCTACGATCGTAATCTGGTTTTTGCAGAATTTTGATACCGGACTGAATATGACAGCAGATTCTCAAAACAGTATTCTGGCATTGGTGGCAGGCGGACTTGCGCCGATTTTCCTTCCTGTAGGATTTGGAGACTGGCGTATCGTGACCGCGCTGATTTCGGGATTTCTGGCAAAAGAAAGCGTTGTATCGTCTTTGACTATTTTGTTTGGAAGCAGTGCAGCACTTCAGGGCAGTCTTACCATTGCAGGGGCAGTAGCACTTCTCGTATTCTGCCTGCTTTATACGCCATGTGTCGCAGCAATCGCGTCTGTGAAACAGGAATTGGGCGGAAAATGGGCAGCAGCCATGGTATTTGGTCAATGTTTCATTGCATGGATTGCATCATTTGCAGTCTATCACATCGTCGGATTATTGTAGCAGTTTTGTTTCTCTCATTAGATATATGAAAAAAGAACCGGAAAGGGCTTTGCGCATGGCGTGGAACCCCTTCCGGTTTTTGCGATTTTATAGTCCAAATAAGTGCTCGATCAGAATTTTCAGACCAATGAGGATCAGAATAACACCACCGGTGATCTCAGCATATTTTCCGAGTTTTCCACCGATTTTATTTCCAAGGAAAACCGCGATGCAGCTGATGATAAATGTGGTGATGCCAATAAGACAGACAGCGGGAATGATGTCTACTTTCAGGAATGCAAAACTGATACCGACTGCGAGAGCATCAATGCTGGTTGCAACTGCAAGCAGCAGGATATCCTTTGCCGGAATAGAATCCACATAAGTATCACATTCGGCTTCCGCTTCTTTTGATTCCCGGATCATATTGACTCCGATAAAACCAAGCAAGAAAAATGCAATCCAGTGATCTACAGCTGTGATAAAGGACTCAAAATAGGTTCCCACCCACCAGCCAATCAGCGGCATCAGTGCCTGAAAAAGCCCGAAGGCAAGTCCGAGTTTCAGGGCATAGGTTTTTACCTGCCGTCTAAGGCAGATTCCTTTTGCAAAGGATACGGCACATGCATCCATGGAAAGGCCGATCCCGATCAGAAATACAGAAAATAAGCTCATTTTTTCTCCTCCTTCATAAAAAAAGAGACCTATCCACGCAAAAATATCACGTGAATAAGTCTCGTTATTGAACGCTGTACCAGATGGAAAACCATCAATATGTTGACACAGCGACTCTGTACAGAGCTAACTACTCCCTTATTGCAGTTTTATTATCATAACAGAGAGGGGGAGTGATTGTCAAGAAAGAAAAAATATAAAAAATTAGCACTCACCTCTTGATAATGGAAGTCGATTTTTGTCCTGTCTTGTGTATCTCAGAAATGCCTGTTTTACAGGCTTTCGGAGTGATCAGACATTTTGTCTGGTATCGTAGAATAGCGTCAAATGAATTGCAAATGGTGTAAATTTGGTGTAAAAAATCAAAGAAAAAAGGAGAGTGCTAATAAAATGAAACTGACTTATACAAATGTGAATGGATATCTGATTCCCAATCTCACCTATAAATCCGGTGAGCAGATGGAACAACTTGGCAAATATGGATTTTTACGCAGAGATTATTTGAAGAATCATAGAAATTCGCTGTATCAGGTGATGCTCCTGCAGGATAGTATTGGTGAGCATCTGCTGGAAGTAGACAAGGCAGCCAGGGAACGGGAAGAAATTATCATGAAGC
>OLAR01000400.1_pt1 | contig 9050 bp, 10 predicted proteins | sample 1607901 | NCBI WGS metagenome assembly OLAR01 (sample SAMN02674698, study PRJEB24791) | human gut metagenome, SKBSTL036 | isolation source: stool | host: Homo sapiens | place: USA
CTACACTCTTTCCCTACACGACGCTCTTCCGATCTCAACTTTCAGCTCCGTGTGTACCTCACCCAGCTCCTTGCGCTTGCTGCGCACGTTCTTGGCCGAGATGGCGTAGAGGATGAGGCCGATGACGCTCATGAGCACGGCCAGCGTGATGCAGGTCCAGATGATAACTTCCCAGTTGATCGTCATAAATCAGATTCCGTCGCTTTCTTCAGATTCGGTCTCGGCAGTAGCAGCCTCCAGCTCAAACAGAGCGATGCAGTCCCTGCCGGTTTCGATAAGCTCATCTGCCAGCGAGCGGGGATCGTCCTCCATGTCCAGCATGGTCACGGCGGTGACGATCATGGGCAGGTTGGTGCCTGCGATGACTTCGATTTTCTGCTCCGGGCGTGCATACTTGCACTCCACAGCAGTCTTGAAGGGAGAACCGCCGGGCAGATCGGACAGCACCACGACGCCGTCGCAGCTCTTGAACTCGTCAAAAGCGGCGTTGAACTTCTCGGCCAGCTGCTCGGGAGTCATCCCCTCTTCAAAGTTGATGTAGCGGACATAATCATTTTCGCCCGCGATCATCTGCGCAGAGGTGTGGATACCGTCTGCAAAATGGCCGTGGCCGGTAACTACCAAACCGATCATACTCGTTGCCCTCCTGAATTTATGACGTTGTTTTGATTATTTCAGCGTGTAGGGGTACAGAGTGACGCCCTTGACCACGCGGTTCACCTCGCCGGTGGGGCAGGGGTTATCCGGGGTGATGCCCAGAGACAGGGACTTCATCAGAGCGATGGTCTGTGCGAACAGGATGAAGTCCAGACCCAGCAGGACGTTCTCCATGTCGGCGCCGACCTTGATCTGGACGGGATAGTCGGCCAGCTCCTCGATGCCCTCGCAGTCGTGGTTGTAGACGACGGCGATCTTGTTGCCCTTGCGCTGGTGTGCCATCTCCTTGACCAGATCCAGCTCGTAGCGGCGGCGGTACTCGTCATCGCTCAGGTAAGCGACGGTCAGGGTGTTGTCGTCGATGATGGACTTGGGGCCGTGGCGGAAGCCCAGCTCAGAGTCGTACATGGTGGCCACCTTGCCGGCGGTCAGCTCGAGGGTCTTCAGAGCGGACTCCTGAGCGACGCCCTTCAGGCCGATGTTGCCCAGATAGACGATGCGGTTGTAATCGAACTCGTCCACGATCTTCTGTGCCAGACCGAACTGGTCATCGAGGAAGTGCTGACCGGCGACAGCCAGCTTCTCCACCTCAGCGGTGATCTCGTCCAGCTTGTCGAGGTTGAATGCCAGATAGGTAGCCAGATACATATTGCTGTAGCTGGAAGTCATGGCGAAGGACTGGTCGTGGGTCTCGGGGGTCAGGTTGATGGCGAAGCAGTTGTGACGGGTGTTTGCCAGCTTGGACAGGGTACCCTCGTGGTTGCAGGTCACGAACAGGTGATACAGGTTCTGGCAGACGACCTCAGCGGCCTCCACATTGCCCAGAGACTCGGGGGAGTTGCCCGAACGGCCAAAGTTCACCAGCAGGGTGGGCTTGGTGCGGGAGAGGAAGTTCTCGGGGGAAGGCACGAGGTCGGTAGAAGCGTAGGACTTGACCTTGAAGTTGTACTTGGGGTTCAGGGCCTGGAACAGGGAGTTGCCGACGAACTCGCTGGTGCCGGCACCGGTGAGGACGATGTCGAAATCATCCTGCTTGACGACCTGATCGATAAAAGCCTGAAGCTCATCCTTGCAGGCAGCGAGCTGTGCGCAGGTCTTGCGCCAGGTGGCAGGCTGCTGATAGATCTCATGGGCCGTAAAGGTGGAAGACGTCTCCTTCATCTTCTCATCGGTCAGATTAAAAATGCTCATCCTAAATCTACCTCCTAATGGACACGGTAAAACTTTTTTCTGATAATTCCATAGCAGAGCTGTTCCGCTCTCTTTTGTTTGTTATATCACAACCAAACCGCAGAAAACAAGGGGGTAACTGAAAGCCATAACTTTTTGGTTGAAAAAGACAAACCAGCCGCCGCGCAGCGTCCTGTCAGGCCGTTTTCTCCATCATTTTTATGTCTTTTTGCCGAAACGAATAACAAATCGATTGAAAATTATAAATATTTTTCCGAAGCCGTGCGGTATAATGAAATCAAGTTATCGATCCCAGAAGGAGGGCATCTAAAATGGTAATACAAAGCAAAAAGGTCTGGCTGGCAGACCAGTTCGTCCCTGCTGCTATTGAGGTGAATGACGGCAGGATCACCGCCATCCTGCCCTATGGCACCAAGGATGTGGACGACGATTACGGTGACAAGCGCATCGTCCCCGGCTTTATGGACATCCACTGCCACGGCGCCTACGAGTTCGACACCAACGACGCCAACGAGGACGGCCTGCGCTACTGGGCAGAGCACATCGTCTCGGAGGGCGTCACCAGCTTCCTCGCCACCACCATCACCCAGAGCGTGGAGGTGCTGACCAACGCTGTCACCAACGTGGCCAATGTCATGGAGAGCGGCTACGACGGCGCAGAGATCCTGGGCATCCACTTCGAAGGCCCCTATCTCGACATGAAGTACAAGGGCGCACAGCCTGACCAGTACATCGTCAAACCCACCATCGAGCAGTTCGAGCACTACCAGAAAGCGGCCCGGGGCCACATCCGCTATGTCACGCTGGCAACGGAGCATGACGAGGACTTCGCCCTCACCCGCTATCTGACGGCCCACGGCGTGGTGGTCAGCATCGGCCACAGCGGCGCGACCTACGAGCAGGCTGTCATGGCCTACGCCAACGGCGCACGTTCCATGACCCACGTTTATAACGGTATGTCGCCCTTCAACCACCGTGCAAACGGTCTGGTGGGCGCAGCTTACCGCATCCGCACCATGTACGGCGAGATCATCTGTGACGGCTGCCACTCCACCCCCGCTGCCCTGAACAACTACTTCATGAGCAAGGGTCCCGACTACGCCATCATGATCTCCGACGCCCTGATGGCCAAGGGTACGCCCGTGGGCAGCAAGTACCTGTTCGGCGGCAACGAGATCATCATCTACCCCGACGGCAGCGCCCATCTGACGGCCACCGGCGGTCTGGCAGGCTCCACCCTGAACATCAACAAGGGCCTGCGCATCCTCGTGGAAGAGGCTCTGGTCCCCTTCAACTACGCTCTGAACTCCTGCACCATCAACCCGGCCAAGTGCCTGCATCTGGACGACCGCAAGGGTTCCATCCAGGTGGGCAAGGACGCCGACCTCGTGGTGCTGGAGGATAACTACGACGTCCTGCAGACCTACTGCATGGGCCAGCCCAAACTTTAATTCAATGCATACACCCAAGCAGACACGAAGGAGATAGCAAACATGAAACACCCGCTTCAGGAAATGATGGATAAGCGCCGCCAGGGCATCCGCTGCGGCATCCCCTCTTATTGCAGCGCCAACGAGCTGGTCATTGAGATCGCGCTGCGCCGCGCCAAGGAGCGCAGCATCCCCGTCCTGATCGAAGCCACCGCCAACCAGGTCAACCAGTTTGGCGGCTACACCGGCATGAAGCCTGCCGACTTCTACCAGATGGTCCTGAAAATGGCCAAAGACATCGACCTGCCCGAGAACATGATGATCCTGGCAGGCGACCACCTCGGCCCCCTGACCTGGCAGAAGCTGCCCGAGGCCGAGGCCATGAAGAACTCGGTCGAGCTGGTCTACCAGTATGCCCGCGCAGGCTTTACCAAGATCCACCTCGACACCAGCATGAAGGTGGCTGACGACGCTCCCGGCCTGCTCAAGACCGAGGTCATCGCACGCCGCGGCGCTCAGCTGTACAAGGCAGCTATGAAGGGCTACGAAGAGCTGAAGGCCGAGAAGCCCGATGCCATGCGTCCCGTCTTCGTCATCGGCAGCGAAGTACCCATCCCCGGCGGTGCTACCGAGGCTGAGGACACGCTGGCTGTCACCAGCCCCGATGCTTTCCGCGACACCGTTTCCACTTACCAGCGCGTCTGGACCGAAGAGGGCGTGGGCGACGGCATGAAGGACGTCATCGCTGTGGTCGTCCAGCCCGGCGTCGAGTTCGGCGACGAGCAGGTGTTCGACTATGACCCTGCCGCCGCTGTGGACCTCTGCGCAGCCCTGAAGGAGTTCCCGGACATCTGCTTCGAGGGCCACTCCACCGACTACCAGACCGCCACCGACCTGTACAACATGGTCACCGACGGCATCGCCATCCTCAAGGTCGGCCCGGCCCTGACCTACGGCCTGCGTGAGGCCCTGTTCTCCCTGAGCATGATGGAGAAGGAGCTTGTCCCCGAGGAAAAGCGCGCCAACTTCATCGAGACGCTGGACGCCGTCATGCTGGCCTCCCCCGCAAACTGGGAGAAGCACTATCACGGCGACGAGAAGCATCTGGCACAGTGCCGCAAGTACAGCTACTCCGACCGCGCCCGCTACTACATCGGCCAGCCCGAGGTGGTCGCCGCCATGAACAAGCTGTTCGACAATCTCCGCGAGTACCCCATCCCGATGAATATGCTCCACCAGTATATGCCCATCAGCTACGCAAAGATCCGCGAGGGCAAGCTGAAGCTCGACCCGCGCGAGCTGGCCATGGACGGCATCGTGCAGTTCATGCTGGACTACGAGAGCGCTGTCTGATTTTTTGAACGACCCGAATCCCCCTTTTATCCAACAAGGAGACTATGAGCCATGAAACAGTTCCAGTATACCATCAAAGATGAACTCGGCGTCCACGCACGTCCCGCCGGCCTGCTGGTCAAGCTGGCCAAGCAGTATACCAGCACCATCACCATCGAGAAGAACGGCAAGACCTGCGATATGCGCAAGCTGATGGCCGTGATGGGCATGGGCATCCGTCAGGGCGAGACCATCACCGTCACCGCCGAGGGCGAGGACGAGGCAGCTGCCATTGAGGCTGTCGAGAAGTTCCTGACCGAGAACGTCTGAGTCTTATAGCAATGCAAAAGGACCGCCGTGCAGCTGCACAGCGGCCCTTTTTATTTATAAGAGCTTGATAAAATACAGGATCGCCATCATGACGATGGCTCCGCCCGCCACAACAAGGAAGCTGCGGTCTTTTTTGCCCGGCTCCGGCGCAGGGGCGGCAGGCTGCTGCCCCTTTTTCAGCGAAGTGATGCCGTCGCCCAGCTTCTTGCGCTGCGGGTTATTGTTCCGGCGGTAGATGCGGTTCAGGGTCCCCATGTAACGGCTGTAGTCCTCGGGTTTGGGCGGTTCCTGTGCCGTCTCCGGCTCTTTCTTTTCGTTTTCGTCCATGCGTTCCTCCGGGCCTTACAGCAGGCTCAGGGCCTCTTCATCGGCCACGAGGATGCAGTCGGGGTGCATCTGCAGGATGGAGCCCGGGCATTCGGGGGTGACGGGGCCGGAAACGACAGCCTTGACGGCCTTGGCCTTTGCCAGACCGTTGGCCACCACCAGCACCTTGCGGGCCTGCATGATGGTCTTGATGCCCATGGTGTAGGCCTGCTTCGGCACAAGGTCCTCGTTGCCGTCGAAGAAGCGCTTGTTGGCCTCGATGGTGGCGGAGGTCAGGTCCACACAGTGGGTCTCCAGCTCGAATGCCTCACCCGGCTCGTTGAAGCCAATGTGGCCGTTGGGGCCGAGGCCCAGCAGCTGCAGGTCGATGCCGCCCACGCTGTGGATGATGTCGTTGTACTTGGCGCAGGCGTCGGCCGCGTCGGGGTTGGTGCCGTCGGGCAGATGGATGGCCTCGGGGCGGATGTTCACATGGTCGAACAGGTTCTTGTGCATGAAGCTCCAATAGCTTTCGGGATGCTCTTTGGGCAGACCGCGGTACTCGTCGAGGTTGACGGTGGTCACTTCGGAGAAGTCGAGGTCGCCCTTGTTATACCACTCCACCAGCTGGGCGTATGCGCCCACAGGGGTGCCGCCGGTCGCCAGACCCAGCACACAGTTCGGTTTCATGATGACCTGCGCGGAGATGATGTTTGCCGCCTTGCGGGACATATCCTTGTAGTCTTTTGCACGAATGATCTTCATTGGTAGAACCTCCTGATGCATTTTTGCTATCCTATCGTTTATTATATCACACTTTTTGCCAGTTTCCCTCATTTCATGTTGCAATTTTGTGTCATATTTTTATAATTTTCGGTTAGAAGCTGTTTTCGTAAGCAGGGTGCGCCGAATGACGAGAATTTTTGCCCACAGACAAGGCGATTTTCCGCAGCAATCCTGACGGATTGCAAGGGAAAGCAACGCAGTATGGGAGCAAAAAGACCGTTCAAGCGGTGTGCAATGCTTATGAAAACGGCTTCTTGTTTATCGGAAAAGCACAAGGTTTGCTAAAACACCGAGGACGAAAATGTGGGCGGGGTAGAACCAGTAGAACGCCCACTGCTCGAGTTTGGAGCTGCCGCCCCGCTCGCCGCTGTAGAACCAGACCAGCCCGAACGCCAGCGGTGCCACCGGCTCGAAGAGGGAGAACACTGCGCCCGCGATGCACTGCGCTCTTTTGTCCTTCCGGGTCATGTAGAGGGCGAGGATGAGAGCCAGCCCCAGCACGTCGTAGTCACAATGGAGCAGCGCCGCCGCGAGGAAGCAGGCTGCCGCCCCGAGGATGCCTTTCAGCGCCGGCATCCTCTCCGGCGTCTGGTATGTATCCAGAGCCTTCATGGCCAGCAGCCCCAGCAGGAGGGTGAAATAGACATTCTGATGCCCCCAGTAGACGCCCGAGAAGAAGGCCCAGTCGAAGGGCCACTCGCTGATGAGGGCGAAGCCCAGCATCCGCAGGGTGTATTTTTTGAGATTGTGGGTGTGGAGGAAGCCCTCCACCAGCAGGAAACAGTAGATGGGAAAGGCCAGCCGACCCACCAGCCGCAAAAGCTGGTCCAGCCCCACCAGCCGGGGGTCGATGGCGCTGCAGCGGAACAGGCCGTTCTCCAGCAGGGACGCGCCGATGTGGTCCAGCAGCATCGACAGGCAGGCAATGCGTTTCAGGGCAGTGCCGCTGAGGCCGGGGCCCCGGGGGGCAGCAAGGGCAGGGTTCATGGGCGGTCTCCTCTCTTTATACATATAAGAATGCAGGCGCAAAAAGACCCCCCTGCCCCAGGCCGGAGCCGGGCAGAGGGGTATTGGGCGATATTGTGGGCAGGCGTTACCACAGCCGGATGACCTTGATGACCCCCTCAGCCTTGTCCCGGGCGATCTCCAGATGCTTCTGCAGGGCATCGGCGGCGGTGTTCCAGTCGCCCTTCAGGGCAGGCTCGAGAATCTCCAGATGCTCTTCGCAGGTCTGCTCCCGGTTGATCATGCTCACCTTGCCGGTCATGATGCGGAAACGGGTGTTGAGGCCGGTGATGCGGTCATAGGCCGAGCGCATATACTTGTTGGGCAGAGTGCTCATCAGCAACTCGTGGAAGTCATCGTCGGCCTTGCAGAAATCCTCGATGACGTCCGGCTCGTGCATCATCCGCACAAAGTGTTCCAGCTTCTCCCGGGGGATGTCCGCGCCGTAGGTGCGCAGCGCATAAGGCTCCACCAGCAGGCGCATCTCGAACATGCTGTGTACGTCCTCCTCGGTGATGCCCGACACCATCAGGCCCTTCTTGGGCAGGATGGTGATGAGCCCTTCCTGTTCCAGACGGCCCAGCGCATCCCGCATGGGGGTGCGGCTGATGTTGCCCATCTCGGCGCAGAGCTTCTGCTCGTTCAGGAACTCGTTGGGGCGGTACTCACAGTTCAGGATCTTGGTTTTCAGGTACTGATACGCCTGTAATTTCAGGCTCAGCTTTGCCTGTGCTTCCGTCTCTTTCATCTTCTTCTTCCTCTTCTCCAGTCTCTCTCCGGTCGGATGTTTCGTCTTCTGCTTGTATCCCTGAAACCATCCAACTATCATCTCGATTTTATTATCACACAATAGGATATTTTTTACAAGAGTTTCTGCCGAAGTTTGGCTTGATTTCCGTTTTGACCAAATATCTTAACTTATTTTTGCACATATTTCACAACGGTTTTTGTGCTTATTGCCAGCGTTTGGCTGTTGTTTTGCATCGAAAGATAAAATGTGGTACACTACAGACAGAAAGAAGGTATCAGCATCATGGCACGAAGCGACGGCTACAACACCAAGACCCGCCAGCTCATCCTGGATTATCTCATCCGCAACCGCCAGCACGCGGTCAGCGCGTCCAATATCCTCGAGCACCTCGAAGCCGAGGGCGCCAGCCCCAACCCCACCACCGTCTACCGCTATCTGGACAAGCTGGCCGGAGAGCAGCGGGTGATGAAATACGTCGCCGACAAGGGCGAAAAGGCCGTGTTCCAGTATGTGGACGAGGGCCGTCACTGCCGGGAGCACCTGCACCTCAAGTGCGTGCGGTGCGGGCGCATCTATCATCTGGACTGCCACTTCATGGACGAGGTGCGCGCCCACCTGATGGCAGAGCACGGCTTCACGCTGCAGTGCGAGGGCAGCGTTTTGTACGGTTTGTGCCGCAGCTGCGCTGCAAATGAGGCCGAAGACGGGCAGGCTGCACAAACCTGTAAAAATTGCTGCGCAGCTGTTGACACGGACAAAAAGCAGTGATACAATTTCTGCATAAAAAGCGATGAACGGGAAAAGTAAGGCCCTGAGCGCCCTCTTCCAGAGAGTGCGGGCAGGTGTGAGCCGCGCAGATGGCCGGGCCTGAACGAACCCCCGTGAGCTTCCCCCTGAACCCCCGGATGCTGTGGCATTGCGGGCAGTAGGGGCAGACGTGCGCCGCTCGTTATCGCGGCAGTGCTTTCAACGGGGAGAGCGCACAAAGTGACTGGCACGCTGTGCCGGTAATTTAGGTGGCACCACGGATACGGCAGCATTCGTCCTAGCAAAAAGGACGTTTGCTGCCGTATTTTTTATTTGCAAAAACCTCTCAGTCACCGGGAAACTTGCCTCTCCTATCAGGAGAGGTGGCAACGCGAAGCATTGACGGAGAGGTTTAGAGAGAGGGGTAAGAAATATGTGTTGTGTTATGGGCTATACCGGGCACGATCTGAGTGCCGCCAAATTCAAGGAGTATCTGCTGCGCACCGTGATGCGCG
>OLAR01000404.1_pt1 | contig 8999 bp, 9 predicted proteins | sample 1607901 | NCBI WGS metagenome assembly OLAR01 (sample SAMN02674698, study PRJEB24791) | human gut metagenome, SKBSTL036 | isolation source: stool | host: Homo sapiens | place: USA
CGACTCCACACCAAACGAGGTCGCCACAATCTGTCCCAACAGGTCTCCCGCAAACAGGCAATTCACATCCGCCGCCTGTCTGCCCGCCTTATCCAGGCATTTCTGCACCGTCTGGCGCTGCAATTCACTCTCCGCCTCCTCCCACGACTTTTTCCCAAACGTCGGATCCGGCTCCACCCGGTCAAAAAAACTTGCCAGCGGTCCTTCGCCTTCCGTCTGCCCCACGATCGATGCCGCCGATGTGATGATGGGCGGATGCTCAAACTGGATGCTTGATTTACCTGCCTGCATAAAATTCCTCCTGAAACACAAAAAGTGTCATTAAAAATATAATGTTCAAACTTTCGCTACAACCTCAGTATTTACACAAACATACATTTTTATGTTTCAAGAAATCTGCATTCCTCGCAGGCTTCATCCACCCGTTTTCGCCATATTATTAATACTGCACCGCCGCCAGTTCCTCCTTCAGTTCCTTTTCCGCTGCAGGTGCTTCGTTTTCCAGAGTCGCTTTCTTTGCGGCCCCTTCTCTGACAAATCCCTGGCTTTCCAATGCCAGCGCTACAACTTCAGACTCTGTCTGTTTTACTACATTGTCACGTCTTAAAGTAATCATCCCGTATCTCCTCCTATGACAGTTCTTCCTTTACGTTGGTAAAGCAGGTCTTGATCTTCGGCTCGGTGCCGGAGGGACGCACGACAACCGTCGCGCCGCTTTCCAGTGTGTAGATCAGGACGTTGGCGGCGGGCAGGCCGGTCTCCTCGGGCTTCTTGTAGTCCACGACCTTGACGACCTTGTCACCGGCAAAGTCCTTCGGCGGGTTGTCGCGCAGGTTCTGCATGATGTCGGCCATCTTATCCATGCCGGACAGGCCCGGGAACTCAAAGCTGTCCACCTTGTTCAGGTAGCGGCCAGATATTCGTTCAGGTTGATTTTCTCCATTGTTATTCTCCTATTACGGAACTCCCCCAGTCGCCTGCGGCGACAGCCCCCTCGGAGAGGGAGCCTCAAGCCTCCCTCCTTGAGGGAGGTGGCACGCCGTCAGGCGTGACGGAAGGAGTTTTTACTTTATCTCTCCGCTGCAAACCATTGCCACAGCCTTCGGCAGCAGCTTCCATTCCGCCTGCTCCATCACACGCTTCTGCAGCACCTCGGGGGTGTCGCCGGGCAGGATGTCCACGGCCTTCTGCAGCAGGATCGGCCCGCCGTCGCACTCCTCATTGACGAAGTGGACGGTAGCGCCCGTCACCTTGCAGCCCCGGGCCAGCGCGGCCTCGTGGGGGCGCAGGCCGTACATTCCCGGCCCGCAGAAGGATGGGATGAGGGCGGGGTGGATATTCAGGATGCGGCGGGGATAGGCCTCGATGACGCTGGGGCCTAACACGGACAAAAAGCCTGCCAGGACCACAAGGTCAATGTGATGTTCTTTCAGCGTTTTCAGCAGTGCGGCGTCAAAATCCTCACTGGAAGCGTAATCCTTCCGGCGGACCACCACACCCTCGACGCCCGCATTGGCGGCGCGTTCCAGCGCGTAGACGCCGGGTTTGGAGGCCACGACAAGCCTGATCTTGCCGCTGGGGTTCTCGCCCCGGGCCTCGCTGTCCAGCAGCGCCTGCAAATTGGTGCCGCCGCCGGACACTAACACTGCAATGTTCAGCACAGCTCGACACCCTCACCTTCTGCAATGACGCCCAGACGGTAAGCTTCCGGCTCGCCGTTGGCATGGAGGATCTCCAGTGCCTTGTCGGCCTGCTCAGCGGGGACGGTCAGCACCATGCCGACGCCCATGTTGAAGGTGTTGAACATATCGTGCTCAGAGATGCTGCCGGTCTTCTGCATCAGGTGGAAGAGGGCCGGGGTGCGGACGTCCTCCTTCTTGATGCGGGCGCAGCAGCCCTTCTTCAGGCTGCGGGGGATATTCTCGTAGAAGCCGCCGCCGGTGATGTGAGAGATGCCCTTGACGTCCACTTCCTCCAGCACTTTCAGCACAGGCTTGACGTAGATCTTGGTGGGGGCCAGCAGGGCCTCGCCGAGGGTCTTGCCGCCCAGCTCTGCGGGGGCCGTCTTCAGGACGGCGGGGTCGCCGTCGATGTCAAAAATTTTGCGCACCAGCGAGAAGCCGTTGGAATGGACGCCGGTGGAGGGCAGGGCGATGATGACATCGCCGGGCTTCATGGTCTCGTTATTGAGGATCTTTTCCTTGTCCACAACGCCCACGGTGAAACCGGCCAGATCGTACTCGTCCTCCGGCATCATGCCCGGGTGCTCAGCGGTCTCGCCGCCCACCAGAGAACAGTCAGCCTGGACGCAGCCCTCGGACACGCCCTTGACGATCTCGGCGATCTTCTCGGGGATGTTGCGGCCGCAGGCGATGTAGTCGAGGAAGACCAGCGGCTTTGCACCGGCGCAGATGACGTCGTTGACGCACATCGCCACGCAGTCGATGCCGATGGTGTCGTGCTTGTCCATGATCATGGCGATCTTCAGCTTGGTGCCGACGCCGTCGGTGCCAGAGATGAGGACGGGGTGCTTGTAGCCGGTGCAGTCCAGCTCAAACAGGCCGCCGAAGCCGCCCAGACCACCGATGCAGTGCTCGTTCATGGTGCGGGCCACATACTGCTTCATGAGTTCGACCGAACGATAGCCGGCGGTGATGTCCACACCTGCGGCTGCATAGCTTTCCGAATAGCTCTTTTCCATTGTTACTCTCCTAACTTTTTCTCGTCCTTGGGACGGTCATTCAGGTGGCGTTCATGAATATCGGTGGAAAGCACCTCTTCCGGCTTCACAGCGTATTTGCCGGTGAAGCAGGCGGTGCAGAAGCCGCAGTTGGCGTTCTGGGCCAGCTGGACGACGTGCTCCGTGGAGAGGTAGCCCAGCGTGTCGGCGCCAATGATCTCGTTGATCTGGTCCACCGTGCGGCCGGTAGCGACCAGAAGCTTCTGGTCGGGGATGTCGGTGCCAAAGTAGCAGGGATATTTGAAGGGGGGTGCCGAAACGCGGAAGTGGACTTCCTTTGCTCCGGCGTCCCGCAGCAGCTTGATGATGCGGGCAGAGGTGGTGCCGCGCACGATGGAGTCATCCACCAGCACGACCCGCTTGCCCTTAACGGTGCTGGTCACGACGTTCAGCTTGATGCGGACGCTGTTCTCACGCTGCTTCTGGCTGCCCTGGATAAAGGTGCGGCCGATGTACTTATTTTTAATAAAGCCGATGCCGTAGGGGATGCCGCTCTCCTGAGAGTAGCCAAGGGCGGCGTCGAGGCCGGAGTCCGGCACACCGATGACCACATCGGCCTCCACGGGGTGTTCCTGGGCCAGGAAGCGGCCAGCCTGCTTGCGGGCCTCATGCACCGAGCTGCCCTCGATGATGCTGTCGGGGCGGGCGAAGTAGATGAACTCGAAGACGCACATCTGGCGGTCGGGTCGGCCGCAGTGGTCTTTGATGGAGCGCAGCTCACCGGTCTTGGTGTCGGTGATGACGATCTCGCCGGGCTCCACGTCCCGCAGCAGGGTCGCGCCCACGGCATCCAATGCGCAGCTCTCGCTGGCAAAGACGTAGCCGCCGCCCGGCAGGGTGCCGATGCAGAGAGGGCGATAACCGCGGGGGTCACGGGCGGCAATGAGCTTGGTGGCCGACATGACCACGAGGCTGTAAGCACCTTCGAGGACGTCCATCGTCTTGCTGATGGCGATCTCGATGCTGCCCATCCGCAGGCGGTTGCGGGTGACGAGGTAGCAGATGACCTCGGTATCGGAGGAGCCATGGAAGATGGCACCCTCGTTTTCCAGCTGGCGGCGCAGCTCCAGAGCGTTGGTCAGATTGCCGTTGTGGCAGAGGGCCATGGTACCCCGGCCATGCCGGACGATCATGGGCTGGGCGTTGGCCCGGACGCGGCTGCCGGAGGTAGCGTAGCGGACATGGCCGGTGGCCATGTGGGCCGTGGGCTTTGCCAGCGAGCCCAGCACCACCGGGGTGAACACCTCATTGACAAGGCCGAGGTCCCGGTGGCCGTTGATGACGCCGTCGTCGTTCACGGCGATGCCGCAGCTCTCCTGTCCGCGATGCTGCAGCGCGTACAGGGCCGAGTAGGCGGCAGCGGCCACGTCCTCGGTGCCGGCACGGTCATAGATGCCGAAAACGCCGCACTCTTCGTGAAGCGGGTATGCAAAATCAGACATTACAGTTCCTCGATCTCTTTCTGCAGTTTTTCTTCCTTGGCGGCGATCTGCCGGGCCATGGCGACGCGCTCAGCAGCCAGCTTCGCAGCCAGTGCCTCATCGCCGAGGGCCAGGATCTCAGCAGCCAGCCAGGCGGCGTTCTTCGCGCCGTTCAGGGCCACTGTGGCCACCGGGATGCCGCTGGGCATCTGGACGGTGGCCAGCAGAGCGTCCAAGCCGTCCATCGCGCCGCCCTTCATCGGGATGCCGATGACCGGCAGGGTGGTGTTTGCGGCAAAAGCACCGGCCAGATGGGCCGCCATGCCTGCTGCGCAGAGGATGACGCCGAAGCCGTTGGCCCTGGCATTCTTTGCAAACTCCGCTGCCTCGGCAGGGGTGCGGTGGGCCGACAGGATATGTGCCTCAAAGGGGATGTCCAGCGCTTTGAGCTGGGCGCAGGCACCTTTCACCACCGGCCAGTCGCTGTCCGAACCCATAATGACTGCCACTTTACGAATCATCTGTATCCAACCTCTCTTTCTCTATCTCCCGCGACGAAAAACAAAAAAGGCTGTGATGCACTTACACCACGGCCTTTTATTTCATTCTGGACAGACTGGACCCGCAGCAGGTTACACGGAGCCCCTGATGCATTCCCGTACCGGGACGGCACATGGTACCCAGCAGCTCATTTCGCATTCTGCTCATCCTCCGCAAACCTCGTTGTCCACGCTGTTCTTCTCCGGCTGAAAAAGAGTTCATGCGCTCTTCCGTCCGCCGTCTGACTACAGTATACGGCAAAAAAACGCCTTTGCAAAGAGCGTTCGGACAAATTTTCCCTTGTGTTCCCTGCTGTCAAAAAACTTTCAAAAATTTTGTGCAGTTTCGACACTGTTTTTCTTTTTAAGTACGACTTATCAGAAAATCTTTTTATAATAAATATCCTCTTAAAGGCTCTCCCTTTGGGAGAGCTGGCGCGAAGCGCCTGAGAGGGCAGGGATGCCAAAGACAAAGCCTCTGCACAGCGCTAATATCTCTCTGACCAAACGTCTGCTTATCGCTATGCGGTGAGTTTATCGTACCAGGCTTTCAGAAGATGATCTTTGCCGTAGAAGCCCGTGCGGCCTTGATGAGGTCAGCCGGCACACAGCAGACCTGCGTACCGATGCGCCCGCCGGAAACATAGACCTTCGGCTGGCTCAGTACGCTCTCATCGAAGACGGTGGTGTACTGCTTTTTCATGCCCACCGGGCTGCAGCCGCCCCGGACATAGCCGGTGACTTTGTTGATGTCAGCGACGTGTATCATCGCCACGCTCTTTTCGCCCACGCTGCGGGCGGCGGCTTTCAGATCCAGCTCTGCCGCCACCGGGATGACGAAGACGAAGTAGTTCTTGCTGTTTCCCTGCGTCACCAGCGTCTTGTAGACGCAGGCAGGGTCTTCGCCGATGCTGGCGGCGACAGTCACGCCGTCCACGGCCACACCCTCTTCGTGGGGATATTCATGCGCGGTGTAGGCCACTTTGGCCCGCTCCAGAATGCGCATGGCGTTGGTTTTTGTTTCTTTGCCCATATGTAAGACCTCTATTATTATATTAACCTCTCCGTCACGCCTTGGCATAGCGGAAAACTTCTCCTCTTCGCCAGAGGCTCCCCCTTTGGGGGAGCTGTCTGCGAAGCAGACTGAGAGGGCTACTTTATTTTACCACTTTCTCTCCCAAAATTCAAAAAATTTCGGAAAGGCTATTGACTTCATGAAACTGAAGTGCTATGCTATGTCCATGCTCAATCACTTCACGATACTGAAGTTTGCAATACGGAAACATCAACGGCAAGGCGGCCTCATCTCCCCTGCCGTACCAGAACAGGAAAAGGAGAACCCGCCATGATCATCGTACTCAAACAGGACGCCCCCAAAGAGAAGATCCATGAATTCTGCACCGAGCTGGAAGGCATGGGCCTGCAGATCAACGACTCCAAGGGCAGCGACACCCACATCCTCGGCCTCATCGGCGACACCAAGGCCATCGCCGAGAGCTGGGTGCTGGCAAACCCCGTGGTCGAGACCTGCCGCCGCGTGTCGGAGCCCTACAAGAAGGCCAACCGCAAGTTCCACCCGGACGACAGCGTCATCGACGTGGAGGGCGTGAAGATTGGCGGCGGCAGCTTTGCCGTCATCGCCGGCCCCTGCAGCATCGAGAGCGAGGAGCAGATCACCTACTGCGCCCAGCGCGTCAAGGCAGCCGGCGCTTCCCTGCTGCGGGGCGGTGCGTTCAAGCCCCGCACTTCCCCCTACTCCTTCCAGGGGATGCGCAGCGAGGGTCTCGACCTGCTCAAGCTGGCCCGCCGTGCCACCGGCTCTCCCATCGTCACCGAGATCATGAACACCGAACATCTGCCCCTCTTCGAGAACGTAGACCTCATCCAGGTGGGCGCCCGCAATATGCAGAACTTCGAACTGCTCAAGGCTGTAGGCCGTCAGAAAAAACCTGTCCTGCTCAAGCGCGGCCTCGCCAACACCCTCGAGGAGTTCGTCATGAGCGCCGAGTACATCATGGCCGAGGGCAACGAGAACGTCATCCTCTGCGAGCGCGGCATCCGCACCTTTGAGACCAGTATGCGCAACACCCTCGATCTCGCCGGCGTGGTCATGCTTCATAAGATGACCCACCTGCCCGTCATCGTAGACCCCAGCCACGCCTGCGGCCACGCATGGATGGTGCCTCAGCTGGCCAAGGCCGCTGTCGCCGCCGGTGCCGACGGCCTGATGATCGAAGTCCACAACGACCCCGCCAAGGCCAAGTGCGACGGTGCCCAGAGCCTGACCCCCGACCAGTTCGATGAGCTGATGGGCTTCATCCGTAAGGAAGTGGAGTTCTTCGGCAAGAAGATGAACTAAGTTACGCTTTCAGCGTTGACAATTCACGCTGAAACGATTATACTACAAATAAAGAAGGCACTGTCCAGCAAATGGTCAGCGCTCTTCCGGCGTTAAGTCAAAAAGAATGACCGCTTGCTTTCGGAGGCAGAGGCGGTCATTTCTTTTTGTTGTTAAAAATGGTCCAGCTGATCTCAAAGGTAATGTAGATTGCCCCGCCGAGAAGCGTGAGCAACAATACGACCTGTTCAAACGTCATGGAACATCCCCCCTTTCGCTCTCGCGTCAGGGGAAGCAAAAAGATTTTCGTCTCCACTGGCGCTTGGCCGGAGGAGCGTGACCACCTGCATTTGCAGACAGTGCCTGCCGCCTTTTCTGACGGCAGTTTCAGAATATCACAACTTTTGACAAAATACAATAGCGTCTTTCTTGTTCGATTGCTGCCCTCTTTGCAAAAAGGGTCGGCAGTCGTTTTCTTTTCCTGTTATCTGTGCTATACTATAGTGTATTTACAAAAAACTTCACTCTGAAAGAAAGAGGTTCACACTATGAAAGCACATATCGCACGCAACCAGAACGCCGGTGTTCCGCTGGCGCTGGGCTGGAACCTGTCCGCCGCCGACCGGGGCATCCTCGAGGGGATGGCTCCCGCCTTCGGCATGAAGCTGCTTCCCGTCTCCCCTGCCGACGCGGGCAAGACCGTCGCCCAGCTGCTGGGCGAGGTAGAGATGAAAGCCTCCCGCACCCTCGTGCTGGAACCGGGCGCTTACCCTCCCGCACTGGTGCTGGCAAACTTCAAGGAAAAGGATCTCGACACCCTGCTGGACCTCATGAAGCAGGCACAGGTGAATATCCCCCTCAAGGCCGTGGTCACCCCGTCCAACAAGAACTGGGTCTTCGGCGACCTGCTGGCCCACCTGTCGGAAGAGCATGCCACCTTCACCGCTGCGGCAAAGGAGCAGGCATGAGCATCAAGCGTTTCGTTTCCGCTCTGCTGACCGGGGCGCTCTGCCTCGGCGTCCTCACCGCCTGCGGCTCGGCCCAGAAACCCGCCTCTTCGGGCGTGAGCGCCGACGCCCAGCGGTACAGCACCATCTTCTACGATGCCTTCGACACTGTCACGCAGGTCATCGCCTACTGCGACAGCGAGGAAGAGTTCACCCGCCAGATGGACGCCCTCCACGCCGACTTGCTGGAATACCACCGTCTCTACGACATCTACAACGACTATGACGGCGTGGTGAATGTCAAGACCATCAACGACAACGCAGGCGTCGCCCCCGTTCAGGTGGACGATAAGATCCTCGGGATGCTGGAACTGGCCCGGCAGATGTACGACACCACAAACGGCAAGCTGAACATCGCCATGGGCAGCGTCCTCCGCATCTGGCACGACTACCGCGAGGCCGCCGAAGGCAACACGAACGAGGCGGACAACAAGCTGCCCGAACAGGAGGCGCTGGATGCCGCCGCCCGGCACTGCGACATCTCCAACCTCGTCATCGACGAAAACGCCAGGACCGTCTATCTCTCCGACCCGGATATGTCCCTCGACGTGGGCAGCGTGGGCAAGGGCTACGCCGTGGAGATGGTGGCACAGGCCGCTGAGGCCCGGGGCCTGAAGAGCGCCCTCATCAGCGTGGGCGGCAACCTCCGCGCCATCGGCACGAAGCCCGACGGCTCCCAGTGGTCGGGCGGCGTGGAAAACCCGTGGAACGCCTCGGACGTCTACACTGCCAGCTCTTCCTACGTCTCCGGTGTCAACATGAGCGACATGGCTCTCGTCACCAGCGGCAACTACCAGCGGTACTACGTCGTGGACGGTGTGCGCTACCATCACCTCATCGACCCGGATACCCTCTGGCCCGCCCGCTACGTTGACAGCGTGAGCGTCCTCTCCCCCGACTCCGGCGCAGCCGACTGCCTCACCACCGGCCTGTTCTGTATGTCCCTTGAGGATG
>OLAR01000422.1_pt1 | contig 8758 bp, 10 predicted proteins | sample 1607901 | NCBI WGS metagenome assembly OLAR01 (sample SAMN02674698, study PRJEB24791) | human gut metagenome, SKBSTL036 | isolation source: stool | host: Homo sapiens | place: USA
CATCAAATCGTTTTCTTCATTCTATCACAACTTCTATTAATCCGCCATCAGTCTTTCGAACCAGGTATCCATGACAATGATAAACTGGCCTGCTCCTGGCAATTCTTGCAGCATTTCATCAAGAGTTTTCTGTTTCACATATTTCTGCACATACACCCAACAGGCAACGCTACTGGCTTCTGATACAATGTCAGCTATGGTTTTGCGCATAAGCTCTTCAAATTCAGCAATTTCTTCTTTTGGAACAACATCATACAGTGTTGGTGCCTGATGACTTAATTTTACGCCATTTTCATTTGCATCTTTAAGCAGATTCTTAACTTTTTCTCTTGAATCCTCCGGTACTTTCATGTACTCCCACATAAATGCTACCACATCGGACGGTGTGTCTTTTTTTAGTGGTGGTAACTGAATATAATCATTGTTTTCGCTCATTTTCATATTCTCCTCACGATATAATAAAATCAATAATACGTTCTCTTGTCATGTCCAGTACAGTATCTACAAACACTCCTGCAAACAGGATCAGATACAGAATTACACTCAGCGAAAATAGAAATGCAACCTGTACCCAGTCATGATAACAGTATGCAGTCGCTATAATCAATAAAGTGAATATAAATCCAAGGATCCCTCTGACAACCGCATAAGTCTGTACTGTCATTTTTACTGCCAGGCCGATCACAAAAAGGATCAGCCATACCGGCAGTAATAATATCTTTCCAGCAAGTTTTAAAATAAACATGTGCACCTCCTATCTTACCAGTCCTGGCATATCATGGTTCACCTCTGCCTGATAATACCCGTTCATCGTTGACGGTGCATTAAACAGGGCTGCTAATAAATATTTCTTGATGTTCTTCACCTTTGTGGTGTTACCACTCATACAGTGTAAGACATACTCGATATGTGAATAGGTCAGCATCAGAAATTTTTTCTTCACCAGTGATGCCGGATACCAGTTGCTGGCAATCAAGATCTTGTCATTTTTACACATCACAGTCTCTACGATCAGGTTCACGATTTCATCTACCTGCCGCATATCGTCATGATGGGTTACTTCCAGTGATTCATAATCAATGGTCTCTTTGACAAGGTTTTCATAAGCCTGATAATCCTCAGAGCGGTTATCGCCATCGGATCGATTCTCATCTGCAGATACGATTTGATTAGATTTATTATCATTCATTTCAGTATCACTAAGATTAGTATTATTAGGGTTTGAAATGTAAACTTCTTGAAGTTTGTTTTCGGGACTTCTAGAAGTTTGATTTTGGGACTTCATGAAGTTTGAATTGTAAACTTCTGTAGATTCCTCATTTTCCTCAGAAGTTTGTTTTTTAAACTTCTTCAATTCATCCTCCAGTGATTTCTCTTCCGTTTTTTCCGGCATAAAGGTTTTCACGTAGATAATGTTCACCTTTCCAAATCCCTGTCTGCGTTTCTCAATCAAACCAATTCCTGTTTCATCATCCAGTTCCTGCATGGATTTTATTGCTTTATTTCGACCGCAATTCAGTAATTCCATGATATCTTCTATCGAAAAGTAAATATATGCTCTGTTATTTTCATCAAACCATTGATTTTTAATGGACAGGGACATACGATCCAGCATCAATCCATATAAAATTTTAGCATCGCTTGATAAATCTTTAAAGTAACTATCTGTAAATAATGCTTTTGGTATACGGTAGAAGCTGAACTGATCAGCTTCCGCTCCGTAGAAATATTTGAATTTCATCTTTTTATCCATAACTTCCTCCTTTCGTTTTCTATACAGAAGTCCTCTTTCTAAACTTCTGTGTCTCTTTTCTTCTTCTGTTTCTTACTTAATCATTTTGTTCTTGAGACCATTTTTCCAGCAAGGATTCTATCACCCGTTCCATATCATCAGCACTGTAGCTCTCTGGAAAATACTTCGTCAGCTTCTTTTCTGAAAACGTAATAGATCTTGATGGTGTCTTTACCATCATACATTTATTAAAGATTGTCAGCATTCCCACCTGATTAACCGCTCCTTCATTCAACTGATTTCTGAGAGCAGTGATCTGCTGTGGTTTAATGAAGCCAGTGTCTTTGATATACTCGTAGATCCATTTCTGGATTTCTTTATCGATGTAGGAAATATCCACGGCTACTGTGAATTTCAATTTCTTACTATCTACTAAATCAAGTAACTCTGGTATCAGTTCTGTTAAACGAATATATCTTTGAACTTGAGCTCTGCTTTCACCCACTTGTTTACTTAACACTTCGTCAGATCTCGACTTCGTCTCATTTTGAGACAAAGTTAAATCTGTCCTGCTTCCTTGTCTCTTCATTGCCTCCAACTTCATCCGATACGCAAATGCCTTCTCACTCGGCAATAACTCCTCCCTTTGGATGTTAGCGTCCACCATCGCTATTACGGCATCATCATCCGATAACTCTCTTACGATAGCCGGAATTGTTGTAAGTCCTGCCATCTTTGCTGCATGTAATCTTCGGTGACCGGAGATCATTTCATATTCATCATTGCTGTCCACTCGAAGCAATACCGGTGTCAGCACACCACTAAGCTTTACGCTTTCAATCAGATCCTGCATCTTCTCATCATCAAGAACCTTAAATGGATGATTCTTGAATGCATGGATCTTATTGATCTCGATCTCCATTGCTGATTCTTCATTAACAACACCTAATAATTCATCAAGACTTGCCAGTTTAATTTTCTCACCCGGTCTATTTTTCATCATTCATAACCTCCTGTGTCAGATTCATATATGCCATAGATACTTTACCTTTCGGACAGTGCGTGTAAATGCTGATTCCTTCTGCACTTGTCTCTGCCGCTTTTACTGACATTGGAATTACATTTTTAAAGATCGCAATCTGGCTTCCATAAGTTTTCTGTACAAGTGCCGCAATATCCTTCGCATAGTTGGTTCTGAAATCTACCATAGTCAAAAGTATTCCTTCTATCGTCAATTTCCGGTTCAGCCTTTTCTTTACCATAGAGATTGTTTTGATCAGCTGCTGTAATCCCTTCACCGGAAGATAGGCTGCCTGGACCGGAATTAAAACAGAATCCGAAGACACCAAGGCATTGATCGTCATCATTCCAAGGCTAGGTAAGCAATCGATCAAGATATAATCGTATCGGGATCGTATCGTATCGATGTATTCCTTCATGATCATTTCCCGACTCATTACATTTCCCATCGTCACTTCCAAAGTTGACAATTCAATATTTGCCGGAAGCAGATCTACATTTTCCTGATGATGCAGAATACCATCTTCCTCTGATATTTCATCTTCATTAATCACTTTCGTCATGATGGTTGCCAAAGTAACTCCCAGTTCATCCGGCTCTACATATCCAAGACTTGCTGTCAGACTTCCCTGTGGATCTGCATCGATCAATAATACTTTTTTTCCTTCTCTTGCCAGGCCAATTCCTAAATTTACGGTTGTGGTGGTTTTTCCGACTCCGCCTTTCTGGTTTGTAATGGATATCACTTTACACATATGTTGTTCCTCCTGTATTCTTTCATCAAAATTCTTCATCACGGAATGCTTCCAGATATTCATCAATAAGATCCAAATTAACTAACACGATTCTTTTGACATGGTATACTGCTCTGGCATCTTTTGCTAACTGTTGAAATGTATGGACTCCCATGGAATAAAGCATTGCCCCTTCCTCATAACGGACAAATTTCTTACGTCCTCCTTTGACAAGCTTTTCCAAATCCGGAACCTTGCTTCGGTTATTTCCCATAACGCTTCCTCCTTCTCTTCTTTAATTCTGATACAACCTCAGGATTGCCTTCTAAAAAATCATCCAGAATATTCAGATCCACAATGGCTGTTTTTCGAATCGGATAATTGGCTTCTGCTTTTTTCGCCAGTCTGACAAAAGGCCAGTAGGACATCTTATAAATCTTTGCTCCTTGTGTGTAATTTACAAATCTGCGTTTCTTTCCTTCCAGATATTTTTCCAAGTCAGGTGTTTTTCGTTTTTTCATGGCTTCCTCCTTGTTTCCAGAAATTTATTTGGCAGGTACGTGAAAGGATATGTTTTCTGCATATCATCAAAATGAACAATTGCTATGCCTGACAACAAAAAAAGGACACCTTCCATTGGTATTTCTACCAAAAGAGAAGTGTCCCTTTATACACCTTATTTTTGAAAAATGCTCCTCAAAAATAATCAATATTTTACTTGTAAACAAATAAGTCAAACAGTTAAGAATCCATAGAGCTCCTTATTCTGTTTCCTTATAATCCATACATCATTATTTCAATCTATACAGCTCCAAGCCGTTTCATGTAGCTCCATGTCAATCCGTGGAACCACTTTTCCTGATTGGACGTCTATGACTACCAAACCGAACTCTTTTTTCTGGATTAATACAGCTTAGCACCTGCCGGAATATGGTTATCAACCATCAGAAGATGCAGTTCTTCATCCTCTGAATCCTTCAGGTTATTCACTGCTGAAAGCAGCATACCGCAAGACTCGATTCCCATCATCTTTCTTGGCGGAAGGTTGGTGATTGCAATCAGTGTCTTACCAACTAATTCTTCCGGCTCATAGTAAGAGTGGATTCCGCTTAAGATCGTGCGGTCTGTACCTGTTCCGTCATCCAGTGTGAACTGAAGGAGCTTCTTGCTCTTCGGAACTGCTACACACTCTTTAACCTTTACGGCACGGAAATCAGATTTGCTGAATGTATCAAAATCAACCTCTTCTTCAAATAAAGGCTCAACCTTTACGTTGGAGAAGTCAACTTTTGCTGTCTCTGCTGGAGCAGCTGCAGCTGTCTGAGCTACATTATTTGCTTCATTTTTTGCAGAACCCTGTGATTTCATTGTCGGGAATAATAACACATCACGAATAGCCTGTGCATCTGTCAGTAACATTACCAGTCTGTCAATTCCGTATCCGATTCCACCTGTTGGTGGCATACCGATTTCCAGTGCATTCAGGAAATCTTCATCTGTGTGGTTTGCCTCTTCATCACCGGCTGCAAATGCTTCTTCCTGTGCTGCAAAACGTTCTCTCTGATCAATCGGGTCATTTAACTCTGAGTATGCATTACACATCTCACGTCCGTATACATACAACTCAAAACGCTCTACATAATTCGGGTCTTCCGGATTCTTCTTTGTCAGTGGTGAAATCTCGATTGGATGATCTGTTACAAATGTTGGCTGAATCATCTTCTCTTCACAGAACTCATCAAAGAAGAGGTTCAGGATGTCACCCTTCTTGTGACGTTCTTCATATTCTACATGATGCTCATCTGCTAATGCTTTAGCTTCTTCGTCTGTCTTAACTTCTGCAAAATCAACACCTGCATACTTCTTAACAGCATCGATCATAGAAATTCTTTCGAATGGTTTTGCCATATCGATAACTGTTCCGTTGTAGCTGATAACTGCGCTTCCGCACACTTTTTCTGCGAGGTAACGGAACATACTCTCTGTCAGTTCCATCATTCCTTCATAGTCTGTATATGCCTGGTATAATTCCATCAGTGTAAATTCCGGGTTGTGACGTGTGTCTACACCTTCGTTACGGAATACTCGTCCGATCTCGTATACTCGCTCAAGTCCTCCGACGATTAGTCTCTTCAGATATAATTCCAGAGAAATACGAAGTTTTACATCTTCGTTCAGAGCATTGTAATGTGTCTCAAATGGTCTTGCAGCTGCTCCACCTGCGTTGCTTACCAGCATTGGAGTCTCTACTTCCATGAATCCACGTCCGTCTAAGAAGTTACGGATCTCTTTGAGGATCTGAGAACGTTTGATAAATGTCTCTTTTGACTCTGGATTCATGATCAGGTCTACATATCTCTGACGGTAACGTGTATCTGTATCTGTTAATCCGTGGAACTTCTCCGGAAGGATCTGTAAGCTCTTGGAAAGAAGCGTCATCTTCTCTGCATGGATAGAGATCTCTCCGGTTCTTGTTCTGAATGCAAATCCTTCTAATCCGAAAATATCACCGATGTCAGAACGTTTGAAATCTGCATAAGATTCTGTTCCGATCGCATCTCTTGCAACATATACCTGGATGCTTCCCTGAAGATCCTGAATGTTACAGAAAGAAGCTTTACCCATAACTCTCTTGAACATCATACGTCCTGCGATTGCTACGTGGATTGGATTGGCATCCATGATGCTTCTTCTCTCTTCATAATCTTTCTTCAGAACCTCTTTTGCCTGCTCTTCATCCATACCTTCTACATCTGGTGTATGATGATCTTTTAAAAGTTCTGCCTCATGTGCTTCATACAGACTCTTCACTTCCAGTGAGTGATGTGTCTGATCGAATTTTGTGATCTTGAACGGATCTTTTCCATTCTGCTGCAGTTCTGCTAATTTATCACGGCGAACCTTTCTTAACTGGTTCACGTCCTGTTCCTGTCCATTGTTCTGCTGCTTAGCCACTTTTTTATTCTCCTTCCTTATCTGAATTCAGACCTCCCGTGTAAGAGAGGCCTGAGTCTTGTGTCCTGGTTATTCTTCGACGGGTATCTGCCTGTCTCTTATAATGAACGGCTGATGTCCAGTACCTTGTACTCCATTACTCCAGCCTGTGTCTCTACTGTTACGACATCTCCGATCTGTTTGCCCATCAGAGCCTGACCAACTGGTGATTCGTTAGAGATCTTTCCTTCCAGACTGTTCGCCTCTGTAGAACCGACCAGTTTGAATTCCATCTCTTCGTCAAATGTGATGTCGAATACTTTTACAGTACATCCGATGTTGATCTTATCGAAATCAACTTCATCTTCTACTACAACTTCTGCATTCTTAAGAATTGCTTCCAGTTCTTCGATACGTGCTTCAATGTCTCTCTGCTCGTCTTTTGCTGCATCATACTCAGCGTTCTCTGATAAGTCTCCCTGTTCTCTTGCTTCTTTGATCTTCTGTGCGATCTCTCTACGTTTTACAACCTTGAGGTTTTCAAGTTCGTCTTCCAGTGCTTTTAAACCAGCATAAGTAAGTAATTTTTTCTTTGCTTCCATCTGTCTCCTGCTCCTTTTTCTGTTCCATATTACTCTGACATTTTTATGCCTGAATCATCTATCTGAATATTTAATCTGTCATAGAATAAAAATACTTTCACAATTTCATTATTATACATAAATGCGTGTTTTATGTCAATGTTTTTGTCTCTTGTATATCCCTATTTTACGCCTGTTCTTTTCATTTTCCGACGGTATCTATTATTCAGATTCTCTGTTTATACAATCGCCTTGTCCAGAAGTTCCACCAACTCTTCATAAGATTCCACCTGGTTGATCGCATCCCTGAGTTTTGCAGAACCTTTCATTCCCTTTGTGTACCAGGCAACATGCTTACGCATTTCCCTGATCCCGATAAAGTCTCCCTTGAATTCAATCTGTAGTCTTGCATGTCTGAGCATTGTCTCTTTGATTTTCTCCGGCGTCGGTCTCGGAGGAACAACACCGGTTCTTTCATATTCCTGAAGTTCATGGAAGATCCATGGATTGCCCTGTGCACCTCTTCCGATCATCACGCCGTCACAGCCGGTTTCTCTTCTCATCTGAAGTGCCTTTTCTCCTGAAATCACATCACCATTTCCTATCACCGGAATGGATACTGCTTCTTTGACCTGACGGATGATATCCCAGTCTGCTTTACCGGAATAATACTGTTCCCTTGTCCGTCCGTGCACGGCAACTGCCGCACCGCCTGCATCTTCAATGATCTTTGCGATCTCTACAGCATTGACATGATCATCGTCAAATCCTTTCCGGATCTTCACCGTTACCGGCTTTTCGATTGCTTTCGACACTGCCGATACGATCTCATGTACCAGCTTCGGATTCTTCATAAGTGCAGAACCTTCGCCGTTCCGTACTACCTTCGGAACCGGACATCCCATATTGATGTCCAGGATCTGGAACGGCAGCTCTTCGATCATTTTCGCCATCTCGCTCATGATCTTTGGATCGGAACCAAAGAGCTGTAACGACACCGGATACTCTTCCGGATGGATTGCAAGTAATGCTTTGGTATTCTTATTTTTATACTGCAGGGCTTTCGCGCTGATCATCTCCATGCACAAAAGTCCGGCTCCCTGCTCTTTACAGAGCAATCTGAACGGCAGATCCGTTACTCCCGCCATCGGCGCGAGAATATATGGATTTGCCAGATTAACATTCCCGATTTTCATCTTTCTACTCCTGTTAATTAATTTTAATTACTATTATCTTCTATCCTGGTTATCCCTGAACAATTTACAAACATCTTCTATTTTCGATTATTCCAGGATACTTATCATTCTTCTCACAATTATACTTCATTTTCTCCAAGAAACACACAGCACTATATATCAGCTAAGATAGCCCCACTCTTACACTGGCGGAACCATCTTGATATATAGTGCTGCACATTTCTCTGAAAGTCTACATTATCAACACCGTAGATTATTTACTTTTTTTATTCTTTTCGTAAATGAACCGAAGTCCTTTTAACGTAAGTTGTGAATCATACACATCGATCATGTCTGTTTCATTCGCAATCATCTTGCCAAGTCCGCCGGTTGCAATAACCTTTGCATCCGGGTAGCCGGACTCTTCTTTCATACGCTTAATGATATATTCAGTCTGACCGATCTGACCATATACAAGGCCTGCCTGCATTGCCGTGATCGTCTCTTTTGCGAGAATGGAATTCGGCTTGCGGATCTCGATTGCCGGAAGCATATCTGCCTCTCCCCAGAGAGACTAGATCG
>OLAR01000425.1_pt1 | contig 8736 bp, 9 predicted proteins | sample 1607901 | NCBI WGS metagenome assembly OLAR01 (sample SAMN02674698, study PRJEB24791) | human gut metagenome, SKBSTL036 | isolation source: stool | host: Homo sapiens | place: USA
GCTCGGCTGTGGATTTGCTGATCCACTGGCCGTCGTAAAGCTCATGGATCATATGATCCAGGGAGCTTTCCACGATCCCCGCCTGATCGCATTTTAATTTTACCATATATTCCAGGGTCTGCCGGGCCTTGATCATGGACTGGTTGTATTTTTTCTGGCCCATGAGGCGTTCCGTTTCCTGGACATTTTTTTGTATTTTTTCCCAGATACCGGGATTATCTACTTTTGCCATAGATATTTCCTCCATATTGTCACTCTATAATCCTATTATAAATGAAAAATGAAAAATTTGCATTAACAATTTGTGAACATTCGTGGAAATATTCCAAAAAACGATAACAGCTTTTGAAGCCTCCATTCCAGAGCACACGCTTCTGTCCATGGCCGCTGTTGCAAATACAGGAACAGGATGGTAAAATAGCAGATACAAAAAACAGATGAAAACAGATCAGGAGGACATAAAAATATGAGATTACGCCATATTAAAGGCGCAGAAGAGCAGATCGCAGAAAGCCCCTATGTGATCCAGGATCCCCAGGGCTTAAAGGGAAAATGGCATGAATTTTTTGGAAACCAGAATCCGGTCCGTATCGAGGCCCAAAAGCGCATCAATGCCGCTGCTCTGGCCGAGAATGCCACCCACCGTGCTTCCTGCGGCGAAGTGGACTTGGAACTTTTCCGCACCCGGCAGGGCTGCATTCTGCGGATGCGTGTCGGCGGGCAGAGGTTCATCACCCTCAGCGGCACCGTCCGGCCTGCGAAGCCCATCCGGGCCGAGTGGCTGCTGGCCTCGTCGGCAAGGCCGGACAATATCCGGTACACCGACTGCCTGACCCTGAGCAGCAAATACCGCTGGATGGAAGAGGACGCAGAGACTGTCTCACGTCTTCGCCTCCGTCTCGAGGGGTGAGCGCTTTTCAAAGCGGGCAGAGTATGATAAAATAAAATAATCCTAATACAAAGGAGCCGATCATTTGGCAACGGAAACGAAACTTCGGCAGCTTGCTCAGGGAGGCTGTCCGGTCTACTATTTTTATTCCAGCGAGCGCTATCTTGTCCGGCAGGCCGTGGCCCGGGCGGCAAAGCTTCTGGCCGAGGGTGAGGATGAAGAAACGACCGTTCTGGACGGTGCTGCGCCCGAAATCGAGCAGCTCATCATGGCGGCAGGCACCATCTCCTTCTTCGGGACGCGGCGCGTGGTGCTTCTGCCCGAGGTGGACCCCGCCGCCTACAGCGACAAAGACCTCGACGAGCTGTGCGCCACGCTGGCCAGCCTCGAGAATGCCGTGGTGGTGCTGGGCAGCGTGTTCGAGATGGAGCGCAATAAACTCAAGCTGGGCAAGCGGGCGCAGAAGCTCATCGCCCAGTGTACAAAAGTCGGCTTTGCCGAAGAGCTGGCCAAACCCAAGCCCTACGAGCTGAAGGTCATGGTGATGGACCGCGCCAAGGCGCAGGACACCACCCTCTCCGAGGGTACGGCGACGGCCCTGCTGGAACGCTGCGGCGAAGACCCGTTCCTTCTCGAGAACGAGGTGGACAAGCTCTGCGCCCTCTCTGGCTACCAGACCGTGACCACGGCCATGGTGGCCGAGATGGGGACTGTGAGCCTCGAGGCCGACGTCTTCGAGATGATACGGATGATAACGGCGAAAAACGCCACCGGCGCCTGCAAAAAGCTGCAAACGCTTCTCCGCCTGCAGCAGGAGCCCATCCCCATCACGGCGGCCATGATCGGCAGCTATGTGGACCTCTATCGGGTCAAACTGGGCGCAGCCAAGCGGAAGAGCTACAGCACCGTGTTCAAGGATTTCGGTTACAAGGGCAGCGACTACCGGCTCAAGCGTTCTGCCGAGACAGCCAGCCACTACACGCTGCCCCAGCTGGAAGCCTGTATGCAGATTTTGCTTGAGCTGGACAAGAGTCTGAAAAGCCAGCCCGTGAGCGCGCAGACCCTGCTGGAAACGGCGCTCTGCCGTCTGGCGATGGCGGGAGGAAGAAGATGAGCGAGAAACTGGAACTGCTGCACACCGACCGTGTGCTCATCGTGGAGGGCAAATACGATGCGGCCCGTCTCTCCCACCTGACCGACGCCATGATCCTGCTGACGGACGGCTTCGGCATCTATAAAGATAAGAAGCGTCAGCAGCTCTTCAAACAGCTGGCCCACAAAAACGGCCTTATCCTCCTGACGGACTCCGATGCGGCGGGCTTCCGCATCCGCACCTACATCACGAATCTGGTGGGGGAGAAGAACGTGGTGCAAGCCTACGTTCCGGCCATCCACGGCAAGGAAAAGCGGAAGGCTCAGCCCGGCAAAGAGGGGCTTCTGGGGGTCGAGGGCGTGGACGATGCCCTCGTTTTGCAGGCGCTCCGGGACGCTCTGGGCGAAGAAGCTGGCATTGCCCCTGCAAAGCCGGAGGGGCGGCAAATTACTTATACCGACCTCTATGAGTGGGGGCTTTCGGGTACGGCGGGCTCGGCTGAGCGGAAAACAAAGCTGCTCTGCGCTCTCGGCCTGCCGCCCCGGCTCTCGAAAAAAGAGCTGGTGGAAGCCCTCAACCGCCTTTACAGCTACGAGCAGCTGGACGAAATGCAGTCGGAACTGCTCAAAACATGAAAATACAGCAAACTCTCCCAAGAAAAACGTGAAAAAGATTCAAGCGATACTTCTGGGAAATCTGCCGTAAGCTGTGATATAATCAATATACTGTGCGCCCGTCGTGGACGAAACGACGGGCGCAGATCTTTGCAAGGTGCAATAAAGGAGACAATCAATGGAACGCGAAAAACTCAAATCGAGACTCGGGTTCATCCTCCTTTCCGCCGGCTGCGCGATCGGCATCGGAAATGTGTGGAAGTTCCCTTACATGGCAGGTCAGGGCGGCGGCGGCGCTTTCGTGCTGTTCTACCTGCTGTTCCTCGTCATTCTGGGTCTGCCTATCATGACCATGGAGTTCGCCGTGGGCCGTGCCAGCCACAAGAGCCCGGTGCGCGCCTATCAGGCCCTCGAAAAGCCCGGCCAGAAGTGGCACATCCACGGCTACTTCACCCTCATCGGCTGCTACCTGCTGATGATGTTCTACACCACGGTGGCCGGCTGGATGCTCCACTACTTCTACATGACCGCTGCCGGTAAGCTGGTGGGCCTTGACGCCGACCAGGTGGCTGGCAAGTTCACCGAGATGCTGGCAAGCCCGCTGACCATGGGCTTCTGGATGGTGGTCGTTGTGGCCATCGGCATCTTCGTCTGCGCCCGCGGCCTGCAGAACGGCCTCGAAAAAGTCACGAAAGTTATGATGATCGCTCTGCTGGTCATCATGGTGGTGCTGGCAGTCAACAGCATGTTCATGCCCGGCGCAAAGGAGGGCCTGACCTTCTTCCTTGTACCCGACTTTGAGCGGATGAAGGAAGTGGGCATCGTCAACACCCTGGTGGGTGCCATGAATCAGGCGTTCTTCACCCTGAGCCTCGGCATCGGTGCAATGGCCATCTTCGGCAGCTACATCGGCAAAGAGCACGCCCTGCTGGGCGAGAGCGTCCGCGTCGTGGTGCTGGATACCTTCGTCGCCATCACCGCCGGCCTCATCATCTTCCCGGCCTGCTTCACTTATGGTGTGGACCAGACCAGCGGCCCCAGCCTCATCTTCATCACCCTGCCCAACATCTTCGCCAATATGGCGATGGGCCGTCTGTGGGGCAGCCTGTTCTTCCTGTTCATGGCCTTTGCGGCACTTTCCACCGTGCTGGCCGTCTTCGAGAACATCATCTGCTGCGGCATGGAGCTGACCGGCTGGAACCGTCAGAAGTCCAGCCTTATCAACTTCTTCCTCATCATCGCCCTCTCTCTGCCCTGTGTGCTGGGCTACAACGTCTGGGCCTGGGACGGCTTCGCCATCTTCGGCGGTGCGGTGCTGGATGTGGAGGATTTTCTCGTCAGCAACCTCTTCCTGCCGCTGGGCTCCCTCGTCTACCTGCTGTTCTGCGTCACCCGCTACGGCTGGGGCTGGGACAACTACAAGAAGGAAGTCAACACCGGCAAAGGCCTCAAGATGCACGACTGGATGCGCGGCTACCTGACCTATGGTCTGCCCCTCATCGTCCTGTTCATCTTCGTGTTCGGCCTGTACGATAAGTTCATCGCCTGATAAAACAAAAATACGGGATGCGGCATTTTGCAGCATCCCGTATTTTTTATCGCTTTATTTCACATACCGGCCTTCGCAGATATTCTTGCAGCAGGCGCTGATGGGGAACCAGCAGCAGTCGCGGCAGATGTCGGCGAGGATCTCCGGCGTGGCCTTGGCGTCGATCTCGCGGATGAGGTCCTGGTAGACGTAATCCTTTTCCTCGAGGCCGAAGTATTCCACCGTCTTTGCATCGTAGCGCTTGACCTTTTCCTGCGTGTCGCAGAGGTCAGTCCCCAGCTTGTTGGGGCAGCAGGAGCAGAGGGTGTCGGTGGAGAAGGTGAGGTGGATGGTGGTGCCGGGAACATCCCGCAGCTGATGCACCACGTCGGTCATGTGGGCCACGAAATCGTTGTCATAGCCTTTGCCGGAGTAGCCCTGCGTGCAGAGCAGATGATGGGGACGAAGTACGATGCTCATGCTTTCAGCCCCGGAATGCGCTTCCGCAGATTCAGGCCGATGGCGCAGGCCAGAACTGCCTTGATGATGGCAGTGGGGATGAAGGGCAGGACGCAGGCGGTGATACCCACGGCGATGGTGCTGTGGGCGACGACCACGAACATTGCAACGCCCACCACATAGTTGATCACCGTGCCGACGATAACAGCGGTGACGAAAGCACCCTTGAAAGCGTCACGGTGCTCCACGCCGAGGCCGATGATGTAGGCCATCAGGGGGAAAGAGATGAGGAAGCCGCCGGTGGGGCCGACGAACTTATCGAAACCGCCGGAGAAGTTTGCCAGCACCGGCACGCCCACAGCGCCCAGTGCCAGGTACACCAGCGTAGCGATGGCGGAAAGCTTGGAACCCAGCACCACAGCAGCCAGCGTGATGGCGAAGGTCTGCATGGTCATGGGGACGCCCAGAGGCATCGGGATGGAGATCTGGGCCATGACGGCGATGACGGCGGCGAACAGACCTGCATAGCAGATGTCCCGCACAGAGAACTTGGACTTGGTGGCCGCAGCGGCCTGGGTGTTCTGACTCATAAGAATTGTTCCTCCTATACGTTCTGGCCCAAAGCGGCCATGCTCCCAGTATGGCAGACTGCAAACGCTGCGTCAACTTTGGATTTGCGAAAGGGTTTACAATTCGAAACGAAAAACAAAACAGAAAAATACACAAAAGATGTCGCTTTTGGTTGTGAAATGTGCTATACTAAATCTTAGCTATAAGAAGCACACCAGTGATATATAGAGAGGAGAACATCATGCAGCATGAAACCGTGATCGTGCTGGACTTTGGCGGCCAGTACAATCAGCTCATCGCGCGCCGCGTCCGCGAGAATAATGTCTACTGTGAGATCTATTCCTATAAGACGGACCTGTCCGTCATCAAGGCGAAGAACCCCAAGGGCATCATCTTCACCGGCGGCCCCAACAGCGTCTATCTGGAGGATTCGCCCACCGTCGACCCCGAGATCTTCAGCTGGGGTGTGCCTGTGCTGGGCATCTGCTACGGCAGCCAGCTCATGATGCACCTGCTGGGCGGCCACGTCTGCCGCGCCCCCGAGCGTGAGTACGGCAAGACCGAGGTCTTCGTGGACAACAGTAGCAAGATGTTCACCGATGTGCAGCCCTCCACCGTCTGCTGGATGAGCCACAACGACTATATCGAGCAGGCTGCGCCCGGCTTCAAAATCACTGCCCACACCGTCAACTGCCCGGTGGCCGCAGCTGAGAACGAGGAAAAGGGGCTGTATGCCGTTCAGTTCCACCCCGAGGTGCTCCACACCGCTGAGGGCAAGAAGATGCTGCACAACTTCGTGTACAACGTCTGCGGCTGCACCGGCGATTGGAAGATGGACTCCTTCGTGGAAAACAACGTCGAGGCCCTGCGGAAGCGCATCGGCAGCGGCAAGGTGCTCTGTGCCCTGTCCGGCGGCGTCGATTCCTCCGTGCTGGCTGCCATGCTGGCCAAGGCCATCGGCAAGCAGCTGACCTGCGTCTTTGTTGACCACGGCCTGCTGCGCAAGAACGAGAAGGAAGAGGTCTGCTCTGTCTTCGGCCCCGGCAACGCCAACGGCTTTGACATCAACTTCATCTGCGTGGACGCCCGTGACCGCTACTTTGCAAAGCTGGCCGGTGTCACTGAGCCGGAGCGCAAGCGCAAGATCATCGGCGAGGAGTTCATCCGCGTCTTTGAGGAACAGGCGAAGCAGATCGGCAAGGTCGATTTCCTCGCACAGGGTACCATTTACCCCGATGTCGTCGAGAGCGGTCTGGGCGGTGAGTCCACCGTCATCAAGAGCCACCACAACGTCGGCGGCCTGCCTGACACCGTGGACTTCAAGGAACTGGTGGAGCCTCTGCGCAACCTGTTCAAGGACGAAGTCCGTCAGGCTGGCCGTGAGCTGGGTCTGCCCGAGTATCTGGTCAGCCGCCAGCCCTTCCCCGGCCCCGGTCTAGGCATCCGCATCATCGGCGAAGTGACCCCCGAGAAGGTCGCGATCGTGCAGGACGCCGACGCCATCTGGCGTGAGGAGATCGCCAAGGCCGGCCTCGATAAGGAGATCAGCCAGTATTATGCGGCTCTGACCAATATGCACAGCGTCGGCGTTATGGGCGACGAGCGCACCTACGACTACGCCGTGGCCCTGCGCGCCGTCACCACCACTGACTTCATGACCGCCGAGAGCTACAATATGCCCTGGGACGTGCTGGGTACTGTCACCAGCCGCATCGTCAATGAGGTCAAGCACGTCAACCGCGTGTTCTACGACTGCACCGGTAAGCCGCCGGCCACGATTGAGCTCGAGTAATAAAAATTTGCCTTCCGGCTTTTTGAACCTCTCGAAAATAGAACAGAACAACGTATAAAAACAGCCCTGCTTTCAAGATTTTTCGCTTGAAGGCGGGGCTGTTTTCGCGTCCAAAGCAACAGAAAAAATAACACCCGAGGAAGAATCAAACCAGTATCACGGTTTCTTCTTCCCTGGGAAAGCCAGAGCTTCCAGCCGGCCCGCGACTTATGAAATCCTCTTGACAAAGTGGGAATGGGCAGTATAATAAAAATGAACATTGTTCATATTGAGGGTGACTACATGAATACGATCGTGACCTCCAAGGAAGAGATCTTAAAAAACAGCCGTGAGCTTATCCGGGAAAAGGGCTGGACGGCAGTCAGCATCCGTTCTGTCGCCTCGGTATGCGGGGTCTCGGTCGGCTCGATCTACAACTATTATGACTCCAAGGCTGAGCTTATCAGCGCCACGGTCGAGAGCGTCTGGTGCGAAATTTTCCACCGCCCGCAGGACGAGGCCGTATTTCAGGACGTGCAGACCTGTGTCAAATGGATGTACGAGCGCATGGCCTACGGCTATGAGCAGTATCCCGGATTCTTCACACTGCACTCTCTCGGCTTTATGCAGGAGGACAAGGCCGATGGCAAACGGCACATGCAGCGAATCTGGCACCATATCTTAAACGGTCTGTGTACGGTGCTGCAACAGGATGCTAAGATCCGTCCGGGCGCTTTTAATGAGCAATTCACCGTTGAAAAATTTGCCGATGTTCTGTTTTCGCTTATGCTGTCTGCTTTGCTGCGGCAGGACTATGATCCCGCCGCTGTGCTGGAGATCGTGCGCAGGACCTTATATTGACCGCATTTTCTTCCCACACTGCTGTGGGAATTTTATAACGTCCAAATTGAACACTGTTCACTCAAAGGGGACCCTCATAGGAACGTTCATCGCAGGATCCTGCTGCGGCTTGCCTGCCTTGTGTGGAGCACTGCCAGCTTCAACATCCTGCGCTTTGGATGCAACTATGCCAGGCAAGCCCCGGATGACCGTAAAAACTAAGACGACCCTGCAAAAAAAAAAAAATGCAGTGTTACAATCAATTTGATCTATCGACAAGGAGCGATCAACTATGCAAGCAATCGTAGAAACTGTTTTTGATGCGGTGTATCTGGTATCCGTCATCACCATCGGTATCCTGATGATCCGCGGCTGCAAGGGCAGCCACCAGTTCAAGCTGTTCGGTCTGATGGCTGTCGTTCTGGGTGCCGGCGACTCGTTCCATCTGATTCCCCGTGCTCTGGCTCTATGCACCACGGGTCTTGAAAACTTTACCGTTCCCCTGGGTCTGGGTAAGTGGATCACCGCTGTGACAATGACTGTCTTTTATGTGCTGCTGTACTATGTCTGGCGTGAGCGCTACCGGGTCAAGGGCAGCAATGGCCTGACTGCCGCCGTCTACGGTCTGGCTGCTGTGCGTGTTATCCTGTGCATGATGCCGCAGAACCAGTGGCTGAGCGACGGATCCCCGCTGTCCTGGGGTATTTACCGTAATATTCCTTTTGCACTGATGGGCCTGCTGATCATCGTGCTGTTCTACCGCAGCGCCAAGGAGCATAACGACTCGGCTTTCCGCTGGATATGGCTGACCATCGTGCTGAGCTTCGGTTTCTACATTCCCGTTGTTCTTTGGGCCAATGCCATCCCCATGATCGGGATGCTGATGATCCCCAAGACCTGCGCCTATGTGTGGACCGTTCTCATCGGCTATTCTGCTATGAAGAAGGAATGTAAGTGATTTGTACACAGATC
>OLAR01000433.1_pt1 | contig 8614 bp, 10 predicted proteins | sample 1607901 | NCBI WGS metagenome assembly OLAR01 (sample SAMN02674698, study PRJEB24791) | human gut metagenome, SKBSTL036 | isolation source: stool | host: Homo sapiens | place: USA
CAGGAGTAGAACCGGGATACGGTGCAATCGGAATTGGAGAGATCACATCAATCCCGACAGCTCCGGCGATCACGGGAGCCTATTATAAACTGACTGGTGAGTTCCAGACGAAGCTGCCGCTTCATGGAACACCGTATGAAAAGAAAAAGAAATAAAGAAGAAATGAGCAGGCGCTGATTTCTCAGGAGATTCAACGCCTGCACGATTTACACATCAAGTTGTTTTTGAAAATAACTTGATGTATAATAAAAGAAAAACACAAAACGAGGAGGTATGAGATGAAACGAAGAAAAATCTGGAGTATTCTGGCACTGGCAGCATTGACAGGTTCCCTGCTTGCAGGATGCGGAGAAGTAAAAACAGAAGAACAGACAAAAGAAACAAAGCAGGAGGAAAAACCGGTAGAATTACTGGTGGCTGCTGCAGCGAGTCTGGAATATTCTTATGAAGAAGAACTGCTTCCTATGTTTGAAAAGGAAAATCCGAATATTACCGTAAAAGGCACCTATGACAGTTCGGGAAAATTACAGACACAGATCGAAGAGGGGATTGAGGCAGATGTCTTTATGTCAGCGGCGACGAAGCAGATGAATGCGCTGACGGAGCAGGGATTGGTGGAGAAGGACTCTGTGGTAGATCTTCTTCAGAATCAGATCGTACTGATCACAGCAGCAGATTCTACGCTGGATCTGCAGAACTTTGAGGATATTACCAAAGCAAATGTGATCGCAATCGGAGATCCGGAAAGTGTTCCGGTAGGACAGTATTCGAAAGAAGTGCTGACCAATCTGGGAATCTGGGATACAGTGTCTGCAAAGGCAAGTCTCGGAACCAATGTTACAGAAGTTTTAAAATGGGTAGAAGAGGGCAGTGCAGACGCCGGAATCGTGTATGCGACAGATGCAGCGACTACAGATAAGGTGAAAGTAGTGGCAGAAGCACCGAAAGACAGTCTGGCAGAGCCTGCAATTTATCCGGTCGGCGTGGTAAGCGCATCGAAGCATAAAGATGCAGCGGAAAAATTTGTAGAGTTTTTACAGTCCGAAGAGGCACTGAAAGTATTTGAATCCTACGGTTTTCAGAAGAATGCAGAGTAACTGGGGAAGGAGAGCACATGGAGATTTCACCGATCATTGTTTCTATGAAAACGGCTTCTGTGTCCATTGTGATCACTTTTTTTCTGGGACTGGCAGCCGCATATGGCGTGGAGCGTATCCGCAGCAGAAAGCTGCAGCTGGTCTGTGACGGTATTCTGACGCTTCCTCTTGTCCTGCCGCCTACGGTGGCAGGATTTTTCCTGTTGTACATCTTTGGGGTAAAACGCCCGGTGGGGAGATTTTTTCTGGAATTTTTCGGGACAAAGATTGCATTTTCATGGCAGGCAACAGTATTGGCAGCAGTGGCGATTTCGTTCCCTTTGATGTACCGTTCGGCAAGAGGAGCGCTGCAGCAGGTAGATGAAAACCTCCTTTATGCAGGCAGGACGCTTGGGATGTCCGAATGGTGCATTTTCTGGAAAGTATGGTTTCCAAACGCTATGTCCGGAATTTTGTCAGGCGGAATCCTTGCATTTGCAAGAGGATTAGGAGAGTTTGGAGCAACTGCCATGATCGCAGGAAATATTGCAGGAGAGACCAGAACGCTTCCGCTTGCAGTATATTCCGCGGTGTCAGCCGGAAATATGGAAGAAGCGTATCAGTATGTGTGGATTTTGGTGATCATTTCATTCCTGGTAGTGACAGGAATGAATGCAGTCACGCACGGATTTCAGAAATTTAGCCGGAGGTAGTACAGATGAACGTATTAGAAGTGAATTTTGAGAAAAAACTCAAGAACTTTCCCCTGCATATACAATTTCAGGCAGAAGGCGGATGTATCGGGATTCTGGGAGCTTCAGGCTGCGGAAAAAGTATGACATTCAAAGCGATTGCCGGAATCGAGACACCCGATTCGGGAAAAATCTGCCTGGGAAAACGGGAATTGTTTCACAGAGGTCATAAAGTAAATCTGCCGCCCAGAAAACGCAGTGTGGGATATTTGTTTCAGAGTTATGCCTTATTTCCCAATATGACAGTGTTTCAAAATATTGAAGCAGGAATCCAGGGAAAAAAGGCGGCGAAAAGAGAGCGGGCAATGGAAATGATGGAAAAATTTCATCTGTCAGAGCTGGCATCCGGCTATCCCGCCCGTCTTTCCGGAGGACAGCAGCAGAGAGTGGCCCTGGCGAGGATACTGGCTTGTGAACCGGAACTGCTCCTTTTGGACGAGCCGTTTTCTGCACTGGACAGTTACTTAAAAGAAGAACTCCAGTTTGAGTTGAAACAACATCTCCGGGAGTTTGGAAAAACGACAATCATTGTAAGTCATGACCGGGATGAAATATACAAGTTGTGTGACAGAACGATGGTGATGGGGCAGGGCGAAATTCTGGTTTCAAAAGATACGAAAGAACTGTTTGAACAGCCGGAGCGTGTTATTGCAGCGAGGCTGACAGGATGTAAAAATATTTCGAGAGCAAAAAAGTGTGGAATGCATAAAGTGTATGCAATGGATTGGGGCGTGGAATTGACGGTAGACCGGAAAGTTTCAGAAAAAATCACCCATGTAGGAATTCGGGCGCATGATTTTCATCCGGCGGATGCTTCGTCACATGATAGTGAGAATAAAATTCCGGTGGCTGTGGACCGCGAGGTACGCGCGCCGTTTGAGTGGACGATTTTATTTCGAAACAGAGAAAATCCGAAAGAAAATATGTGGATGAAGATGGAGCGGGAACAGACACAGATCCCGCAGTGGGTACAGGTGGACCCGAAACGAATTTTGCTTTTAGAAGAATAGGAGGATGTGAGAGATGTTTCATCCGACATTAAAAATTAAAATATATCAGGAAGATCTGGTATTTGGACCGGGACTGGTCATTTTGATGGAGCACATTCTGGTGACGGAGTCCATGAAGGATGCCTGTGGGGAAATGGGAATGTCCTACAGCAAAGGCTGGAAGATCATCAACCGGGCAGAAAAAGAACTGGGCTATGAGTTGTTGGAGCGCAGGCACGGCGGAAAAAGTGGTGGAAAATGTACGGTGACAGAAAAAGGAAAGTCCCTGATGAAGCGCTATCGCCAGATGGAAAAAGAAACAAGGGACTGCCTGCAGAAGAGCTTTGAAAAGTATTTTCCGGAATATCAAAGGATTCGGTAGATTTTCCTTTCATTCAGAAGTATAATAAAAAACAGGCCACAGAACAAAACAGTGAGCCGGAAATGGAGGAAAAAAGATGCCGAACTGGACAAGAGGACAGCTGAAAAACAATGCAAAGATGAATTTTTATAAAAATTACTGGATGTGCGTAGGCATGGCATTGATTTTGACACTTGTGCTGATGATGGAACCGGATGGACCGAAAAAAGAGATCATGTTGAAGATCAGAGATTACACCGATATTCTTCCTGCTTATGGATATCAGGGCTGGTTGTCAAGTCTGTTTGATGGGTTGGGATACTGGTTTGGAGTATTATGGTCCGTTTTTTCATTGTTTATTGCATTGGTACTGCTTCTGATCAAGATTGTTGTGGGAAACGTGGTCTATGTAGGCGGCATTCGTTTCTTTATTCAGAACAGGAGAGAGAATCCGTCTGCGGGAACTATCTTTTTCGGATTTCAGAATGGAAATTACGGAAACATCGCATTGACCATCTTTTTGAAAGATCTGTATACTGCACTTTGGACACTTTTGCTTGTCGTGCCGGGGATTATCAAGCACTATGAATATCGGATGATTCCATATATTCTGGCAGAGAATCCGACAATGCCAAGAGAAGAGGCATTTCAGATCAGCCGCCGCATGATGATGGGGCAGAAAATGGATGTATTCGTATTAGATCTTTCATTTATCGGCTGGTTTATTTTAGAAAAGATTTCATTTGGACTGGCAGGATTATTTTTTGTAAGACCTTATTATGAGACTGTATTTGCAGAGCTGTATGAGGCAAATAAACAGAAGGCATACCGGGAAGGATATATCCGGTAATATGAAAAGGGGCTGCATCAGGACTTTCATCCTGTGCAGCCTTGAGAAAAGGGAAAATTTATCTAAAATTAGGTAATGTCAAAAATAAATATCTGGGCGAAGTCCAATGACCACAGATGCGCTGCATGTGCAGCCATCGTCTTCTGTTTTTGTTGATAGATATAGAATACCAGTGAATTGTGAATGAGATGTGACAAGAAGTGAAAAAATATCTTAATTAAATGTAATGAAAGTATAAAAAGGAGCTTATAGATTTTTTAGAATTAGGAAGTCTGATTGACGAGATGCATCGTGTTTTTGGAAACAGAGTTCCAGAAATCCCTGCGTGCATCGTACTGCTCCAAAAGCCAGGAAATCGCAGCATCCATTCCATCCTCGGTCATGGGAAATGTATTCTGTGTTTTTTGTTCGTCTGGTGTCTTTTCAAATGACCATGGCTCCGGATATACAAATACGAGAAAGTTTTCTTTTGTATCGTCAGCACAAAAATAATAGCGCATTCCAAAATGAGAACCTGAAAAGGGTTCTTTTTTTAATCCTTTGACAGGGATGAGTTTCTTATCGATCATGGTGTTCCCTCCTGAAAAGTTATTAACTATAGAGTAACACTGCATCAGAGAAGATGCAAGAATAAAAGGACAAAAGGAAAGAGCCACATTTCTGTGACTCAAAGGGGGAAAAAGTTTATGAAAAAGTGTTCTGTTCTTTTGAACAATTATAGTATAAAAAGAAATTGTGTAAAAAATGTGATATAAATTTGAATCTAATGTTAATAAAACCAAAAGAAATTGTGAAGCACTAATTTTGTCCGGCATTTTCTGCAAAATCAGTTGTGACCAGTTTTTCATAAGGAGCGCGGGCCTTCAGCTCGCCGGCGCTTTCCAGGATATCCTGGAGCAGTTCAAAGCTGTCACGTTCAAAGATCAGATTTTCTTTCCAGGAATCCTGCTCATAATAGCGGGATACGATGGTTGTGATCGTGGAAAGGTCTGTTTCCGGGAATTGCGGTTCAATGATTTTGGCAATCTCTTCCGGAGAATGTGTCTGTACGTAGTCCATTCCCTTTTGCAGGGCATTTACAAATCCCTGAATAGTATCTGAATGTTCACTGATATAGCTTTTGCGGGCACTGAAAGCGGTATAAGGAATGTATCCGCTGTCGGTTCCGAGAGAAGCGACCACATATCCTTTCTGGCCTGTTTCCAGGGATGTGGCTCCGGGTTCAAATTCTACGGTATAGTCGGCCTGACCTTCTGAGAATGCGGCGGCAGTGGAACCAAAATCAATGTTTTGTACAATGTTCAGATCGGTTTTCGGATCCATACCGTGTTGCTTTAAGATATATTCAAAAACCATTTCCGGCATTCCGCCCTTTCGTCCGCCAAGTACAGTGCTTCCTTTTAAATCTGTCCACTCAAAATCGGGCCTCTCTTCTCTGGCAACAAGAAAATTGCCTGCGCGCTGGGTGAGCTGGGCAAAGTTTACAACAAAGTCAGAAGCGCCTTCGTTATACGTGTAAATGGAAGCTTCCGACCCCATAAATCCGATATCTGCTTCACCAGAAAGTACAGCAGTCATCGTTTTGTCGGCTCCAAATCCTGTGACGAGCTCCAGTTCAATGCCCTCTTGCCGGAAATAATCTTTTTCGATGGCAACATACATAGGGGCATAGAAAATCGAGTGTGCAACTTCATTTAAGGTGAGTTTTGTCAATTCCTCTTTGGAAGAATCCGGATTGCCGCCGGTCGGGGTACTGTTGTTTGAAGAGTGGCATCTCGTAAGCAGGATCATGGATGCGGCAAGAAGAAATGTGAGAATTCTTTTTTTCATAAGCACTCCATAGTTTTTAAAGATGTTACTAAAAGTATATGCCGGAAAAAAAGAAGCGTGAAAAAAACCGGTCTGAATGAAATCAGACCGGCATAAAATTATAATTTAAAATTAGTAGTTATCGTGGTCCTCTTCGAATGGATCATCATAATCATCAAAGTCTTCGTCTTCCTCAGTGTCACGTCTGGACAAGATCGTCAGGATCAGGAAGATCACTGCAAGTACAACACATGCGATCGCACTGTATAAGAGCATCTTGTCATCACCATGTTTCAGGAAACCGATCACGCTGCATCCGATATAAAAGAGCATCGGGAGCAGGAATGCAAAAATCGTATTGCTCTTCTGAAGAATGAGAAGAAGCAGTCCGGAGATCAGCATGCAAAGTGCCATGATGACATAGAAAGTACCAATGTTGGAATTACTTCCGGAGGTAATGCTGTCCAGTCCGCTGATCACTCCTTTGTATGTAAAGAAACCAAACGCTACGATAGAAAGAAGTCCGAAAATCACACGGAGTACCCGGAATCTTGGAGTGATGTAATCATCCTCATATTCTTTCTCGTCTTCGATTTCTTCCGGTTCTTCTACTGGCTTCGGCGCCGGCTTGCGTTTGTGTACAGACTTTCTGTCCGGATCAGATGCAAGCATATCCTCGTAACTTTTTTTCACTGCACGTTCACGTTTTGCACGTACTTTTTCAGAAGGAATATTACCGTAACGCTGCCCTTCTTCGGAAGGTTCCTGTTTGAATTCTTCCGGAACAGAAATCACTCTTGTTTTTGAATCTGCAGGAGTCGGGCGTTTTTTCTTAGGTACAGCATCAGAAGCTTCGGAATCAGGACGTTTTTTCCGAGGCGCTTCTTCAGAATGATCAGAGACCGGACGTTTCTTTTTCGGTCTTTCGGAATGCTCAGAAACAGGTCTTTCGGAAGCTGGACGCTTCTTTTTCTGTACAGGATGTTTTTGCTCGTCTGTGTGCTCAGTGATTTTCTTTTGTTCTGTTGCTTTTGTTTCTTCTGTTTTTTCTACAGGTGCTTTTGGCGCCTCCTGCTTTGGAGCTGCTTCTGTATGTTTTGCTACAGAAGCAGCCGGTTTAGGAGCCGATTTTTTTGCACGTTGTTTGTCAAGATTCCATTGTTTTTTGCAGTCTTTGCAGATTGCGTATTCGTTTAAAACCGGATTGCCATTTTCATCAACCCCTACTTGCTTTTTCTGTAAAATGACATCCTTTCCACATTTTGGGCATTTCATTATTTATATCTCTCCTTTGTATCACTTGTTGTGACTCGTTTTACCTACGATAAAGACATTATAGCATTTTGTTTGACGAAGAACAACGTTTTTTGTCAAATTATCGTGATTGGAGAGTGGGTGTGTTACTGAACAGTAACCGGGTGTGCTCCCTCTATGATTTTGGTTTGACGAGTGGAGTCTGATATTGATAAACATCATTGTAGGCATCAAGCTCGTCCTCGGATTCGGGCAGCGCCGGGATCAGTCCGGTGCAGTCTGTGGAGGAAGCGGCATTTTTTAAATAATCATAATGGTCAATCAGTTCTTGATTTTTTTTCATTTCTTTTTGTTTTTCTTTATCCAAAATTATCACCTCGGATTTAGTGTATCCATGATGAAAAATTGTATTCAGAACAAAATGTGGTATACTGAATAAAAAATCAAAAGAAATGGAGTGGATAAATTATGAGATTGATCGCAGATACACACGCACATACAATTGCAAGCGGACATGCATACAGTTCTTTGAAAGAAATGGCATATGCAGCATCAAAAAATGGACTGGAAGTATTATCTTTGACAGAACATGCACCTCAAATGCCGGGATCTTGTCAGGAGATTTATTTTCGGAATTTTAATGTGATCCCGCGCGAAATGCATGGTGTGAAACTGCTTCTTGGAACGGAGCTCAACATTATGAATCCGGACGGAGATCTGGATCTTTCAGAATCTCTCTGCAGAAATCTGGACATTGTGATCGCATCGATTCATTCTCCATGTTATGGACTTGATCATACCAGAGAAGAAAATACGAAAGCTTATACGGCAGTCATGAAAAAGCCGTATGTTGATATTATCGGGCATCCGGATGACGGCAGATTTCCGGTAGATTATGAAGTGCTGGTTCAAACTGCAAAGGAGACAAAGACGCTTTTGGAGATCAATAACAGTTCCTTAAGACCGGATGGATTCAGAAAAAATACCAGGGAAAATGTGCTGCAAATGTTAGAATTATGCAAACAATATGAAGTTTGTGTGACAACGGGAAGTGATGCTCACATTGACGTGGATGCTGGAAATTTCAGCTATATAAAGGAAGTTTTGGAATTTTGCAAGTTCCCGGAAGAGCTGGTGGTGACAACAGATTTTAATAAATTAAAGGAATTTTTGAATAATTATAAAGAATCGTAATATTTCTTTAAAAAATTGAAAATTGTCTGAATCTCTAAAATCTCTATAAAAAAGTGGACTTTAAAAATTTAGTGTGATAAAATGTAAAAGTAGTGACCTGACTGACAAAGGAGAGGTAAGAGATGAGTAAAAAAATCAGAACAGAAGCAGTAGATTACCTGTTTGATGCAATCTTGAGTCTGAAGGACAAAGAGGAGTGTTATACATTCTTTGAAGATATTTGTACCATCAATGAATTGCTCTCACTTTCCCAGAGATTTGAAGTGGCAAAGATGTTAAGAGAGCAGAAGACATATCTGGAGATTGCAGAGAAGACAGGCGCATCCACA
>OLAR01000451.1_pt1 | contig 8392 bp, 4 predicted proteins | sample 1607901 | NCBI WGS metagenome assembly OLAR01 (sample SAMN02674698, study PRJEB24791) | human gut metagenome, SKBSTL036 | isolation source: stool | host: Homo sapiens | place: USA
GGTACGTGAACCGCCATCTGGTCACCGTCGAAGTCGGCGTTGTACGCTGTACATACCAGAGGATGCAGTTTGATTGCACGGCCTTCTACCAGTACGGGTTCAAATGCCTGGATACCCAGTCTGTGCAGGGTTGGGGCACGGTTCAGCATAACAGGATGTTCTTTGATGACATCTTCCAAGATGTCCCAAACTTCTGTCTGAAGTCTTTCTACCATTCTCTTAGCGGATTTGATGTTGTGAGCCAGACCATCTTCCACCAGTTTCTTCATTACAAAAGGTTTGAACAGCTCGATAGCCATTTCTTTAGGCAGACCGCACTGGAAAATCTTCAGTTCGGGGCCTACAACGATAACGGAACGGCCGGAGTAGTCAACACGTTTACCCAGCAGGTTCTGACGGAAACGACCCTGTTTACCTTTGATCATGTCGGCCAAAGATTTCAGAGGACGCTTGTTAGAACCGGTGATCGCACGACCGCGACGACCGTTATCCAGCAGGGCGTCTACCGCTTCCTGCAGCATACGTTTTTCGTTACGTAAAATCACTTCCGGAGCCTTAATTTCGATCAGTCTTTTCAGACGGTTGTTTCTGTTGATGATTCTTCTGTAAAGATCATTTAAGTCAGAAGTAGCAAAACGTCCACCATCAAGCTGTACCATCGGACGTAAATCCGGCGGAATAACCGGGATCACAGTCATGATCATCCATTCCGGTTTGTTTCCGGAATCACGGAACGCCTCTACAACTTCCAGACGCTTCACGATTCTTGCACGCTTCTGTCCAGTTGCTCCTTCTAATCCTGCCTGAAGCTCTACATATTCTTTCTCAAGATCGATTGCCTGAAGCAATTCCTGAATTGCTTCTGCTCCCATTCCGACACGGAAATTATTTCCCCATGCCTCTCTTGCATCCTGGTATTCCTGCTCAGATAACACCTGTTTGTACTGTAAGTTTGTCTCTCCCTTATCCAGTACGATATAGGAAGCAAAATACAATACTTTCTCAAGTGTTCTAGGAGAAAGATCAAGGATCAGTCCCATACGGCTCGGAATTCCTTTAAAATACCAGATGTGAGACACCGGAGCGGCAAGGTCAATATGACCCATACGCTCACGGCGGACACTCGCCTTTGTTACCTCTACACCACAGCGGTCGCAGACAACGCCTTTGTAGCGGATTTTTTTGTATTTTCCACAGTGGCATTCCCAGTCTTTGCTTGGTCCGAAAATTCTTTCGCAGAACAGACCGTCACGCTCTGGTTTTAATGTTCTATAGTTAATTGTCTCAGGTTTTGTAACTTCTCCCCTTGACCACTCTAAAATCTTCTCAGGTGATGCCAATCCAATTTTAATTGCATCAAACGTCATTGGCTGATATGATGTTTCATTATTTGTGGCTGTCATTTGTGGCACTCCCTTCTTCTATTCTTCGTCAAGAATTGCTTCAAAATCGATGTCATCAGTTGCATCAAAATCCGTCAGATCCTCCTCGATGTCCACAAGTTCTTCTCCGTCAAACTCCTGTTTGCTGAACCCGTGTTCCCCGTAAGATTCTTCTTCTGAATTATATCTTCTGTCTCCTTCGATGATTGAATGTAAATCCGTCTCACCGTAATCGATTGTCTCCATGATCTCTACTTCTGTCTGGTCTTCTCTGAGTACTCTGACATCAAGTCCAAGTGACTGAAGTTCTTTTAAGAGTACTTTAAAGGATTCCGGAATTCCTGGTTCTGGGATGTTATCTCCCTTGATGATTGCCTCGTATGTCTTCACACGGCCGACAACGTCATCTGATTTTACAGTTAAGATTTCCTGAAGTGTGTAAGATGCACCGTATGCCTCCAGTGCCCAAACTTCCATCTCACCGAATCTCTGTCCACCGAACTGTGCCTTACCACCTAATGGCTGCTGTGTTACCAGTGAGTAAGGACCAGTAGAACGTGCATGGATCTTATCGTCTACCAAGTGATGCAGCTTCAGATAGTGCATGTGTCCGATCGTAACCGGGCTGTCAAAATATTCTCCGGTTCTACCGTCGCGGAGACGAACTTTACCGTCTCTTGAGAGCGGAACACCTTTCCAGAGTTTTCTGTGTTCTCTGTTGTCTGACAGATACTGCATAACTTCCGGCAGCAACTCTTCTTTATGTTTCTGTTCAAATTCTTCCCACTCAAGATTTACATAATCATTTGCAAGATCCAGAGTGTCCATAATATCATTTTCGTTTGCACCGTCGAATACCGGCGTTGCAATGTTAAATCCTAATGCTTTCGCAGCAAGACTTAAGTGAATTTCAAGTACCTGTCCGATATTCATACGTGAAGGCACACCCAGTGGGTTCAGCACGATGTCAAGCGGACGTCCGTTTGGAAGGAACGGCATATCTTCTACTGGAAGTACACGGGAAACAACACCCTTGTTACCATGACGTCCGGCCATTTTATCACCGACAGAGATTTTTCTCTTCTGTGCAATGTAAATGCGGACTGCCTGGTTCACTCCAGGAGATAACTCATCACCATTTTCTCTTGTAAATACTTTTGCATCTACTACGATACCGTATTCTCCATGAGGTACTTTCAGGGAAGTATCTCTTACTTCTCTCGCCTTTTCCCCGAAGATTGCACGGAGCAGTCTCTCTTCTGCTGTCAGTTCTGTCTCTCCCTTCGGAGTTACTTTTCCGACAAGAATATCTCCTGCGCGCACCTCTGCACCGATGCGGATGATACCTCTCTCGTCAAGATCCTTGAGTGCATCATCTCCAACACCTGGAATGTCGCGTGTGATTTCTTCCGGTCCTAACTTCGTATCACGAGCTTCTGCCTCGTATTCTTCGATATGTACAGATGTGTAAACATCATCCTGTACAAGTCTTTCACTCAGAAGTACAGCATCCTCGTAGTTGTATCCTTCCCATGTCATGAAACCAATCAGCGGGTTCTTACCAAGGGCCATCTCTCCGTTTGATGTGGATGGTCCATCTGCGATTACCTGACCTGCTTCTACTTTTTCTCCTTTGACTACGATCGGTCTCTGGTTGTAGCAGTTGCTCTGGTTACTGCGAAGGAATTTTGTCAATTTATATGTTTTCTTTGTTCCATCTTCATGTCTGATCGTAATCTCTTTTGATGTAGAGCGCTCCACAGTTCCTGCCTGCTCTGCAACAACACATACCCCAGAATCGACAGCGGCTTTCACTTCCATACCTGTTCCGACTACCGGCGCTTCTGTTGTAAGAAGCGGCACTGCCTGACGCTGCATGTTGGATCCCATCAGCGCACGGTTGGCATCGTCATTCTCAAGGAATGGGATCAATGCTGTCGCAACAGAGAATACCATCTGCGGAGACACGTCCATATAATCAAATTTGCTTCTCTCATATTCCTGTGTCTCTTCACGATAACGACCGGATACATTCTTATGCAGGAAGTGTCCTTCCTCATCCAGTGGTGTATTCGCCTGGGCTACATGATAGTTGTCCTCTTCATCTGCTGTCATATACACAACATCTTCTGTAACGATCGGGTTCATCGGATCTGTTTTGTCAATCTTACGATATGGAGCTTCAATGAATCCATATTCGTTGATTCTCGCATAAGTTGCAAGCGAGTTGATCAGACCGATGTTCGGACCTTCAGGTGTCTCGATCGGACACATTCTTCCATAGTGAGAATAGTGAACGTCACGGACCTCAAATCCTGCACGGTCTCTGGAAAGACCACCAGGTCCAAGTGCAGACAGACGTCTCTTGTGAGTCAGCTCTCCAAGAGGGTTGTTCTGATCCATGAACTGAGACAGCTGAGAAGAACCAAAGAATTCTTTCACGGCTGCAGTCACCGGCTTGATATTGATCAGAGACTGTGGAGAAACTCCGTCCTGATCCTGTGTTGTCATTCTTTCACGAACAACTCTCTCCAGTCTGGACAGACCGATTCTGTACTGATTCTGGAGAAGCTCTCCAACCGCACGGATACGTCTGTTGCCCAGATGATCGATATCATCATCGTTACCCATTCTGTATTCCAGATGGATGTTATAGTTAATAGAAGCTAAAATATCTTCTTTTGTAATATGTTTCGGAATCAGATCATGAATATCTCTCTTGATCAGAGATTTCAGTTCTTCCACATCTCCTGCAGATTCTTCCAGAAGTCCTGCCAGTACAGGGTAGTATACCTGCTCTGTCACTCCGACTTCTTCCGGATCGATATCCACAACTGCCTGCAGATCTACCATCATATTAGACAGAATCTTGATATTGCGGGACTCATCCTCTCCCTCTACCCATACAAACGGAGCACCACTGTTCTGGATCGCATCTGCAATCTCAGCTGTGATCAGAGTTCCTTTTTCTGCAACAATCTCTCCTGTCAGCTCATTCACAACATCCTCTGCCACTTTCTGCCCTTTGATACGGTTTTTCAGTGCCAGTTTTTTGTTGAATTTGTAACGTCCGACTTTTGCAAGATCGTAACGTCTCGGATCAAAGAACATGCTTGTAATCAGACTTTCTGCACTGTCCACTGCAAGCGGCTCTCCCGGACGGATCTTCTTATATAATTCAAGCAGACCTTCCTGATAGTTCTCTGCTGTATCTTTTCCGAAACTTGCAAGGATCTTCGGTTCTTCACCAAACAGGTCAATAATCTCTGCATTTGTTCCGATACCAAGTGCACGGATCAATACTGTGATCGGCACCTTTCTTGTTCTGTCTACACGTACATAGAAAACGTCATTGGAGTCTGTCTCATATTCCAGCCACGCACCGCGGTTTGGAATTACTGTAGAAGAATACAGCTCTTTTCCAAGCTTGTCATGTGCGATTCCATAATAAATTCCCGGTGAACGAACAAGCTGACTTACAATAACTCGTTCAGCACCATTGATCACAAATGTACCTGTCTTTGTCATCAATGGGAGATCCCCCATAAAAATCTCATGTTCGTTGATCTCATCAGTCTCTCTGTTGTAGAGTCTGACTCTCACTTTCAAAGGTGCAGCATAAGTTGCATCACGTTCTTTACACTCTTCAATCGTGTACTTCACGTCATCCTCGCAAAGTGTAAAATCTACAAATTCCAGACTGAAATGACCTGCATAGTCAGAAATCGGAGAAATATCATCAAATACCTCTTTTAATCCTTCATCCAGAAACCACTGATAAGAATCTTTCTGGACTTCGATTAGATTCGGCATCTCTAATACTTCTTTTTGTCTGGAATAGCTCATGCGAGAACTTTTTCCACTTGTGATGGGACGAATTCTGTTTTTCTCCATATGACGTTTCACTCCTCATATATTTTTTTGCGGGCAGCAAGTACCCTCCAATAGGTTCCAGTAAATAGGAAAAGAGCCCTGTGACAATATTTCTCTTCACTTCATGGCATACCTTTCCATAATAGCGCATTTTTAACTATATCACAAAACTCTTTTTTCTGTCAACATATTTTGGTTTATTTTCTCAAAAAACTCTTGACAAGTTTTCTCATCTATGGTATTAACGCAAAAACCGCAGAAGCGTTCATCTTCTGCGGTCTCATCTGGCTTTTATCAGCAATTATTTCAGGTTAACTTCTGCACCTTCTGCTTCTAATTTAGCTTTGATTTCTTCAGCTTCTGCTTTAGAAACACCTTCTTTTACTACCTTAGGAGCTCCGTCAACTACTTCTTTTGCTTCTTTCAGTCCAAGTCCTGTGATCTCACGAACAACTTTGATAACTTTAACTTTGTTCGGGCCAACCTCTGTCAGCTCTACGTCGAACTCAGTCTTCTCTTCTGCTGCCTCAGCTGCACCTGCTGCTGCTACAACAACGCCTGCTGCTGCGGATACACCGAACTCTTCCTCGCAAGCTTTTACTAAATCGTTTAACTCTAATACGGATAATTCTTTGATTGCCTCAATGAACTCAGCTGTTGTTAACTTTGCCATTTTAATATTCCTCCTGTGATTGAATTTTAAATCAGCCTTATGCGGCCTCTTGCTTTACTATGCGGCTCTCACGCACCTTACACCCTGCTTTGCAGGTAAGGGTCTTATGCCTCCTGCTGCTCTGCGATCTGTTTGATAACACGAGCGAAGTTTGTGATCGGAGACTGCATGCTTCCAAGAAGTTTTCCAAGAAGAACTTCTCTGGACGGGATGGTTGCGATAACCTGCATGCCCTTTGCATCGTAGTAAGTATCCTCTACAACGCCGCCCTTGATCTCAAGCTTGTCTGCTTTTTTAGCGAACTCAGCTAAAATTCTTGCCGGAGCTGTAGCATCCTCTTTGGATACAGCCAGAGCGGTCGGACCCTCCAGATTCGGCTCCAGAGCCTCGAACGCGGTACCCTTAGCAGCGAAACGAATCATGGTGTTCTTATATACTTTATAAGTAACACCAGCTTCTCTTAACTGCTTACGGAGCTGTGTGTCCTGCTCAACTGTCAGTCCACGGTAGTCAACTACTACTGCGCCCTTAGCGCCGTTGAATAATTCTGCGATTTCAGCAACAACCGGCTGCTTTAATTCAACTTTTGCCATGATTGGTTTACCTCCTGTTTTATTTCTATAACCGCCTGGTAAACGTTTTCTGTAAAATAAAATCCCTCCGTCACTCGCAGGACAGGGGGATAGAAATATACAACGATATCAGTTCCCTCGGCAGGCGTATTAACCTTATGCCTTTCGGCACCTGCTGTCTTCGGCAGTTAAACACGATAAGTACTATAACATAGAAGTCAAGGGTTGTCAATAGACCTATTAACTTTTTTTATTTTTTAAAAATGCAGCCGCAACCTCCATATCCTCCGGCGTTGTCACCTTGATATTCCGGTAAGAACCTTCTGTCAGGCGTACCTTGTGATCGGTCATCGTCTCGACCACCATCGCATCATCCGTCACTCCCTGCTGGTACTCTTCCCGACTCATCATCTTGTCATACGCCGCGCGGATCAGCGGGTAAGTAAATCCCTGCGGTGTCTGAATCATCCAGACATGCGCCCGTTCCGGCGTCACAGAGGCAAATCCGTCCGCATCCGCCAGCTTGACCGTATCCTTTGACGGCATGCCTGCCACTGCTGCGCTATAACTTCGTATATCTGATACGATACGTTCAATCATCGGCTCGTCCACAAACGGACGCGCCCCGTCATGAATCAGGACGCAGTCCCCCTCCCCATAGGAAAGCTGGCTGCCGAGCGCCTTTAAACCCTCGTAGACCGAATGGTAGCGCTCTTTTCCGCCCGCAACGATAGCGCGCACCTTGGAAAATCCATATTTTCCTACAATCTCGTCCCGGCAGTACGCGATCTCATCCGCCCCGGTCACCAGAATCACATCATCGACCCGGCTCTCCTCAAACGCGTGAAGTGCATACCAGATGACCGGCTTTTCCTCCAGAAGGAGAAACTGCTTCTGAATCTTGCTTTTCATCCGTTTTCCCTGTCCGGCTGCCAGAACGATAGCGGCGGTGCGGGTCGGATGCGGTGTAATTTTCTCTTTCCCAAATTGATCCAATGTATGTTCCATCTCGTTTCTCCTCCATGCCAGAACGATCTCTTAAAACACTCTTTTTCCACTTTTTGTCAAATCAATATTTTTTAAAAAAACTAACCGCAAAACAATTCTTCCTGAAAAAATTTGTATTATCTCTCGCCCAGCTTCAAATTCGGCACCGCATTCAGATCCCAGCCTGCGCGCGCGCCCTTCTTATATTCATAGTACGCCGCCGCGCCGATCATCGCCGCATTGTCCGTACAGAAGATCGGTGACGGATGGAAGAACTGGATGCCCGCCTCTTTACAGGCCTTCTCCATGCCCGCCCGGAGAGCAGAGTTGGATGCCACACCGCCGGCGATCGCCACGCGCTTATAGCCGTGCTGTTTTGCCGCCTCGATCGTGCGCGATACCAATACTTCCACAACCGCATTCTGGAACGAAGCCGCCAGATCCGGCACATGGATCTCCTCGCCCATCATTTTCGCATGGTTAATATAATTTAAGACCGCCGATTTTAAGCCGCTGAAGCTGAAATCATATGGATTGTCGCCCACTTTTGCCCGTGGAAACTCAATCGCATGTGGATTCCCCTCTTTTGCCGCCTTATCGACCTTCGGGCCGCCCGGATAACCGAGCCCGACCGCGCGTGCCACCTTGTCAAACGCCTCGCCTGCTGCATCGTCTCGGGTGCGTCCCAGAATCTCAAATTCGCCATAATCTTTCACAATCACCAGATGTGTATGTCCGCCTGACACGATCAGGCACATGAACGGCGGTTCCAGATCCGGATTTTCGATGAAATTTGCCGATACGTGCCCCTCGATATGGTGTACGCCGACCAGCGGCTTCTTCGCCGCATACGCGAGTGCTTTGGCTTCCGCCACACCAGATCGGAAGAGCGTCGTGTAGGGAAA
>OLAR01000485.1_pt1 | contig 8043 bp, 8 predicted proteins | sample 1607901 | NCBI WGS metagenome assembly OLAR01 (sample SAMN02674698, study PRJEB24791) | human gut metagenome, SKBSTL036 | isolation source: stool | host: Homo sapiens | place: USA
TATCAAAGTATGGTGCCTGGGTAATGAGATGGATGGACCTTGGCAGCTCGGACACAAGACAATGGAAGAGTACGGACGTCTTGCAGAAGAGACAGCAAAAGCAATGAAACTGATCGATCCGTCTATCGAGCTGGTATCCTGCGGAAGTTCTGCTCTTGATATGCCGACATTCCCGAAATGGGAATCTACAACACTGGAAAGTACATATGATTATGTTGATTATGTATCTATGCATCAGTATTATGGAAACCGTGATAATGATACTGATGATTTCCTTGCATGCTCAGATGATATGGATGAATTCATCCGTACCGTTGTCGCAACATGTGATTATGTAAAAGCGAAAAAACGTGGTAAGAAAGATATCAATATCAGTTTTGATGAGTGGAATGTATGGTTCCATTCGAATGCAGCCGATGATGACATCACACAGAACCATCCATGGCAGGTAGCACCTCCGATGCTGGAAGACATTTACACATTTGAGGATGCACTGGCAGTCGGACTGATGCTGATCACATTGTTAAAACATGCAGACAGAGTAAAGATTGCCTGCCTGGCACAGCTGGTTAATGTTATCGCACCGATCATGACAGATCAGGGCGGCGGAGCAGCATGGAAGCAGACGATCTTCTATCCATTCCTTCACGCTTCCAAGTATGGCCGTGGCGTAGCACTGATGCCTCTGGTACAGACAACAAAGCATGATACAGCAAAACATGAAAATGTTACTGACGTAGAAAGCGTTGCAGTGTATAATGAAGAGAAAGAAGAGCTTACAATCTTCGCTGTTAACCGTACACTGGAAGATGATATTGAACTGACAACAGACTTAAGAGGTATGGAAGGATTCCATCTGGTAGAGCATATCGTCATGGAAGAATCTGATCTGAAGCTGGTAAATAGTTCTTACGAAGAAAAAGTAGTACCAAAGACAGTAAACCGTTCAAAGATGGATGGTGGAATCATGACAACTCTTCTTGGAAAAGCATCTTGGAATGTAATCAGATTAAGTAAGTAGAGGCGGTTAAGATATGAAATTTTGGGCAATTGACAGTCCGGTAATGAGAGTGCTTGGACGACTGGGGGATATTATTATACTGAACATGATCTTTGTGGTCGGATGTATTCCGGTGATCACCATCGGAACTTCCTTAAGTGCTCTGTATGCGGTGGCGATGAAGATGGCAAGAGGTGAAGACCCGTCGGTGTGGAAGGAATTCTGGAAAGCCTATAAGAGGAACTTCAGACCGGCAACCATCTGCTGGCTGGTCATGGCTGTCATTGCCATACTGCTGTTTGTGGATTTTCGGATCATCGGAGTTCTGAAAAGAGGCAGCGAAAGTATGTACAGTATTATGCGTATTGTACTTGCAGTGATCCTTGGAATGTGGATGCTGATGTTCCAGTATCTGTTTCCATATATTGCAAGATTTGAAAATGGAATCTTTGCAACACTGCGCAATGCACTGCTTCTTGCGGCAGCGCATATTCCATCTACGATCGTGATCGTAGGCTTAAGTGTCGGATCGCTCATCTTAACATTGTTCACATCCAGATCCTTTGTGATCGCAAGTATTATATGGGTGTTCTTTGGATTTGCGGTACTGGCATATGTACAGGCGTTTCTCCTGTGCAGGATTTTTGAAAAATATGAAAAGTAAATTGTATTAGTAGTGTTCCAATAAGATTCTCGGAAAGAGGACGGAAAATGGGCAATATTACATACGGCTATATTTGCTTCATTCAAAGCTGCCGCTTGTATGTAATATTGCCCATTTTCTGCAGAGATCAAAGTATGCAGGATAAGTTGCCGCCTGCAGGAACTGTCAGGGGCGGTTCCTTGCGAATCTTCCGGCAGAGCTGTCCGGTTCTGTGGTGTTATACGGCTGGTAATTCGTCAATAATCTGCTGCAGGATTTTTTCTACAGAATCGGTAACATTGGTTGCGTATTTATCGATACCGGGAGCAGCATTCGCCATGGCATAGCTTGTACCGGCGGTCTGCAGCATTTCGACATCGTTATACTGATCTCCGAATACGACACAGTCTTTTGCTTCAATATGTAAATGATCGATCAGATCTTTTAATGCACTTCCCTTGTTGGCGGTCGGGCAGATGAAGTCTACCCAGAGATTGCCGGAAGTAACAACCTTGATGTCAGATGAAAACATTTCTTTTAGATGTTTTTCACACGCATCGGTTCCGCTGTAATCGCAGACTGCAATCTTAAGGATCGGTTCCGGGATCTCAGTTCTTGGGTCATCGATGAATTTCATATTATTCTGGATGACATTTACCATGTGATTATAGAACTCCGGATTTTTCGAGGTGCTGTAGCAGACACGTTCGCCGGAGATGATGCAGTTGTATTGTGGATATTTTGCAACTTCATCCAGGATATGGTAAGCAAGATCCTGCTCAATAATTCCTTTGGAAATAGTCTCTTCGTTGTATATACAGAGAGAACCGTTTTCGGCGATGTATGCAATATCGTCCTGAACCGGAGTGAACAGTCTGCGAAGATTCAGGTACTGGCGTCCGCTGGCAGCCGCGAACATGATCCCATGTTCTTTCAGTGTACGGATCTGGTCGAACACAATTGGATTGACATCGTGTGCGCCATTTTGAAGTAGTGTGCCATCAAGGTCGCTGGCGATTAATTTAACCATAAATAACTCCTTATATAAAACATTTCTGAAAACATTGATATTTATTTCGCTACTAATTATAATATAAATGAGTAAAATATGAAAGACAAAGGTAGGAACAGGAATATGAAGATTGGAATTGCAAATGATCATTCTGCAGTAGACATGAAAAATGAGATTGTAGAATATCTGGAAAGTCTGGGACATGAAGTCGTGAACTATGGAACAGATTCTTATGAAAGCTGTAATTATCCGGAATTCGGTGAGAAGATCGGGAATGCAGTGGCAAGCGGTGAAGTAGAGCAGGGGATCGCAATCTGCGGAACCGGTGCCGGAATCTCACTGGCAGCGAATAAAGTAAATGGAATCCGTGCAGTAGTGTGCAGTGATCCATATACAGCAAGAATGGCGAAAGAGCACAACGATGCGAACGTGATCGCATTCGGGGCACGTGTGATCGGTATCGAGACTGCGAAATGCATCGTGGATGAGTGGCTTAATGCTAAGTTTGAAGGCGGAAGACATGCCACAAGAGTGGACATGATCATGGACGTGGAAAAGAGAAATCATAATTTATAGAATACATTTTTGAGATATAGACATATTATGGATATGGAGGAAGAGACTGCTGACGGTGGTCTCTTTTTTTAGGACAAAAAACGACACGCAGAGGTTGTGTGATCTGCATGCCGCCTTTTATATCATATTATATTGGAGAAATGAAAAAATGATAATATCTGTTTTAAAATTACCTTTTATAACTTATTTCTGGTGAGCTGCTTCGTACTCTCTGAAAGCATCTACCTTTGGCTGAGAAGAGCATCCCGGAACGAATTCGTTTGTCAGGAAAGCGTCTGTTAATTCTTCTCTTAATTTGTTACCGATTGTGAAAGCTCCCATACATGCGATGTTGGCATCGTTGCTGAGACGGGCTCTTTTCGCTGAGTAGATGTCTGAAAGTAATGCTGCATAAGCGCCTTTTACTTTATTAGCTGCGATAGAAACTCCAAGACCTGTTCCACAGATCAGGATTCCACGGTCATACTCGCCGGAAGCAACAGCTTCTGCAACTGCAACTGCTGTGTTAGCATAGATCGGATCTTCGCTTCCGAAGTCTTTGATCTCTCCATAACCCTTATCTTCCATAAATTTGATCAGTTCCTCTTTTGCCTGCTGTGCGTTTGGATCACATCCGATTGCGATTTTCATAGTGAATATCCTCCTTAGATATAAAAATTAAAATGTTTTAATGAATTACTGTTTGCTGAAATATTTTCCTGCTTAATATATGTCTTCTATATTAAGCAGCTTTATTTTGCATCGTGCGCTTTGATCGCATCGCGGATCAAAGTGTCGAATTTGTCTGCCTGCCATGCAGCACGTCCTGTAAACAGACCATCGATGGATGGCTGAACGATCAGATCACATGCGTTTCCTGGATTTACGCTTCCGCCGTAAAGTGCCGGAATTTCATCGGCTGCATCACCGAAGATCTCGTGTAATGTTTGTTTGATGACTTTGTGCATCTCTTCTGCGTAATCGGCAGAAGCAGGAGTTCCGTTGACTCCGATAGACCACACAGGTTCGTATGCTACCCAGATGTTCTTTGCGTCTTCGACAGATACACCATGGAATCCTACTTTTAACTGTGTACGGAGTACTTCAGCACTGATGCCGAATTCTTTCTCTTCAGCAGTCTCGCCGATACATAAAAGAGTTTTGAATCCATGTTCCAGTGCGCAGAGAACTTTCTTGTTCTCTTCGATATCCGTTTCGCCAAATACATGACGACGCTCAGAGTGTCCGATCATGACAAGTCCGATGCCAGCCTCCTGTAACATCAGAGGAGAAATCTCTCCTGTAAACTGTCCCTGTTCCTCCCAGCACATATTTTGTGCGCCTAAGCGGATGTTCTTCTGGTCAATAGCTTTTGAAGCACTGTCCAGAGTTGTATAAGAAGGAATAATGAAAAGTTCAATCTCATCCCTGCTTATATCTTTTGTAAGAGATTCCAGCTCCTGAAGATAGGAAACGGTATCTTTTATGTTCTTGTACATTTTCAAGTTACTTCCAAAGAAAAGTTTTTTACTCATGATACCCTCCAGTTTCGATATTTTGTTTTCTTTTGCTTGTTTTGATTATATCTCTAAAATAGAAGAAAAGCAATAATAAAAACGAAAATAAACGAAACAAAATGAAAATAAAGCCAAAAAAGTGACAAAACCTTAACAAACTACTGAAAAATGCACAAAAAATGAAAAATGAATCTATGCAATTGTGATAAAGTTACGAAAAAGCGATAAAAACTATTGCAAAAAACAAAAAAGAAATGTAAGATATAGACATCGAAACGAAAACAAAACCGAAAGCGAAACGAAAAAGAAAGGAAAGTAAAGAATTATGAGTACACAGTATAAACCAATTACAGCAATCACAATGGGAGATCCTGCAGGTATCGGACCTGAGATCGTAGTAGGAACAATGTTAAGTGAAGAAATCCACGACTGCTGCCGTCCATTCGTAATCGGAAGCATCGCAATCATGGAAAGAGCTGCAAAGGTTCTCGGAAAAGAATTGAAATACAACAAGATCGAAGATCCATCAGAAGCAAAATATGAATTCGGAACAGTAGACATCATTGAGACTGGTGATTACGATACAGACTCTATCGAATGGGGAAAAGTTCAGGCGCTTGCAGGACGGATGGCAGTTGACTGGATCATGAAATCAATCGAACTTGGACAGGCAGGAAAGATCGATGCAGTTTCTACAGCACCAATTCACAAAGGAGCAATCAAACTGATCGGCGTAAAAGAACCTGGACATACAGAGATCTATCAGAATGCAACACATTCTCCATATGCACTGACCATGTTCTCATGCCACAAATTAAGAGTATTCTTCGTAAGCAGACATATGTCACTGGTAGATGCATGTCACTACGCTACAAAAGATGTCATCCTGGAAGATGTCATCAACATCGATAAAGAGTTAAGAAAAGTCGGAATCGAGAATCCACTGATCGCAGTTGCAGGATTAAATCCACACAACGGAGACAACGGATTATTCGGACGTGAAGAGATCGATGAGATCGAACCTGCAGTAAAAGCTGCTCAGGAAAAAGGAATCAATGCAATCGGACCTTGCCCGGCTGACTCCGTATTCCACATTGGAAAATCAGGTAAATTTGATGCAATCCTTTCTTTATATCATGATCAGGGACACATCGCTTGTAAGACATTAGACTTTGAAAAATCTGTAACACTTACATTCGGACTTCCTTTCATCAGAAGTTCTGTAGACCATGGAACAGCATTTGATATCGCAGGTAAAGGAATTGCAGGATGCATCAGTATGATCGAGTCTACAAAAGTAGTTGCAGAATACGCAGCAAAACAGCACGAGAAAAAAGAAGCTTAATCAAAAGTGATAACAAGGTAATAACAGAGGTTCACAAAAGGGGTGGCGGATCCCTTTTGTGAACGGCTCATATGTGAACGGATAGAAAGAGAGGAAAGTGCCATGCCTTTGATAGGAGCAGTTGCAGATGACCTGACAGGAGCAACAACGACAGGCGTATTATTAGCGAGATCGAAAGCAAGAACAGCAGTATTTTTTAATGAGGAAGCAGCACAGGAAGCAAGAGAGACAGCATCTCTGGATGCAATCCTGATCAGCAGTAACTCAAGACCACTTCCAAAAGAGGAAGCATATGACAAAGTAAAATCAGCTACCAATGCGTTAAAAGCAATGGGCGTAAAATACTTTTCAAAACGTATCGATACAACTTTACGTGGCGGCGTAGGAGTAGAGATCGACGCAATGTTAGATCAGTTAAATGAAGATACGATAGCAGTTGTCGTACCGGCAATGCCACAGTCCAGAAGAATCCTTGTTGGCGGATATTCTGTGATCGACGGAGTTGCACTGATCAACACACCGGTTGCACAGGATGTGCGTACACCGGTAAAAGAGAATTACATACCAAGACTTCTTGCAGGCCAGACCAGAAGAAAGGTCGGACTGGTTACATTAGATCAGGTTCTGAAAGGAAAAGAAGGAATCAAAGAAGCTCTTACTGAAGTAAGAAATGATGGCGCAGGTGTCATTATTGTGGATGCGATCACATTGGAAGATGTAGATCAGATCGCACAGGCTTGTATCGATCTTGACTGGGACGTAGTCGCAGTGGATCCGGGACCGTTTACTTCAAAACTTGCATACAGAAGAGGACTCATTCAGGAAGAACAGCCGAATGTACCACCGGCGGCAAGTGAAGAAGGTAAGACTGTTCTGATCGCAGCCGGAAGTGCAACACCGGTTACGAAGAAGCAGATGCAGGTATTATGTGAAGATTCCAGACATGTCAGAATCAGTGTAGAACCAATCCCGCTGATCAATGGTGGAGATGAAGCGTTAGATGAAGCGTTCAAAGCTGTGAACAAGGCAGTTGAACTGATCGAAAGCGACAAGCAGCCAAGAGCGATCCTGTTCGAAACAGCGCTTCACGGAGAACTTTTAAATCTGGACGAAGAAGATAAAAAACGTGGCTATGCAGGCGGAATGAGTGCGAACCGTATCAATGCCGGACTTGGAACTATTATCTCACAGGTACTGGAACAGGTAGGAAGAGAGAAAATCGCCGGTCTGTATACTACAGGTGGTGACACGATGGTAAATGTATGCTATCAGCTTGGAGTTGAGTGCATCGAAGTGATGGACTACGTAATTCCACAGACAGACGTCGGAAGATTAGTCGGAAAATATGACGGACTTCCGGTCGTAGGAAAGGGCGGACTTACAGGTAATGACAATACAGCCTGCGATATCGTTGAACGTCTGTTTAAAGAATCGGCAAGATAGCATCGGGGGATACCATCCTGATCATAAACGTTAAACGCATCATAAAGAGAAAAGGAGAGAGAAAATGAGCGAAGAAAAAACACAGGTTCAGAATGCAAGAAAAGATTTAGACATTCTGAATAAAATGAAAAACCTCCCGGGAGGTCTGGTAATCATCCCATTGGTAATCGCAGTTGTACTTGCAACATTTGTACCACAGGTATTCCAGATTGGTGGATATGTAACAGCACTTTTCTATGAAGGAAATGCATGTATGATGGGATTCTTCCCGATGAGTTCTTGCTCAAGCGCCCAATTCAGAAATGCGTTGATGGTCTGGAACGGTTTATTATAGCGGGCAGGGGAGGTGTCGGGGATTGCGGCAAAAAATGTCAGTACATCGCTTTCGAGCAGGGGATAGTCTAAGCTGTTGTGGCTGTCGGCTAAGAACCGAGCGAGGCAATTTCGGTAGTCCTTCATCGTTTCTTCGCCTGTGTGCTGTGATTCCTTGACCAGTAAGAATTTTTGCATCGCGGTTTCCAAATCCAT